>WNFR01011036.1_pt1 | contig 10758 bp, 11 predicted proteins | sample 5400221 | NCBI WGS metagenome assembly WNFR01 (sample SAMN13153357, study PRJNA577476) | soil metagenome | isolation source: 40 cm soil under Madrone tree | place: USA:California | collected 2016-06-14 | reverse complement strand
CGGGATGCCGTACGGGTACAGATCCGGATAGCGGCGGTCGCGCGTTCCCTGCGTCACGATCACGTCACCCTTGTCCACCTTCTGCTCCTTCGACACCTGGTCGAGGATCAGCGTGTTGCCGGGGCCGTGGCGGATGAGTCCGCTGACGCCCGTCGTGAGGTCGCGCGCCGCGACGGCGCTGTCGGGATCGGTGAGCAGCGTCACCTCGGATGTCGAGCTGTACACGTTCGTGACGCGGCCGATGAGACCGTCGGCGCTGACGACGGGTGCGTTGATGCGGATGCCGGAGCTCGAGCCGGCGGAGATCGCGACCTTCTGCGCAAACGATCCGCTCGGAAACGAGATGACGGATGTGTTCACCGCGCGGAAATCCTTCGGATACGTCGGACCCTGCTCGTAGTTCAGGAGCTTCTCGAGCTCGGCGACGCGTTGCGCGGCCGCGGCGTTCTGCGTCGCATGCGCGCGCAGGTCCTGCACCTCGCGCTTGAGCTTCGCGTTCTCCGACTTCGCAGTCGTGAGTCCGTCGAACCACCTGTAGGCGTCACGGAACGGGCGCGCGACGCGCTCCGCCGCGATCTGGAACGGGCGCAGCGCTGACGCGCCGGTGCCCTGCGCATCGTGAAGGATGCCGGAGGTCGGCGAGCGGAACGAGATCGTCAGCAGCGCAAGCGCGCCGAGCACGAGCAGCGCGAGCACGAGCCGCCGGAGCAGCGCGCTACGCGCCCTGCCGGCTCGCTGATTCTTCGACCTGGAGCGCTGGACCGACGAGCCCAGCACCGCCACCCGCGCGGTGCGGTTCGGAGGTGCCATCGCCTAAGCGTACCGCGGCCTTCGGCCGCGGTACGGCTCAGGCTCTCACGGGGGAACCCAGGGTTCCCCCGTGGGCCCCCTCCTTCTTCGGGTCGCGTGACCAACCGCGCGAGCGCTACGGGCAGAGCGCGGTCTGCCCTTCGCGCGCGGGATGCCGGTCAACCAAGGGAATCTGGGCGAGCGCAAGCCGCTCGACCGGCAACCACGCCCTAGTAGCGGCGCCCGTTTCTGTTGCCGTTGCGGCGGTGTCGGGCTTTGTTCGAGCGGTGGATCGCCTCGAACTCCTCCAGGCTCCGGCCCGAGCCGACGGCGACGCAGGTCAGTGGGCTCTCGGCGAGATGGACGGGCATCTGCGTCTCGTGACGGAGGCGCTCGTCCAGGCCGTTCAAGAGGGCGCCGCCGCCGGCGAGCACGATGCCGCGGTCCATGATGTCTGCGGCGAGCTCGGGCGGTGTCTTGTCGAGCGTGGACTTGATCGCCTCGATGATCTGCGTGACCGGCTCGTCGAGCGCGCGGCGGATCTCCTCCGACGTGAGGATGACCGTCTTCGGCAGGCCGGTGAGCATGTCGCGTCCGCGCACCTCCGCCTGCAGCTCTTCCTTCATGTCCCACGCGGAGCCGATCTCGAGCTTGATCTCCTCGGACGTCTGCTGGCCGATGAGCAGCTTGTAGTCGCGCTTGATGTGATTGATGATCGCTTCGTCCATCTCGTCGCCGCCGACGCGCAGCGACTGCGAGACGACGATGCCGCCGAGCGAGATCACCGCGACCTCGGTCGTACCGCCGCCGATGTCGACGATCATGTTCCCGGTCGGCTCGGCAACGGGGAGTCCTGCACCGATCGCCGCGGCCATCGGCTCCTCGATCAGGTACGCCTGGCGCGCGCCGGTCTCGACGCCTGTCACGCCGGAAGGAACGCACACGACGACGCGCGGATGCGCGAAGCGATGCTGGTGCACCTTCTGGATGAAGTGGCGGAGCATCTGCTCGGTCACGTCGAAGTCGGCGATGACGCCGTCCTTCAGCGGACGGATCGCCTGGATCGTTCCGGGCGTGCGGCCGAGCATCCGCTTCGCCTCGACGCCGACCGCGTGCACCTCGCCGGTGCGCTGGTCGATCGCGACGACCGACGGCTCCGAGAGGACGATCCCGCGGCCGCGAACGTAGACGAGCGTGTTCGCCGTGCCGAGGTCGACCGCCATGTCGCGGCCGCCGAATCCGCTCATCGAGGAAAAGATGCCCATCGCAGCTCCCGAGTCTAGCCTTCGACACCGGAGATTCCGGAAAGCCTTGATTCTTTCGTGACGCTTTCCGGTCTACCTTCGCTGCATGAACACCGTGAGCCTGATCGGGAACCTCGCGACGGAGGTCGAGCTGCGGGACGTGGGCGAGGACAAGAAGGTGGCGAGCTTTCTCCTGGCCGTGAACCGTCCGACGCGCGACGGCGGCGCAGACTTCGTCGGCGTCTCGGTCTGGGACCGGCAGGGCGAGGTCTGCGCGGAGTACCTGGCGAAGGGCCAGCGGGTCGGCGTCGCGGGCCGCCTGCGCAGCCACTCGTGGGAAGAAGAAGGCAAGCGCCGGACGGTCGTCGAGGTGGTCGCGCGGCAGGTCGACTTCCTCTCCGGTCCGCAACGGGACGACGCAGAGGGCAGCGAGGCGGAGGTGATTCCGTTCGAGGCGGCGACCGCTTGAGGCGACTCTAGGCCTGCTCGGCGTCCCAGCCGTCGTAGTCGCCGTCGTACGCGGACGCGAGCGACGCGAGCCGCTCACGGGTCTCGCGGATGAGCGGACCCGTGAGCACGCGTAGACAGCGCGCCGCGACGAGCCAGACGTCCTCGGCCGACTGCACGACGATGTCCCAGCCTTCGCGCTCGAGGATCTGGGCGACGGCGGCGGCGTCTTCGCTCGTCGAGAAGTAGATGAAGTGGCCGAGCGCGACGCTCGTGTCGGGCTGGGAGAGCTGTGGCATCCCGGCGGTCTTCCCTCGCCAGGGCGAAATTAACCCGGTTCGAGCCCGCGCAGGAACTCGCGGACGGCAGCGGCGACGGCGTCAGGTCGCTCGCCGATCAGCAGGTGGCCGCAGTCGGCGATCAGGCGCAGCGGTGCGCGCAGGCGGCGTGCGTATTCCATTCCGTCGGCGACGGGCACCCAGTTGTCGGACGCGCCCCAGAGACAGAGGCACGGGCACGTCACCCGGTCGAGCACGTCGCGGGAGTCGGAGCGGATGAGCGCGAGACCGGCGCCGCGCGTCTCCGTCTGCTGCGACGCACCCTCGAGGAACGCCTCTGCCATCTCCGCGTCGAAGCCCTGCGGGTCGGCGACGCCCCACCACCCGAACACAAGGGTGCGTCCCAGGGGCGAGCGTGCGAAGCGCTGCCGCCGGCGGCGCACGAGTCGTTCGGGCTGCACGCGGCCGAGCAGTGCGACGGTCACCGCGCCGCTCCGCGTCGACGAGGAGATCCCGGCGGCAGCCGCGAGCACGAGACCCGAGACGGCGTCCGGCCGGCGGACGGCGGCGCGCAGGCCGACGATCCCGCCGAGCGAGTGACCCACCCACGGCGCGGGCAGCGCATCCTCGTGCTGGAGCACTGCGAGCACGGCGTCCGCGAACGGGTCGAGCGTCGGCGCGGCCGGCAGCGCGTCCGAGCCGCCGTGGCCCGGCAGAGCCGGCACGATCACCCGCCGCTCCGCGGCGAGCAGCGGCGCGAGCCGCAGCCAGTTGGACGGCGCACCGCCGAGCCCATGGACGAGGACGAGCGGCGGCCCGGAGCCGCCGACGAGATAGCGGAGCCGCGTAGCCCGGTAGCGGAGCTCCCGTGCCTCGAAGCCGGGCGGCTCCCGTTTGGACACCGTCAGCACCAAGGCATATTCTGTCCTCGATGAATGCTTTGGCGGGACGGGCCGACTGATGCCCGTCGGAACGACAAGCGAGGGTAGGGACCAGCCCGTCTGAGCGCTCGGCGCCGGCGGGTTTTTTCGTACCCGAAGGAAGGAGCCGTATGGCGAATCACCTCACGCCCGAAGAGCTGTCGAAGGAGCTCGGCATCGAGCAGCAGGAAGTGATTCGGGTCTGCATGCAGGAAGGCGTGCCGATCTACCACGGCAAGATCGACAAGTACCTGTTCCAGACACAGCTCCAGGCGCTCGGCGCACTGCAGCCGCAGCACCACTAGTTCTTCGTCAGGCGCTCTTGCGCGCCGGAGCGCGACGTGAACGAGAGCCACCCTCCGACGGGGTGGCTTTCGTCTTCTTGGCCGCCTTCGCGGCGGCGCCGTTGCTCTTCCGGTCCTGCACCTCGGCGACGCTGCGGCGCAGCGCCTCCATCAGGTCGATCACCGGCGTCTCCGGCTGCGGCTCCGGCCGCACGACCGTCTCGCCGGCGAGCTTCTTGTCGAGCATCGCCTTCAGGTCGCGGCGGTATTCGTTCTCGAAGTCGGCCGGGTTCCACTCCCCGACGAGGCTCTGGATCACCTGTTCGGCGAGTTGGAGCTCCGGCTTCTTCAGCTCGACGCTTTCGACCGACTCCTCGATCTCCGCCTTCGAGCGGACGTCGTCGTGGAAGAACAGCGTCTGGAGCGCCAGCGTGTCGCCCTGCGCACGGATGAGGCAGAGGTTCTCCTTGCCCCACAGCACAAACTTGCCGACGGCGGCCATCCCCGTCTCCTGCATCGCGCGCAACAGCAACACGTACGGCCGGCGCGCGGCGTCCGCGCTCGACGGCGCGAGGTAGTACGTCTTGTCGAAGTACATCGGATCGACGTCGGCGAGCTGCACGAAGCGGAGGATCTCGATCGACTGCGAGCGCTGAAGCGCGACCGCCTCGAGGTCGGACTCCTCCACGATCACGAACTCGCCCTTCGCGACCTCCCAGCCCTTGACGAGCTCCTCGGGCTCGACGTCGCGCTCGTGGAACGGGCACCAGCGCTTCTGCTTGATCGGCGTGCCGCACTCCCGGTGCAGGGTGCGGAAGGCCACGTCGTTCCGCTGGGTCGCCAGGGCGAGCCCGATCGGGATGTTGACGAGGCCGAAGCTGATCGATCCGTTCCAGATGGTCCGCATGTGCACCCTGAATTGTAGAGGGACCAGGGGTTTCGCCTCCAATCGGAGTTCCCCTCCCCTCGAATACCATTGCCTCGTGACGACGGCGTCTCCCTCGGTTCCGGCGGCCGAATCGCCGCTCCCGGCGCGGACGGGGCCCGCTCTCTGGCGCTACGTGCTCGGGCTCGGGACACGGTGGCCCGCCTACCTCGAGGAAGCCGCCGACGGCTGGCGCGAGGTCTCGTGGCCGGAGGCCGCGCCGCGGGTCGAGGCGCTCGCCAACGGGCTGCTCGCTCACGGGATCCGGCGCGGCGACGCGGTCGCGGTGCTCGCGCGCACGCGGCTCGAGTGGGTGCTGCTCGACTGGGCCGTGATGCGGATCGGCGCGGTCGTCGTCGGCATCTACCCGACGAACACGGCGAAGGAGTGCGCGTACATCCTCGCCCACTCCGAGTCGGTGCTCGCGTTCGCGGAGGACGACGCCCAACGCGCCAAGCTCGCATCGGTGAAGGCGGACACGCCCGGCCTGCGCGAGATCGTGCGCTTCGACGACCTCGCCGCGCTCGAGGACGAGGGTCGCGCATTTGCCGCGGAGCATCCCGACGCGCTCGAGGCGGCGGAGCGGGAGATCCAGGAGGACGATCTTGCGACGCTGATCTATACGTCAGGAACGACCGGGCCGCCGAAGGGCTGCATGCTCACGCACCGGAATCTCGTCACCGCGGCGATCCGGGTGCAGACGAACCTCGAGGACGGCGGCGATGTGATCCTCCTCTTTCTGCCGCTCGCGCACACGTTCGGACGGCTCGCACACCACGCGGGCTCGTTCTACGGCTCGACGGTCGCATTCGTCGCAGACGCGACACGTGTCGGCGAGGCGCTCGTTGCAATCCGTCCGACCGTGCTCCCGTCCGTGCCCCGCATCTACGAGAAGATCCACACGGGCGTCCTCGACCAGATCGAGAGCTCGGACGGTGCGAAGCGCGCGATCGGACGCTGGGCGCTCGCGGCCGGCGCCCGCGCGAGCCGCCTCCGCCGGGCAGGTCAGTCCGTGCCGCTGCCGTTGCGCGTGCAGGTCGCGGTCGCGGACAGGCTCGTGTTCGCGAAGGTGAAGGACAAGCTCGGCGGGCGCCTCCGCGTCGGTGTCTCGGGCGGTGCGCCGCTCGGCGTCGACGTGCTCGAGTTCTTCCACGCGCTCGGCCTGCTCGTCGTCGAGGGATACGGACTCACCGAGACGGGCAGCTCATTGAGCGTGAACGATCCCGAGGACTTCCGGTTCGGCACCGTCGGACGCGCCGTCGAGGGCAATGAGGTCCGGTTCGACGAGGACGGCGAGATCCTCGTGCGCAGCGACACCGTCTTCGCCGGCTACTACAAAGATCCCGAGGCGACCGCGGAGGCGTTCACCGAGGACGGCTTCTTCCGTACCGGCGACGTGGGCGAGATGGACGCCGACGGCTTCCTCAAGATCACCGACCGGAAGAAGGATCTGATCATCACCGCGGGCGGCAAGAACATCGCGCCGCAGAACCTCGAGAACGCACTCAAGGCGTCGCGGTTCATCTCGCAGGCGCTGGTCGTCGGCGACCGGCGCCCGTACGTCACCGCTCTGATCACGCTCGAGCAGGAGGAGATCGACAAGTCAGGCCGGGATCCGCGCGAGCTTGTGCAGGAGATCGTCGACGACGTGAACCGCGACCGGGTTCGCGTCGAGCAGATCAAGCGGTTCGCGATCCTGCCGCGCGACTTCACGCAGGAGGACGGCGAGGTCACGCCGACGTTGAAGCTGCGGCGCAAGGTCGTGCACGAGCACTTCGCACAGGAGATCGACGAGCTCTACCGCGCGTGACGACGTTCTTCCTGATCGCTTCCGCGTTCCTCGCGAGCGCGGTCGAGTTCGTCGAGGCGCTGACGATCGTCCTTGCCGCAGGCGTGACGCGCGGCTGGCGCTCCGCCCTGGCTGGGCTCGGCGCGGCGACGGCGGCGCTCGCGGTGATCGTCGGGGCGCTTGGACCCGCGCTGACGCAGATCCCGATCTCCGCGCTGCGGCTGATCGTCGGCGCGCTGCTGCTCGCCTTCGGGACGCAGTGGCTCCGCAAGGCGATCCTGCGCTCGAGCGGATTCAAGCCGCTGCACGACGAGGAGGAGATCTTCGCCCGCGAGCTCGCGGAGGCACGCGCAGCAGGCCGCGACGAGCGCGCCGGGCTCGACTGGTACGGCTTCACGCTCGCGTTCAAGGGCGTGCTGCTCGAGGGCCTCGAGGTCGCGTTCATCGTGCTCACGTTCGGGAGCACCCAGGGCAGCATCCCGCTCGCGGCGCTCGGCGCCGGTGTCGCGCTCGTGCTCGTGGCGGTCGTCGGCTTGGCGGTGCGCGCGCCGCTCGCACGCGTACCGGAGAACACGCTGAAGTTCGCCGTCGGCACGATGCTGACGACGTTCGGGATCTTCTGGTCGGTCGAGGGCGTCGGCGGGAAGTGGCCGGGCGACGACGCGTCGCTGCCCGGGATCCTCGCGTTCGTGCTCCTCATCTCCTTCGGCTCGGTCGCGCTGCTGCGTCGCCGACGGCTGGAGCTGACGACGACGTGAGGCGCGTCGCCGCGTTCGGGCACTTCTGGTGGGAATTCGTCGTCGGCGACGACTGGCGCGCCGCGGCGGGCATCGCGGTCGCGCTCGGGATCACAGCGGCGCTCGCCGCGGCAGACGTCGCCGCCTGGTGGTTCCTGCCGCTCGCGGTCGCGGCGGTGCTCTGGCTCTCGCTGCGCCGGGCGGCGGGGAATGCCTGAAAGGCAAACGGCCGCTACCTGGTTGTGAAGCAACCAGGTAGCTAACGGAATGGGCGGCTGCGCCGCCCGCCGATTTAACCCGTAATGCGCCGCGCGCCGTCGTACGTGTCGGCGTACCAGCCCGAGAGGCTCGAGATCTGGACGACCGTACCCGTGTGCGGTGCGTGGATGAACTCGTTGCCGCCGATGTAGAGGCCGACGTGCCCGAGCCCGTCGAAGAAGACGAGGTCGCCCGGCTGGAGATCGGAGCGCCCGACCGGGACGCCGACGTTCCATTGCGCGCCCGTGTAGTGCGGCAAGGACACGCCAACCTGCCCGTAGACCCAGGCGACGAAGCCGGAGCAGTCGAAGCCGCTCGGGGTCGAGCCGCCGTAGACGTAGGGGACGCCGAGATAGCGCATCGCGATCCCGATGACGCCGGTGTACTGCGACGGTGGCGCGACCGAGCCGTCGGGCGTCTGCGCGATCGCGCCGAGGCCGTTCTGGATCTGGACGTTGTTCGCGATCTGCTGCGCGTTCAGCCGGGCCTGTACCTGCTGGGCGAGCGCGAGGCTGCGGGCCTGTGCTGCCGCGATCAGCTGCGCGATCTGACCCTTGATCGAGGCAAGCAGCGCCTGCTGGCGGCCGAGCTGCGAGGCGATCCGCGACTTCGCCGCCGCGCGCACCGAGACGAGGCGCCTCTGCGCGGCGTGGGCGCGCACGAGCGCGCGTTTGTGCACGATCACCGCGTGCTTGAAGGAGATCACCTGGTTCATCACGGCGACGTCCTGTGACGAGACGGATTGCACCGTCTCGATGCGGCTGACGAGATCGTCGATGCTCTGCGCGCCGAGCAGCACCGACAGCGTCGACTGGTCGTCGCGCGTCGTGTAGATGACGACGAGGCGCTGCATCAGCGCGACCTGTGAGCGGCCGAGGTTCGCGCGCGCAACGTGGAGTGCGACCTTGTTGACCCTGAGGCTCTGGTCGATCACGCGCAGCTTGGCGTTCGCCGAGTCCAGGGAGCTCTTCGCGCGCTGAAGGCTCGAGTCGAGCCGCGCGACCTGGTTCATGACCTGCTGCGCCTGAGCCTGCTTCGCGCTGACGGAGGGGTCGCCGGTCGCGGTGCCGGCCGCGGCGAAAGCCGCGACGACAACGAGGAAGAGCACCGGCGCCTGTCGCTTCAGAACCCTAATCACGGACTCCCGAGACTCGCTTGCGACAGGCGCACCGGAGGGGCCGGTACGTCACAAGTTCGGCAGGCTACCAGGGGTATCGGCTGCCCGCAACCTGGCTAAGCGCACAAAACTGCCGCAATTTGCCCCTCAACCTCCCCAAACCTTGGGCGTCCCGGTCCGCACAAAGTCCTGAAATCCTGCGGTTTTCTGTGCTACGGTCCCGCGGCTTTGGGCGGCCGGAGGAGCAGATCCGCGGCGCGGCCCGCAGCCCTGTCTGCGGTGCTCGCCCTCGCCGTCGTATCAGGCGCGGCCGCTGCCGGCCCGGGCGTCCAGCAGGCTTCGACGCTGCGCACGGCGGCGAGCGTCCTCGACACGCGCGCCCATCACGCGCTGCTCGACCTCTACGCCCTCGACACACAGCTTCAGACGGCCCGCGCGCGACTTGCCGCACTCCGAACCGAGTCGGCGCAGCTCCGCACCCAGCAGATCCAGCTCGCACAGCAGCTCTCGGCGACGCAGCACACGCTGAAGACGTCGCGCCGGCGGCTCGGAGAGAATCTGCGAACGCTTTACGAGCAAGGCGACACGAACGACGCGCTCGCCGTGATGCTCGGCTCGAAGTCGCTCGACGACGCAGTGACGACGATCGATGCGCTCTCCCGTTTTGCAGACGAGAGCCGTCAGGTGGTCGACGTGACGAATGCCGCACAGCTCCGGCTCGGCCGCCTGCGCGCGACGATCTCCGCGCGACGCACGCAGCTGAACACGTCCGTCGCCGCTGCGCAGCAGACGACAGACACACTCGCATCGGCTCGCTCGGAACGGCTCGGCTTTCTGACGCACCTCCGCACGGAGCAGGCGCTGAAGACGCAGCAGATCGCGGCGCTCCAGGCGGCGGCACAGCGCGTCGAGGTGAAGTCGCAGCAGCTCCAGTCCGCGGCGCTCAGCGCATCGGCCGCCCCGACGACTCCCGCCGACACGACGCCCGCAGCGCCGGCGCCCGTCGCCCTCGCCCCCGCCGGCCGCACGATCACCGTGAGCTCGACGGGCTACTCGCTGCCCGGGCACACGGCCACGGGGATGCCCGTCGGCTGGGGCGTCGTCGCCGTCGACCCCTCCGTGATCCCCCTCGGGACACGCCTCACCGTCCCCGGCTACGGGGAGGCGGTGGCCGCCGACACGGGCAGCGCCGTCCGCGGCGCCACGATCGACCTCTGGTTCCCCACGCTCGCGCAGGCGCGCGCCTGGGGCCGCCGGACAGTGACGATCACGCTCCACTAGAATCGCGGAGCCAGGAAGGGGGAAGCAGCTGGGCGAGATGCTGCAAGCGGCCGAGGAGCGCCAGGGTGATTCGCTCCGAGTGCTCATCGTCGACGACCACGACCTGTTCCGCACGGGCCTGCGCAACCTGCTCGAGGAGCAGGGCGTCCAGATCGTCGGCGAGGCCCCGAGCGGTACGGAGGCCGTGCGGATCGTGCGCGAGATCGCGCCCGACGTCGTCGTGATGGACCTGAACATGCCGGGGATGGGCGGCGTCGACGCGACCCGGCACATCACTGCAATCGCGCCGCTCACGCGCGTCGTGATGCTGACGATCTCGGACCAGGACAACGACGTGATGGACGCGATCCTCGCGGGCGCGTGCGGCTACCTGCTCAAGGATTCGTCGATTCAGGATCTGATGGCCGGCATTCGCGCCGCGTCGCACGGCGAGTCGCTCATCTCGCCGAACATCGCTGCGAAGGTCCTGCAGCGCGTCCGCGCAACGAGCACGCAGCCGGAGATCGCGAACACGATCAGGGCCGAGCTCTCCGACCGCGAGATCGAGGTGCTGAAGCTGATCGCGAACGGCAAGGACAACGCGGTGATCGCCGCCGACCTGCACATCAGCCCGAAGACGGTCAAGAACCACATCTCGAACATCCTGATGAAGCTGCAGATCGACAACCGCATCCAGGCGGCTGTCTATG
>WNFR01034069.1_pt1 | contig 10760 bp, 9 predicted proteins | sample 5400221 | NCBI WGS metagenome assembly WNFR01 (sample SAMN13153357, study PRJNA577476) | soil metagenome | isolation source: 40 cm soil under Madrone tree | place: USA:California | collected 2016-06-14 | reverse complement strand
AATGAAAAAGTGATCGTCTGCGGCACTTCGTTCTTCGGCGGCGACAATCGGAACTCGCGTGACCAACGCAGGTCGTACTCGGCATAGCCCAGACCCTGCAATGTGTTCCGTCCGACTCCCGCCGGCCGGGCTGTCGCTGTACCGACATGATAGTCGTCCCGGCCGGTCGTCAAACTGTACGGCCGTCCGGTGTTCAACGAGATACCGAGGCCCAGGTTGAACAGTTTGCCCGCCTTGATCGTGCCGAGGAGATTGAATCGATGCCGCTGATCGAAGTCGGCACGCCCCCACTCGCCCGACAGGTCGTAGTTATTCGCCGGAAAGGAATTGATGCCGCTCGTATTGTTGTAGGCGCGGGCCAGCGTGTATTGAATCAAGCCTGAAAAGAAGCGCGTGACATTTCCGCGAAGCGATATATCCAGCGAGTGACTTTCCAGTCTTCCGGAAGATTCGATCTGACGGACAACTGCGAAGCCCGGATCCGGCCGGACGGCATAGAACGGCGGCAGCGGCGCGTTCACATCGCGTGAACGGAACAGTCCCACAGTTTCATTGCCCGTGTAGTTGATCGCCAGCGTTGTCGATTTACTCAACTGTCTTTCTACTCCGAATCCGAACTGAATCAGATAAGGAATCCGGGCATCCGCCGCGAGCTTCACGATGCTGCTTGGAGCGGCCTGCGCCTGCTGTGTGTTCGCCCAGGGATCCGGATATCCCGGATTCGTGACGACATACTGAAGCAACTGCCGGCCGTTGTATCTGAGGATGTCGAAAATTGCGCCCGGGCCGCTGCGGTCGTAAAAGAAGCCCGCGCCTCCTCGAATCACTGTTTTCGGATGATGAGCCGGCCCATACGCAAAGGCGATTCGGGGTGAAACGTTGTTCCTGTCGTGGAAGTAATTCTGCCAGTCGTAGCGCGCAGCGACAGAGAGCGTGAAATTCGGCCGTACGCGAATGTCGTCGAGAATGAAACCGGAAACCACCTTCTCCCAGAAAATGACTTTGTCCTGGCCCGCCTGCTGAATGAACGAAAACGGACGGCCCTGAAGATAGTCCTGCAGGCTCGAGAACGTGAACGTGCCCTGAAAGTTTGTATGATCTTCGAGGCCGCGGCGGCTGAGATCCGGAACATCCAGGCCCATCCGCAGAGTGTGTCTGCCGTGAGACCACGACATCACATCGTGAAACACAGTGTGATACTCGGTCTGCAAACGATCGGCCTGGGCGCCCCCCCGCGTGAACGCATCGAGCACAACGATTTTCGGTCCCGATTGAATGCTGCGGGTCGGCTGGTACTCCTTGCCAAAAAGAATCCGGAAATCGTTCAGCAGTTTTGGCGTGAAGGTGGTGGTCTGCGTATATGTGATCGTATCCTCGCGGTTGCGGAAATTCCTGGCTGCCTCCGGCAGAACGACGCCGCCGACGCCCTGATTCTTCGTGTACTGGTCCTGGGCTTCATAGCGGATGGCGATTGCGTTGTTCGTCCCAAGCTGGTGCGAGATTCGAGCGGAAAGATCGGCTTGTCGCTGAGGGCTCGGCACGTTCGCGCGTACTTCGCCTGAAGGGTCGATGGCAAATACGATCGATTGGGCAGCTTCAGATTGGAATGTTCCCGCAAACAGGAACGACGATGTTTTGCCGGAACCTATCGGCCCGGTCAGGCTGCTTTCGACAATGCGGCGTTGTTCCTGCGGGCGTGTTGCAGCGAACGGCTCACGTGCGTTGATGCGGTTATCGCGAAACACGAAGTTCGAGGTGCCGTGATAGGCGGATGCCCCCGCCTTGGTCACGACTTCGATTCGCCCGCGGCCGGGCCGCATGAATTCGGGAGAGTAGGGGTTCTGATTGATCTTCACTTCCTGGATGGCCGATGGAGGAAGTGAAATATTATTCACCTGCAGGCCGTCCATAATCAGTGTTACTCCGCTGGTGCCAATGGCTCCGGAATCGAGGAACCTGGACATGGTTGCGATGTAGTTCTGATCGAATATGGGCGCGTTATCCAGCGCATTGCTATCGAGCGCCGCCACGTCGAGGTTGCTGTCTGTCTGCGTATTCACCTGGATCGCGTCCGCCGCGACCGTGATTTCCTGCTGAAGGTTCGCGATTTGCAGTTTGAATTCGATCGGCCGCGGCGACCTGTTGGCGACGGTGACGCGTGTTCCTGCCGCTTTGAAACCTTCGTGCTCCACCTGGACGTCGTATGTTCCGGCGCTCACCTTCTCGAAGGAGAAGGCGCCTTCTGGACTTGTTTGCATGGTTCTCGCTTCGGCTCCTTTTCGAAGCGTCACCTGCGCATTCGGCATGGCCGCGCCCGACTGGTCCTGAACGATTCCTGAAATCGAAGCCGACTGAGCCAATGACTGAACTGGGAGTGTCAGGCCAAGGAGACAGAGAATCGCGACGAAACAACGCTTCATTTAAGAGTCCTTCTTGTTCTTTACCGCTGCCCGAATCGAATCTCGACGGGAGTATCCATTGGAAAATGGACTTCCTGCCCTCGCGCGATCACGTTCATGTAGAGCGAGCGGCCTGCGCCATAGAATCCCAGAGCGACTCCGAAAGGCCGCGAGATTCGCCCCAATGCGGTGCCGACGAGACCGAAACCAATGCCGCCGCCCACCATCCGCCCGGCAAAGTTATTGCGAAAGTTATTGTGATACGCCGCCACGCGCGCATGCCCTTCGGCAAAGCGGTCTCGATCGCCGTCATCGCCGGCGCGACTGGCCATCATCAGTGCGACCGCCGGAGTGATGAAGCGTCTTTTCGATTGTGTGATCGCCACTCCGCCTTCCTCATCCAGTTGAACATTGCTCATGTCCCTACTGTCCACTTCGACGCTCTCGAGGCGGCCCTCCACCTCTTGAACCGCAGGCGCAGTCCATGCGATTGAGGAGGGCGGCTCGATTCTGGTGAACATGAATGCAAGTTGTCCGTTGCGGTGCCAGCGCCGCGCCGCTCGCGCCTGCACCACTGTGCCGTGGAGACGGCTGCCTTCCGGAAAGATCAGGGCGCCGCCGGAGGAAACCAGCGGCCGTGAAAGCACGGCTTCGACCGGTTCTCCATGATGTGTCGTGCCCGAATTCAGATCGGTTGCAAGACGCGCGAAGGCGACAGCTTCACCGGGCGGCTCTGAGCCGATCTCGTTCATTCTCGACGCTTCGAGAGTGGCTGTGCCGAACTGCAGAGACGCGAGAAGGGTGGCCTTGAAGCGGCTGCCGGAAGGCACCGACTGTGGATGATAAGGCGCAAAACCCCACGCCATGTCCTTCAGGCGCTCCATCTTGCCTGGTGTTTTCACAGCAGCGATGACCGCACGTTTACGCACGCCGATCTCTTCGCGTGCCGTTGCGGCGGCGCTCGCAACGCGTCCTTTCCTGCGCTGCGGTGCGCTCCGGTCGAATCGGACGAGCGTATCGCTTCCCGGAACGACAGACGTTTGGATCGGAATTCGATTGCCGCTCTTCAGGACGATAGCGTCGAAACTCATCCTGGGCTCACGCAGAGGCGTGAGGTCTCCGCTCAGAATGGCCATTACCCGTCGCCACCTCGGCGCAGCCTGGAATCCGGTGATACGTCCCAGGACTTCTGTTCCGGAGGGGATGACTTCGCGATCGAAAGCAAAGACCGGTTCGACCAGCCGCGCCGTAATGGGTGCGTTCTGTTTGTATGGCAGTTTGTTCGTCAGGATCAGCGGCAGGGGCACTCCCTCTTCGACAGTGAGGGGCACGGTCGTCTGTGCCAGCACGACGTCCGCAAGAGACATGGCGAATACACAAAAAAATAACAGATTACGTGTACGCATTCTTACCTCGCATAGCCCCTTCGGGCCCTCACGCGCAAAGGTTTGCCATCGTGGCTGGTGGCGTACACCTTCACATTACGAAAGGTGCCGTCGTGTTTCAGGTTTGTGGAGACGTAGCCGATGGTGTACTGGTTGCGAATACCGCCCGCAATTCTTCGCCAGATGTCGTTGAGCTCGTCGAGGCGCTGCGGCAGGTAAGTTTCTCCGCCAGATAACTGAGCGAGTTGCCGGAGGACTTTCGGGTTCTTATCCTTGTCATCAGGGCCGAAGATTCCAATGGCAAAAATGGTCGCGCTCGACTGCTCCGACAGTTTGAGCACATCACTCAACGTGGATGCGCTGGCATTGTCACCGCCGTCGCTCAGTACGACCAGCGCCTTTCGCTGATATGTTCCGGAGTCCAGATGTTTCAATGCAACGCCAATAGCGTCGTAAAGCGCCGTTTTCCCGTCGGTATGTATTCCTGCTAAAGCGTTGCGGAGTTGATCGACATCGTTCGTGAACAGGAGCCCCTCCGGCAGGCCCATGGAGACTCGTTCGTTGAAGTTCACGATGAAGATTTCATCCTGTGGATTGCTCGACTCGACAAATGCGAGCGCCGCCTCAATAACGTCCGACTTCTTTTGCCGCATGCTGCCGCTGTTGTCGATGACCAGGCCCACTGTCGCAGGAACGTCTTCAGGGCGCACGAATTTGATCTGCTGCTCGCGATCATCTTCGAACAGGCGGAAGTTGTCTTTGGAAAGCCCTTGGACAGGACGTCCCTTAGAGTCGAGGACGCTAGCGTTGAATACGACAAGATCGACGTCAACGGAGAGAGTGTAGTCACCACCTTTGGTTTCTGCCGATTTCTGTTGTGCCGCCCACACCGAAAGCGCTCCAACAAGCAGCAGGACGCAGGATGAATGCATTGTACTCACTTCCCCGCGCCAAGTTTACGCGCGAGTGATGGCGACTTAGATTAACCAAAGATTAAATTCTAATGATGTTGGCGTAGCCCCGCCCGCCGCTACAGTGCACGTTTGCTTTCTAGGAGCATTTTCCGCATCCTACTAGAGGCGAGTTCTATTGCCGATGAGCCGCGGTGCAGGCTAAGATCCACCGGTGCGGCAGCATTGGTGGCTCGCGAGCATCGTCTTACTCACCGTGTTGGCGAGCGTTATTTACTTCGTGCACCTTCGCTCTGCCACAACGGCCCCGGTCCAGGCTCCGGACAATAACCTTCCGAAGAATAGCTACGTCGATCCCAGTTTGTGTGCCGACTGCCATCCGAACATCTCGGAAACGTACCAGCGTACCGGTATGGGCCGTTCTTTCAGCCGTCCCACAACGGCCAACACAGTAGGCGACAATAGGAAAGCCGCCACGTTCTATCACAAGCCGTCCGACAGCTACTTTACGATGATCGAGCGCGACGGACGGTTTTACCAGCGCCGGTACCAGATCGGCTTCGACGGCAAAGAGACGAACAATATCGAGAAAGAGATCGACTTTGTCATGGGATCCGGCAATCACGTGCGCGCGTACCTGCACCGTACGAGCCGCAACGCGCTGGTGGAACTTCCCCTCGCATGGTACGCGGGAAAAGGGGGCTCATGGGCCATGAATCCTGGCTACGATCGCCCGGATCATCCCGGCTTCACGCGCGCTGTGACCTACGGTTGCATGTTCTGCCACAACGCGATTCCAGAGATACCGAAGTCAGCGCCTTCGGGGAGCGGTCAGTCGGGAGTTGAACCGGTATTCGGGCGTGTGCCTGAAGGTATCGATTGCCAGAGGTGTCATGGTCCGGGGAGCAGGCACGTAGAGACAGTGCAGGCCGGCGCCGGCATGGAAGAGATACGCAAGGCTATCGTGAACCCGGCCCGGCTAAGCATGGATAGACAGCTGGAGGTGTGCATGCAGTGCCACCTCGAAACGACCAGTTCTCGCCTGCCCAATTCGATGGTGCGGTACGATCGCGACCCATTCTCGTACCGGCCGGGTGAACCGTTAGCAAATTTCATGCTTCACTTTGACCACGCGCCCGGCTCCGGCCATGACGATAAATTTGAGATCGCCGGCTCGGCTTACCGGTTGCGGCGCTCTGCGTGTTTTCAAAAGAGCGAGGGCGCGCTGCAGTGCACGACTTGCCATAATCCCCATGACATTCCGCGGGGGGAAGAAGCCGCCACGCACTATACCGCCGTGTGCCGCCAGTGCCACGATGCCGCCGTCAAGCAACTCGTGGCGTCAGGCAAACATTCGGCGTCCGGCGACTGCATCGGTTGCCATATGCCGAAGCGGCGTACGGATGACGTTGTCCACGTGGTGATGACGGACCATTACATCCAGCGGCGCAAACCGGCTCGAGATCTGCTGGCACAAATGGCCGAGCGGCGCGAGACGGATGAGAATGCCTACCATGGTGAGGTTGTCCCGTACTATCCGAAGACGCTGCCGAATGGGCCGGAGAGCGAACTGTATCTGGCGGTCGCGCAGGTGAGCCAGAAGACGAACCTGAATCGGGGAATTCAGGATCTTGCCGCAGCGATCGAAAAGTATCGTCCCGACCGCATGGAATTCTATCTGCAACTTGCCGACGCGTGGAAAGACAGCGGCCAAATCGACAAGGCCCTTCCTCTTTATGAGGAGGCGGTCCGGCGCCAGCCGGATTCACTGATAGCCCTCCAAAGACTTGGATTCAGCCTGAGATCCTTAGGACAGCTTGCACGTGCCGCTGAGATTCTCAAACGGGCTCTGGCGGTGGACGCTCGCGACGCCGCCACCTGGCACCAACTGGGTTTGGTTTACCTGGGACAGGGTTCAACGTCCGATGGCTTGGCGGCCTTCCAAAAGGCTATCGATCTGGATCCCGACATGTCTGAAGCGCACAACAGTCTGGGTGGCGTGCGGCTCGAGGGCGGAGACTTGTCGCGGGCCGAACCCGCGTTTCGAGAGGCCATTCGGATCCAGCCGGATTATGCGGAAGCGCACAGCAATCTGGCCAGCGTGCTTGCTTCCGCAGGCCGTATCGGCGAAGCGCGCTCTCACTTCGAGACTGCCATTCGACTGAAGCCGGACTACGCCGCGGCGCGATTCAACTATGGTATAGCGCTGGCCAGGTCGGGGGACTTGGCCGGAGCAATTCCCCATCTTCGCAAGGCGGCCGAGAGTCCCGATCAACCCTTGCGAGAGCGAGCACTGCAGGTTCTGCAACAATTGGGGCAGAGGAATTAAACCGAAATTCGAGGTCAGACGCGGGCTTTAGCCCGCGTTTGTCTTCAACTGGACAGTACTTCCTGCAGGCGGTTGAGAAACACAAGCTCGTTTTCCTTCGCCGATACGCGGACATCAGCTTGCTGACGCTGGTCGCGTTCACCGCCGTGCAACTCTTCAGCGTGCCCGCTGAAAAACGGTTTCGGGCCGGAGCCCACGTTGATTTGTTCCTGGAGCGCTTCTTGCCTGCGCGGAATCCACGCGACCAGATCATCCACACTGGCGGGCTTGTGGCTCTCGACGAGGCTGAGCAGGTCCAATGCATCTGCAAGACGGTAGCTGCCGCGGTCGGTGCTGGCCGCGAGGTAGCGCGCCAGGATGTTGCGACGGGCATCGTTCTCCCAGACAGCGCGGCGGGCGACAGCCTTGAGCATCGGGCGGTCAGCGATCGGCGGAGTTCGATCAAGCAGCTTGAAGAGCGACTCGGGAATCGTGGCATCGAGACGCAGGCGATGGACATAGCGCTCCAGGGTCACTTCGCGCAACGGTACGGAATGCGCCCGCCCGTCGTCAGTGATGAGTTGCGCGCGAGTGGGGCGGGCGGCGAGTTGTTGAATCAACGCGGGCCATTGCTCCCGCGGAACGGAGTCGCCACCAAGCAGGTCAGCGAACACCGCCTGGTGGGCCAATTTGGGGGTAAAGACGGGAGACAGAATCAGGTCTAGCTCGTAGTCCTCCAGCTTTGGCAACTCGTCGACGAGGAACCGGCCGACGGCGTCGTGGTCAACCCCGTACGTCCCGCCGATATAGTTGATGACCCGGGCCGACAGCTCGCGCGGGCGTTCCAGTTCGGCGGCAAGAGTTTCAATCAAGCTGGACACTGAGCCTCACGCAAACGGCTGGCCGAACCGGCCGCGAAATGCAATCTCCGAGAGGGCTTTCCGTTGTTTCTTGCCCTTGCCCACAGGCTTGGATGGATAACCGAAGGGCACGACCGCCAACAGTTCGCGTCAGCGCACCTATCTGGCGGATGCTTTCCCGATCCTCGATGACGACGAAACGCCAGGGTTGCGCGTTCATGCCGCTCCCCGTGAGCCGTCCCGCCTCGACGATTCGCCCAATCAGGTCGGACGGCACAGGCTTTTCCTTGTAACTACGTACAGCCAGAATTGTGCGTACAGCGTCGAAGACTTCCATGGCTCGCTTCCTTTCAGAAGATAGGTTGTGACGGCTGCATTGATTTGTCAATCAGCGTTCGACTTACCTCTTCCTCATCATTCGTCACACCGGTCGTCTAAATTACTATCAGCTCCTGTGGAGGCAGCCGAAGATGAAGCGATTGGTTCCTCTACTCTTGATCGTAATTCCAACCTTGCTGCCCGCTTCCCCACGGGCGCACAAAGTGCGGGCTGTCGTCACTGCCTACTCGTCATCGCCCCGGCATATGACGGCCAGCGGTGCGCACCCTCACGACGGTGTCGTGGCGTGTCCGCGCCGATACCCGTTTGGAACGAAAGTCTTGATATACGACCGGAGCTACGAATGCCTGGACCGGCTTGGCCGGAAGCATGACAACAATCACTTCGACATCTGGATGCCGGCGAAAGCTGCAGCAAAAAAGTTCGGGAAACGGCGAATCCTCGTGAGCGTGGTCGAGCCGTAGCAACTGTAGCGGCGCTCTATGAGCGCCGGTTTTTCCTGGAATCAACGAAATACCGGCGGTCATAGACCGCCGCTACAGGTCGGATTGCGTCAGTCGCTGCTCACTTCTGTTGCTTCGTAGGATCGTTACGCGGATCGGCATACACCGTGTCGGAAGGACCCATCCCCGTGATCTGAATCGTCACCGTTTCTGCTTTGGTCATTGCAAAATGAAAGACTCCCGGAGGCTCGGTGTAAAAACTGCCGGGCGGCAGCTCTTTCAGAGCAGCCTCGTTGAACTGGCGGCCGTAGCCGAGGTACCACTTACCCGACACGACGGTCGCGACGCGGTCATCGCGGTGAGAGTGCGCCTGAATCCTGTTGTTCGGCCCAAGGCGAAGGAGCAGCGTGTAAAGACCAGGCTTGGTAGGATCCCCCTTGAGAACGACAGTCTGAATTCCTGTCACACCCGATGTGCCAACTCCGGCCCCGCTTGCTGCCGGCCACTGGACTTCGGCGGGAGTAATTCTCTTCTCCGGGCTCTGTCCGTTTTGGGCGGCCGCGGCAAATCCGACAACAATTGCCAGCGTGACACCTACACGAACGCCGGTTTTACTTAACGGGTATTTCATATGGAGCACCTGTGCCGGACGAGCCGGCGAAGAGCTTTGTGCCATCGGAAAGCGTGATGTCGCGGCCGTTTGCCCGGTTCGCACCGTCCTTGGACTGGTAACCCACGACCAGAACCTCGACCCCGGCGGGGACGGACGTCTTCTTCCAGCCTCGTTTGATCAGCGAGTTCGGGGGGCCAAGTTCGATGGCCCAGTTGACTGTCTTGCCGTCAGTGCCTTTCACATTCATGTGGAGCCAGGCATGGGGATTGATCCATTCCATCCTGGTGATCGTCCCTCGCAACGTGACCTGCTTGTTTCCGTCAAACTCAGTAAAGATCGATGGCTCATCTTTATCCTCCAGGATTTCGCTTGATCCTACATTCAGGGTTTTTTCATGTCAATTTAAGGGGTGAATCTGACAGCCTCGGTATTCCCGCCGCACAAGACCACGCCGACGCGTTCCCGAGCCGTGCATTCATAGCGCCCGGAAAGCAGTGCGGAGAATGCCGCGGCGCCGCCGGGTTCTGTCACAATCCGCAAGGAATCCCAGAGTCTTTGCTGCGCGGCAACGATCTGCTCATCGGAAACGAGCAGAACCCTGTCGACGAAGCGCTGAACGATTGGAAAAACCAGCTCTCCGACCCGCTTCGGAGCGAGCGAGTCTGCCGCAATTCCACCCGCCGGAGAATCCACCGGCCGTCCGGCTTCCAGCGCTCGCGTCATTGTGGGCGCCGCTTCGGGCTCGACACCAACGACCCGGATCGCTCCTCCATACCAGCAGGCGATTCCGGAGATCAGCCCACCGCCGCCGACCGCGACCAGCAGTGTGTCGAGATCCGCGCACTGTTCCTGAAGCTCCATGCCGAGGGTGGCCTGCCCGGTGATCGTTTCCTTCGCGTCGTATGCATGAATGGGAAGCGCACCTGAGCGAAGCGCCCACTCTTCGCTTGCCGCAAGAGCATCAGCGTATCGATCTCCGGCAATTTTGAGAGTCGCTCCATAGCCCTCAATACGCGCCAGCTTGGTACGAGAGGCCACAGAAGGCACAAAGATTGTCGCGGGCCATCCGAGAGTTCGCGCAGCGTAGGCTACAGCAACTCCGTGATTGCCGCCTGAAGCCGCGACAACCCCCGCCTGCGGGACATCGCGCGTCAGCATATTCGTGAATGCGCCGCGCGCCTTGAATGATCCGGCATGTTGCATCAGTTCCAGCTTGAAGATGATGGAATTGACCGCGACAGCGACATCCGCTCCGGCGACCTCGAGAACCGGGGTTCGCCGGACATATGGACGGATCTGCCGCGCCACAGTCGCAATCTGTTCACGACTGGCGGGCCAGTTGGTGGAAATCATTTTTTCGTCGCTGACGGCCACGACAGGAAATTATACTTAGCCAGTTGCCTAATTGCCATATGGATATTGACCTCGCTTTTCGCGCCATTGCCAGCGATCCCAGACGCCGAATTCTCCAGTGGCTGCAGGCGCCTCGGAAGCATTTCCCA
>WNFR01008282.1_pt1 | contig 10760 bp, 8 predicted proteins | sample 5400221 | NCBI WGS metagenome assembly WNFR01 (sample SAMN13153357, study PRJNA577476) | soil metagenome | isolation source: 40 cm soil under Madrone tree | place: USA:California | collected 2016-06-14 | reverse complement strand
GCACGAATTTTTCGTGCATAATCGACAATCAATCGCGGAATATCGCCCGATCCGGTGGCAAGGTCGATAATGCGCATGCGGGCAGCACCAGGTTTGATCCAGCGATTCATAAAGTGCAAAACAAGGCGATAACTGCCAAACCAGCGATTGAGCTGACGGATGCGCTCAAGGTCTCGCTCCAACTCCGGTGAAACCGGTTGCGGCCGGTCCATCATTTCCAAAACAGCCGGATCGAAGCTTCGCTTCATCGAGAAAGTGATTGGTGATTAGTGAGAAGTGATTGGTAAAGACTCGTTCGGGCCCAGCGCTTCTCAGATCTCACTTATTACGTCTCACTTCTTAAAAACGTTTCCCACGATTCCGGGAGCTGCGCGGTTTCGATCTCGCTCGCGATTCGTCCTTCGAACTCGGGATGGAAAATCGTGCTCGTCCCGTAAACCATGATCACGTCTTCCGAGCCTTCCGCCCGAATGGCATGCGCCACGCCGGGCGGAACGACCACGCCAATGTTGTTGTTACTGCGATAATTGTCGCCATCGATAAAGAAGCGCATGATGCGCTTGAGGAATCCGGCACGGACGTCGCACAGAATCATCTCTGCGCGGCCCTGAAGAAAAAACATCACGTCCCATTGCTCGTCGTCGTAACGGCGCAACGAATAATTGTCCGGCTCATCGATAAACAAGCGGCGCACCCAATCCGCTGCAGTCGCGTCCGCTGGAATGCTGGGCGGATGCACGTGGAAACCTTTCGCTGTGTGCGCAAACATCCGCGCAGCCGACCATTGCTTCGGCCAGAAGCCAATCTGCGCGAGAATGCCTTCATCGCGCCGCACAAATTCACCAAAGGATCCCCGGTGACGTTGCGCGTGAACCTTTCGCGAGAAAATTTCCACTCCCGGAATCCAGGCGTCCTTTATCTCGCCCTTGTTCCGGTCCGCAGCGGCAAGTTCACTTGCATCCACGCCTCGCTCCGAAAGTTCCTGCGCGAATGATGCCATGCGGTAATTACGCGTGCTCAATGCTTTCTGCGCACCGACATCGATGCCCTGCCAGAGATTCTGTTCGCGCTTGCTCATTTTAATCCAAACGGTGGTCTCGCTTGCCTAACGAGAAATCGGCCTCTGCGCGAGAAAGATTTGGATTGTAATAAGGGTCCCGCTGCAAAACGCCAGACCACCGTTCGCGCATAATCGCCTCGCCGGGCGGGTCGACCTTATCATAGTGCGGCTCGTGCCAGTAAAGTTTTGCAAAAGGAGTGTAAACAATCAGATGGCCTGCCCGCCGCATTTTGAGGCAAAGATCGATATCGGCAAGCGATTCCGTTAGGCCTTCATCGAATCCGCCTACTTCTTGAAAAACTTCCCGGCGCGTCAACATGCATGCGCCCGACACTGCGCTGCAGTTGCGTGTAATTTGTAACTGGCGATTTGCCCCCGGATGTTCCGCGGGAAAACCGCGAAAAGCTGGCTGCGCGATTCCATTGACGCCAAGAACAATGCCGGCGTGTTCAATCGTGTCACTCGGATTCAGTAATCGCGCGCCTACTGCGCCAACTCCCGGCCGCTGGATATGCTCGGCCATAATCGTTAGCCAATCCGCTTCGATCACCTCGATATTGTCGTCCAGGAAAAGAAGCCATGGCGCAGCCGTTTGTTTGACTGCGAAATTCCTAAGCGCGGAGATATTGGATGCGCCTGGCAAGCGTAGCAAACGATGTGGCAAACCTGAGAAGTAATGATGCACATTGAGGGACTGGGTGTCCCCTTGGACAATGAATACCTCGTAGTTCGGGTAGCTCGTCTTGCTTGTCAGGCTTTCGATGCACCGTTCGACCGACTCTGAGTCGTGGCAACTCGAAATAATGATTGAAATTTTCCTCAGCTCCAACAGGTCCCGCCTGACGCAGAAGGCGTGAGTGCGCCAATCCACCGCGACATGAGCGCGCTCGCCGCGACGCTTCAGGTGATCTTCAATGGCGCGACGCGTCGCCTCGAGTTGTCCGGGTTTTTGTCGAACACTGATTGCGCTGGAGTCTGCGCTTCGCCGCCAATGATACAGCACCCGCGGAATATGATGAATCCGATTGGTTTGCTCGGCGACACGAAGGAAAAGATCGTAATCCTGCGCGCTGTCGAATTCTGAACGAAACTCGCCGATTTTCTGGACAAGGTTGCGTCGCACCGCAGTCAAATGGCCGACGTAATTGTATGAGAGAAAGAAGTCCGGCGACCAATCAGGCTTAAACAAAGGCGCCTCAAAGCCATCTTCGGCCAATTTGTCTTCGTCCGAATAAATCATTTCGGCTTCGCGATGTGTTTGTAAAAGCTTTGAAAATTGAAAAAGCGCGTCCGGTTCGAGCACGTCATCATGATCGAGAAAGCTGACCCACTCGCCGCGAGCCAGCTCAAGTCCTCGATTTGAAGCGGCGGAAATGCCTGCGTGTTTCCCCACTTTCCCGAGAACGATACGCCGGTCACGTGCGGCTAGATCGGGCAAGGCATGCAGCAAATCGGCCGAGCTTGATCCATCATCAATCAAGAGCAGTTCCCAGTTTTCGTAGGCTTGTGCCAGGACGGACTCAACAGCTTCCTCAAGCCGCAACACGGGTGTATCAAAGACAGGCATGATCACGCTAATTAGCGGTTGAAAACCAAACGCACGCGCCTCATGTCGCATTCGCTCGAGATCGCTCGCACTCGCGCGATGCCGCTCGAACCACTCCTGATACTCAGTTGGAGCGGCCGATCGCGTGGGCTTTGCGGCGTGCGGGTGTAATTTTTTTCGGATTGCTTTCACGAGCTTTTCCGGAAGACGATAAGGCGCCAGCAAGACTTGACCGATCCTGCGCTCGGGGGATTTGCGCAGTACCTGTCTCTGCTCTTTTAACGACTTTAGTTCGCTCCGGTACTCTTTCAGCTTGAGCAATTTCTCCTCGAGCGCGGCGATGTGGCGATGCGCGGCTTCTAATTCGGATTCTCGGATTTGGTGGACCCGCTGCGAAGCACCCAGCTGCGCGTTGAGCCTCGCAAACGTCGTCTCCGCCGCTGAAATCAGCGCAGCGGCAGGTTCGCTCGGCCCGGGCCGGAGCCGTATCGCTGCCGGAGCCAGGTCGCTCAGATCGCATTCATAATCAGGCAGAAATCCGAATCGGCGAAAGCATTCGACAAGTTGGGGACGTCGCTCGCTGACATCTGCGCCTCTGCCGGGCATTAACACAATGTTGTCTGCGCGTCGCGAGAGATCCTCGGCCATGCGATCATCCTCACTTTTTTCCGGTGGATAAAACCAAACCGCGATTTCAAAGTGTGTTGCGCCGTCACCCTCCCGAAGCCTCGTCGGCAAATCGCTGGAAGATTTGAGAACGACGGCTTCCCTTCCTGTTTCGGTAAATTGCCGCTCAAGTTTCTCAGGATCTGCCCCGATGACGAGAAATCGGCCCCGTTCGAACTTGCGCGAGATAACGTCCGCGAAATCGAGACCTAGGGAATGAAAGGGCGATGGCAACACCGCGCATATTATATTGGTTGAAGCAGAACGCAGGCAAATTTACCCTGCCGCGCCATCCCGCGAGACTGACCGATCCTGCATGCTAGATTTCATCGTTTATCTTCTTTATCGCTCAGGATCAGCGATTGCCAGCGCGCTACCATTGCCGGTTCTCTTCGTTTTCGGAGAATTTCTTGGTTTCTGTGCCTGGATCGTTTCCGGAAAATATCGACGCCTGGCACAGCGCAACGTTGCCATCGCATTTGGAAATGAAAAATCGCCGAGAGAATTGCGTCGTCTTGTTCGCCGTCATTTTCAGAGGCTGGGCGCGAATCTCTTGTGCAGCGTCAAGCTCACCGGCATGCCGCTGGAAAAAATGGCGACACGAATCGAGGCGGAAAACCTGGATTTTATCCATCGAGAATTGCGCGCAGGCCGCCCGGTTGTGCTGATCCTGAGCCATCTCGCAAATTGGGAGCTATTCGCGCACATCCTCCCGAAGTACATCGGCTACGTCAGAAACAGCACCATCTACCAAAGGCTGGGCAACCGCTTCATCGACGAACACGTGCGGCGGGTGCGCGGACGCGCCGGCGTCGAGATGTTCGATCGCAAAGAAGGGTTCGACAAGGCAATCAAACTGCTTCGCGACGGCGGCGCCATTGGAATTTTAAGCGATCAACATGCGGGCGATCATGGATTGTGGGCGCCATTCTTTGGCCGCCTCGCATCGACATCGCCGCTGCCAGCATTGCTGGCGAAACGCACCCGGGCAGCACTAGTTGGCGTGGCGATCTACACGGACGGACGAGCGCGCTGGCGGATCGTTATTTCGCCAGCATTGGAAAACAACGAGGAATCGGTGGGATCGCTTTCCGCAAAAACGAATCAAGTGATCGAACAGCAAATCCGCCGCGCGCCGGAAGATTGGTTCTGGGTGCATAATCGCTGGAAAACGCCGCGGCCCAATTTTCTTCTGGCGAGATATAAACGCGGCGTCTATTTGCCGCCCGACCTTTCGGCTCAAAATTTGAAGCCGTTCCGAATTCTTATTCGCTCAAGCAACTGGCTGGGCGACGCCGTAATGAGCGTGCCGGCGGTCCGCGCGATCAAAAATGGGCGCTGCGATACCTACATCACCGTTGCCGCGCCCGCGAAGATCGCCTCGATGTGGAAACTGGTCTCGGAAGTGGACGCGATTATTCCTCTCACGGGCAATTCACTCGTTGCGGCCGCCCGTTCGCTCCGGCGGCAATCCAGCTTTGACGCCGCCATTCTTTTCCCGAATTCATTGCGTGTTGCTCTTGAATCATGGCTTAGCGGTATTCCGCGTCGGGTTGGTTATCGCGGGCATTCGCGTAGCTGGCTGTTGAATCAGATCATCCCCGACCCACGGCGGCCCGGCCCACTAGAACATCAATCAAGTCGGTATTTGCATATTGCGCATGATTGCGGAGCGGAAACGTCCAACATCGAACATCGAACTCCGAACATCGCGACCGCGTCAATCCATCAACGATCAACTATCGACCATTCAGTAATAAGAATCGCTCTCTCCCCAGGCGCAGAATACGGACCGGCCAAACGCTGGTTGCCGGAGCGCTTCGCTGAAGCAGCCGCAGCAGTTACCGCACGATCGCCCGTGCAATGGATTTTGTTCGGAAAGAAAAACGACGCGCCAATCGGCGAGCAGATCACGAGTGCGCTCGGCGACTCATGCGTAAATCGGATCGGGCAGACCACGCTTGAGCAACTGATCGATGAGTTGCGCCAGTGCCGTCTGCTGCTGACGAACGACACCGGTACAATGCATCTTGCCGCGCTGCTTGGCATCCCAACGGTCGCAATCTTTGGTTCGACCGAGCCGCGCCTCACTGGGCCTCTCGGCGATCGCCACATTGTTCTGCGACATCACGTCGAATGCAGCCCGTGCTTCCTCCGAAATTGCCCGATCGATTTCCGCTGTATGAAAGCAGTCAGCGTCCAGGAAGTTGCCGACGCAGTGATGTCGATCTTGCAACAATAGTCGCCTTTTAGAATAATTTTCGGCGTCGCCCGGAGAACCGTTTTATGAACTCGTGTCCATTCGTCTCTATTCGTGGCTAAATCGCCTGAGGAATTGCAAACACGTTGCGTCGTCGTTGGCGGCGGCCCGGCCGGAATGATGCTTGGCTTCCTTCTCGCGCGCGCGGGCGTGCAGGTGGTTGTCCTGGAAAAACACGCCGATTTTCTGCGCGATTTCCGCGGCGACACGATTCATCCATCCACGCTCGAGTTGATGTATGAGCTCGATTTGCTCGAGGAATTCCTTGAGCAGCCACATCAGGAATTAGCCGAGCTACGCGGCGTCATCAACGGCCAGACTGTGCCGATCGCTGACTTTTCGCGGTTGCCGACGCACTGCAAATTCATCGCCTTTATGCCGCAATGGGATTTCCTTAATTTTCTTTCCAGCCATGCGAAGCATTTCCCGAGTTTCGAACTGCGCATGGAACACGAAGTAACCGACTTGATCATCGAGAACAATCGCGTCACTGGTGTGCGCGCCAAAACACCGGATGGCGAACTCGATGTGCGGTCCGATCTCGTCTTTGGCGCGGATGGGCGCAGTTCCACGGTGCGCGATCGAGCCGGCTTCGAAGTGCGCCAGTTTGGTGTGCCGATCGACGTGCTTTGGATGCGAATCTCCAAACACGAGGAAGATCCGCAACAAGGCCTCGGTTTTTTTCAGCACGGCAAACTAGTCGTCCTGCTCGATCGCGGCGATTACTGGCAATGCGGCTACGTGATCCCAAAAGGCGCGTTCGATCTGATTAAGGCGCGCGGTCTCTCGCAATTTCACGATGAGCTTGTCACGATGGCGGGTTTCCTACGCGACCGCGTCGCCGAGCTCGACGATTGGTCGAAAATTAGACTGCTTACGGTGCAGATCAATCGACTCCGCACGTGGTATCGCGAAGGATTGCTTTGCATCGGCGACGCTGCCCATGCCATGTCGCCTGCCGGTGGTGTAGGAATTAATCTCGCTATTCAAGACGCCGTCGCGGCCGCGAATTTACTCGCAGAAAAATTACGACAGGGTCCGGTATCGATCGTCGATTTTGACAAAGTCCAACGCCGTCGAGAATGGCCGGTTGCGTTGATTCAGCGGATGCAAGCTTTCATCCACCGCCACGTCGTCACCGGCCGTGAAACATCCAGCCAATCCTCCCTGCCTTTGTTCCCGCTTCTGTTGAAGCATTTTCCGATCTTGCGCCAGCTTCCCGCCCGCTTCATTGGGATCGGCCCTCGCCCCGAGCACGTGCGCAGCCCGGCGGCGTGAGTAGCATGGGCCTCGACGATTGGCGTTGCTTTCGAAAGCTTTTAAGGATGATTGTTGATCATGGCTACTGCCATGCCGCGTATTCGCACAGAAGTGCAGGTGATGTTCTTCGATACCGACTGCGGCGGCGTCGTGTCCAACATCGCGTATCTGCGCTTCATCGAGATAGCGCGTACACTGCTCGCCGAAGAACTCGGGCTCGCCCTTGCAGAAATGGCCGAGACGCAAAGGTACCCGGTGGTTGTCCACACCGAGATCGACTATTGCCGCGCGGCCAAACTTGGGGATCGCCTTGTGATTGAGGGCTGGCTCGATCAACTGGAACGCGCGCGATTTTGGTGCGCGTTCCGCATCGCTCGGCCGAAAGACAGCATGTTGATTGCCGAATGCCGTCAATCCCTCGCGCTCATCGAGATGCCAGCGGGAAAATTGCTGCGTTTGCCGGAAAGCTGGGAAAAGTATCGAAGCCCGAGGAATGGCGGCTTATAGATCGATGACCACAGCCATCCGCACTTTTAGCATTGAAGAAACTCTGCTCGAGCCGCCAGCGCTCCCAGCGCCGCCTACGCGCCGGGCGCTTTTTGTTATTCTGATTGCGCTAGCGGCGCTTTTGCACGTCGCCACCATCGGATCGGGCGATCTCTACAGCCAGACCGAAGGGCAATACGCCGGTGCTGCCCGTGAGATGGTCGAGACGCATCACTGGCTCCTGCCCACTAATGACGGCGTCCCGCGCTTACAAAAACCGCCGTTGCTGTACTGGCTCATTATTTTTTCGTTCAAGATTTTCGGCGTGAATGCGGCTGCGGCGCGACTTCCAGCTGCCCTTGCCGTGGTTGCTTCAGTTGGGTTGATTTTCTTGATTGGAGAAAAACTTACCGATTACTGGCGCGGCTTTATAGCCGGTCTGATTTATCTTAGTTTCTGCGGCACATTTCTACTCGCACGCATCGTGATGCCTGAGCCGCTTGTCAGTGCGCTCATTGCAGGCGCGATTTTCTGCGGCCTCTGCGGTTATCAGCGCCGGCGTTATCGGTCCGCCTGGTTCGCTGGTTTTTGGATCTGCTCTGCGCTCGCCTGCCTGACAAAAGGTTTGCTTGGCGTTGCTTATCCGGCAGCGGTTTTTCTTTTGCTTTCAGTATTTTATCGAGAAGCCCGCATGCGATTTGGCGCGCTTTTGCGATGGGAGTATTTGACGCTCTTTATTTTGATCGTCGCGCCCTGGCACATCTGGGCGGAATGGCATTTTCCAGGGTATTTTCGCTACCTGATTAGCCATGAATGGCTGGGGCATTTGCGCGGGCTTTCCGATGCGACGCACGATTATGTCGGCATGCCTGCCTACCAGTTTCTGATCATGCATTTAGCATGGTGGTTCCCGTGGTCGGTTGTACTTTTGCCGGGCCTGCTTTTCGCCTGGCGGCGCGTGATGCGGCCACGTGAGATCGAATTTTCCGATGCGTTGCCGCTTTGCTGGATGGGGGTGGTCTTCGTGCCGCTACTTTTTCTCGGCCAGCGCCAGGATTATTATTCGATGACCATGTGGAGTGCGCTGGCGCTCTGGGCCGCTGCTGCGTGGGACCGAACGCCCGCGGGCTTACGTGCGGCCGGTGCGATCGGGGTCGGTTGCATCGGGACGGCGACGCTCGTGCTTGCATTGCTCCTTTCCAAGGCGGCGGACGCTGTTAGCGGCAATTGGGGAGTGATGGACGCGCGCTGGACGGCTTGGAGGGCTCTGCATGACATGCCGATTTCGACCTGGCTGTGGTTTCGGCCCATGCTCACGATCACCGGGGTCTCGCTCGTTTCTCTCTCATTGGTTGCGCTCTATTTTATTTTCAAGCGACGCGAGAGACTTGCAGCCGTGGCCCTTGCCGTTGCGATGATCCCCGGTGGGCTCGGTATGATGGAAGGCGTCGCCCGGATGGCGCCTTATTTCTCGCTCGCCGGTCTGTGCCGATCTCTGAATCCGCGGCTGGAGACAAGCGGCGAGACGGTTTTTGAAGGACCGCTCGACGACAGCAGCAGTCTCATTTTTTACCTGAACCGGAAATTTTTACTCGTTAATCAAAACCGCCAGAAAGAGGCCCCGATAGGCATGCCACCCACTGACATCTTTCTGAGCGAAGATGCCGTTTTAGAGAAATGGGACGGGAGCGGCGCTGTTTATCTGATTGTCGAGCAAGAGCGCGTCGGTTACTGGAAAAAATTACTAACCGAGCGCTTTCACATCTATCATCAGATCGCCGCGTCGGGCACGTACGTCGTCCTGAGCAACCAGCTATAGAGCGCCGGGCGGATCGTCGAGTCGCGGAGCGCTGAGCATGATTCGCGTCAATTCATCCACGGTTCGTCCGCGATCGCGGCGGCTGTGGGCTGATGTAATCCATTTGAAAAATTCGGGTCGCGGCTTAATGTGCCGGCTCCGTTCCGCACGAGAGGAATTTATGTCGCAACATCGCAGTTTAAAAGGGGCCAGCACCATCGCCGCCAAGCGCAATGTGCTGAAGCGCTTCGAGCGGGTCGAGCTTCTCAAGAAGCGCGGCCAGTGGAAGGAAGGCAGTAAAGTCGTCGGTCTTCCGAAGACGAAGCCCGACGTTTAGCAAAACGCGAATCGTTAAAACGTTACGTCGTTGAATCGGCTGGACGGGTCACGATTTAACGATTCCCATGCGCTTAAACCGCTTCCTAGCCGCAGCTGGCGTCGGCTCGCGCCGCCATTGCGATGAGTTAATTGCCGCGGGTCGTGTCACCATCAACGGCCAAATCTGCACGAATTTCAGCGCACAACCGAGTGCGCGCGACCATGTGAAAGTGGATGGCAAGCTTGTTCATGTCGAACCATTGCTCACCATCCTGCTGCATAAGCCGGCCGGCTTCGTCTCGACGCGAAAAGATGTGCACGCCCGCGATACCATCTTCGATCTTCTGCCCAAAAAATTTTCCCGGCTCTTCAACATCGGCCGTCTTGACGCGCAAACCGAAGGCCTCATTCTTCTCACCAACGATGGCGATCTCGCCCAACGGCTCACCCATCCGCGGTATAAGATCGAGAAGGAATACGAAGTAACATTGGATCGGCAGTGGGATCCAACCCTTGCTCCTAAACTGCTGGGTGGAATTTTTCTCGACGGTCAACGCGCGAAAATTGCCCGGCTGCATTCAATCACGTCCACGCGTTTGCGCGTCATTTTGCGTCAGGGAATTAATCGGCAAATTCGCCACATGTTCCACGAAATCGGTTACGAAGTGAAACGTCTCGTGCGTGTCCGGATTGGTAATCTCCGTCTTGGTGATTTGCCGCGCGGACATTGGCGTCCACTCACAAAACGAGAGATCGAATCTGTAGAGCGAAGATTTAAAGCAGCAACATCCAAATCTCACCGTTCACATTTGCAAAACCGATCTTGCCAATCTAACGCAACTGAAGGAATTGGTGGCGTGGCTCGAGCGCGAAAAGATTGATGTCGATCTTTTGATCAATAACGCGGGACTCGGCGATCTCGGTCCTTTCGCAACGAGCGATCCCATTCGCAACGAGCAAATAACGCTCGTAAACGTGGTCGCGCTTACTTCCCTCAGCCGCCATTTGCTACCTCAAATGATCGCCAGAAAACGCGGCGGCATTTTGAACGTCAGCTCGTCCGCTGGTTTTCTTCCGATCCCCAACTTTGCTGTTTACGCTGCGACAAAAGCGTATGTCACCAGCTTCTCGGAAGCGCTCCGCGCCGAACTCCACGGAACCGGTGTGAGCGTCTGCGCCCTTTGTCCCGGCCCGGTGCACACAGAATTTCTAGAAGTCGCAAAACGTCCCGGGGGCTGGCGCGAAAGCGGCCCGGAGTTCGTTCACGTTGGGGTTGAACAAGTCGTGCGCGACGCCCTCGCCGCGCTGGAGGCGAGTCGCCCGCTTGTCATTCCCGGCATTGCAATGAAACTAGGGATGTTTCTCG
>WNFR01007939.1_pt1 | contig 10761 bp, 10 predicted proteins | sample 5400221 | NCBI WGS metagenome assembly WNFR01 (sample SAMN13153357, study PRJNA577476) | soil metagenome | isolation source: 40 cm soil under Madrone tree | place: USA:California | collected 2016-06-14 | reverse complement strand
GCAGATGAGTGTCTCGCCAAGCCGAATGGTCCGTCGCCGCGCGGCAGCCATTGGTTTTACCGCATCGACCGCGCCAACAATCGACACTGCTGGTACCTGCGCGGCGTCAGTTCGAACGCCGGCCAGACCGAGACCAGGCCATCGCGCGCCGCGGTGACGCCGACGGCGCGGCCCGGCACACCAACGCTCGCCGATCCTCCGATGCTCGATACGCCGGTCTGGCCCGCGAGCCCGCCCGCGATCGCGCCGCCCGCCCCGGCCGCGCCGGCGACGATGATCGACGCCTCGCCGACGCCAGCCGCCGATGCCGTCGCGGCCCAGACCCCGACCCCACCGTCGAGGGACCCGAGGGTCGATGCGCCCAATCCCAACCGCGAGGCGAAGGCCGCGAAACGGACGGCCGCGGCGGCGCCGACCGAGCGGCCCGTGTTGCCGGTGGAGGAGCCCACCCATATGCCGGCCCTGCTGGGGATCGGGCTGGCGCTCGCGCTTATCATGTTCGGGTCGTTCGGCGCCCGCCTGATCTTCAAATATCTTGGGCGTGCGCGCCGACGCATCGGCCGCGCGCCGTCGGGGTCGAATTGGGATGCACCTTCCTTCCACGTCGATGACGCCCCGGGCATCGTCCCCGGCCTGCGCCGCCGGCCCGACATCACGCGCGATCCGCACGATCTCGCTGACTCCCGGACCCAGCCCAACAGGGGCGCCAAGACCCCGCAAAGCCTCGACGCTTTCGGAGTCATCGAGGCCAATGTGCGCGACCTGTTGGTCAGGCTGCGATCGGAGCCGCAGGCCGCTCCGGCGCGGCCGGAAGCCGGGCGCTCGCGCCCGCGCGATGGCCGCTAGGCGCGCCTTCGCGGCGGGCTGCATGCAATTCCTGGCGGTTCTTCTGCGCCGGCCTTAATTCGCCAGCTTGATGCCGGCCTTGTGGGCGAGCTCGAGCCATTTGGCGATGTCGGCGTTGACGAAAGCCGTGAAAGCTTCGGGAGAATTCGGTTCCGGCTCGGCGCCCTCCTGGGCCAGCTTCTGCCTGGACGGCGGCAGCAGCAGCACCTTCTTGACGTCGGCGCCGACCTTTTCGACGATCTCGCGCGGCGTGCCGGCGGGCGCAAACATCCCGAACCATCCAAGCGAGGCGTAATCCGCCAGGCCGGTTTCGGCGACTGTCGGAAAATCCGGAAACAGCGCCGAGCGCGCCGCGCCCGTCGTCCCGATCACCCGCAGGGTGCCGGCCGAGACATGCGGCATCACGGTCAAGGCGGGCGAGAACATCAGGGTGATCCGCCCGCCCAGCAGGTCGGTGACGGCAGGCCCGGTGCCGCGATACGGCACGTGCAGCATGTCGATGCCGGCCATCTGCGCGAACAGCGCACCCGAGAGATGCGATGCCGATCCGACGCCCGAGGAACCGAACGACAGCTTGCCGGGATTGGATTTGGCGAAGGAGATGATATCGGCGGTGGTGCGGAACGGTTGCGACGGATCGGCCACCAGGATGTAGGGCGGCGCCGCGACCAGCGAGACCGGGGCGAGATCGCGCGTCACGTCATAGCGCTCGGTGCCGGCGCGGCTCGCCGCGAGGGTCAGGATCGCGCCGGTCGAGGCCATCAGCAGGGTCATGCCGTCGGCCGGCGCGGCGGCGGCCTGGCGCGTGCCGATCAATCCGGCGGCCCCCGGCCGGTTGTCGAGAATCACGCTCTGGCCCCACAGCACCTGGAGCTCGCTGCTCAGGAGGCGGCCCAGCACGTCGGTGCCGCCGCCCGGCGGGAACGGCACGATGATCCGAACCAGCCCGCCCGGAAAACTCTGCGCCTGCGCCGGCAGCCGCCCGGCAGCGAGGCCGCAGCCCGTTGCGATCAGGAACGCGCGCCGAGACATCATGCCGACACCCCTGCTCAATAATCCACCCGCTCCAGATAGAGCCCGTCGGGCGGCGCGACCGGGCCGCAGGCGGCGCGATCGCGCGCGTCGCGCGCGCGCGCGAGGTCGTCGGCCGACCATTTGCCCTCACCGACGAGCGCCAGCGAGCCGACCATCGAGCGTACCTGGGTATGCAGAAACGAGCGCGCCGAGGCGTGAACATGAATCTCCTCGCCGCGGCGGTCGACGTCGAGGCGTTGCAGCGTCTTCACGGGCGAGTTCGCCTGGCATTCGGCGGCGCGGAACGTGGTGAAGTCGTGCCGCCCGACCAGGTGCTGCGCCGCCTGATGCATGGCCTGCGCGTCGAGCGGCCGGGCGACCCGCCAGGCGCGCTCGCGATCGAGCGTCAGGTCGGGGCGGCGGTTGACGATGCGGTAGAGATAATGCCGCTGGACGGCCGAGAAGCGCGCGTCGAATTCGGCGGTCGCGATTTGCGCCGACAGCACCGCGACCGGGTGCGGGCGTAGATAAGCATTCACGGCGTCGCGCACCGTATCGGTGTCCCACGGTTTGCCGAGGTCCACATGCGCCACCTGTCCGTGCGCATGAACCCCCGCGTCGGTCCGTCCGGCGCCCTGCACCGCGACGGCCTCGCCGCAGAAGGCCGCGATCGCGGCCGTCAGCACGCCTTGCACCGAGGCGCCGTTGTCCTGCATCTGCCAGCCCACAAACGGGGCGCCGTCATACTCGATCACCAGCTTGTAGCGCGGCATCCTGGCCTCAGCGCAGCACGGTTGCGGGCGCGACCGGCGTTCCGCGCAAAAACTCTTCCGCCTTCATCGCCTGCTTTCCGGCGCGTTGCAATTCGAGGATGCGGATCGCGCCGTCGCGGCACGCGACCGCGAGCCGGTCATCGAGCACGGTGCCGGGCGCGCCCGCGCCTTCGGCCTTGGTGGTGCGCAGCACCTTGACACGCGCGCCGCCGATCTCGCACCAGGCGCCCGGAAACGGCGACAGGCCGCGACAGTGGTCGTGCACGGCCTTCCAGGGCCCGGTCCAGTCGATCCGGGTCTCCGCCTTGTCGATCTTGGCCGCGTAGGTGACGCCGTCGGGTCGCTGCGGCGTCAGCACGAGGGCGCCTTTTTCGAGCGCCGCCAGGGCGCGCCCGGTCAGGTCGGCGCCGAGCCGCGCCAGCCGGTCGTGCAGGTCTCCGGCCGTCATGTCGGCGCCGATCGCAACCGGCTCGGCCATCGCGATCGGGCCGGTGTCGAGGCCTTCCTCCATGCGCATCACCATGACGGCGGTCCCGGCGTCTCCCGCCATGATGGCGCGGTTGATCGGGGCGGCGCCGCGCCAGCGCGGCAACGCCGAGGCATGCAGGTTGAAGCAGCCGAGCGGCGGCGCATCGAGAATCGGCTTCGGCAGGATGAGCCCATAGGCGACGACGACGGCCGCGTCGGCCTTGTGGGCGCGGAATTGCTCGGCGGCTTCGTCGGTCTTGAGCGTCTTTGGGGTCAGCACATGGAGGCCGAAGCGCCGCGCCTCGCGCTCGACCGGGCTCGGCGCCAGGTCCATGCCGCGGCCGGCCGGCTTCGGCGCCCGGGTATAGACCGCGGCCACATCGTGCCCCTGGGTCACGAGCTCAAGCAGCGTCGGCACCGCGAAGTCGGGCGTGCCCATGAAGATCAGGCGCAGCGGCATGAAGCCGTCCTTTGGTGCCGAGATCGGGATTCGATGCCCCGAACCGAACAATCAACTCAGGGCCGGCAGGCCGCGTCCCTAAGCTTCCTCTTCGGCCCGCTTTGCGGCCTTGGTGAATTTCTTGACGATGCGGTCGCGCTTGAGCTTGGAAATATGGTCGATGAACAGGACGCCGTTGAGGTGGTCGATCTCGTGCTGGATGCAGGTCGCGAACAAGCCCTCGGCCTCGATCTCCTGGGGCTTGCCGTCGAGGTCGAGATACTTGAACCGCACCTTGGCGGGGCGCTCGACATCCTCGTGGATTTCCGGGATCGACAGGCAGCCTTCCTCGTAGACCGACGGCTCGTCCGATGACCACACGATCTCCGGATCGATGAACACGCGCGGCTCGGGCTCGCCTTCCTTCTTCGAAAGGTCCATGGTGACGACGCGCTTCGGCACCCCGACCTGGATCGCGGCGAGCCCGATGCCGGGCGCGTCATACATGGTCTCGAACATGTCCTCGACCAGGGTCTTGATCTCGGCTGTGATCTTGCCGACCGGCTTGGAGACCAGCCGCAACCGCTTGTCGGGAAGGATGATGATGTCACGCCGTGCCATGACGGGCGATGTAGTCGGTGCATCCGGAACGGTCAACAATTTGCTGTTCCCACTTCGTTCGCCGCGGCGCCCCGAATCGGCTACAACCCCGCCATGACCGAAACCATCCTGCTCATTCTGGCGGTGCTGGTCGTCCTGCTGGCGGGCGGCATGGCGGCGCTCGCCTATATGCTGTTGCGCCGGCCGCCGGGGGAGGGGGACGATCCCAGGCTCACCGAATTGGCGCGGCTGCAGGCCGAGACGAGCGGCCGGATGCAGGCCATGGGCGAGGCCTTGGCGGGCCGCCAGGCCGAGCTTGCCCGCGTGCTGACGGAGCGGCTCGACTCGGTGTCGACCCGGCTCGGCGCCTCGCTCGACACCAACACCCAGCAGACGGTCGACCGGCTGCAGAACCTGCACGAGCGGCTGGTCGTCATCGATCATGCCCAGAAGAACCTGACCGAGCTCTCATCCAGCGTGACCTCGCTGCGCGACGTGCTCGCCAACAAGCAGTCGCGCGGCGCGTTCGGGCAGGCCAGCATGGAGGCCATCGTCCAGGACCGGATGCCCAAGGGCTTCTACGAGTTCCAGTACACGCTCACGAACAATACCCGGCCCGACTGCGTGATCTTTCTGCCCGACAAGCGCCCGATGGTGATCGACGCGAAATTCCCGCTCGAGGCGGTCACCGCGCTGCGCGACGCCAGGTCGGAGGACGAGCGCAAGACGGCCGCGCAACGCATCCGTCAGGACGTGGCCAAGCACGTGACGGATATCGCCGGCAAATACCTGATCCCCGGTGAGACCCAGGATCTCGCGCTGATGTTCGTGCCCTCCGAATCGGTCTATGCGGAGCTGCATGACGGTTTCGACGACGTGGTGCAGAAAGCCTATCGGGCGCGGGTGGTGATCGTCTCGCCCTCGCTGCTCATGCTGGCGATCCAGGTGATGCAGCAGATCCTCAAGGATGCGCGCATGCGCGAGGCCGCCGACCAGATCCGCACCGAGGTCGGCCGCATGATGGAGGATCTCGGCCGGCTGCGTGACCGCGTGCTCAAGCTGCAGCAGCACCACACCCAGACGGGCGACGATCTGCGCCAGATCCTGATCTCGTCCGAGAAGATCGAAAAGCGCGCCACCAGGATCGAGGAGCTCGAGTTCGACGGCGAGGACGGCGCCAAAGGCGCGCCCGAGGGCGCGTCAAGCGGCAGCAACGTGATCGCGGCGCCGCTTCAGCGCAGGCTCGAAGCCGGAGAATGATCCCGCCCGTCCCCGTGCGCCCGCGCGCCTCGGTCGCCGAGACGCTCGCGGTCTATCTGCGGCCGCGCGTGCTCATCGTCCTGTTTCTCGGCTTCTCGGCCGGGCTGCCGCTCGCGTTGTCGGGATCCACCCTGCAGGTCTGGATGACCCAGAGCGGCGTCGACATCAAGACCATCGGCCTGTTCGCCGCGGTCGGCACGCCCTACACCATCAAATTCCTGTGGGCGCCCATCGTCGACGCCCTCGACGTGCCGCTGCTCGCGCGGTTGCTCGGCCGGCGGCGGGGCTGGCTTTTGCTGTCCCAGTGCCTGCTGGTCGTGTCGATCGTGCTGCTGGGATTTTGCGACCCGTCCGCGGCGCCCTGGCTGGTGGCGCTGGCGGCGCTCCTGGTCGCCACCGCGTCGGCCACCCAGGACATCGTCATCGATGCGTTTCGGGTCGAAAGCCTGCCGGAAAGCGAGCAGGCGGCCGGCATGGCCTCCTATGTGGCGGCCTATCGCATCGGCATGCTGGTCTCGACCGCGGGGGCGCTTTTCCTGGTGACCCGCTTCGAGGTGATGGGCTTCGGCAAGAACGCCGCATGGACGGCGGGCTATATCGCGATGGCGGGTTTCGTCGTGATCGGCATGGTCGCGACGCTGATCGCGACCGAGCCGGCGAAATCCGACCTCGCCAGCGCCGACCATGCGGCGCATGCGCGCGAGAATGTGGTGACGCGGGTGGCGCGCACCGCCATCACGGCCTTCACCGAATTCCTGTCGCGCGATGCAGCGATCGCGGTGCTCGTCTTCGTGGTGCTGTTCAAGTTCACCGATGCGCTGGCGGGCGCCATGACGGCGCCCTTCGTCATCAAGATCGGGTTCTCGCGCGACGAATATGCCGCGGTCGTCAAGGGCGTCGGGCTTGCCGCCACGCTGCTCGGCGGCTTCGCGGGCGGCTTCGTGGCGCGCGCCTATCCGCTGTCGACCAGCCTGTGGATCGGCGGCGTGCTGCAGGCGCTGGCCAATCTCGCATTCTCGTGGCAGGCGACGGTCGGCGCCGACATCGCGGCGCTCACTTTCGCGATCACGGCCGAGAATTTCACCAGCGCGATCGGGACGGTGATCTTCGTCGCCTATCTGTCGGCGCTTTGCAACAATCCGCTCCACACCGCGACCCAATATGCGCTGTTGACCGCGCTCGCGGCGGTCGGGCGCACCTACCTGTCGCTCGGGGCCGGCTATATCGCGGAGGCGACCGGCTGGGCGTGGTTTTTCGCGATTTGCGCCGCCGCGGGACTCCCGAGTCTTGTCTTGCTGGCCTGGCTGCAACGGCGCGGACATTTCGCCAAGCTCGATGCGCGCTCACCCTGAGCGAAGCCGCCCCGCGTCAGAATGGCGTACGGCTGCGGATCGCGGCCGACAGCGTGCCCTCGTCGAGATAATCGAGCTCGCCGCCGACCGGCACGCCGTGCGCGAGCCGCGTGACCGCGACATTCGCGCCGGCGAGCAGGTCGGTGATGTAATGCGCCGTGGTCTGGCCGTCGACCGTCGCATTGAGGGCGAGGATGATCTCCTTCACGTCGGACGCGTGGGCACGCGTCACCAGGGCGTCGATGGTGAGGTCCTGCGGGCCGACGCCGTCGAGCGGCGAGAGCGTGCCGCCCAGCACGTGATAGCGCGCGTTGATCGCATGCGCGCGTTCGAGCGCCCATAGGTCGGCGACGTCGGCCACCACCACGATCACGGAAGGATCGCGGCGCGGATCCACGCACACCGTGCAGGGATTCTGGGTGTCGATATTGCCGCAGGTGCGGCACACCTCGATCTTGTCGATCGCGGTCTGGATCGCGGCGGCGAGCGGGCTCATCAGCTGCTCGCGCTTCTTGATGAGATGCAGCGCGGCGCGCCGGGCCGAGCGCGGGCCGAGGCCCGGCAGGCGGGCCAGCAACTGGATCAGGCGCTCGATTTCGGGTCCGGCGACGGCAGCGGGCATTGGCGTCAGTACACTCCGCAGCAGGGATCACAGATGGCTGATGATAAGTGATCGCGCTATTATTGAAAGAATCGATGGGGGGAGGAAACCATGCTGGCACGCCAGATCGCGATCGGTTTCGGGATAGCCATGATATTCCCACTGCTGGTTTATTACGGAGTTGCTACCTTCAATCCGCCGCCCCGCTTGCAAGCTCTATCCGGACCTATTCGGATATTGCCCCAGAATGCGACAGCGGAGGAGCGCAACACTTATTTGGAAGAGCGCAAAGCTGATTCCGACGAGCAGCAACGCAAGCGAGATGCTTATGCGACGGCAGCCAAGACATTTGCGCGAACCCTGCTCATCGTCTCTACACCCCTCGGCGTGGCAGCGATTTTTGTGGGTGCCTTCCTGACACTTCCTTCGATCGGCACGGGACTGATCTTTGGAGGCATCGAAACGCTGGCGTTCGGATACTGGAACTATTGGCAGTATCTCGACGATTGGATGAGGTTCGTGTCGCTGATCGCGGGTTTTTGCATCCTCGTGTTCGTTGGATATCGACAATTTTCCGGAGCCCGAAGCCCAAGCGCTTCTTAAGCTGCGGTCTAAAACAGCTTCAGTCCCGGCGGCAGCGGAAGGCCGCCGGTCAGCGCCTGCATCTTTTCCTGCAACAGGGCCTCCGCCTTGCGGCGGGCATCCGCATGGGCGGTGACCACCAGGTCCTCGACGATCTCCTTCTCGTCCGGCTTCATCAGCGTGGCGTCGATGGCAAGGCCTTTCATCTCGCCCTTGCCGGTGAGCCGGACCGTCACCAGCCCGCCGCCGGCGACGCCCTCGACCTCGATCCGGTCGAGCTCGGCCTGCATCGCTTCCATCTTGGTCTTGAGCTCGGCGGCCTGCTTCATCAGGCCCATGATGTCCGCCATGGTGTTCCTTTCTGCTCGGCCGGCGCCGCGCGCCGGTCAAGGGTCGTCGCTGGTGTCGTCCGGCCGGATGTGCTCGGCGAAGACGGAGGAATCGTCATCGATGGGCGGCTCGGGCGGCAGCACGTCGCCCTCGATCGAGGGCGGCGGGGCGTCCGCCAGGCCTTCGCGCACCGCCACGATCTGGGCGCCCGGGAATCGGGCGAGCACGGCCTTCACCAGCGGGTCGGCCTGCACGCCGCGTTCGAGTTCGGCTCGGCGCGACTCGGTTTGCGAGCGGACCGTGGGCTGGCCTTGCTCGCTCGAGACCACCACCATCCAGCGCTGACCGGTCCACTGGCTGATCCTGCGTCCGAGATCGCCGATCAGGGCCTTGGAGGCATTGGGCTCGAGCGCAATCTCGAGCCGTCCCGGCTCGAAGCGGACCAGCCGCAGGTCGCGTTCGAGCGCGGTCTTGGTCTGCAGGTCGCGGCGCTCGGCCGCAAGTGCGATCAGGTCCTCGAAGCGGGCGAGCGTGGGCGCCGCCGCGACGTCCGGCGCCGCATCGGCCTGCTGCGCCGTCGGCTCTTGGACGAGCGGCTGCTGGCGTTGCGGCGCGGACGCCAACGCGGCGCGCGGCGCGCCGCGTGATGTGTCTCTGGGCGCTTCGCGCGATGCTTCGCGCGGCGCATCGGCGCGCGCGGTCGGGCCGCTCGTCTCGCCGCCGCCCTGCGGGCGCGCGGCCGCGGCGCTGTCGCCGCTCGTGAGCGAACGGACCACCTCGTCGGGGGTGGGCAGATCGGCCGCATAGGCGATGCGCACCAGGACCATCTCGGCGGCCGCGATCGGCTTGGCGGCCGACTGGACCTCGGGCAGGCCTTTGAACAGCATCTGCCAGGCGCGCGCGAGCACCCGCATCGACAGCGCGGCCGCGAAGGCGCGCCCGCGGGTGCGCTCGGCCTCGGCGAGCGAGCGGTCGTCCGCCACCGCCGGCACGATCTTCACCCGGGTGACGAAATGGGTGAATTCGGCCAGGTCGTTGAGCACGACCGCGGGGTCGGCGCCGGAATCATATTGGTCGCGCAATTCCTTGAGGGCGCCCGCGATATCGCCCTTCATCAGCGCTTCGAAAAGGTCGATGACGCGGCTGCGGTCGGCGAGCCCGAGCATCTGGCGCACGTCCTCGGCGCGCACGGAGCCGGCCGCATGTGCGATGGCCTGGTCGAGCAGCGAAAGCGCGTCGCGCACCGAACCCTCGGCCGCGCGCGCGATCAAGGCGAGCGCTTCCGGTTCGGCCGTGATCGCTTCCTTGGCGGCGATGCCTTCCAGGTGGGCCACCAGGGTTCCGGCCTCGACGCGGCGCAGATCGAAACGCTGGCAGCGCGACAGCACCGTCACCGGCACCTTGCGGATTTCCGTGGTCGCGAAAACGAATTTGGCGTGCGGCGGCGGCTCCTCGAGCGTCTTGAGCAGCGCATTGAAGGCCGCGCCCGAGAGCATATGGACCTCGTCGAGGATATAGACCTTGTAGCGCGCGCTGACCGGCGCATAGCGCACCGCGTCGTTGATCTGGCGGATATCGTCGACGCTGTTATGCGAGGCCGCGTCCATCTCGAGCACGTCGACGTGCCGGCTTTCCATGATGGCCTGGCAATTGAGGCCGAGCGTCGGCATCTGGATGCTCGGCCCCGTGATCGAGCCGTCCGGCAGCTCGTAATTGAGCGCACGGGCCAGGATGCGGGCGGTCGTGGTCTTGCCGACACCGCGCACGCCGGTGAGGATCCAGGCCTGCGGGATGCGGCCGGTCTCGAACGCGTTCGAGATGGTACGGACCATCGCTTCCTGGCCGATCAGGTCTGCGAAGCTCGCCGGGCGGTATTTGCGCGCCAGCACCCGATAGTTCGACCCGCGCTGGGGCATGCCCAGGCCGAGGGCGGGCGTTCCGGAGTCATCGGGGGTGGTGGCGTCGTTCATCGTGCCTGCTGCCCCCCGGCGCGTCCCTGTCGTGTGGCGATTAGATGGTGGGAGGCTGACGAGCGACCCGAACCGGAGCTCGTTAGGGCTGCTTCCTTCCGGACCTGACCCGGTTGGCGAGTGGCTCGTCCACCGCCAACCTCCCGCCCAATATATCGGCGGAACGGAAGGCGAATGCAAGCGCCCGCTTTTGCGTCCGGTCACGCGGCGCAACGCGGCCGCCGGGGCCAAGCCGTCAATGCCGCAGGCGATAGACCGCGAACGGCGCCCCGCGCGTTTCGGGGATCTGCTCGAGCCAATCCGGCACCCGGTTCCCGATGAGTTCCGACCGCAGGCTGCCCGGGCCCGGATCCATGCCGGTCGAGGTGCGGCGCCCGCACACCGCGATATAGGTCACCCCGGCGGAATCCGCGATGCGGCGGGCATCTTCCGGCGGCGCGGTGAAAATGGCGTAGGCCGCCACGATGCTGGTGGCCGCAAGCCGATGGTAGGGCGCGGCGACCACCGCATGCGGGGTCAGCGCCAG
>WNFR01007938.1_pt1 | contig 10763 bp, 9 predicted proteins | sample 5400221 | NCBI WGS metagenome assembly WNFR01 (sample SAMN13153357, study PRJNA577476) | soil metagenome | isolation source: 40 cm soil under Madrone tree | place: USA:California | collected 2016-06-14 | reverse complement strand
TCCCGTTTCGTTGAGGCCGAACCTGCTTCTGAGCCGGCTGGTTTCGATGAGCTTTTTTTTCTTCGCGCGCTTTTTTTATGTGAACGTTTGGACTTGCGGTGTTCAGACTTCGCCACCTTCGTTTGATCCATGTACGGTTGCAGCGGGATGGTTTCGCTCGTTGCCACTCGTGTGGTTGAGCGCGCACCACCAACGGAATTGCGGCCCCGGACCCCAGCCGCAATTTCGTCTGCGAGTTTTTGACGATACGAAGCACTTTGTGCGTACGCAGCTTCGGTTGGATTAGTGAGGAAGCCGCATTCCACGAGCACCGCCGGAATACTTGTTTTTCGCAAGACGTAGTAACCCCGGCGGCGTACTCCGCGATTAGCCGAAGGTGCTCCTCCGACGACGAAGTAATGAATCGCTGAGGCGAGCGGCAGGCTGTCGCGGCTGTAAAAATAGCTTTCTATCCCACCCGCGCCGGCCCGTTGTGTCGCGTTGAAATGAATACATACGAAAATCGCATTGCGATACGAATTGGCGATTGCAACTCGCGTCGGCAACGGGACAAAAACGTCGCTGTCTCGGGTCATTACGACGCGATAGCCGCTCGCCGACAGAACATTTCGAAGGCGCTGTGCCACGTCGAGTGTCATGTCTTTTTCGGCGATTCTCTGCCCGGGTATCCCGCCGCGGTCATGACCGCCATGTCCCGCATCGATCACTACCGTGATGGGCGAGCTGCTGTTTTCTGAGGAGGCCTTGGCCGGGGCTGCGTAGGAATTGCCGCTTTCGAGAAGTGCGATCAGCAAACTCACAACAAACAAACTGGGTCGGCAAAAATTTGTTGGCATCACTGGTCCTCGGGCGGGCGCGCGGAAAGTTTCGGTGCCGTGCTACGCGAGCTGTGCGCTGGCGTCTCGATCACGCCGCCGCGAACCGCTACTTCGCCATTTGTGGAATGGACGAGGCGAGGCCGGGTCTTGGTTTCCATGAACGACGAGTGCTCCAGCAGCTGGCCATCCAAGCCGATTCGCGAATAGGACCAGGCACGCGGCGCCGCGCAATGCAAGACATGCAATTGGTTGGCGCGGTCGATCTCCGCCTGCGGCTGCTCGAAGGCAATGGCTCGGCCTAACGAATAAGTCGCATAGACAATTCCGGTATCCTTGTCCTGCACGCGGACGTACAAAGACGTATGGTCTGGGAATCGGTTGTTGAGCAGCGAGTACGTGCGCACATCACCAGACGCGGCGACGCCGTCCGGAATCCCCACCGTTTCTTGCCAAATCGGCCGGGCGTCGGTCACTTCGAAAACTCGCGTCGCAGAGTAAAAAAATTTCCCCAGGTCCGCGAAATAAACATGCGTCCGCACATGATAGGCGCCGAAATCGTGCACCGGATAAAGCGGACCAAGATCAATTTGCCGCGTGACCCTCTGGCCAGTTTCGATTTTCAAAGGCGCCTGCGCATTCTCACCATTGAGCGGCGTTATTGGCTGGCCCTCGTTTCCAGTTACCTCGAACCCAAGCCATGACTGTCCATTTGCATCGTGAAGTTCAATATCGCGTCCCGCCAGGTTCGTAATTCCAAGTGTCGCTACCACGGGTTCGTAAGCGATGTACTGCAAGCGCTTGAATTTCAGGTCCACCTGGATTTGACCTTCGGCTGCGACGGCAAAAAGGAAAATACAGGCACCCAGCAAACGCCATCCCAAGTATGGCCAGCGCATGCAAATTGCGGCTGAGCTCGTGCCGACTCGCGGTCGAATGACCCGTGGTATCATTGTGTAGACGTACTCTTCGAAGGGGGAAAATGCTGTAAGAGCCGCGACGGCTCCGCTTGCACCGCCTGCAACTCGTCATCGTAATAGACTTGAATGATGTATCCAAGGTACTTTCGCTGTCCGCTATTCGGAGCAGAACCTTTGCCTCGACCTCTTTGACCTGGCCGCACTGCTGCCGCGGCCTCGGAAAGCGATGACTCAGACGAAGCGCCGGCTGTTTTTGCGCGGAGATACCGCACTGAAAGCACCTCGGGATTTGGGTCGGTCCAATCGTGTTTTGGCGTCAGCCATTCATAGTTCACATCCGCGTCGGTCAGCTTGATGTCCTTGTCGCCAACCGTGTCGTAGAATTTTACGAAGATCTTCACTTTGTTGTGATCAATGGTCGCGCCAGGCTGTTTTTTTATCCCGATCTGCAGCGCCAGGTTCTTCTCCGCGTCCGGATCGGGTGTTTCCGTGGTCTTGACGTCACTGATTCCCATCACCGAGCCTTCCGCCTTTCCGCCAATGTCCTTGGGCGGCGCGGCGTCAACTGCTGGGCTCGTGTTTTCCGTCTCCGCCGCGGGCGAGGTTGACACTCCCACTTTCAAGCGCTGATCGGCCACCTCATAGGGCGTGCTATCCGGCGGACTGACTTCCTTAATTCTGCGCCACAGTTCATTCGAGCGGTCGTAGAGCTGCATGGAATCGTAAGTTTTCGCCTTTTCCATCAGCACGGCTGTGTTGTCGGGTTCGCTATCCAATGCTTCGTCGAAACGGTTCAGTGCCGTCGTAGTATCGCCTCGATCTCGCAGCTCGATGCCTTCTTGGAGCAGCTGAGCAACGAGCGAAGGAGAAGCGCTGGGGACCGCCGCCGCTGGTGAAACCGCTGGTTGCGCGGCCGCTGGCACAGGTGTTCGCGCGGAAACAGACGGAGCGGGAGGTCGTGCCACAGCCGCGGCGACCGATTGTGTCGAGACTCGGGCAGCGCGAGCTCGGCCAACATAATAGGCGGTTGCGGCGAAGATCTCTGCTACGGCCAGAATGATAATCAGGCTGAGCCCGATGTGGAACGTTGGATCGACTTGGATTGCGCGTGAGAGAAGAGTCCGCATAGCCCCAATAAACCCATTTCTGTACGCGCGCTATTGCCAGGCTGTCAACTCGCGAAGGCATTCGGAGTCAACTCAGGGTTCGTCGCCTTAAATCGCTAAGTCCGATATCTGTTGTAACGATGTAACGTTTCAACGAATCACGAACCCGCTATCGCGTAATGTCGTCCTGGCTCAGGAGTTTGAATCCTTCGCCCATGAGCACCGAGGACGCACATTCGGTATCGTCCACGTGCAGCGCGATCGCAGCAAAGCCGCGCGGCCGGATCAGCAACGGATAAGCAAAATGGACGTTGACCTCCGCCATTACTAACGCTGCGAGCAGTTTCACCAGCTGAGTAGCGACTTCACGCATCTCGACCACCACCACCTGGCTGACGCCAAAAGGTACGTTTTTTTCCCGGAACAATTTCTCCACGAGCGCCGGATCACTCGCGATTATCCGCGCAATGGCCGAGTCGGTGGATTCCGATACGCTCAACGCAACAACATGAGTGTTTTGCGCGTTCAGCAGCTTCACCATTTCTAACATTGCCCCGACCTTGTTCGGCAGGAACACGGAGAACTGCTTCACCAGCGGCCCATCCATTTTAGAAGTTGTTTCCGGCAGATTAACAGTCATTTGGATAGCAACGCCAGGAGGCAACTCCGTGCGCGTGAGACTCACTATCTCATTCAGGGTGTTTTGTTGGCAAACCTAATGTGAAGGTAATTTCTTAAAAGTTACAAGATTACAACGGCAGCGCTCTTCTTGTAACTTTGTAACCGTTTTAACTCTTTAACGTTTTCAATGCGTTGTTCATGCTGTTCATTTTTCGGCAGCGCTTTACATTCGCTGTTCCAAAGATGGACGAAGAAAATGAGTTGATCGCGCTCCGGCGCAAAAAACTCGACATGCTCCGGGCAAAAGGCGTCGAACCATTCAGTTCTGGGTTCAATGTCAGCGGATCAATTGCAGAAGTGCGCGATCAATTTAAGGAAGGTGAGACCCTTCGCGCGGCCGGCCGCATCACGGCGCATCGCGATATGGGCAAGAGTCACTTCCTCGACCTGCGCGACGTGACGGGGCGAATTCAAGTTTATATTCACGCAAAGGAAGTCGGCCCGGAGCTAAGCGGTCTTTTTCCCCTGCTGGACATTGGCGATTTCATCGGAGTGGAAGGAACATGTTTTGTCACCAAAAGTGGCGAACCGACGTTGAAGGTGAGCACATTCCAGTTGCTTGCGAAGGCTTTGCGGCCGCTCCCGGAGAAATGGCATGGATTACAAGATATTGAAGCGCGATACCGACAACGCTACCTCGATCTTCTAACCAACGAGCATTCTCGCGGGGTTTTCGAAAAACGCATTGCCATTCTGCGTGAAACGAGGCGCTTTTTGGAGGAGCGCGGTTTTCTGGAAGTCGAGACGCCAATCTTACAAACAATTGCCGGCGGCGCGGCCGCCGAACCATTCAGAACGCATCACAAGGCGCTCGGCCTCGATCTTTATCTGCGCATTGCGCTGGAACTTTATTTGAAACGTTTGCTCGTGGGCGGGTTCAACAAGGTGTTCGAAATCAATCGCAACTTTCGCAACGAAGGGATTTCTAGAAAACACAATCCCGAATTCACGATGCTCGAAGCTTATTGGGCCTATGCGGACTTCGAGAAAATGGCGACGCTCTCTGAAGAACTGATTTGTCATCTCGCCGAGAAGATCTGCGGCTCGCTCACGATTGAACACCGCGATGCTGATGGAAAAGTTGTTCGCACCGTCAATTTGAAACGACCCTGGCGTCGGGCGCGTTATCACGATGTTGTGCGGGAAGTTGCCGGAAAGGATTGGTTCGAGCTATCCCCAGAGCAACGGCGCGATCGCGCCACTAATGAATTCAAGTTGGAAATCTTGCCACAACTGGCTGATTTCGAAGTGACGCAGCACGTGTTCGAAAAACTCGTCGAGGAGAAGACGACCGATCCTCTATTTGTGACGCATTGTCCCAAAGAGCTGGTGCCGCTGGCGAAACAAAACGCAGCCGACAACTCACTCGTCGACGTTTTTGAACTCATCATTAATGGGGCGGAGATCGCACCCGGTTACACCGAGTTAAACGACCCGCTGGTGCAACGCCAGCGTCTGCTCGAACAGGCAGGCGAAGAGAAGCAACGCATTGACGAGGAGTTTTTGCTCGCGCTCGAGCACGGCATGCCGCCGGCCGGCGGGATCGGGATCGGGATGGATCGGCTCACGATGTTGCTCACCGGCGCAGAGTCCATTCGCGACGTGATCCTGTTCCCGCTGTTGAGACCGAAAAAATAGGCTAGCAGCATGTCAGCGTGTTCGCGCGCGGGCAGGCCTTTCACGAGACGAGGTAACGCTCGTCGGCAGGATCCTCGCAGCTGCCAATTAGCTGCCGCTGGCAGCAGGTTTTCTTTACACAACGTTTGACCGCTGGACTGGGGCGAGCGGCGTCGGCCCGCCTATTCTAAGAGCGGTTCAACCCTCCTGACGGTCGGATGCCTGTTGTTAGTACTTGTAAAGTAAAAAAACCTTGACGTTCAAAGCCGAGATTTAGTATCAGGACGGGGTGGTTCCAAAACAGATAAAGGATTTTGCCCGGTCGGTTCTTCTGTCTGTTCGGAGCCTGGTTCGTAAACCCCAAAACCAACGCGGCCGGGAGAGAGAAAGAAACCACCCAATGTATTCACTGATTCAACTCAAAAAATTAGTTTCATACGGAAGAGATAGCGCTCGTTCGCTGCGATTACGCCTCGGATTCCTTCTGATTCCTGTCAGTCTGGCGTGTTTAGCGTTACTGCCGCAACTGCAGGCAGGGGAGGATCCGGACGTCACTCCGCCGCCAGATGGAGCCTATGGAGGCAACAGCGCAGAGGGCTACCAAGCTCTTTTCCATCTTACCACTGGCGGTTTCAACTCAGGGCTGGGCTGGCGATCTCTCTACACCCTTACCACTGGTAGCTTTAACACCGGCGTCGGCGCAGGAACCCTGGCGTTAAACAACGCAAATGAAAATACAGCCACCGGCGCTGGAGCGCTTTTGCTTAATACCACGGGAGCAGCAAACGCCGCCAACGGAGCGTTGTCGCTGATCTTTAACTCAACGGGAGCCGATAATTCAGCTTTTGGTGATCGCGCGCTCCAAAACAATACCACCGGCAGCAACAACATCGGGCTGGGCTCGTCTGCGGGTTTCAATCTTACCAACGGCGATAACAACATCGACATCGGGAATGAAGGCGTTGCTGGTGAGTCTGGCATCATCCGGATAGGCGACCTCGCGCTTCACGACTCGGTATTTTTGGCTGGGATCGGTCCAATGAGTCCCCAAGCGCCGAATCAAGTGGTGATAGTAAATCCCGCCACCGGCCAGCTCGGAAGCAGTGCCAGCATCGGCAGCTTGGGCGCTCTGCCCGCAGTGTTGTTCGATTACAACAGCGGCGCTGTCACGATTGGCGTTGGCGGCGCCGTGCCGTTCAGCCAGACCGCCCTTGTTCTGGGGACAGCCATCAGCAAGACCAATAACACCACATTTACGGTCAATGAGATCGGGCTTTACAGGGTAAGCTATACGTTACGAACGGCGGTCCTGTCGCTGCTGGCCAACGTTCAGGTCCAAGTGAATGGTGTCGGAGTCGGGCCAACGGCAACACTGATCGTGGCGGGCACTAGTTTAACCGATCAGGTGACGTTTATCGCCAATGCTGGTGACACGATCCAACTGGTTGTGGGTGGTTCGGCGCTGACGCTGGGGACCGGCGATAACGCAACCATCAACATCGATAAGCTACGTTAAACCTGCCCAGCAGGGTTCGTTAGTTCTCAAGCCCCGGGGTCGGATCCTCGACGATCCCGACTCGGATAGCTTTACGAGCATTCGGTTCGCTCCGACGGGCTCGCGTTCTGCGTAGTTTTGTCACTCGCGCTCCAGATCAAAAGTGACCTTTGCGTTGATCCGATAGTTTGTAATTTTGCCGGCGTCCACTTCAGCGCTGAATTCCTTGATGTAAATCGAGCGAATGTTCCGCAGCGTTTTCGTTGCTTCGTTTACTGCGCCCTGTGCAGCATCTTCCCAGCTTTCCGGCGACTGTGACATCGATTCAATGACTTTAACAACTCTTGCCATGGCATTATTCTCCTTTTTGTAGGTATCGGAGACGCTTGCGCGTCGCGCGTCTAGCAGGTGTTGTAGCCAGGGCGTTGACTGCTGTCGCTCAATCTAAAATGGCGGTTAAAATATTATAGCGATGCGAAGTTGAAGCGATGAAGAGTTGAAGCGATAGGGACTAAGTTCCTTTTTGACAATTCAATTTTTCAACGTTTTAGCCAGGAATTGTGAAACCTTTTGAGATCGCGGGATTGCCGTCCGATGAAGTGAAGAACTTCGTCGCAGGAACGCATTCTGATCCGTTCCGTGTCTTGGGTCCGCACGGCGTCGGTGATGATTTGGAGATCCGCGTATTCCGGCCGGACGCGCGCGCGGTCGAGATTGTGCTGGATGGTCATGCGGAGAAGCCGATCGCGGCGGAGCGAATTCACCAGGACGGTTTCTTTTGTGCGACCCGGTCCGGGGCGTCGCGGGATCTTCCGTACCATCTCCGTGTGACTGCCTGGGACGGATCGCAGCAATTGACGCGTGATCCCTATCAGTTCGGGTCGATTATGGGCGAGGTCGATCTGCATCTCTTCGCCGAAGGGCAACACTGGAAAATCTACGACAAATTTGGAGCGCATTCGCGGACAGTCGGCGATGCGACAGGCGTTTATTTCGCCGTATGGGCCCCCAATGCGCAACGCGTGAGCGTGGTGGGCGATTTCAACAATTGGGATGGCCGGGTGAATCCCATGCGCAAACTCATCGGCAGCGGTGTGTGGGAATTGTTTTTGCCTGGTATCAAACAGGCCGCGCACTACAAGTTCGAAATCCGGACTCAGACTGGAGCAGTGCTGCTAAAGAGCGACCCGTTCGCATTTTTCAATCAGCACGGCAAATCGACTGCGTCACTTGTGTACGATCTGGAGCGCTACACTTGGAACGACGGCGCGTGGATGGAGGCGCGCCGAAACAAAAACTGGCCGCGGAGTCCCATTAACATCTACGAAGTGCATCTCGGCTCGTGGCGCCGCAAAACTGAAGAAGGAAATCGCCACCTTAGTTACCTCGAACTCGCCGAGACGTTGCTGCCTTACGTGCTGGAGATGGGCTATACCCACATCGAGTTAATGCCGGTCACCGAGCATCCCTTTGAAGGTTCGTGGGGTTATCAGGTCACAAATTATTACGCGCCCACCAGCCGATTCGGTGCGCCTGACGATTTCCGTCATTTCGTCGACAAATGTCATCAGGCTGGCATCGGCATTATCCTGGATTGGGTGCCTGCGCATTTTCCAAAGGACGCCCACGCCCTGGCCGAATTTGATGGAACCGATCTCTACGAGCACTTGGACCCGCGCCAAGGCGAGCAGCAGGATTGGGGCACCCTTATTTTTAATTATGGCCGAAACGAAGTGCGCAATTTTCTCATCGGCAACGCGCTTTTCTGGCTCGACAAATATCACATCGACGGCCTGCGCGTGGACGCCGTCGCTTCGATGCTTTACCTGGACTATTCGCGGCAGCCCGGGCAATGGATTCCAAATGTTTACGGCGGCCGAGAGAACCTCGACGCCATCCATTTTCTAAAACAGTTCAACGAGGTCTGCTACGAGCGCTTCCCCGGCATCATCACCATCGCAGAGGAATCGACCGCGTGGCCCGGCGTATCGCGTCCGACTTACCTGGGCGGGCTCGGGTTTGGGTTCAAATGGAACATGGGCTGGATGCACGACTTCCTCCAATACATGAGTCTCGACCCGATTTACCGGCGCTTTCATCACGGCAATATCACGTTCTCACTGGTGTACGCTTTCCAGGAGAACTTTATTCTTGTGCTCAGCCATGATGAAGTTGTGTACGGAAAGCGCTCTTTGTTATCCAAGATGCCCGGCGACGAATGGCAAAAGTTTGCCAATCTCCGGATGTTTCTGGCGTGGATGTATGGGCAACCTGGCAAAAAGCTGCTTTTCATGGGCGGCGAATTCGGCCAGCGCAACGAATGGAACCACGACACCAGCTTGGACTGGCAACTGCTTAGCCTTCCGCGGCACGACGGTTTGCGCAGGCTCGTGCAACATTTGAACTACCTTTACAAGAGCGAGCCGGCGCTGTGGCAACTCGACGATTCTTACGAAGGTTTTGATTGGATCGATCTTCACGATGCCGATAACAGTGTCGTCTCGTTCCTCAGAAAATCCCGCGACGGCGACATGGTCGCTTTCGTGGTCAACGCAACGCCTATGGTGCGTTACAATTACCGGCTTGGCGTTCCGAAGCCCGGTTTCTATCGTGAGATCATCAACACAGACGCAGAAACTTACGGCGGAAGCAATGTAGGGAATCTTGGCGGCGTGCAAACTGAGGAGGTTCCCTGGATGGGCCACGACCATTCGATTCTCGTTCACTTGCCGCCCCTGGCAACGGTGGCCTTTAAGTGGGATCGGTGATCTGTTGAGGAAATCTTAGGTCCACGGGTATTGATGTCGTCACAGCGAAGCTAGTAGCATCGCGAGCAAAGAAATTTTTCGCGACGATATTGGCGACAGGTACTAGGAAATTAAGAACAGAGCTCCATCTCGCGCAAAAGGTTAGCAATCCCGCGACCTTTGATGTTTTTTAAGGTTCATGCGTCTGCGCGACCAGGATGGGCATCCATCGGCGAGGTGGAATTCGAAGCTACCAACAAAGGGGTGAGGGAAAATATGAAATTATCTGTCGAAATGAAAGTGGCCGGTGCCATAGCAGCAGGGTTTATAACTCTGACAGCAATCGGGATAGGGCAAGGAAACAGTGAGGGTCAAACGAGTGAGCCTAATGGCTACGGGCCGACAAACAGTCCTAGGGTTAACACCTACATAAGCCACCAGGGATACAATAACTCTCTCCAGCCATCGCTATCGGTTGATGCGATTCGTTTGTAACGAGAAAGGTGAAACTATGTTAGGCTGGGCTGTAATTTTTCTAATAATCGCGCTAATAGCAGCGGTGCTTGGATTTGGCGGAATCGCGGCGGCATCGGCAGGAATTGCGAAGTTCTTATTCTTTCTGTTCCTGGTGATGTGTGTGATCTTCTTTGTCTTCGGCTGGAGAGGAAGAAGAGTTCCATAATGACCGGCTGCTTCAGGCAGTGGTGGTTTTGGGTATAACAACGGTGTCGGGGGTATCGGATGTGCCCGGTACGCCATATTCCTTTCCGGATTCGTCACTGGTTTAGAGCGGCGATTTCGAGTTGTGAGGAAAGAAGGTAGGCGGTTGGCACCTTCGGAGTTAGCCTCGGGAAAGGCGAGAAGCCCATCTATGTTCATGAATCGCACGGTACCTTGCATCCACGCGCCTCAATCTGCTGCTAGCGAATGCGAGGCGGATGGCGTTTTGGTTGTCGTCCTAAAGACAGCAAATGTACGCAAAACGCGCCTTCACTGTTCCACCAATGGGCAGAACGGGAAGGCGCGAATCGAAACAAACGAGTTTAACTCTCTTGGCTCTTAATCCTCGTCGAGAATTACGCGATCAACCATCATGCTGTCGCCGGTTCCAACGTAATGGACTCGCACTGGTACGCCGACTTTAACCCTCGTTTTCACGACATCTTCATCCAGCACCTTGCCACTCCGTGTCACATAAGTGACCGTCTTACCAAAGCGATAAGTCCGCGGTCCGCTAGTTTCCTTGAGCACGATCGTGCTGCCCGGACTGTACTCTGTAATCGTGCCGGTGCCTTCAGTTGTGGTGGTCGTTGTCGTGGTCTCCGAGACCTGCGCCCATGCGAATGGGGCCGCGACTGCCAAAACTATGCTGAGTAGTATTT
>WNFR01014348.1_pt1 | contig 10764 bp, 9 predicted proteins | sample 5400221 | NCBI WGS metagenome assembly WNFR01 (sample SAMN13153357, study PRJNA577476) | soil metagenome | isolation source: 40 cm soil under Madrone tree | place: USA:California | collected 2016-06-14 | reverse complement strand
GGGAAGGGGGACGCTTTGCTCGCCCTGCCGGCGCCGGCGGAAACGCGGGGTCCTTCGCAGGCCTACGAGGAACGCGCAAGAGCATGCAATACGCCGCGGCGGCATTTCATCTCGAGGGACTCGACTTTGCCTCGCTGCTCCAGCTCGTCTCGCTGGTCGCGTTGCCTTTCGCGCACGAGGATCTCGCCATCGTGCTCGGCGCCTATATCCTGGTGAACGATCTGATGCCGGCCGGTCTGGTGGTCGCCGGCCTCTACAGCGGCATCGTGGTGAGCGACTTTGCGCTTTACGGCATCGGTTTCGGAGCTCGCCGCCTGCCGTGGCTGCGGCGGCACGCGGTCGACGATCGGGTGCGCGGCTTCGGTGACGCCTTGAAGCGCAACCTGTTCGCGCTGGTCGCGCTTTGCCGCTTCGTTCCGGGCCTGGTCTTCGTGGCTTGCGTTGCATGCGGCTGGGGGCGGGTATCGCTCGCGCGCTTCACGGTGGCGAGCCTCCTTGTGTCGGCCCTCTATCTGCCGATGATGCTCTATCTGGTGGTCGTGTTCGGCGATGCCCTCGACGATCATATCGGGTTGTGGGCATGGCCGTTCCTGCTGGCCGGGCTCGGGCTCGCTGCTTTCGCCCGCGGGCGCATCCTGGCGTTCCACGGCGCAGCCGGTTCGTCGGAGCAGACGGCCGGCGGCCCGCGGCTGAATGGCGATGGCCTCGCGAGCCTGCCGTCGCTTGCCGGGCTCTCGCGCCGGATTGGGCCGGCCGAGCTCATTCCGCCGCTCCTGTTCAAGATTCCGCTGATGCTCCATTGGCTCATGCTCGGCTTGCGTTACCGCAGCCTGACCTTGCCGAGCGCCGCCAACCCGCATCTGACGACCGGAGGAATGTGGGGGGAATCGAAGAGCGAGTGCCTGCGGGCGGTATCGGATCCCCGGCTTGCCTCGATCGCCGAATTCGTGGTGCTGCGCCGGCGCGCCGAGGCCTCGACACTGAACCTCGATCACGCGCGCGCGCTACGCCTTATGGCCGACGCCGGCCTGCAGTTCCCGGTGGTGGCGAAGCCCGATATCGGGCGGCATGGCTTCGGGGTTCGACTGGTCGAGGACGCCGCCGCGCTCAAGGATTATCTCGAAAAATTTCCCGCCGGCGCCAAGCTCATCCTGCAGCGCTTTGTTGCGCTCGCCGGCGAGGCAGCCGTGCTCTATGGGGGCGTTCCAGGCCATGGCGGGCGCATCCTCTCGGTGACGCTGAGATATTTTCCGCATGTCGTGGGCGATGGGGCCGCGACGCTGCGCGAGCTCATCGGGCGCGATCCGCGCACGCGCCGCCGGGCCCGCCTCCACCTCGGGCTGGACCAAAGTCATCTCGGCTGCGCCCGCGGCGCGCTCGACGGTGTGCCGGCGCGCGGCGAGCCCGTGCGGTTGGCCTTGATCGCCAGCCGGCGCGCCGCCGCGCTCTATCGCGACGCGAGCGCCTGCATCACGCCGGCCCTGGAAGCGAGGCTCGCGGCTGTCTTCGCCAGCATGCCCGAATTCCACTATGGGCAATTGGACCTGCGCTTCCAATCGACCGAGAAGCTTGGTTGCGGTGAGGGCTTCGCCATCGTCGGGATCAAGGGTGTCGGCAGCGAGCTGATCGACGCGTGGGATCCATCGCTGTCGGTGGCGCAGGCCTACCGGCGGATGTTCGCGCGGCAACGCCTCCTGTTCGCCATCGGGGCCGCCAATCGGGCGCGCGGCTTCGAGCCCGCCGAGCTGGGCGAGCTTTTCGGCCGTCTCGCCCAGCAGACCGACCTGATCCAGCGTTATCCCGCCTCGTCCTGAAGCCGCGCAAGCGGGCTTGGGGCTCCCCGAGCTCATCAGGATCAAGTGCAAGGCGGCTGTCCGGGAATCGTGAATCGGGTTGCGGACCCGCCGGTCTATTGCCATTAAAATGCGGTCCTGCGTTGCGGCAATCCTTCGCGGCCGGCCGTCTCGCTGTGTCGGAGTAGCGCGCGAAACGCCAGCAGGATGAACCGACCATGTCACTGAAAGCGGCTCTCATCGCGGCCGCGATGGCCCTGGCGGCTGCCGCCGCATTGGCGCACGACTACAAGGCGGGCGCGATCGAGATCGGCCATCCATGGGCGCGGGCGACCCCGCGCGGCGCGAGCGTCGCGGCCGGCTATCTCAAGCTCACCAATGCCGGCTCGACGCCGGATCGACTGGTCGGCGGCACGTCGGAGGCCGCGGGCCGCGTCGAGATTCACGAGATGACGATGACGGACGGCGTGATGCACATGCGGCCGCTCAAGGACGGCCTCGAGCTCAAGCCGGGCCAGACGGTCGAATTGAAATCCGGTTCCTTCCACCTGATGATGGTCGGGTTGAAGCAGCAGTTGCAGCAGGGCCAGCGCATCAAAGGTAGCCTGATCTTCGAAAAGGCGGGGCCGGTCGACATCGAATACCAGGTCGAGGGAATCGGCGGGGCGCCCGGTGCCGCGCCGGCCAGCAATCAGATGCACAACATGCATTGAGCGCCGCCGCCGGGTCGGTGCGCGAAGGTTAGCCGCTTGTTAATGGCGGGCGCCGGCACGGCGGAAGTCGGGATTGCAGAGCAATTTGCGGCGAGACCCTGCGCGGGGTCGATCCGGAGCCGCTCCCGGACGCGATCCGCCCGGGCGCCGCGCCGCCGTCAGACAGAAATGCGACAAAGTATCGAATCCCCGGCGTCTTCCCATTCACCTTGATCGGGACGCGCGCCGGCTCGACGGCGCGCCACAACACCATTGTTTAAGATTATTCGACTATCCCGGGCAGATCGGAATATCGAAGGTCATGCCATGGCGGTCGACCAGACCCAAGCAGGATTGCAGCGCGTCCTCGCGGCGCTGCGGAGGCGCTCATGCGCATCCGTCATCCCGAGCAGGGTATCAGGCTGCCCGAGAGCTTCCTGCCGGGCGCGGGCGACGACATCATGGCGCGCCTGACCGAGCATGCGCTGCTCACGGTGCTGCGCGACTGGACCATCTTCGATGCCGCCGGCTTCAACCTGCGCCTTTCGATCAACGTTCCGGTTCATCTGCTCGTGCGGCTGCCGATCGCGAAAATCGTGACGGAGAACCGTCCCAAGGCCGACTACTGGCCCGGCCTGATCGTCGAGGTTACCGAGGATCAGATCGTGCGCGACATCCGGCGCAGCCAGGAGATCGCCGCGAATTTGCGCGTGAGCGGCATCACGGTGGCGATCGACGACTTCGGCGCCGGCTATTCCTCGTTCTCCAGCCTGCGCGAGCTCACCTTCGCGGAGCTCAAGATCAACCGCAGCTTCGTCACGGGGTGCGCCACCGAACCCACCAATGCGGCGATCTGCCAGACCGCGATCGACCTCGCTCACCGCTTCGGCAGCGCGGCCGTCGCCGAAGGCATCGAGTCGGTCGCCGACCTGCAGGCCATGCAGATCATGGGCTGCGACTTCGGGCAGGGCCATCTGATCGCCCCGCCCATGGGCACGAAGGAATTCATGGCGCTTCTGCAGCAGCGCATGAACAAGCCGCGTCCGTCCCAGGCGCCGGCCGCGCCGCCGGCCGACGAGCAACCGCGCGCCGACATGGCGGCCAGCGCCTGATCGCCGCGCAGCCGGCCTTACTTCTCCGCAAACGGCAGGCTCGCCCCCTCGGGCAGCGTCACGTTGAACGCATCCAGCATCATGGCGACGAGGCCGTAATAGCCGAGGATGCCGACGAGCTCGACCGTCGCGCCGTCGCCCAGGAAGGCATGCACGCGCCGATAGGTGCGTTCGCTCACCCGCTTTGTCTTGTAGAGCTCGCTGACGAAATCATAGACCGCGCGCTCGTCCTTCTTGGCCTTTTTCGGCGTACGGCCCGCCTTGATGTCGCGGATGGTCTCGGGGGCGACGCCGGCCTTTTCGGCGATCGCCGCATGGGCATGCCATTCGTATTGAGCGCGCCACTGGCGGGCGGTGCACAGGATCGCGAATTCGGATAGCCGCGGCGGGACCCCGGTCTTGTAGCGGCAATGGGCGCCAAGCTTCTGCGTGAGGTCGCCGAAATCGGGCGCGTGCAGATAGACGCCGAATGGCCCGCCCTGGCTGACCCGGCCGCGCGGCCCGGAGCGGATCGACTCCATCAATTCCTTCTGGCGGTCGCTGAGCATGGGGTCCGGAATGGAGGGCAGGCGGGGCTTGAGCTTGGCGGCCATCGGGGGGGCTCCTCGGGGGTGGGCTTTTACTGGCGCATGTATCCGGTGAGATCGTCCGGCGATCAAGCCGGTGAATCGCGATCCGCAATGGCCGACTCAGGCCCTCGCGCGCCCGTGGCGGCCGCAACGTGGTTAACAATGCGATAACGGCGGCCCCGCCAAAATCGCCGATCCATAAAATTCGACCGATTGGCCGAACGGCGGCGCAAGCTGTTTGTGACATCTTCGCGGCATCGAAGGGGGGCTGCGATGCGTGTCTTGCTGATTCCGACGGTGCTCGTCGGCGTCCTGGCCGTCACCGGCTCGGACGAGCCGACTGAAAGCGCGATGCGGGCGGCATTCCAGACGACGCTCACGGCTCAAGTGCGCTCTGCGCTCGATTTCGTCGCCGAGATCGGCGGTCAAGCGGCCATCGACAAGGTGCGCGCCGCGCACACCGATGAATTCGACATCCGCTCCTTCACCAAGCTCAACTGCGCGCCGAGCGCGGCCAAACCCGGGCATGTCTGCGATTTCGCGGTCCGCATCGGGGTGGTGACCGGGCTCATGGAGCAGACCATGACGGGTCGCTTCTATGCCGGCCCGCACGGCCTCGTGTTCGAGAACGAGGACGCCGCGTCCGCCGGAGCGTAAGCGGCGGCAGGACGGGGCGCACAGCAGCCGACGACCGGCGGTTTCGGTGATGTGATCGGCCCGCAGCAGCCCGGCACGCGCTCGGCCACCCGCTGCAATTCCTGCAATGACTCGGCTGGTATTCGCGCGGATCGCGTCACGCCAGTCGCGTCGCCGGATTAACCAATAGAATGGACTCCCAACCCATACGGGCCGTTGTCGGCCGCCGCCTCCTTTACGTGTTTATTCCCGCATGGTACCCGTAGTTAAGTAAGTGTAAACGGGGGCGTTCCATGCGTAGCAGACGAGAAGTGCTCCACGGGCTTGGTGCTTTCGGAGCGGCGTTACTTGCCGCTCGCGCCGATGCTCTTTTCGCCGCCACGGCGCGCACCGCCATCGATTTCACGCCTCCGCGCGACGCCTGCGACTGCCACGTCCATATCTTCGATCCGGTGCGCTTTCCTTATGTGCCCAAGCGCGTCTATACGCCGCCGCAGGCCTTGATCGAGGATCTGCTCGACTTGCACAAGGCGCTGCGCATGGATCGCGTCGTCATCGTGCAGCCCAGCGTCTACGGGGCCGACAATTCCTGTACGCTCGATGCCGTCCGCACCTTGGGTGCCCGCGCGCGCGGCGTCGCCGTCATCGACAAGAACACTTCGCGCAACGAGATCGATGAGATGGCCGCCAAGGGAATTCGCGGCATCCGTCTCAATCTCAACACGACCCCGAGCGGGGAAATCGATGCCGACAACTCGAAACGCACGCTCGACACGGCGGTCGAACAGATCCATGGCCACGGCTGGCATATCCAGTTTTATACCCGTCCGCGCGTTATCGCGGCGCTGAAGGGTCATATCGAGCAATTGCCGTTCCCCGTCGTGTTCGACCATTTCGGGGGCGCCAAGGCGGCACAAGGGCCGAACCAGGATGGCTTCGGCGCGTTGCTCGATCTCGTCAAATCGGGTCGCGCTTATGTAAAAATTTCCGGATCCTACCGCGCCTCGGACAAAGGGCCCGACTTCCCCGACGTCACGCCTTTTGCGCAGGCGCTCATCGCGGCAAATCCGGATCGGGTGGTTTGGGGCAGCGACTGGCCGCATCCCGATTCCGACTTCGGCCGGAACCACGCACTAACCGAGATCGCACCCCCGTTTCCCGTCGACGACGGTCTGGTGCTCAACCAGCTGCCGAAATGGACGAGCGATGCCGTGATGCGGCGCAAAATCCTGGTCGATAATGCCGCGCGGCTTTACGACTTTGCGGATGCCGATGACGTCGCGACCGGGTCCACGCGGCCAATCACCACCCCGGCGATGCCGCGATCCCCGGCGCCGGCCTCACCGGCGCATTGATCGCAAGGCAGGGGTTTTGGGTCGGATTGCCGGGCAGCAGACGGGAATTGCGCGCGGGATGAACCGCCGCTCCCAGGGCTGGTTGCGGCTTTCGCCTCCGCCCGACGGTCGAGGATCCGCGACAAGCGAGGACCCGAGGTGTCGGGTCCGTCGCATCGGCTGACCCGCTGGGCTCGTCGCGGACATGGCGGCGCCATGCATTCCCGGGCGGCGAAGACGTTGCTACCTTGCCGGCGATTGCAGGAAGGGGAGAACCCATGATCGATCGCCGTCGTGCCATTCGCCTCGCCGTGGCGGCCGCCGCATTGCCGGCCGTCTGCGAGCTGCCGCTTTCGGTCGCGCATGCCCAGCAGAGCTTTCGGCGCTTCCTGCCCTTGCTGATCGACCTGCCGGGCTGGACCGGCGAGAAGCCCGACGGCATGGCGATGGAGATGCCCGGCAACAGCATTGTCACCGCGACGCGCGAATACCGGCGCGGCGATGCGACCCTCAACGCCCAGGTCATCACCGGTCCGGCCGCCCAGGGCGCGTTGACGGCCGCCGGCTCGGGATGAAGATCGAAACCGCCGACATGCGCATGAGCACCTCGACCATCGATGGCCTGGCGGTGGCCAGGACTTTCACGGTGCAGGATAAGTCGGGCGCGATCCTGGTCGCGCTCGGGCCGAGCGCGATGTTCAGCCTGTCATTCAACGGCGTTGCCGAGGACGAAGCCCTGACGCTGGCCAAGCGTTTCGATTGGAAGACCATCCAGGCGGCAATTCCGAAATAGGGGTGCCGGGTAGTGATATCGGCAACCCAGCGTGTCTTGAAACCTCACAATTCCCCCGCCACCTGCGATGGTCCGTTCGAACCCGGGAGTATCCTCATGGCTGTCATGCGTCGTTGTCGGGCGCTGGGACTCTGGAGCGCCGTCGCGCTTGCGGTCGTCCAACTCGCCGGCGTCTGCATCGTTGGGGCGCAGGATTACGCGGCGATCCTCGCCGCCGGCGATCGCAGCGATGCCGACCGCCAGACCGACATGCGCCGCGACGCCCTCAAGCTGCTTACCTTCATCGGGCCGAAGACAGGCTGGCAGGTGCTCGATATGGGGGCGGGGGCCGGTTACAGCGCGGAGCTCATGGCGCGCGCCGTCGGGCCGAGCGGCAAGGTTTGGGGGCAGAACGACAAGGCTTCGGAGAGATTCGAGACGCGGCTGAAGACGCCGGCGATGAGCAATGCCGCCGCCCTGGTCAGTTCCTACGATGATCCGGCGCCCGGGTTGCCGCCGCTCGATCTCATTACATTCCTGTTTGCCTATCACGATACGACCTTCATGGAGGTCGACCGCGCCCGGATGAACAAGGCGCTCTTCGCGGCGCTCAAGCCCGGCGGCATCCTGGCCGTCGCCGATCATTCGGCCCGTCCGGAAGACGGCGCCAATGTCGGGAAGCTCTATCACCGGATCGCGGAATCGACGCTGCGCTCCGAGCTCGAGGCCGCGGGTTTCAAGCTTCTGGCGGAGGGCGATTTCCTGCGCAATCCCGACGATTCGCGCACCGCGATCGTGTTTCGCTCGCCCATCCGGGTCGACGAATTCGTTCTCAGGTTTCAGAAGCCGAGATAACCGGCGGGTCCGTCGACCCCCTGTGCGGGTTGCCCGACACCGATTGCTTTGGCTGTTTTGGTGAATGTCCGTTCACGCAAGGCGGGCGCGCGACCGTGAAAATGGAACTTTTATGGCGGTCAGCCCCAAACCGCTTTTCGGCCGGTGTTGCCCAAGTGTAACGGTCTCTTTTCTAATGCCATGATAAAGGTGTACAAAGCAGCATGGAAGTCGAGGGGAATCTGTGTTGAGTCGCGTCTCGGATCGAGGCACCAGCCCACGGGCAGCGGCCCGCGCCGGAAGCCGCCAGATCAGCGGTGATGCGGTCCCAGGATCGAATGGGATGCCCCGGCGCGTTGGCGTCGCGGTGTGGTTGGTCGTCGGCTCCATGCTGGCGATTATTCCTGCCGACGCGGCAACCAAATCCACGGCGACCAAATCCACCGCAACCAAATCCGCAGCGGCCAAGTCCACGGCGACTAAATCTGCTGCGACGAAGTCTGCAGCCACAAAGTCTGCAGCGACCAAACCCGCAACGACGAAATCCGCGGCGAGCAAGTCTGCGAACCCGCCCTCCGCAAAGCCGGTGGCAAGCCGGTCGACCGCAGCGTCGCGCTCCAAGGTGAGCTCCAAGCAGGCCCGCGCCGATCGGGGCAAGAATCGGCATGCGGATCGCGCGAAGGCGTCGCGGCAGGCGTCGACCCCGCCCGCGGCTCCGGCCCCCGAGGCTGCGCCAGCCCCCGCACGCAGCGAGCTGCCCGGCCCGTTGGGCGTGCTGAAGCAGGCGGTTGGACTGGTGCGCCAGCGCAAGCTCTCCGACGCCGCCACCCTCGTGAAATCGATGAACGATCCGGCGGCGCAAAAGCTCATCGAATGGATCAGCCTGCGCAATGCGGACAGCGAGGCCAAGTTCGAGCGCTACGACGCTTTCATCCGCGAGAACCCCGGCTGGCCCGGCATTGCGCTGCTGCGCCGGCGCGCCGAAGGGAGGCTGTGGCAGGAGCGCCGCGACGGCGCGACGGTGCGCGGATTCCTGGACGGCCAGCCCACCAGCCCGAAAGGCCGATTCGCGCTCGCGCGCGTGCTGATGGCCGAGGGCGATCGTGCCGGCGCCGAACGGGAAATTCGTGCGGCCTGGCGGTCGGACGAGTTGTCGGCTGAACTTGAATCCGCCGTGCTGGAGACGTTCGGTGGCGTCCTGACCCGCGCCGACCACGCCGCCCGCATGGATCGGCGCGTCGGCAGCAAGGACTTTGGCGCGGCGATGCGCGCCGCGCGCCGGCTGGGCGACGGCGCAGTTCTGGTTGTCCGAGCCTGCGCGAGCTCACAGTCGAATTCCGACGATGCCCGCAAGCAGCTCGACGCCGTTCCGGGTGAGATGCGCGACGATCTCGCCTACGTGCTCTGTCGGGTTCATTATCTCCTGCGGAATGACGGCCTCGCGGCGGCGACCCAGATGATCCTTGCGGCCGCGCCCGACGCCCTGCAGCTCCAGGACACCGATGAATGGTGGCGCGAGCGGCGCACGATCGCCCGCAAGCTGCTCGACCGTGGCGAGGCCAAAACCGCCTATCAGGTCGTGCGCACCGCCGCGTCTCCGACCAATCCTTACTACCGGGCCGAATTCCATTTCATGGCCGGCTGGATCGCGTTGCGGTTTCTCTCCGATCCGGCCACGGCGCTCGCGCACTTCGCGCATGTCGACGAGGGCTCTATCAACCCGATCGTGCTCGCGCGGGCCGCTTACTGGCGCGGCCGCGCCCATGAGGCTGCGGGCCGGTTGCCGGACATGCGCGCCCATTACGAGACGGCGGCCCGTTATCCGACGGCTTATTATGGGCAGCTGGCGCGCACGAAACTCGGGCTCGGCGAGGTCGAATTGCAGCCGCCGCCGCAACCCGCTCGCGGCGACGGTATCGAAATCCTGCACGCGGCCGAGCTTCTCTACGCCATCGGGGAACGCGAGCTCGTCTTGTCCTTCGTGACGGATCTCGCCGACCGCAGCGACGCCGTCGCGGAGCTTGCGGCGCTCGGCGACATTGCGGCCCGCAACGACGATGCCAGGGCGGTGCTGCTCATCGGCAAAACCGCGCTCGCCCGCGGGCTTCCTCTCGACGTCTACGCTTTCCCGAATATCGGCGTTCCGCACTACAGCTCGATCGGCCCCAGCATCGATCGCAGCCTCGTCTATTCGATCGCCCGCACCGAAAGCGAATTCAACCAGCGGGATGTGTCGCCGGCGAAAGCGGTCGGTCTCATGCAGGTCACGCCGGAGGCCGGGCGCGACACCGCCAAGCGGTTGAGCGTCGCTTATGATTGGAGCCGGCTGGTCGCCGACCCGGTCTACAACACCCAGATGGGTGCGGGCGAGCTGGCGGCGCTTTTGAAGGAATACCGCGGCTGCTACATCATGAGCTTTGCCGGCTATAACGCGGGCAGGGGCCGGGTTCAGCAGTGGGTGGCGCAGTACGGCGACCCGCGCGACGCCAAGGTCGACGCCATCGATTGGGTGGAGCGCATCCCGTTTGCCGAGACCCGCAACTACGTCCAGCGCGTGATGGAGAACCTGGCGGTCTACCGCGTCCGCTTTGGGGCCAGCACGCCGGTCGCGATCGGGTCCGGTCTCGGCACCAAGACCGACGAAAGATTCCCCGCTCCCAATTCGCGCTCCCACGAAGCCGTCGCCAGATAAGCCGTCTTAAGACCGCTGCGCCGCGGATCGCGGCGCCGGCGCGCGGCTGCGGGTAGGCGCGGCCTACGGCGTGTCGGTGGTCTCAGATGCTCTCGACGATGACGATCTCCAACTCGCCCGCGCCGTCCTTCTTGCGGTGCGCTGCGGCCTCAAGGTACTCGGGCGAGTCGTGGCAGCCGACCGCCTTCTCGAAACTCGGGAATTCGATGACGATGAAGCGGTGGAATTTCTCCGGGCCCTCGAGGATCTTGAACTTGCCGCCGCGGGCCAGAAACTTGCCGCCGAACTTTTCGAGGATGCCTGGTACCAGGTCGGTGTACCTCTTGTACT
>WNFR01007935.1_pt1 | contig 10764 bp, 13 predicted proteins | sample 5400221 | NCBI WGS metagenome assembly WNFR01 (sample SAMN13153357, study PRJNA577476) | soil metagenome | isolation source: 40 cm soil under Madrone tree | place: USA:California | collected 2016-06-14 | reverse complement strand
AAACGACATTGTCGGCTCCCCCGACGGGAAGAGCTTCTACTTTACCAACGACCACGGTGTGAAAGTTGGCTTCGTAAGCATTTTCCCTAACGTGACGCGCCTACTGTTCATTGATACGGTGATAGGCCCGGTGGCTTGAGTTCTTAGGTTTAGCGCGGACCTCGGTCGGTTACTGTCACGTCGACGACGGCTGCAAAATCTCGGTCGCTGGCCTCCCCGGTAGCAATGGCATTGCTAGGTCCCAGAACGGCACAGTTTACGTTGGCAGCGCCAAGATCGGCAGTATTTCTATTTTCGAAGAACAAAGCGACCACTCTCTTGTCTTGAGTGATGTCATTTGGACGGGTAAGCGGTCAATGGCTATGCCTTCATTTGGGTTCTATTAGTCCGTTGATTCCGACTGAGCTAAACATAGATCGTCTTTTGGACAATCTCTCCGTCGATGAAGAGGGAGCACTGTGGGCGGCAGGGGTTCCTTCTGCTGTACGCTGGCTCTCGGCCTTAAGGGACCCCGCTCAAGTGGCCCCTTCGTCTGCCTTACGGATTACCAAAAACATTGGTGGGAATGCGTACTTTGGGGAAAAGCTTAAAGTGGAGAAGGTATGAGATATCTCCTGTCACTAATAAAGCGATCCCACATCATCCGCATTGCATATAGGTATTCGAAGATGATGGGACAATGGCATCTGGGTCGACATCTGTAGTCCACGATGGGAGACGTAACACACTGTTCTTGACTGGTGAGGCTCCCGACTGTCCTCATATTTTTGGATGCTGGTTGACACTTTGATCATTAGGTGTCTATAGTGCTCATCTGACTGTCTGCAAGACTGTCTGAAAGTTTATGATGTTCGGTCCTCAGGCCTCAGGCATCGTGATCCAAAACTAGAACCGTAGTGGACGTAACTAGAGTTTACGTTACCTGTAACCAAATCACATGATTTCAATTTCTATATACGGGCTTGTCTACTATCTGAGAGTGCTGGTGCCAGCGGGTGCCAGCGGCTCTGTGGACTTACCAGTGGATTCTGGTAAGTTCTATCTGAAGTTCCTAGAGTATCAGATCTACCAGATCTCAAGGTCGCATCATCAAAGATATTTTTTATTGAGACAAACCATTCGACATTCAACTCCAATCCATGGCCTGGGCCTTACTCGATGTTCGTAGTCTGCTTTCTGAACATTGACCATTCAACGCTGACCGTAATGCTAAACCCGTTATGGGTACCTTATACTTCAACAGTCTTCACCAGCCAGCGTGGCATATACCCTGTTAGGCGGCTTTGTTGTCGCCGTGAGTGCCTTAGACATCTTCGCCAATTACCCCAGAACAGCTAATGTTTTTGAAGTACAATGTGATATCCTTGATGATCAAGGAAAAGGTGAGATACTTACTGACTTTGTTGCACCCTCTTTTGTTAATAGTCACACCCAGATGTATATGAATGAGGTTATCCTCGGAACAGGCTTTGGTGTCATCCTGGGACCTCACGTCCTCGACATCTTCAATCCACGTTCCTGGACGAGCATTACAGATACTCTTACACGAGAGATAATGCGTATCGTGCTTGCGACTGGCCTCTTTGCCATAGGTGTTGAGCTGCCAAAGAGGTATATGGCCGAGCATGCTAAAAGCCTCGTGATTATGGTGGTGCCCACTATGGCATTTGGATGGATGGTATCTGCAGGTAAGCATGCCGGCGTCCATATGTCCCCCTTTCTGACACTCTCCATGGAAGTTACCATCCACTTCCTTTTCCCCAAATTAGACTTTGTCTCGTCACTTGTCATCTCTGCGTGCTTGACACCAACAGACCCCATTATCAGTGCCGCTGTCATTGGTGAGTGGGTAATTAACCCTACAATAATGCATCAGTCTTGATTGTTCACTCGGCGTCTTTTTTGTTCTGTAGGTGGGAAATTTGCTGTAAAAAATGTGCCCCTTCCCATTCGTCAGCTGCTTGTTGCGGAGTCTGCGTCCAATGATGGGCTCGCATACCCTTTCCTTAGCATCTCAATATACCTCACAACAGAAGCGTCGCGTGCTACAGCTTTCGAAAAATGGATTTTCATCAGTTGGCTATGTGCGTAGAAGATCTGTTTGTGGTTTGTTTTTCAGTTCTGACCGCGCGTGACACCCAGATCAAGTGGTACTCGGGACCGTTCTTGGAGCTATCATTGGTATGGAACCTGTCGATGAATGGACATCTTGAGACTTAAAACTGTGATCATGCAGGTTACCTATTCTGCCATATAATGAGAGCCGCACAAAAGAGAGGTCTCATTGATCGAGAATCATTCATTGCCCAGTACATCGCCCTTGCACTATTCACCGTCGGTGCGACCAATTCGCTTGGAAATGATGATCTTCTGGCCGCTTTTGCTGCTGGTCCGTTTACCCTTCACGATTACTCCGTGTCGCTGCTTATCCTTGTATATAGGTAGTGCCGTCTCCTGGGACGGCCATTTCAACCAACAGACTGAACATGATTCCTTTTCCTCCGTCCTTGACCTCGTACTTAACTGCGCTTGTTTCATCTATATCGGCGCGTGGCTACCGTTCGATCAATTTCGTGTGCCCGAGATCGGTGTTACTCCTTTGCGGCTTGTGATCTTAGTATTGATAATACTGGTTTTACGCCGCATACCCTCGCTGCTACTGCTATACAAGCTGATGCCTGAGGTCGCGAATTGGCGTGAGGCACTCTTCTGTGGACATTTCGGCCCTGTCAGTAACGTCTCCAGTAATTGGCACAAACCCTCCTAACTTTGCACTCCATTTTTTTCTTCTAGATCGGGGTAGGCGCCGTCTTCATCGCTACTCTCGCACAGAGCCGCCTCAACACGCCACACAACCCACTACAAACCCAGGAGGATCTACTCGCCACTGCTCTTCAGCCCATAGTCTCGTTTGTTGTGCTTGGTTCTATACTCACACGTACGTCTTTCAGACTCTCGATTACAATCTGTCCGTATTTTTCTTATATGTTGACACTTATCACAGATGGGTTGTCTATCGCCTTCTTTTCTGTTGGTCGCCATACCTTAACTATTTCTCGTTCGGCCGTCGACACACCCGATTGGCTCTTGTGGGTACGCCGTGCACCACCGCAGACGGGTGCGGACCATCCCGCCCTTCCAGACAGTGCAAACGACACAATTGCCATCAGGGAAGATTCTCATCGCGAAGGACAGAAGCACGTAGAATGGCCAGACCTGCTAGTACAAACAGAACCAGAACCAGAAGATGTCAAGGTCAACGTGAATATACTTTTCAGTTTAATCGTATTGCATGTCATCCTTCTGATACACATCTGTCCTTGTAGGGCGGTCCCTCCGTCTCGAAGATGACTACTGTCACCATAGACGAACAGGTTCAAATAGGCCAGAATGTCACCATAGACGAACAGGTTCAAAAAGGCCAGAATGACCAAGGCAACGACCAACTATAGATGAGGGAAAACTAAGAAAACTGTCAGCCTGGAAAATTGTTGGGAGACGCTTTCCATACGAGACGAGTGAGCCACGCTGCGGTACCCTCGTAGATGCCGCGTTGTAATTGATGGATCGATCGGGAGGAGAGTGCCAGTTTGGAAGGTCAGACCGGTCAGGAGATATGACAATGACAATGCTAAATGGAAACGATGGTTGATTCATGTTTACGATTCGTTTGATGGCCACGCTTCTTTCTTGTGAGGATGGGGAGGGTTAGATCAGCTGCACGGTGTCGTGGATGGACTCCACTTGGACAACATTGTGGGTCCTTAAGACTTCTGCAAGTGCCATACGGGCCTCCTCTTGCGCCAGCGCATCCTCGATACCGTGAGAGGGAACTCCACAAATTCGTGTCAGCGAGGGAAAAGTGAGGTCGATCGGCGACGAAGCGGGCACGGGAAAATGCATTTTGCAAGGCAGCGCAATATGACCAAGCATGCTCTTAACCATCAGAATTCTGCCAACACTTCGAAAATTTCCGGTCTCTCCCATGTATTAGCACTTTCATTAGAACAACGTGCAAGGCTTGTGTCTTTTGATCTCTTGCGGCAACTCACGTTTCCAACCTGCTTGACCTTTGACGCGTGCCAGCTTCAAGTTGCCAACCATATTGGCCCCGGGCCCAAACATGATGACGATAGGCTGTTGACGCAAGTATCAAATAAACGCTTCCGTTGCTGGTTCTGTTGTCTTCCCGGTCCTATCATCAAAATCTGTATCCATGGTCTTCACTTCGTTGATGGCCTATGACTGCTATGGATGGAAAGGTGGCACAGATACCAAGGACGCACTAAGTAACCTGCAGAGAGAAGGGGCGCAAACAGGACCTCGGGCAACACGCGAATGGGGAGCGGCAGAGGCATGGAAATGGGATGGAATCTGGAGTCACGCAATTTGGGGCATCCCCTCATTGGTACGCTCTTCCTATATTCAACATTCACATTCCTCCCGGTTTCTGCTACCTTGTTTGTGTGCCGTCCCACTCATGCACCTCTTCGTGAACCAGGATCGCGAGAGGGCCTTTGTGCTCCCCTATTTGCATACCTTGCCCTTTCTACAGAACCAAGGGCACGAAAGGGGTTGCGCACCGCCCTCTTCACCTTCATACACAAATCAGGAAATGCGCAAAGCCCACTCATTTCCACATAAGGTTGTGCAAAGGAGGGGTCCTTCCCTTCCTGTCTGCGCGCAGTCTTCCCTGCCTCACTTGCACGCTTCCATGGCCTTCCATTCCAACAATTCGTATCACGTTTTCACATAAATAGGTCGCTCAAACGACCGTGCGTACTTCTTCCGTGTCCCCGCTACTCTGTGCACACGATGGTTAGGACGCTCGCAGAATGAGGCAGTACGCGAGCGCACGAGCAGGCCGCGCGCACGAAGGCGGGGGTGTAGATTCACTAGTGGGCTATGCACAAATTTGGGAGCTGCGCGAGATAGGGCTGGGGAGGCATGCGAACTCCTGCACAACTTTGTGCCCAGGTTGCGTGCCGCGCCGAGACCACATACAAAGTGGGTAGAGGGCATGATTGCCGTCCATCCGCGGCTCAAGTCCACGCCTATAAGTACAGACGAACAAGCATCCATCGTTTTGACCATTTCTGCAGCTTGGCGCACCTCGAGGTTCCCAACGTCCAAGAACAACGCTTAACCACCAAGTACGACCTATGCCTTGGAAATTCCTCGATGTTCGTGTTCTCTTCTTTTCTTTTAAATCTCGGGTTGTTGGTAATTCGTATATCAACAGCCTTCAGCCGCCAGTGTGGCATATACCCTCCTGGGCGGCTTCGTTGTTGCCGTGAGTGCCTTACTCCCTCTGCGTTGTCCAGACCCACCTGATAATCTTGAAGTACAACTTTTTATCCTTGGTGGTGAAAGAGAAAGTGAGATGCATACCGCGACGAAGCTGTCCGTCGCTCCCTCTCCCGCTGATAGTCCCACCAGTTACTCATGAATGAGGTCGTCTTCGGAACGGGCTTTGGCATCCTCATAGGGCCTCATGTTCTCGACATCTTCAATCCACGTTCTTGGACCGATATTACAGATATTCTTACACGAGAGGTAATGCGCATCGTGCTCGTAATTGGCCTCTTTGCCATAGGTGTCGGTTTACCGAATAAGTATATGGCTAAGCACGCGAAGAGCCTGCTGATAATGGTTGTGCCGACTATGGCATTTGGATGGTTTGTATCCGCTGGTAAGTGTGCTCGCGTTGAACCCCCTGCTTCCCTGACTTTACTTGGAAGTTTTCCTCCATGTCCTTTTCCCTAGATTAGACTTTGTGTCGTCACTCGTCATCTCTGCATGCTTGACGCCCACAGATCCCATCATCAGTGCTGCCGTCATCGGTCAGTTTTAGTCAATGTTCATACGTTCACTCTTCATCGCTCATTTGTCGTCGGTTACCGGTCACCCTACACTGTAGGTGGGAAATTTGCTGACGATTACGTCCCTGAGCGCATTCGTCATCTACTCATCGCGGAGTCTGCAGCCAATGACGGGCTTGCGTACCCTTTCCTCAGCATCTCATTGTACCTCACAACAGAAGCTTCGCGTGCAACAGCTTTCGGAAAATGGGTTGTTATCGGTTGCTTATGTGCGCAGAGCAGCTACCCCCACGTTGTTGCACCGTTTTGATTGCTCATCGCGCTTACTCTAGATCAAGTAATGCTTGGGACTGTCATTGGCGCTCTGATTGGTATGGAACCTATCGGGGCGTCGACGTCTTGAGACTCATTAACGCTGCAGGTTTCCTATCGTCTCGTTTATTGAGTCTCGCGAAAGATAGGAAATTTATTGATCGAGAGTCATATGTCGCCCAATTCATCTCCCTTGCACTCTTCACTGTCGGCGTCACTAATTCGCTCGGAAATGATGACCTGCTTGCCGCATTTGCTGCTGGTTTGTTTCTTGTTGACGATGGTCTCTATCGCCGCTTATCCTTCTGTACAGGCTGTGCGATCTCCTGGGATGGCCATTTCAACCAAGAGTCAAAAGACGAATCATTCTCGTCTGTCATAGACCTCGTGCTCAACTGCGCTTGCTTCATCTATATCGGTGCCTGGCTACCGTTTGATAAATTTCATATCCCCGAGATTGGTGTTTCCCCTTGGCGGCTTGTGGCCCTCGTGTTGATAATCCTAACTTTACGCCGCATACCCTCGTTGCTGTTGCTATATAAGGTGATACCCGATGATCTCGAGACTTTGCACGAAGCACTTTTCTGTGGATATTTTGGCCCTGTCGGTGCCTTCTACTTTAACTGGTACAAACCCTGTCCACTTCTAATTCTTTATTCTCTATTTTATAGATGGGGGTAAGCGCCGTTTTTGTTTCTACGATCGCGCAGAGCCGCCTCGAAGCGCCGCATGACCCACCGGAAAGCCAAGAGGATGTACTTGCCACTGCTCTCCAGCCCATCATCGCCTTTGTTGTACTCAGTTCTATATTCACGCGTACGTTGCCCAGCCCATGACACCCCGATAAACATTCATTTGTCCGTGATTTTAACACGTTTTCACAGACGGATTGTCGATTCCTTTTTTCTTTGTTGGCCGCCGCACCTTGACCATCACTCGCTCGATAGTCCGTGCACCACAGGTGGACGTGGAGCGCCGCGCGTCCCTCGAAGGCGCAGACGATGCGACTGTCGTCAGGAAGGAATCCTATGGTAAAAGAGAGACAGATCAGACAGAATCAGTACCCAAGGTTGTCAAGACCTCGAGCTGAGCCATGAAGATAAAAACGGATGAGGCCATACTTCTCGGTTTGTCCGATATGCTTGCCATATTTCTGATACAAATGACTAAGTCGTGGACTACGATTGATATACCCCGCATGCACAACTACTCACGATTTTCTACTTAGAGTAGAACCCATATCTTCATCTTCGCGCCTAACTATACAGCCATAGCTATGCCTATACCATACTACACCATAAACGTCGCTGTGAGAAAACGATTAGCACGCCCGCCCCTTTCATTTGTCTCGGACGGTCACTTGTTAGTATTCACGCCTACGGGCTCCTTTTCTTTATCGTGTGTTCCACCGAACGTTTGTGCTTCTACTGGTGATGCGTATCGGTCCCCCATACAAATAAGTGCCCTTGTCAGGTTTATACTGTTAGTACCTGCCTTTCTCTGCTCATCGTGTTTCCTCCTTTCTTTCGGACGATCCCGCTCTTTCTGTCGTAATGACAATACAATGTAACAAGGTCATTGCCGACCACGTCGGCGGTACTCTATATCTAACGTAGAAATTGCACTTGCACTCTTCGGGCCTTCTTTCCCTTTCTTTTCTTCGAATCCAATTCCCTACTTCTTCCCCAGCCTTGCAACAACCTCAGCAATCCGCTCGACATAAGCTCCACCTCGTTCTCCGCAGACCCCTCCAGTAACGTGACATCGTCCGAGGCCAGTCGCACTATCCTGCGTGGAGGGGTGTCCCCAATTATTGCGTACTGAAGCGACCCAATCCACACCCTTCGCAGGGCTGGCAAAACAGAAGGGCCTGTGTTAGCCTTCCACGCGTCGTCCAAAGCATCCGCGCTGGTAGAAGAGAGCTCCAGCTCTTCGATTCCGGGAAGGCCTTTGAGTAATTTCCACCAGTACGTCTTCAGCATGCCAGAAGAGGGCGAATCGATCACGAGCCTGCGCGCCCGTGCCTCATCTAGCAGGTCACAGAACGCAATTAAGTGGTTGGACGATATACGGCGATCATGGGGGTCTCTCCATTTCGCAGAGAGACAGAACTCGGCATCCTCCCAAGGCGTGTCGGTGGGCCCAGTCCACATGCGAAAGGAGCCTTCCTTTCTCTCCCCCGAAAAGTGGATGTGCTGGAATCCGTTCGCGGTCTCAACGAGCGTTGAAACGCCCTCAAGAAAATCATCATCAAGAACCCAGTCGTAAAGAGTCTCTGGTGCGCTCAACTCCAGCTGCCTCTTCACACCCGCGGGCAATGAAAGAATATGGTTCAGCCGTAGGAAATCACAGGGACCTAGTGGGCGAACTATCAAATTCTTAAGGTGTGGCAATGGAATCGGTGAGATGCGCGATTCGTCCGGATATGATTCTCCCCGATATCCATAACCAAGGCTGATCTCAAGACGGATAAGTGCAGACATCTGATGGAGGATGCCAACAAGTTTGGACGACATTGGCTCTGTGATCGTGAAATGTGTGACGCTCCGGAGGAGCCAAATAGGTGCAACAATGCGACAATATACAGAAGCAAACTGTAGATGGCGGATTGATACCTTTCCTCCAAATAGATCTTCGGGGAGGACCAAATCGATTCTGGGACCCAGAAGGCGTATCGAAAGGCTCTGAATGGGTAGCGAGTTGCGGAGAGAGTTCACGATAGGATGGATAATGTCATGAGTTCCAGTAAGGCGGAGAGAGCGGACTCGTGTGAAATCTGCGAGAAGTAGGACAATATCTCTTGGATGGAGCACGAGAGAATTGGGCTGGTCACTCCACCCATCGGGATCCACACAGATGTCGAGGTCAATCAGCATTATTCGGGAGCGCTCCATGAAAGCCTTAATCCAACGTAGTGGCAATCCACTGGGAACTGATGTCCATAGCGGGGCATGGCCAAGCGCAATTGTACGCCAACGATGACAGACATGGGTAACCGGTAACCAGGCAGGATATCGGGGATGGATATTATTAGATTCTTCCACGCAAAAGGTAAAGATATAGGTGAGAAGTTCGACGGGCAGTGCTTGGAAGTTAGCGGTGCAGGATAAAAGGGATGTGGACGACAAATTCGTCCATAGTTGTCTATGAAAACAACTGAATGTCAACGAGCGGTATCGTAGAGACTCATTAAATCCTGACAGTGTCGATGAATTGTGTACTACGACACCCTCTTGCATCGAACCTTGAGGCCAGAGACCCGAGGGCCTGAGTCGGTGAACGTATTATGCGTTGGTGATGGTGGCTAGGGAGTGTTTCTGTACAGCATAGCACGTCACGTGGCCATACCTTGTAGTTAATGTTAATGCATGTCAACTTCCCACATATCAACAAACCCCTCGCATAGCTGCTTAGGCGACTTTACTTCACATGCACGTCTTTCACCTGGACCTGTGAATTCACGCATAGCTGTCTCTACCCACACCTTTGGCCCTAACGACATAGTCATAGATCCAAATGCCGTGGACGTTATTCTTAAATATCGATGCGATGTAGAACAGCTGCATTATAAACAAGAGGAATGACAGAGCCATTCCAGTGAGCGAGCATAAGATACAATAATTACTTTACTCTGCGCAACCAACGCAGGAAATGCAATGTCCACCAGGCAAGTGAAAGACGTAAACGAGAACATTTGGGGAGATTTGTCCGCCGCTCTAAGGTAGAGGTATACATCATCGTGTCATAAAACGAAAACAAGAAGAATGGGAGCGGAGTGAACGGGGGACGTTATTCCATGGGGTTGGTCCGGCCAGCCTGACGCGCATGGGTTATGAAGCGAATGTAAAGCAAGCGATATTCCGAAACCCACCTGAAATTCACCACCTCGATCGGGTCCTTCACTGCAACCACAGAGCCACTCTGTCCACCACGGCACAGGTTTCACATCTTCCTCGACCTCGTCCGCTGTGGTGTGCGACAACCTCGAGTCGGGACGTGGAAACGGTTCCGGCGGACGCTTGGCATGCGGCGTCACCGTGCGCGGTGGTGGTGAGCGAGGCTTGGGCAGGTCAAGTGGAGCTGGCACATCAACTACCCTCGCGGAGAGCCGTTTCCCTGAATTGGAGACCGATGACAAAGGTTGGGTCCCAGGTGATCGGAGCTCCGTGGCAGCGGCAGAATCAGCTTCGGCAGAGCCTACCTCAGTGGGCTGTGGGTTGACAAAGAGGGAAGAGGAAGAGCCGGGTGGTGGGTCTGAAAAGGGGTTGGCGGCATACGGTCCGGTACCGGTAATGGGGTGCGAAGAGCTAGCAGTAGGAGAAGGCGACGGTGGAGCAGAGTGTGAAGGGCTGGCCACGATATCGTCGAGTCGGACGTTGTCCTCAGACGTCTGAAGGGCATGGTGCTGACCGCCGCTGTCTGCGGGGCGGTGTGACGAGCGACGTGACCAGAGAGCACTGGCGCGCCGAGCTACGTCGACGACCAGGGAAGTGGTGGTGGTGGGAGCGGTTTCACGCGCACTTTTCCGACGTTGCCGCTCTGCGATCTCCCATAACTTTAAGTTCTGTCCAATAAAAGGAGTCAGGCACGGGGGGTGAATGAATGGACAGACGCGCACCTCTTGTACGCG
>WNFR01012271.1_pt1 | contig 10765 bp, 8 predicted proteins | sample 5400221 | NCBI WGS metagenome assembly WNFR01 (sample SAMN13153357, study PRJNA577476) | soil metagenome | isolation source: 40 cm soil under Madrone tree | place: USA:California | collected 2016-06-14 | reverse complement strand
ACTGGGCGGAGGCATACTGGAGCCATCGTTGGTTACCGCACTAGTGGTCATGTTACTTGCCATGGTGCTTTGCGCTGCGATAGGGGTAATCATAGAGCGTCTTGCCTATAGACCCGTTCGTAAGTATTCGCGCCTGACAGCCCTGATCACGGCGATCGGCGTTTCACTGCTACTGGAGAACGGCGGCCAAGTAGTTTTCGGCGCTGACCCAAAGTTCTTCCCTGAACTTTTCAATAAGCGCAATATCGATCTGGTGGGAGGTGCCAGCATTAACAGCGCAGACATTGTCGTCTTGATTATTGCCCTCGCGTTGATGGTCGGATTGCAGCTGGTCGTCTATCGCACAAAAACCGGGCGCGCAATGCGAGCCGTCTCATTCAATCTGCAGTCGGCAAAGCTGATGGGGATCAACACCGACCGCATCATCGCGTTCACATTTGCTCTCGGCTCTGCGCTCGCGGCGGCAGCCGGCGTACTCGTCGCGATTCGTATCCCACGCATCGATCCGTTGATGGGCATCCTTGTCGGGTTGAAGGCGTTCGTCGCCGCGGTCCTTGGTGGCATCGGCAACATTCCCGGAGCAATGCTGGGTGGACTGCTTATTGGAATCACTGAAACTATGGTAGTAGGCTACTTGTCGCCAACCTATAAAGACGCCGTCGCTTTTGCCATACTGATCCTAATACTTCTTTTCCGACCTTCCGGCCTGCTTGGTACGGTCGCGCAGGAAAAAGTCTGAGAGAGCCAGGATGCGGGCTGAAGTCTGACAACAAAGCGGCAACGCTTGCCTCTGTTTTCGTCCTTCATCCTTCATCCTTTGATTCGTATGCCCCGCTACCTGCGCAATCTCATCGTCATCCTGATCGTGCTCTCCGTGCTTTATGGACTGGATATGGTATTCCAGGGACGCGCGATCAGTCCCTATTTCACTCGCATTCTCATGCTCTCGGGGATCGCGATTACCCTTGCTGTATCGCTCAATCTGATCAACGGCTTCACGGGACAGTTCTCTATCGGACATGCCGGATTCATGGCCGTAGGCGCCTATTCGTCTGCATATTTCTCCGTCAACTATGGTATGAACCTGGCGAACGCACTCGGAGGAGGCAAACTTGGCTGGGTGGTGGCGCTGGGTGTTGCCACTTTGATCGGCGCCGCCGCCGCTGGGCTCGCAGGTCTCGCGGTTGGCATCCCATCACTTCGTTTGAAGGGTGACTATCTGGCGATCGTGACCTTGGGTTTCGGCCAAATCATCGTCGTCTTCCTAAACAACATCGAGGCGGTTGGAGGGGCGCGGGGCTATTCGGGTATTCCTATCGTCAAGAGCTTCTTTTGGATTTTTCTAATAGCCATTCTGACTATTGTCATTGTCTACAACATCGTCAACTCAGCATTCGGACGTGCGTTGATCTCGATTCGCGAAGACGAGCTTGCAGCCGAGGCGATGGGAGTTAACACAACTCGCTACAAAGTGATGGCCTTCGTTATCTCGTCAGCCATGGCGGGAGCAGGCGGCGTACTGTTGGCCCACTTCGACGGTTATCTCAATCCAAAGTCATTCGAGTTTATCAAGTCGTTCGAGATTCTGATTATGATCATTCTCGGCGGACTGGGATCGATTGTCGGTTCAGTACTTGGCGCAATTCTGCTGACTGTTTTACCGGAAGCATTGCGTGGTTTTGCCCAATACCGCATGGTCATTTACTCCCTGCTCCTGATCATCTTGATGATCACACGACCTCAAGGACTGTTAGGCTCGACTGCAGCCTTTAAGGGATGGCGTGGACGAAAGCGCGCGAAGACCAGAGAGTCGCAAAGGCGGCTGTCTGAAGCGAAGGCTACACTCAGCGAGCCCAAGAGCGACAGCTCGCTGGGAGAGGAGAAGCCTCGATGAGCACCAACAAGACTTCAATCTCAAATTCGACCAATCAGACCATGTTGAAGACCGACAAGACCACCATCCGTTTTGGAGGTCTCTGTGCCGTCAACGAGCTTGACATGGCTGTTAGGAAAGGAGAAATCTACGGCCTTATCGGTCCAAATGGTGCAGGAAAAACTACGATCTTCAACTTGCTCACTGGGGTCTATCAGCCGACATCAGGTGAAATTTATTTTAACGGTCAGCGTATCGACGGTCTGCGCCCTTACCAAATTGCCGGCCGCGGAGTTTCTCGTACTTTTCAGAACATCCGACTCTTTCCCAGTATGACTGTTCTTGAGAACGTAATGACCGCGTGCCATATCCATATGGGACAGACGCTCATCGATGCTGTTTTGCGGACTCCACGTTTCACACGCGACGAAGAGAAGCACCGCGATTATTGTTTCGAGTTACTGGAAATATTCGATCTGGCGCGAGTTAGTGAAGAGGGTGGAACAAGCCTTCCCTATGGCTCGCAGAGGCGGCTTGAGATTGTTCGCGCTCTAGCCACTCGCCCACAGTTGTTACTATTAGACGAGCCTGCGGCAGGAATGAATCCTTCCGAACAGGAAGATTTGATGCATCTCATAAAACAAATAAGAGACCGTTTTGGTCTGACGATCCTGCTCGTCGAACACAACATGAAGGTTGTGATGGGCGTCTGCGAAAGGATTCAGGTTGTCGATTACGGGAAGTCGATTGCACTCGGCCTCCCGCAGGAGATCAAGAACGATCCGAAGGTGATCGAGGCGTACCTCGGGGATTAGAGCTTTGTACTTTGAGCTTTGTACTTTGTGTTTTGTGTTTCTTAATCATTGGTATGACCAAGGATTGGGGCTCCAGAAACAAAAACCAACTAACGATGCTGACCTTAACTAACGTTTCCGTAAATTATGGCGCCATCGAGGCGCTGACAGGTATCTCCCTGCACGTCGAACAGGGTGAGGTGGTTACGCTAATCGGTGCCAACGGCGCCGGCAAGACTACAACCCTGCGAACGATTACCGGTTTGCTCGAGCCGCGCGCAGGACAAGTCATCTTTGAAGGTCAGGATATCAGCGGCAAAGCAACTCATAAACTGGTGGCTCAAGGTATCTCTATGTCGCCCGAAGGACGCGGCGTGTTTGCGAATCTTTCGGTCCGCGAGAATCTGCAAATGGGAGCTTATCTGAATAAGAACAAGCGCGGCATAGCCGCCGATATGGAGCGCGCGTTTCGAATGTTTCCCCGACTAAAAGAGCGCGAATCGCAAAAAGCCGGTACTCTCTCCGGCGGGGAGCAACAGATGCTTGCGATTGGGCGTGCTTTGATGTCAAACCCGCGCTTGCTCATGCTTGACGAACCGTCGTTGGGTCTCGCACCGCTCGTGGTCCATACCATCTTCGAAGCTATCGATGAGATCAAAAGCAAGGGCACGACAATTCTTCTGGTAGAGCAAAATGCACATGCGGCCCTGGGGCATTCCGACCGGGCCTACGTTTTAGAGACCGGAAGAATCGTCATGGAAGGCTCATCAAAAGAGCTCGCAGCGGACCCCAGGATTAAAGAAGCTTACCTTGGTGAGTAGACTACTGCGAAACACTATTCTGCTGGCAATCATCTCCTCGTTAGTTCTAACCCTCTCCTGTGCCCGCCAGTCTCAGGTAACAAATGCTCCCGACCGCAGCCCGATTAAGATTGGCTATTTCGGGGACCTGAGTGGAGCTACCTTCAACTTCGGACAGTCTGCGATAAACGGCGTGCTCATGGCCGTCGTCGAGATCAATGAAGGAGGCGGTATCAACGGCCGCAAGATCGATGTGGTCATTGACGACGACCACGGCAGCCCCGAACAGGCAGCCGCGCTCGCCGGCAAGCTCATCGGAGAAGACAAAGTGGTTGCTATCATTGCCGGCGGCACATCGGGTAACAGCCGGGCCGCGGCTCCCAAGGCACAGTCAGCCAGGATTCCCCTCATCTCGCCATCGTCGACCGACCCGGCCGTCACTCAGGTAGGTGACTATATTTTTCGCGCGTGCTTCGTCGACGCCTTTCAAGCTGAAGTGATGGCCAAGTTTGCCGTTAACACATTGAAGGCCAAGAAGGCGGCCATCCTCTTTGACTTCAATTCACCATATGGACGTGGACTAACTGATTACTTTGAACTGAGTTTTGCGAGACAGGGCGGGCAAATTGTCGCCAAACGTTCCTACATGCAAGGCGACGTCGACTTCAAAGGTCAGTTGAGCTCGATACAGGCAACCGATCCAGACGTCATATACATACCAGGCTACTACAACGACGTTGCCATCATTGCGAAACAAGCGCGTCAAATGGGACTGGAACAACCGTTGCTCGGTGGAGATGGGTGGGACGCTCCGGAACTATGGCAACTAGGCGGCGACGCTTTAAATGGATCGTACATTTCCACTCACTACTCCGTCGACGATCCTTCGCCTGCGATTCAACAGTTTGTGCGGGAATACAAACAGCGCTATGGAAATCTTTTGCCCGATGCCCATGCGGCCCTGGCTTATGACGCAACTCGAGTTTTGGCCGCTGCGATTGCGCGTGCGAACTCGACGGATGGTGCGAAGCTGCGTGCTGCGCTCGCGGAAACCAGGAACTTTGCTGGAGTGACCGGCGTCATCAGCATTGACGCTGACCGCAATGCAGTAAAGCCCGCTACCGTCTTAAAGCTGGAGGACGGCAGATACATCTATGAGGAAACTATCCAACCCGACATGCCCGCGCCCCTGCCCTCACCCAGTATCTCAACAAGTCCCTCAAGGAAACGGCGTTGAGCGCCGCAGCCGCGAAGAGACCAAAACCGCAAAGCATCGCGACCCGGCTCGGCATAACACTCAATATCAAAACGAGCGGCTCCTTGCCTAACACTCAATGTCAGCACGCGGCTCGTTGCCTAACACTCAATGTCAGAACCGCGAGCGGTAGCGACCGGGTCCTCGCCTAACACTCAATGTCAGCACGAGCGGCTCCTTGCTTAACACTCAATGTCAGAACCGGTAGCGACCGGGTCGTTGGGGAAGACCCAGCTAAGAGTATTTAGGTTTAGTGCTGCGATGATTCTGCGTTGAGTGTCAGGCAAGGACCCGGTCGCTACCGCTCGCGGTTCTGCATTGAAGAAGAAATTTGATTGAAGCGGTGCCGGGTCGGCAGTTAGAATACGGCACTTCTATTTCAAAGCGCGAGTAATTCGAGTTGGCAATCCTGCGTTAAACTCGAGCAAAATTTACGAACTCTCCAAATAAGAGAGGAAAATGAATGGCAAGCAAACTATTCGCAACTAAACCCCTCAGCCTGTTGCTCGAAGAGATGCAGGGTGAAAATCGCTTGCGCCGGGTGCTTGGACCAGTACAACTGACGGCGCTCGGCGTGGGGGCAATTATCGGTACCGGGATCTTTATCCTGACCGGTGTTGCAGCGCACGATCGGACGGGGCCCGCGCTAATGCTCTCGTTTGTAATGGCCGGACTCGCTTGCGTATTCGCTGCCCTCTGCTATGCGGAGTTTGCTTCGATGGTCCCGGTCGCCGGCTCGGCTTACACCTATGCATATGCGACCTTAGGTGAACTCTTCGCCTGGATCATCGGCTGGGACTTAGTACTCGAATACGCGGTGGGTTCAGCCACGGTTGCCCACGGCTGGTCGGCACACTTCCAGGAGTTCATTCCGATATTTCACGAAGGCCTTCCTTTTATTCCCGCGAAACTACCGGTCGCGTTTCATTCGGCGCCTTTCAATTATTGTGTGAGCCTGGGATCGGGATGCCCACACACGGGATTCGTCCCAACCGGGTCGTACTTTGATCTGCCCGCAGTGCTTATTACATTTATCCTCACGATAGTCCTTGTTAAGGGAATCAAGGAGAGCGCTACCTTCAATGCGATCATGGTGGCGGTCAAGTTAGTGATAGTGCTCATGGTAATCGGAATTGGTGTCTTCCTCATCAATCCTGCTAACTGGCATCCATTTGCACCGTACGGCTACACGGGAGTCAGCTTCTTCGGTCATACCCTATTTGGCAGGGCGGCACCAGGTGGCGAACCCCTGGGCATGTTTGCCGGCGCTGCGATAATCTTCTTCGCGTATATCGGTTTCGACTCAGTGTCGGTCCACTCTGAGGAAGCGAAAAACCCTTCCAGGGATGTTCCTATCGGCATCATTGCGTCTTTGATTATCTGCACGATTCTCTACATAGTCGTTTCGGCTGTGCTAACGGGAATGGTGCCTTACAAAGACATCAACATCGATGCTCCAGTTGTCGACGCGTTCAGACGAGCCGGTCTGGTTTGGATGCAGTATCTCGTAGCTGCCGGCGCAATGACCGGTATCACTTCCGTACTCCTCGTGATGATGCTGAGCCAGCCGCGTGTGATGCTGGCGCTCGCTCGCGATGGACTAGTACCAAAGGGTTTCTTCGGCGACATTCACCCGAAGTTTCGCACGCCCTGGAAATCAACAATCCTAACGGGCCTCTTCGTCGCCACGATGGCCGGACTGATACCACTCAGTATCCTGGCGGAAATGACAAGCATCGGAACCTTATTCGCTTTCGTAATTGTCTGTGGCGCTGTGCTGATAATGCGCCGGACCAATCCCAATGCGAAGCGTCCCTTCCGCGCACCACTGGTCCCACTTGTCCCGATCCTGGGAATACTAACCTGCTTGTTATTAATGTTTTCACTTCCAGCAGAAAACTGGTATCGGTTGATCATTTGGCTGCTGATCGGTCTTGCAATCTACTTTCTCTATGGCCGGCGGCACAGCGTGATGTCAGATCACCGTCATCTCGCCCACGAGCTCGCCGCACACGGTGCCAGTCCGCAGGCAGTAGGTGATCCTGATGCTCCGCCTAGCAGCCCTGCCGCTCCAGTCGATACGGAGGTTAAGCCTGAATGATGAGATAAGTTCCATCCGTATAAAGCTTCTCACACTTTCTCAGCTTGGGGTTCTGTACTTAGCTTATCGCGCGCAAAAGCGATAGCCTTGCCGACCTGCTCAGGGGCAGTTCCGCCCGCTTGAGACTTGGCTTTTAGAGTTTGTTCAAGCGAAAGGGCTTGAAAAACGTCTTCACTAATGAGCGGAGAAAAAGATTGGAGGTCCGCTAAAGACAATCCCTCGAGTTCGACTCCGAGCTCAATCCCATGGACAACAGCTCTGCCAACGATCTCGTGCGCTTCACGAAACGGTAAGCCTTTGCGCACCAGATAATCTGCTAGTTCAGTGGCATTCATGTAACCGGTTGCGGCCGCTTCATGTGCCCGCTCCTCGTTGACGCGGATATTACTGAGCACCGTGGCCGTAACTTGCAGACAAGCACTTACTGTGTCAAAGGAATCGAACACCGCCTCTTTGTCTTCCTGCATGTCCTTATTGTAAGCAAGTGGCAAGCCTTTCAAGGTCGTCAATAATCCCTGGAGACTACCGAACACACGGCCGGCTTTCCCCCGCACCAACTCCATCGAATCCGGATTCTTCTTCTGTGGCATCAAGCTCGAACCCGTTGCAACGGCGTCGCTCAGTTCGAAAAAGCCAAACTCATTGGTTGAGTAGACAATGATGTCCTCGGCGAGCCGCGACAGGTGCACCATCACGAGCGAGCATGCGGAAATAAACTCGACGCAGAAATCGCGATCACTCACGCCGTCAAGACTGTTACGCGACACTCTCTCGAATCCCAACTCACTTGCTACCGCCTCTCGATCAATCGAAAACGAAGTACCGGCTAAAGCAGCTGACCCGAGCGGCAAGACGTTCACCCGGCGGCGAACATCGATTAATCGCTCGCAATCGCGCGCAAACATCTCAAAGTATGCCAGACACCAATGGGCCAGGAGCACAGGTTGAGCGCGCTGCAGATGCGTGTAGCCCGGAATCGCCACCTGCTGATTGGCTTCCGCGAAATCAAGCAGCGATGTTTGCGCGTCGCGCAAGTGACTGCACACATCGTCAATTGCCTGCCGCAGCCAGAGTCGCAAATCGGTAGCTACCTGATCATTGCGGCTGCGTCCTGTGTGAAGCTTTCGTCCAATGTCGCCCGCCATTTCGAGAAGATGTGCCTCGATGAAAGTGTGAATGTCTTCCTGTGGCCATTTATCAAAGTACTCAGGATCTCCCTTTCCATGCTCGAGTATGACTCGCAATGCCTTTGTGATTGTTGCCGCTTCGTGATCGGTCAACACTCCCGCACCGAGCAACCCGTTGCAATGAGCGACAGACGCGCGTATCTCTGCTTCGAATAGTCTCCTATCAAAGCTGAATGAACGATTGAAATCCGCAAAGGCCGGATCCGTTTTCCCCGTGAATCGGCCACCCCAAAGATTTTTCGGCTCCGCCATCTTGCCTCCACTCTCGTACATCAGTTTACAACGTTGACCGTCAAACAACTTCCGTGCTAGTTTATGCATCTATGCAGTGAATATGCAAGGAGGCTGCATATATCTAGCTTTTTGGCAAACAGGTGAACAAGCACCAGAGACAGCAAAAGATTCTGAGTTTGATTCGTGCCAGACCTGTCGGCACACAGGAAGGGTGAAGAGCTCGGCATCGTAAAGCACCGCGGCCGTTACACTCTGCCGCATTCCAACGGTGCCGCTGTGCGTGGCTTGCTTAGCTTGGACCAGGCCGGCGAAGCCCTGGTAATTGCACGCACGGAACCGGGACTGGCCTCGGCCGTCGCCGTGGAGATCGACGCCGCCACGATGCCGGAGATTGTAGGAACAATTGCCGGTGAGGATACCATCTTCATCGCGGTGCGCGAGCAGAAAGCCCAGCGTGCAACGATGAAGAAGATTTGGGAGTTGTTTGGAAAGTGACTTAGTACTTAGTGCTTTGTACTTGGAACTTTGTGCTTTGATCTCTGGCTAGGGGAGGAAGCTGAAATTCAAGGCTCGAGCTTCCGAAGAAGAATATCAAAGTACAAAGTTCAAAGCACAAAGTTCCAAGAAGAAAGTACAAAGCTCCAGGTACTAAGCACAAAAAAATAATTGACTAACATGGAACAAAAGATCAAGAAAATAGTTCTAGCATATTCCGGCGGTCTCGACACTTCGGTAATGCTTCGTTGGCTGAAGGATAACTACGGCTGCGAGGTCGTTTGCTATTGCGCAGACGTCGGTCAAGGCGCGGAGATGGAGGGTCTTGAAGCGAAGGCGTTGGAGACCGGAGCATCAAAACTCTACATCGAAGACTTACGCGAAGAGTTTGTGCGCGAATATGTTTGGACGGCGGTGAAAGCAAATGCCGTTTACGAAGGCGTCTATCTGATGGGCACGTCGCTCGCTCGTCCGGTTATCGCCAAACGACAAATCGAGATTGCCCAAAAGGAGGGTGCTGACGCTGTAGCTCATGGTGCAACTGGCAAGGGTAATGACCAGGTCCGCTTCGAGCTGACTTACTACGCATTGCAGCCGAACATTAAGGTCATCGCGCCCTGGCGGGAGTGGGATTTCAAGGGTCGCACCGATCTGATTGAATATGCAAAACAGCACAAGATCCCCATCACCGCTACCGCCGAGAAACCTTACTCGACCGATGCCAATCTCATGCACATATCCTACGAAGGCGGGATACTCGAAGACCCCTGGGCCGAACCGCCTGAGAACATTTTTCAACTGACACGCTCTCCGGAAGATGCACAGTCTGACGCTCAATACATTGTGCTGTCTTTTGAACGCGGCGAACCCGTGGCAATCGATGGAGAAAAACTCGGTCCGGTGGGCCTGCTTGAAAGTCTAAACAAATTGGGGGGCAAGCATGGCATCGGCCGTGTAGACGTCGTGGAAAATCGTTTTGTCGGTATGAAGTCGCGCGGCGTTTACGAAACACCTGGAGTCACGATTCTGCAGGTGGCCCACCGGGCTTTGGAATCGATCACGCTTGACCGTGAAGTGATGCACCTTCGTGATTCGCTGGGGGTAAAGTTTGCCGAAAGTGTCTATTACGGTTTTTGGTTCGCTCCGGAGTTTCGTTTGATGCGTAACATGATTGATGAAACACAACTGAACGTGACCGGTGACGTTCGCGTCAAGCTTTACAAAGGAAATGTAATTGTCCTTGGCCGTCGATCACCTCATTCGCTGTATGACGAGAGCGTGGCCACCTTCGAAGCTGACACTGTCTATAACCAGCGTGATGCTGAAGGTTTTATCAAACTCAACGCGCTTAGGCTCAGGATGCGAGGGGGGCAATGACGAAAGAAATGACACAAAACTCCGAGGCTGTCTCTCAACCGATCAGCATCATCGATGTTGACAAGATTGGCTCGGCCACTTCGCCACTCCACCTTACCAGGACAGTTGCCGTGGTTCCGTCAGGCGGGTCGCCAACTGCCGGCGACGTGATCGCCGTACGCGCGCTTACGGACAGCGCCACCTACAACATGCTTGAATTGCCGAGCGGGCGGCTGGCGAAAATCAATCCGGGCGATCTGTTACTCGGCGTACTCGGACGGCGCCGCGCGTTAAAAGGATTTGTCGGAGACGTTCCCGAGAGCGTACAGGCTGGAGATCAGCTACACCTGCTAAACATGGGCGGTGTTATAGGTTGCTGCACAGGGCATCATTCGAGTCTCGGCGATGCCATCAGAGTTGAAGTGATCGGGCTGGCTTGTGATGAAGATGGTCGCGTCCTCAGTATCGGCGATGCCGCACTTCCCGCTCAGAGCAATCTCGGCGAGACCGCGCCGATCGTGATGATTGCGGGCACGAGCATGAATAGCGGCAAGACCTACGCCGCCACGGAATTGATCAAGCAGGCAACACGCGCCGGTCTGAAAGTCGCTGCCGCAAAACTCTCCGGAGTGGCTTGCCTGCGTGACACATTGAACATGGCGGATCACGG
>WNFR01007933.1_pt1 | contig 10765 bp, 11 predicted proteins | sample 5400221 | NCBI WGS metagenome assembly WNFR01 (sample SAMN13153357, study PRJNA577476) | soil metagenome | isolation source: 40 cm soil under Madrone tree | place: USA:California | collected 2016-06-14 | reverse complement strand
TCCGGGACTTCCTCCCATTCGTTGCGTTCGGCGCTGAAATAACGCACGCGGTCACTCTTGGTTTCCCATTTCGTCGCAAGCTGGTAGGAACCGTCTTTTAGAATGAGGCGTTTGGTTTGCTCCTGGCCAGACGAGTGAGTTGGCCAAGCGAGCACGGCACTCAAAATCACAAATGCCGAAAACGACAGTCGAAGGCTGGACATTACTACCCATAGTTTACTGCTGAATCGGAAGGTACGAACAAGCTGTCCAGACGTGGAACGCATTATCACGAGGCCCAGGAGTCAGGCCGAAACGAAGCCCGAAGCCTGACGCCAGAGGATGAATAAATTCCGGTTTCCCTACGCGGAACTTTCTGCCATAATTAATTGTGCACACCAGTCTGCACAAATTTCCAAAACAATTCAGGGTGAGGAAACGATGTCGGCAAAGTACATCTTTGTAACCGGCGGTGTGGTCTCGTCATTGGGCAAAGGTTTGGCGGCGGCATCGATTGGGTGCCTGCTCGAAAGCCGCGGGATCAAAGTCAACCTGATGAAGTTTGATCCCTACCTGAACGTCGATCCCGGTACGATGTCGCCCTTTCAGCACGGCGAAGTTTTCGTCACCGACGACGGCGCCGAAACCGACCTCGACCTCGGCCACTACGAGCGGTTCACTCACGCTAAGCTCTCCCGCGACAACAACTGGACCACCGGCCGCATTTACGAGCAGATCATCGCCAAGGAACGGCGCGGAGACTACTTGGGTAAAACTGTTCAGGTAATTCCGCACGTCACTAATGAAATCAAGTCGGCGATGAAAAAGGTCGCCCAGGACGTGGACGTCGCAATCGTCGAGATTGGCGGCACCGTGGGCGATATTGAGTCGCTGCCCTTTATGGAAGCCATCCGCCAGATGCGGCAAGAACTAGGGCGCGAGAATACGCTGTTCGTCCATGTAACCCTGGTGCCATTTATTGCTGCCGCACAAGAACTCAAAACTAAACCGACCCAGCACTCAGTAAAAGAGCTGCTGAGCATCGGAATTCAGCCGGACATCTTGCTTTGCCGGACGGATCGTTTTCTTTCGAAAGAAATCAAATCGAAAATTGCGCTTTTCTGCAATGTTGAAGAAGAAGCGGTGATCACGGCCAAAGACGTTGCCTCCATCTATGAGGTTCCATTGGTGTTCTCGCGAGAGGGCGTTGACTCGCTGGCGCTCAAATATCTGCACCTGGAACCAAAGCACCAAGATTTGAAGCAGTGGGAAGAGCTTGTTCACCGGGTTTACAACCCAAAGGCCGACGTCAATATCGCGATTGTCGGCAAGTATGTGGAATATGAGGATTCGTACAAGTCGCTGAAAGAGGCGCTGGTGCATGGCGCGCTCGCACACAATCTGAAATTGCATGTGAACTGGATTGAGGCCGAAGGCCTGGAGGAAGGGCAGCGCGCGTGCGCAGAGCAGCTTCGGGACTATGACGGCATTCTTGTCCCCGGCGGATTTGGCAAACGCGGCATTGAAGGCATGCTGCAGGCGATCCGTTATGCGCGCGAAAACAAAGTTCCGTACTTCGGCATCTGTCTGGGTATGCAAACCGCCTGCGTTGAATATGCGCGCGACATGTGCGGCCTGACAGATGCGAACTCCAGCGAGTTCGATCCCGCGACTCCGCATCGCGTGATTTACAAGCTACGTGAACTGCGAGGGGTGGAAGAACTCGGCGGCACCATGCGGCTAGGCGCCTGGACCTGCAAAATCGAGCCAGGCACGCTGGCGCACCGAATCTATGGACAGACTGAAATCAGCGAGCGGCATCGTCACCGATACGAATTCAACCGGGAATACGAAAGCACTTTGACTGCGGCAGGACTGCGAATCTCAGGCTCGACGCCCGACGGCACGTACGTGGAAATGATTGAATTGCCTGACCATCCTCACTTCATCGGATGCCAATTTCATCCCGAGTTCAAATCAAAGCCACTTGAACCGCATCCGCTGTTCAAGACATTCGTGGGCGCCGCATACGAACACGGCTTGCAGCGGCGCATGGCGAAAGAGGCCGCCGAAGTAGAGATGTTTCATCGGCCAGTGAAAGTGGCGCAGCGGTAAAATCCCCTGATGGCGCAAACGATGGTTGAGATACGGTCTCTGGCGGATTCGTCATTGGCCGTAGGATCTTCCGGCCCGCGTACGATTACCGTAGACCGCTCGAGAGAATCTGGCGGCCTGGGTCTCGGCTTCAATGGGGGCGAACTCCTGCTCCTCGCAATCGGTGGCTGCTATAGCAACGATTTGTTTCGCGAAGCCGCAAAAAGAGGAATCCACGTACACTACGCGGAAGTCAAAGTAAGCGCCGATTGGGGTGGTGATCCAGTGCGCGCTCAGAATGTATCGTTTAATGTGGTCGTCGATGCAGATGCGGCGGAGCAGGAAATACTTGACTTGATTCGTGACACGGATTGTGTTGCGGAAATACCGAATTCGCTGCGCCTCGGAACGGAAGTCAAGCTCGACGAGGCCAAAGCAGTGTCCAGCCGGGGCTAGATGAGCATCTCATTTCAGATCGAAGGTGTTCGCATCGGCTCCGGTAGCCTATTTCTGATCGCCGGCCCTTGCGTTATTGAAAGCGAGAAGCACGCGGTCTTCATGGCTGAAGTTATCAAGGGCGTGACTCGCTCGCTGAACGTCCCCTTGATTTTCAAAGCCTCTTACGATAAAGCCAATCGCACTTCGGTTCGAAGCTTCCGCGGACCCGGACTAGCGGAAGGCCTCCGCATCCTAAAAAGAGTTAAAGACGAAGTGCACGTGCCAGTGCTGACCGACGTACACGAAGCGAAAGACGTCGGAAAAGTTGCCGAAGTTGTGGATGTCCTGCAGATCCCCGCATTTCTCTGCCGGCAGACGGACCTGCTGCTGGCAGCGGCTATGACCGAGCGAAGCGTAAACATAAAAAAGGGGCAATTCGTGTCGCCCTGGGACATGCGCCACGCGGTCGACAAATGCCGCTCGGCGGGGAATGATCGCGTTTTTGTTACCGAGCGGGGCGCCAGTTTCGGCTACAACAATCTTGTCGTGGACATGCGTTCGCTGGCTATCATGCGCAAATTCGCTCCCGTGGTCTTCGACGCTACGCATTCCGTGCAGCTTCCTTCGGCATCCGAGGACGGAGATCACGCTGTGAGCGGCGGACAGCCAGAGTTCATCCCGTTGCTGGCGCGGGCGGCGGTTGCGGCCGGAGTGGATGGGGTGTTTATGGAAGTGCACGACAATCCCAAAGAAGCAAAATCCGACGGAGCAAACGCACTGGACTCAACTAAATTGCGGGGCGTACTGAAGGAACTGCTGGCGGTGCAGAAGGCGGTTGCGGATTCGCATAACTCGCCGTGATATCGCCGGTTGGCTTCAGCGCCGAGCGAGACCAGCACGGGCGGGACGCCCGCCTCCGTAGATCAAACTCTAGAACCTCCACAAACCTCACCTTGGAGGCGCGGGCGTCCTCGCCCTTGCTTTCGCATGTCCAAGTTTCTGATCGAACACTTGAATCCCAGCGGCAGCCAGTTTTTACTTCAGGGCTAACCGCGAGATTTCCATCGTTCGGCGCTTTCCATTTATCATTTTGGTGGAGTTCGCAGCTGATGCAGAATTCGCGAGCGCTGGCAGATCGAACCGCTAGGGCAGTCGAGGAGCCGCGTGCGTGCAGAGGCGAACTTCACCTGGAGAAACCGCTCTCCCGCGAATCTGCTTATCACTGGATTCATGCGTCAGACGACGAACTGGCTAATCTCCTGGCCGCTGCACAAGAGACGCGAGACCGCTTCAAGTCCGGAGTAATTACATATTCGCGCAAGGTTTTCATCCCACTTACCAACCTATGCCGCGACTATTGCGGATACTGCACCTTCCGCCGCGATCCCGGCCAACCAGGCGCTCACACGATGACGCCCGGCGAAGTCTTGCAGGTAGCGCATGCGGGGGAAAAACTAGGCTGCACTGAAGCTCTATTCTCGCTTGGCGACAAACCGGAACTGGTCTTCCCCGAGATGCGAGAAACTTTGCACCAGCTGGGATTTCGCTCGACGCTTCATTATTTGGAAGCTATGTGCGAGCTTGTTCTGCGCGAGACCAGTCTGCTCCCGCACCCGAATCCCGGACTGATGAGTGCCGAGTGGATTATGAGGCTTGCGGCGGTGTCTCCCAGCATGGGTCTAATGCTCGAGACCACCAACGGGTCGCTGCTTGCTTCCGGTAAGGCCCACGACAATGCTCCTGATAAAGTTCCGGCGAAGCGGCTGCGGACAATCGAAGAGGCCGGCAAACAGGGTGTTCCCTTCACGACCGGCATCTTGATTGGTATTGGCGAGTCTCTAGAGGACCGAGTTGATGCTCTCCTCGCAATTCGTGACATCCACGAGCGCTACGGCCACATTCAGGAAGTTATCATCCAGAACTTCCGCGCTAAGCCGGAAATTCCCATGTGGAACTGGCCGGAGCCGACGCGAGGCGACATGCTGCGCACAATCGCGGTTGCGCGCCTGCTGATGCCGGAGATGAATATACAAGCACCTCCGAACCTCTCCGATCCAGACTACGAAGAGCTTCTCGATGCCGGCATCAATGACTGGGGCGGAGTATCTCCTCTGACCCCAGATTTCATCAATCCCGAGCGCCCCTGGCCACATCTTGAGCAACTGGCACAGCGTACGAACGCAAAAGGATTTCAATTGCGACAGCGTCTACCGGTTTATCCGGAATTCCGTGATCGAGCGATGAGCAAGTCCGCACTGCTGGATTCAAGACTCGATGCGACAGCAGGTCCGGAAGGCTACGCGCGGAGCGCCGCATGATCGTTGTCTTGACCGGCGGCACCGGAGGCGCAAAGTTTGTCGATGGTCTCCGTCGCGTTGTTCCTCCCGAAGAGCTCACAATTATCGTGAATACAGGCGACGACCATGAGTGGTGGGGCCTATACGTTTCTCCGGACGTCGATTCGATCACCTACGTTCTCGCAGAGCTCCTTAGCAACGAGCGTGGATGGGGAGTTCGCGGCGACACATTCCATTGTTTGCAGACGATGAAAGAGCTGGGTGGACCCACATGGTTCAGTGTGGGCGACCATGATCTTGCAACCCATTTGTTCCGCACCAGCCTGCTTGCCCAAGAACGCACGTTAACTGAGGCTACTCAGACCATTGCAGAACGTTTAGGAGTACGCGCACGCATCTTGCCAATGAGCGACATGCGAGTGGAAACCAGGGTCGGTACTCCGATCGGTGAGCTCAGCTTCGAAGAATATTTCGTGCACCGCCGTTACCAGGACAAGGTGAACTCAGTCCGTTTCGCTGGAGCTTCGGATGCTGCGCCGGCACCAGGAGTGCTCGACGCGATTTACAGCGCCGAGGCCGTTCTGATCGCGCCCAGCAACCCGATCACCAGCATTGGTCCTATACTCGCGGTTCCTGGAATTCGCGACGCGCTCTCCAACACTCCAGCGCAGGTTGTGGCTGTGAGTCCTATAGTCGGTACCGCTGCTGTGTCCGGACCTGCGGGCGCTCTGATGGCTGCTCAGGGTTTGCCGGTTTCGATTGCCGGAGTTGTGAGTGCCTACGGTGAGTTTCTGGATGTTCTGATAGCCGACGACTCTGATCGCGACTCTGCAGCCGCGATCACCAACGATATTCTTCAAGTACACTGCGCCGATATTGTTATGCGCAAAGTCGAAGATCGATCGAGGATCGCGCGAACAGCACTGGGCTTGGCGTGTCCGGAGCTTGTGAATGCAACCGCTGTAGAGGCTAAATGATTCTGGTCCCCGTAAAGAACCTGGCGAACGCCAAACAGCGCCTTGCTCCGGTGCTTGAGCAATCGGTCCGCACCGAACTCGCGCAAGCTATGCTGAGTGATGTTCTCGAAGCCCTCTCAGGCTATGAAACTTCTCTGGTCACGAGTGATCCGTTTGCTCTGGAGCTCGCGCTGGAATATAGGTTCACGTTGATTCGCGATGAGGCGAACCTCAGCGAAACGGATGCGATCTCGATGGCAACTCAGGTCTGTGAATCACGTGGCATTCAAACAACGCTTGTGATTCCGGCAGACATTCCTCTGATTGAGCCTGGGGACGTGCAGGCTATCTATGACAGTGCTCCCGTGCGTGGGAGCGTTCTCGCGTCTTCGCGTGATAAGCGAGGAACTAACGCTGTCCTGCGACGCCCCGCCGCACTGTTTCCCCTGTGTTTCGGCAACGATAGTTTCATGCCTCACCTGACCGCCGCAATTTCGACGAATGCTTCTTGCGTTGTGCTTTCGCTGCCGAGGATTGGCTTGGATATCGACAATGCCGACGACCTTCAGCAACTCGCATTAGCTCCCGGCGACAAGCGTTCACAGCTGCTGGCGCGGAAACTCGGGTTTGGTGTGCCTAGCCTCGGCGTTCCTCATTTTGATGGCGATCTGGCGGCGGCAAAATCGTAAATGGCACGCCTGCCTGAGATTCGTCTCATTCCCGTGCCGATCCACGACGAGGTACTCTCTGGCGACGATATCATTGAGAAACTTCGAGCCGCGCTGCGGCATCACAAGCTATCGCTGAAGAACGGCGACGTCCTGGTGATTAAGCACAAGATAGTTTCGAAGTCCGAAGGCCAGATTGTCCAGTTAAGCGATGTGCGCCTATCGCGAACTGCTGCCTCATGGGCGCAGACCTGCGGCACTGACCCGCGCCTGGTCGAACTGGCTCTTCGCGAGAGCAGGCGAATCGTTCGCAAGAAAAACACGGTGCTGATCACGGAAACTCGTCATGGGTTTGTCTGCGCAAACAGCGGTGTAGACGCTTCCAATGTTGATGGCGGCAGCAGCGCCGTGCTCCTGCCCAAAGACCCCGATCGTTCCGCTGCCCGCCTGCGTTCGCAAATCAATAAGCGCATGGGCATTTCAGTCGCGGTAATCATTTCCGATTCGTTTGGTCGCCCATGGCGTGAAGGATTGACCGAGGTTGCCATTGGAGTGGTGGGCATGAAACCCTTGCTGGATTACCGGGGAACACGCGATCCGCATGGGTACAAGCTGCGGGCCAGCTACGAAGCTGTCGCCGACGAACTGGCTTGCGCTGCAGGCCTGGTCTGCGGCAAGCTTAATCGCACGCCGATTTGTATTGTTCGCGGATTTAAGTATCAGTCCGGCCGGGGAAGTGCGCGCGATTTGATCCGTCCGAAGGAAAACGATCTGTTCCGTTGAGGCTGTGAAGAAAGACGAGGTGCCAAATGCGGACCTGCACGCAAACCGAGCTTCAGAACTTTCCACAACTCGACTGGTCGGATGCCGCTCCGCTTATGCAGGAGAAAATCCGTGGCGAAGTCGAGCGAATTTTGCAGACGCAAGATGGATCGTCACTTACTCGCGACGAATGCCTGCTTTTGGCGAATGCCGAAGGCGACGATCTGCTTGGGTTGCTGGTAGCCGCAGATCTGCTGCGTTGCGAACTCGCCGGCAACATCGTCACCTACGTCGTCAATCGGAACATAAATTTCACAAACATCTGTTTTGTCGGTTGCAAGTTCTGCGCCTTCAGCCGCGGGCCGCGTGAGTCCGATACCTACTTCTTGGATCCACAGCAAGTGGCCGAAAAGGCCGTTCAGGCCTGGGAACTGGGTGCGGCGGAAGTCTGCATTCAAGGCGGCCTGCCGCACGGCCTACCTCCTTTTTATTATCGTGACATCCTGCGCGCGGTGAAGGCTGCCGTTCCCGGTATGCATATTCACGCCTTTTCGCCTATGGAAATTGTTTACGGCGTCGAGCTCACCGGCATGACTCTGCGCGATTACTTGAGCATGCTGCGCGATAACGGACTCGGCACTCTGCCCGGCACCGCGGCCGAGATTCTCGACGACCAAGTCCGCCACGTGCTCTCGCGTAACAAGCTCTCGACGGCGCAATGGCAAGAGGTCATTCGCACCGCCCACGCCTGCGGCATTCGGAGCACTTCGACGTTGATGTACGGGCACGTCGAAACGCCCGAGCACTGGGTAAACCAGCTCCTCCTGTTGCGATCAATTCAAGACGAAACCGGGGGTTTCACCGAGTTTGTGCCGCTCGGCTTTGTTCATCAAAACACGCTTTTGTTTCATCAGGGACTCTCGCGTCCAGGCCCGACGTTCGCCGAGCATCTCAAAATTCATGCTCTTGCCCGTCTGATGCTTGCTGGTTCCATCAACAACATCCAGGTTTCATGGGTGAAGCTCAATCGCCGCCTCTCGCAATTGTGCCTTCACGCCGGAGCCAACGATTACGGCGGCACGCTGATGGAAGAAAACATCTCGCGCGAAGCCGGAGCCACAGCGGGCCAGTACACTAGCCCGGAGGAGTTTCAGGCGCTCATTCGCGAGATCGGACGCATTCCTGCCGAGCGAAACACAACGTATTCACGCATCCAAATCAAGACGCCATTCGAGAGCCTCCCTGCCGAGCAACTTCTCGATCCGGAGTTCGCATGACGATCGCCATCGTCGGTGGCACTGGGCCTGAAGGCTCGGGACTCGCGCTGCGCTGGGCAAGGGCGGGAGAAGGGGTTGTTATTGGATCGCGCGATGCGCAGCGCGCTTCCGCAGCAGCGGTGAAAATGCGCGAAAATGAACAAGGAACAGCGGGTGTCCCCGCCCGCGACTTGAACGTCTCAGGAGCCGAAAACAAAGCGGCGTGCGACTCCGCCGAGGTCGTCGTCCTGACTGTTCCATTCGAAGTTCATGCAGAGACGCTGAAGCACCTGAAACCAGTGTTCCATCCAGGACAGATTCTTGTTGACACCACTGTGCCTCTAGCTGCCAGCGTCGGAGGTCGCGCCACTCGCACTCTGGGCGTCTGGCAAGGCTCGGCGGCGCAGCAAGCGGCCGAACTCGTCCCTGAAGGTGTTCCCGTAGTTGCCGCGTTTCACAGTGTTTCGGCGGAACTGTTGCACCGGGACGGCCCAGTCGATTGCGACGTGATCGTGTGCAGCGATGATAAGCAAGCCGCTCAACGAATCCGCGAGCTGGCACGAAAAATTCCTGGGGTGCGTGCGCTCGACGGCGGCAAGCTGGAAAATGCCCGCATTGTCGAGCAGATCACTGCAGTGCTGATCGGGTTCAATATCAGGCACAAGGGACATTCGGGAATTCGTATCACGGGTTTGCCACCCGAAGCGTACGATGTTTGACTCAGAGCCCTAGCGCGATGCTTCAGGTATGGACAGCCCCGAGGCAATCATCCAGTTCCGCGACGTTTCCTACTCCCTGCAGAACGGGCGCGCAATTCTGCGCAGCCTAACTCTTGAAGCTCGGCATGGAGAAATTCTGGTTCTACTCGGACGTAGTGGCTCGGGAAAAACCACCGCGCTGAAACTTGTGAACCGATTGCTGGAGCTTTCATCGGGCGAAATCCGAGTCGAGGGCCAGCCGGTGCGCCAGTGGGACGTAATCAAGTTACGCCGCCACATCGGATACGCCATTCAGGAGGTCGGGCTTTTTCCTCATTTCACAATCGAGCGCAACATAGGACTTGTCCCCGCGCTGGAAGAATGGCAGAAAGAGCGCATCAGGGCACGAGTCGAGGAACTGCTAAAACTCGTTGGACTCAATCCGGAGATTGCTTCCCGTTATCCGCATCAACTCTCTGGAGGGCAGCGGCAGCGCGTCGGAGTGGCTCGCGCACTTGCCGCCGATCCGCCGATTCTGCTCATGGATGAGCCATTCGGCGCGCTTGATCCGCTTACTCGTTCCGATCTGCAGCATGAATTTCTTTCGCTTCAGCAGAAATTGCAGAAGACCGTTCTCTTCGTAACGCATGATCTTCACGAGGCGCTCTTTCTGGGAACAAGAATCGCGCTACTCGAAGAAGGGCGGCTAGTATCAATTGGATCTGCGGAGGAGTTTCTGAATTCTTCTGAACCTCTGGTAAAAAAATACGTTCAAGCATTTGGAACTCTTGAGCAAGTGCGAGGAGGCAAATGAACTTCTGGAGCTTCATCGTTCAGAACCGGACCGAGATCGCCGAACTGACACTCGAGCATTTGTGGATCGTCGGCATTGCCACGCTGCTCGCGGTCGTAGTTGGAATTCCGCTCGGCATCCTGATTACGCGGCGACCAGAGCTGCACAAGCCGGTGATCGCCGCCGCGAATATCATTCAGACGATCCCGAGCCTGGCGCTATTCGGTTTCCTGTTACCCGCGCCATGGATCGGCGAACGCGCCGCACGGCTGGCAATCCTGGCGCTCATGCTTTACGCGCTGCTTCCACTTATTCGCAACACCTACGCGGGGATAAAGGGCGTTGATCGCGCGGTCGTCGAAGCAGCACGCGGTATGGGTCTGACTGATCGGCAGCTCTTGCTTCAGGTGGAATTACCGCTGGCCGCCAGCGTGATTCTTGCCGGAGTTCGCGTTGCCATCGTGACCTCTATCGGCCTTGCAACCATTGCCGCTGCGATCGGAGCTGGCGGATTGGGGGAATTGATATTTCGGGGACTTGCGATGGTGAATAACGCTGTCATTCTCGCGGGAGCAATTCCGGCTGCGCTTATGGCGTTAGCAGCAGACACCCTGCTTGGTTGGCTTGAGAAACGGCTCTCGCCGCAGCGAGCAGCGTGAAGAATTAAGTGCGTCAGCCAAGGCCGTGTCTAGAAAAGCTACTAAAATCCAATGTCGTTCCGAGACTTAGACCGAGGCCAGACATCGAGATTGAGATCTGGTAAAAAACGGGACAAGGGTGCCCCGTCCTTGTGTCTCCCGCTTTTGGAGACACAGGGCGGGGTC
>WNFR01008617.1_pt1 | contig 10766 bp, 5 predicted proteins | sample 5400221 | NCBI WGS metagenome assembly WNFR01 (sample SAMN13153357, study PRJNA577476) | soil metagenome | isolation source: 40 cm soil under Madrone tree | place: USA:California | collected 2016-06-14 | reverse complement strand
CAACCTGATTTGGAGAACGAACATGCGACATCTAGCGACAAGAACGCGATTGCTATCACTGCCCGTTGCTATTCTTGGCACCGCGGCGGCTCTCATGGCTTTCGTAATAGGGTCCTTTGTGGACCCCACCATCGTCTTCGAGGTGGGCGATGGCAACACCATCACTGGGGACAGTTCCGCGAACTGCGACTGGAATACGCTAAACGGCACGCTTACCGTGGACACGAACACGCCCGCCGGGACATGCGGCGGAGACTCAGCGGCACTGAATGCGTACGTGTTCCTGAACGGCAGCTTGAACGAAAAGAACTTCACGGGCGGCGGCTCAAAAGACCCCCTTGACATCAACAAGTGGAAATGGTCGAACGGCTCGACGCCCGACAAGGACACCCTGACCCACGGCTACGCAGCGTCCTACACCGCGGGGGGACATAAGATCCTCGTTTTCGGCGCAGAGCGTTTCGCAACGAATGGCGATGCGAACATCGGCGTCTGGTTCTTCCAGCAACCGGTCACACCGAACGCTTCCGGTGGGTTTGACGGCTTACACACAAATGGCGATGTTTTTGCGGTCTCTGCCTTTACCAACGGTGGCAGCCACCCTGGACTCGACGTGTACACCTGGGACAGCGGTTGTTCCGCATCCAACTATTCGACTCCCACTCTGCCGCTTCCCACAGGGGGTACCTGTGCGGCCACGAACCTGCGCTTGATCTTCAGCGGCGCAGCGGGCTCAACCGACCTTTGCTCCAATGACGCGGGTTGCACGTCCGTCAACGGTTCGGAGATCACCCCGTCTTGGCCCTACAATTCGAAGTTTGGCGGCTCGGGCCCTGTTCCTGTGAACGCGTTTTTTGAGGGAGGATTCGATCTCACCGCTATCTTCCCTGGCGGGAGTCCCGGCTGTTTCAGCAGCTTCCTGGTAGAGACGCGCTCCTCGCAATCTCCGTCTGCCGTGCTCAAAGACTTCCTGAGCGGCGCTTTCCCGGAGTGCCACGTCTCCATCGCCAAGGCCTGCGCATGCGCAACTGCCCACCCGGACGCTGCCCTGTACGACTACAGTGTCGGCGGCACCGTTACCAATGACGGCGGCGGCACAATCTTCAACGTTACGGTCTCCGATCCCTCCATCAACGGGACATACTCCTGCGGCAGCATCGATAAGGGGGTGACGAAGAAATGGGGTGCCGGCGCGGGGGCCGGAGATTGTACGGGAGGTCCCGGTGCCTTCACCTCGAGCTTGAAGCCAGCGACGAACCAGGCCTCCGTCGTTGCGAACACCAGTTCGAGTGGCACAAATACCATCACGGGCCAGACCGCCTTGGTGACGTGTAGCGTGCCCGCGGGTTCTTGCAACCTAAATGCGGCGATCAGTGTCACTAAGGCTTGTGTGACGGGGCTTCAGATCTTAGGCTCCAACGTCGTCGTTCGGGTCGATTACACAGGCTTAGTCAGCAATGCCGGAAGTGACAACCTGAACAACGTAACTGTGGTGGATGCGGCCAACGGTACTCCCGCCAGTCAAACATTCACTATAGGCACTTTGACCCCGGCCCAGGCGAAGTGCTACACAAACGGGGCGGCAACATGCCCCAATCTTGGGTCGGTCGCAGGAGCCACTCCAGTTAACGGAGTGGCAAGCTACTTCCCGAGTACGTTCACCGACCTCGGAACCGGTGCCAGCGGCAGGGGAAGTTTCACGGACCAGGTCACGGCGTCCGGCACGGATCCCTACGGCGTGACAAAAACCGCGACGGCTAACGCTACTTGCGTTGTCTGTCCTCTCGGCGTCTGTCCGGCGAATTAGTAGTGGCAGTATAACTCCGGATGGTGAGGGACCTAACCAGTCCCTCACCCCGGAGGTAATATTTTTCATCTCCCTTATTCTTTTTTATGCGTGCCGTCTCCTTTATCTTCGTTGCTATCCTCCTTCCCCTTGCGGCCGCCACGCAAGAACTGGAGGGTCTCTGGGTAGGGACCATTCAGGCAGACACAGTGACGCTCCGGTTGGTTCTCCACGTTAACCGCAGCCCTCAAGGCCTCACGGGGACTCTCGACAGCGTCGACCAGGGTTCAGCCGGTCTGCCGTTTACCAGCCTTACGCAAAATGGCCCGTCTGTGAAATTCGCGCTCGACAGAATCGCGGCCTCGTTCGAGGGCACCCTCGCGGAGAACGACATCACCGGCGCGTGGAAGCAGGGGGGGCTGTCGGTCCCGCTGGTCTTCAAGCGGACCGATAGGCTCCCGGAGATCGCCCGTCCCCAGGATCCAAAGAAGCCTTACCCCTACCATGAAGAAGAGGTCAGCTACCTTAACTCCAAAGCGGGCATCCGGCTGGCCGGCACTCTCACGCTGCCGCGCGCGGCCGGGCCGTCTCCCGGCGTACTCCTGATCAGCGGCTCCGGCCCACAGGACCGCAACGGAACCCTCTTCGGACATAAGCCCTTCCTCATTCTTGCCGACTACCTGACCCGCCGCGGCATCGCTGTCCTGCGCGTCGACGACCGTGGTGCCGGCAGCTCGGGTGGAAAACCAGACGAGGGCGTCAGTACAGATTTCGTGGGCGATACACTGGCCGGCGTTGCGTTCCTGAAGTCGCGCAAGGAAATCGACGCCCGCCGCATTGGCCTGGTCGGCAACAGCGTGGGCGGCCTTATCGCGGCTCTCGCGACCGCGCAATGCGCCGACATCGCCTTCCTTGTGATGATGGCCGCACCCGGCGTCTCCGGCGAGCGGCTCCTCGAATTCCAGGCGGAGGACCTGCTCAAAGGCATGGGTGCGCCGGCCGAGATCCTAGCGCGAAACCGCGCCCTCCAGCACCTCGCGTTCGACATCTTCCGTCAGGAAAAAGACGACGACGCGGCATTTCGCAAGATCCGCGAGGCGGCGTCCACCATGCCGGGAGCGGGTGCGCTGCTCCCACTCCTGGAAACGCAGCTCAAAGGGACAAACATGCCGCGGTTGCGCGAGCTGCTCGTTTACGACCCGCGCCCCACCTTCGCGAAAGTGACGGCGCCGGTGCTGGCGATCCACGGCGAACGAGACGTCGAGGCGCCAGCCCGCGCAAGCCTGCCCTCCATTGCCGAAGCTCTGGAATCCGGCGGCAATCACGACTACGCCATGGTCAAGCTCCCCGGTCTAAACCATCTTTTCCAGACCAGCACGACCGGCTCACGGTCCGAGTACTCCAAAATCGAAGAAACCATCGCGCCTGCAGCCCTGGAAGCGGTCGCCGGCTGGATCGCTTCCCACACCCGGAGGCAACCATGAGACTACGCTCGCTGATCCTGTCCGCGGCGGTGGCGGTTCCGCTGGTTTCCGGGCAGTCCGTTGACGAGCTGAAGGAGAAGAATCTCCTCAGGGAGGTGGACCTGGTCGTCAAGACTGCCGGCGCACATGCCATGGGAGAAAAAGACGCCAAGGTAACCATCGTCGAGTTCTTCGATTATCAGTGCCCGTACTGCGGCGTGTTTGCGGACCAGACGTTGGCGAAATTGCTGGTCGAGTATGTGAAGACGGGAAAGGTGCGATACATCGTCCTCAACTTTCCCCAGGAAAAGATTCACCCATTGGCTCAGAAAGCAGCCGAGATGGGTGAGTGCGCGGGCGAGCAAGGGAAATACTGGGAGGCGCATCTTCGCCTTCTCAAAGACCCGCAAACATTGGAGGCTGCGTCAATGGGCCTGGATCAAAGCAAGTTCCAGGAATGCCTCGACAGCGGCAGGGCTGCCGCAAAAGTGAAGAGCGATCTGGAAGAAGGCAGAGAACTGAAGGTGCCAGGAACTCCAAGCTTCTATTTCGGCTATTCGGATCCCGCGGACCCGTTGCAAGTGCGGGCGGTCAAGCTATTAGTCGGTTCCCACACCTTTAAAGTTTTTGAGGACGTGATCGGCAGCCTGTTGAATCCACCTCCGGGGAAAGGGGAAACGCATAGAGCCGAAGCTGTACAACGCCGATGAAGCTGCTGAAAGAATCCACCCATCCGCTCCCGTACGGGTCGCGGCTCAGAATCGGCGATTCACCCAGTCAGCCGCTTCCTGAGCCGTGCGCGTCAGGGAACTGCTTGCTTACGCGCGCGGCTCTGTCTGTTGCTGATTGCGCACATCGCCGATTCCGAGCCGCGACCATAAGGGAGCGGAGTGGTGGATTTTTTCACAGACCCTTACTTCGACAGCAAGCGGTTTTCGTTCGGGGCGGCTCAGCTCACGGCCGATTGCGTATATCACCGATTCCGAGCCGCGACCGTGAGGGAGCGGGCTGGCGTCGTACCCCACGTCCCTCACTGTGACGTCACCGTGCTGGTGCCCGAGGCCGTGTTCCCCGCGGCGTCGTATGCGATCACCTTAATGGTGTAGGACACGCTCCGCTTCCCGGGAACCTTCCACGCGTAAGTGTAGGGCGCGGCCGTATCCGTAGAGACCAAAGTGTTATTGATGTAGAACTCCACTTTCGTTATGCCGACGCTATCCGTGGCTATCGCGGTCACGGTAACTGTCGTGTTGTGTGGCACACTGGCGCCATTGGCCGGGTTGGAAATGGAGACGGCTGGCGGCGTCGTCGTGCCGTTCGCGACGGTGTCCGATACGGCCGCGGAAACTCCTGTGTTCCCTACGGCGTCATACGCTACGGTCTGCAGCGTGTGGTTTCCGTTTCCCGCTTTGGTCGTATCCCACGAGAAGAGGTAGGGCGCGCCGGTCTTGGTTCCATTCAACACTCCATCGACCATAAGATTCATCTTCACGACGCTGCTCGATGCAGTGGCGGACACTGAAACGGTTCCTGATACGGTCGCGCCGCTCGAGGGAGCGGTAATGGAAGTGGTGGGTCCGGCCGTGGAAACTGAAACCGTGATCGTTGCGGAGACGCTTGAGTTGCCTGCGGCGTCATACGCCACCGTCTGTAACGAATGGTTGCCTGAAACCGTGCTAGTATCCCACGAGAAGGTGTAAGGCGAGGCCGTCGCGGTACCCTTTACCGCTCCATCGATCAGCAGATCCACCCTGGTCACGCCAACATTATCCGCGGCACTAGCCGAGATGGAAACGACTCCGGACAGGGTTGCGCCACTAACCGGGTTCGTAATCGAAGTAGTTGGCGGGGTGGTGTCAGGAGGCGGCGGACTAGAGTTCGAAAGCGTGATGGTGTGCACCTTCTGGTCCGGTGTCATGAACGCAGCCCCGGCTTGATCAGTTCGATAGATCAGAACGCCGGGGTCGCGCATCGCGCCCAACTCGTTGTAGTTGCCGTAATCAAACCCGGCAAAAGCGGGAGCGCTCCAGGCATTGTTGAAGTACTTGCTGGAATACACCTCATTCCGGGTGAGGGTCTGGTGATTGATGGGCGTGTAGACCAGCCAGATGGTTCCATCGGAAAGGACGGACATTCCGAACTGAGCGGCTCGCTCCATGTATGTCGGAAACCCTATGAATGTCTTGGAGGCGTCCGCACGGATTTGCGCGATGGTTGCCGGGGCCTCTTTGAGATAGATGCTATTCGAGTTAGGGAACAGCGGGTCGATGTAGACCATTTGGTATGGATAAGTTTGGTAGGCGAGCAGAATCGCATTCCGGGTGGGATCAGGAGAGGCGGCTAGGTATGGGAATTCTACTTCCGGGCTATTGTTGCCGTCAGCCGTATGGTTGATATAAGTCGGGTTGATCCAGTCGATGGTGAAATCGTTTGACGCCGCCAACTCGGTGAAATGAAGTGCGCCCAGCTCATAGAAGCCGTCACGCTTTTCGAACGCCCAAATACTGCCGTCCGCCGGATGCTGCGCCAGGATCATCTGGGTCCTGGTATCATTCCCCGCGGTTGCATTTGGGACCGTTACCGGGAATTTGACGCTCCAGGTGCCGGTGGGACTCCGATACGCAAACCCAGTGGTGAGGTCAATCGCCGTGGTGTAGTTCCAGGATTGTTCGCACCAGGCCACCATCAGCCCGCCGCTCTGGAGGCGAATCATCGACTTGGCATAAGAGTTACTATCTCCCAGCGACTTGGTGGAAACGACCGCAGCCGAGGTCGGAGGCGATCCGCTCAGCTTGTACTGAGTTACCATCAGTTTTCCGCTGTTGTTAGAATCCCAGGACAGGGTCCAGAGGTCCGTTGCGCTGGTGAGGACATAGTCCGTTTCAATCTGATAGTAACCGGGTGAACCGTGGAGGAGGAAGTGGGATGTCTGGTTGGTGTCCGAATCGTTCACGTTGAGCCAGGTATCCCAAGTCAGGTTCACCTGATTCTGCTTCACGTAGATTACGGCGGTTCGGGCCCCGTAGGTCGCCATGGTCTTCCCGAAGGGCTCGAAATAGGCGCCGTCGATAACCGCTTCCCCGGTGGCGAGCGCACAGGCGGGAGTGCTCACGTACGCCGTGTTGCTCGAGGGTGATTTGTTGCCGGCATTGTCCATCGCCACTACGTTGTAAGTCAGAGCGGTCGAAGACCTCTCATAATTCGTGTCGGAGAACGTGGTTCGGGCGGAACCGATGGTCGTGCTGATACCATCGCTGCGATTGATCGTGTAGGCCTTTAAACCCGACCCTCCGGCATTGTCCACTGACGCGCCCCAGGACAGATCGACCTGTCCGCAAGTCGCGGCGGTCGCAGTCAGTCCGGTCGGCGCCGAAGGGGGAGTGAGGTCCTGCCCAACCAGGACCGCTACGCAGGAAAGGAGAAGAAACAAAGCGATGGTAAACCGGGGAACTCGGCGTTCCCCATAGAACAGAACATCAAGCACGGCAATGCTCATCAACGGCGAACTCCTCTGTGGACAGGCCCTCTTAAATAGGAATCGGAGCAGCGGCGATGTCACTTCAGAGGTGAAGTGCCAAGGAACTACTATGGAAAGGCCGTACCCACTTAAACAAACTTAATGTAGGGCGCCATCGGCCACCATTCGGAATCAGCCCTAGCGGCGAGGGGGTTTTGCCCTATAGAATCAGCCTGTTTCCGCGACGTATCGCCAAGAAAAGAAACCACTCAGCGACTCACGGCGGGAAGACGCGATGGTGGACCTGAATTGCCTGTTTGCCCCAAGACTGAAGGTTTGTTAGCTGTGGAAGTGCGGGAGCGGCTGGTTCTGGAACAGGCATACGCGGAGGGACGATGCAATCCACACATCTCGTTATCCCAATGGTCGCGCCGGCGACTGCATTGGCTACCTAGCCAAATCCGTCGCGAGCCGGTCGCGCGACGGACGGAAATCAGCCCGGTCACACAGGAAGGTAGAGTTGTCCGTCAAGCACTGCTCCGCACGACGCGGATCGCCTGCCCGATGTGGTTTCCGCGGGGCGTTGAAAAGGCTGCTCTCTGTTTTACGCAGTGACGCTCTCCGCCCTGGAGCAAGCTTTCGCCCCTACCTCTTCCGGATCTCGATGTTCAACCGCTTAATCTTTTGATTCAGCGTGGACAAGGGAATCCGCAGCGCCTCAGCCGCGGCGGTCTGGCTCCAGTCGGATGTTTCGAGCTGCTCGATGATCTTGCGGCGCTCGAAATCGGCGACGACTTCGAACAGCGATGCGTCGGCCGCCAGCCGCCCGCTTTCATCGCGTCGGATTCGCAGGCCCTTGGCTTCGAGCAGGTGCTCCGGCAGAACATCGACCGGCACCGACGGCTGCGACGCCAGCACCACAGCGCGCTCCACCACGTTCTCGAGTTCGCGGACATTGCCGGGCCAGACGTGATCCATCAGGACCTGCATCGCGTCCGGCTCAAAAAGCAGGCGCGACCGCCCGGTTTCGTCCAGATACTTTTCGTTTTCTTTGCAGTACTTGGTGAAGAAGTGTTCGACCAGAGCCGGGATATCTTCCTTGCGGTCGCGAAGCGGCGGCAAGGCGAGGTTGATCACGTTCAGCCGGTAGTACAGATCCTCGCGAAACTTTCCCTCGTCCACTAAACGCTTGAGCTCCGCGTTGGTCGCCGCCACGATGCGCACGTCCACCTTGATCGTGTCGGTTGAGCCGAGCGGCATGAACTCGCGCTCCTGGATCACGCGCAGCAGCTTGGTCTGGGTCTCGAGTGAAATGGTCCCGACTTCGTCGAAAAAGATGGTGCCGCGATTCGCGATTTCAAAATAGCCCTTGCGCGAGGCCACGGCTCCGGTGAACGCGCCCTTCACATGACCGAACAGCGCCGATTCGAGCAGGTCCGGCGGCACCGAACCCGAATGTACCGGGACAAAGGGGTGCTCGGCGCGCGCCGAGTGGGCGTGAATCGCGTTGGCGATCAATTCCTTGCCGGTCCCGGTTTCGCCGGTGATCAGAATGGTCGCGCGGCTGGGCGCCACCTGGGCCACCAGGTCCAGGATCTTCAGCATGCGCTCGCTTTTGCCGACGATGTTGGGGAAGCTGTAGCGCTGCTTCAAGGCGCGCTTGAGCTCGAGATTCTCGCGCTCCAGGCGGCGCTTCGAGATCATGCGCTCGATCTCGATCAGCAGCTTTTCGTTGTCCCAGGGCTTGGAGAAGTAGTCGTTGGCGCCGCGCTTGAGTGCCTCCACCGCGAGTTCCACCGATCCGTAAGCGGTGATCATGACGATTGGCGTCTCGTGGTCCTTCGCGCGGATTTCCTCGAGCACCTGCATACCGCTCTTGTCCGGCATCATCAGGTCGAGCAAAATCAGATCGTAGGTAGACTGCTCCAGCCGCCTCTGCCCATCGGTTGCGTTCACGCCCAACTCCACGCGGTAATTCTCCGAGGTGAGCAGAGCTTCCAGTCCCTCGCGAATATCCGGTTCGTCGTCGATGACCAGGATGCGGCCTCGAGGAGGTTCGCCAATCAACACATCGGGGGGGAAGTTAGCGAGGGTCTCCGCCATCAATGGATCAGCCTATCAGACTGAGCGATCGCTCCCGCGGGGGTGGATACAGAAGTCGATACAGAAGTCGACACGGGCGATGTCGCGGGACACGCCCCTGGGGCCGTTTCCGCGCGCCGCTGCTCGGGCCGCTTGGCAGGCACGACCTCCGGGAACGAAAGCTGGAACCGTGTGCCGGCGCCCATCTCGCTTTCAACCTCGATATCGCCGCCGTGCTCGCGCACGATGCCGTAACTCACCGAAAGCCCCAGGCCAGTGCCCTTGCGCGCGGCCTTGGTGGTGAAGAAGGGGTCGAAAATGCGCGTCAGGTTTTCGCGCGCGATGCCCGCACCCGAATCGGCCACGGTCACGCGCACCCACCCATCGTGATTCTCGTCGCGCGACGTACGCACCGCCAGCACTCCGCCCGCTTCCATGGCATCGCGGGCATTCAGGAAGAGATTCAGGAAGACCTGTTGCAGCTTCCCCGGATTCCCCTTGATCCGCGGCAGTTTGTCATCGAGAGACAGCGTGACTTTCACGCTGACCGTCGCCAGTTGGTGCTCGATCAGCGTCAGGGTCTCCCGAACGACCTTGTTCAGGTCGACGCTCACGAACTCAGTGGGCGAGGTCCGGGAGAAGTTCAGCAGCGAGTTGACGATCTCGCTCGCCCGGAACGTCTGACGCGCGATCTTCTCGAGCAGCGGCGCTTTCTGGGCGTCGCCCGAAATCTGCTTGGCGAGCATCTGCGCGTAAGTCGAGATCACCGCCAGCGGCGTATTGACTTCATGCGCGACGCCGGCCGCCAGCAATCCAATCGAACTGAGCTTGTCGGCCTGCACCAGCCTGCGCTCCAGCTCGGCGCGGTCCGTCACGTCGTCGAAGATGATCAGCCGTCCGATGCGGTCGCCGTCGCGCGAGATCAGCGGCGCGACGGCGATGTTCAGCGTGACATCTTTGGGCCGCAGCAGGAATTTGTAGATATTGTGGATGCCGCTCTCGCCGCGCACCGGATCGAGCGTTTCGCAGAGGTCGGCCGGAAGCAGTTCGGTAAGCTTGCGCCCCAGCGCTTCCTCGCGCGAGATGCCGGTGAGCCGTTCGATCTGAGAGTTCCAGCTCTCGACGCGATCCTCGAGATCGGCGGCCAGAATCCCGACGTTAATCGACTCGACAATGTTTTCCGAAAATTCCTTGAGCCGCTCGTACTCTTCGACTTTGCGCGCAAGCGACCGGTACAGCATCGCGTTGTCGATCGCAATGCCGACGTAGCCCGAAAGCGTAACCAGCAGCTCCACTGAGATCCAGGCCGTAAGGAACGTTCTCGGTCTGGCGCCCCCGGCGATTGTTCGCGAGTTCGAGGTGAAACTTGCCTTCGTTTTCGTCCCACACGAAGAACGCCACGTGGCGAATCCCCAGGGTGCGGATCAGCCGGTCAGCCACGCTCTCCAGCATCTCGCCGAGGTCGGTGGGGGAGCCCAGCTCGCGCGCGAATTCGATCAGCGTGCGGCGATAGTCGTAGCGGTCCTTGTAGAAGTAGTAGCGGTCGAGCTGCTCCTGAATCCAGTTGCGAATCGGTTGGAACACGAAAGCGGCGATGAGAATCAGCGCGACCATGGCGGTGCCGTTCAGGTCGCCGGCGCGGCTCACGGAGAAAATCAGCCCGTAGAAAATCCCCAGCACGGCCAGCGTCGCAAGCGTGTAGACGTAGCCTTCCTGGAAAATGATGTCGACGTCCATCAGCCGGTAGCGCAGAATCGCGTAGGCCCAGGTCAGCGGAATCAGGGGCAGCGACAATACCGCCAGGTTCATCGCATGGTTCGGCGGCACTCCCATCAGGTACGGCACCGCGTAGATGAGCGCAAACGGCAGCACTCCCACCAAAGCGCCGTTGCGCAGCCATGTCAACTGGCGCCGTACCACAGGATCCTCGGCGCGCCGGAGCTGGAAAGCCAGCACACATCCGCCCGCCACATACATT
>WNFR01013901.1_pt1 | contig 10769 bp, 9 predicted proteins | sample 5400221 | NCBI WGS metagenome assembly WNFR01 (sample SAMN13153357, study PRJNA577476) | soil metagenome | isolation source: 40 cm soil under Madrone tree | place: USA:California | collected 2016-06-14 | reverse complement strand
GCAGAGACGCGTGAACAGATACGCCACACAAACCATCGGAACTTTTTACTCTGTCGTGGCATAAGACGTGCTCATCCGAGTCGTATGAAGATGCTCGTCTGGTCGCGCACTGTCTAGAAGTCCCTTATCAGTCTCCAAGTGTAACCGTGACCATGATATATTCGTGGGTAGAAGCGGAAAAGAGAAAGTTAAGATCAATTTCAAGTTGTACCAACTACGACATACTACAGTATACCGACGACTCGACTCTTTGAAGCTTGGCATTGCCCGACCTATCTTAGTAGGCTATGGTCCAAGACACTGACATCATCGACGTCATTCCCAACTGGTGTTAAATAGAGAGAGAAAACCCCTTTTCTTCCCTATCTTCTTCCATGCGCGCACCTGTACTTCTACGCTTGAAGTCGACTTTCGAATCCATACGATTCCGTACGCGTGAACCTCCGCAGTGTTTCCTGGCCTCCCACCAGTGTTCCATCCTCTCGATCGCCTAGATCCCAGGTGTTCATGGTGCACCAAACTATGAGTATTGTAATAATCCCTGCCGCAGTTCCCACAGAAATCCAAATTTCTCTAGTTGTGTGCTGGAAATTAACTAGTAATAGAGCAATGAGAAACCCCCAAACACTGTTTAGAGTAAGCGAATGAGCATCATCAATACGAATGGATATTACGACTCAGATAAATGACATACGACCACATCAGTAGAGCATAGGGTAGACTGAACAGGATCGCCAATGGTTCGAGACCAAACCAGGGCTTCTTCATCCCGTGTAGGTAGCGCGACTATAAGCGAGTTAAATCAAAATTTGGAACGTGAGAACTCTTGCTCACTGTACTTTGGGGATACATCGTCATCATGGTGCGGTTACGACGAATGAGTAGTAAACCCGTGATGATGCTCCCAATACTAAATATTAACGAGATGGAACTGGTGATCTGAGTAGCAGAAGGTCTGATCCATGTATTCGAAGTGCTTGCGTTCTGAGGGACGGTGACAACACCCTCAAGTTGTACAGAAAGGAATACGACATTCGCCGTAAGCATCACTGTTGACTGGTCGGGTCATCTGGTGTCAAAACGCATACGGTTGGGCTGAAAGGGGAAATCATGGTAGACATACGTATAGAACAAATTCCGTCCATTCCATGACCAGGCGTTGCATAAATTCCTTCCAGGCAGCCTCCACAACTATTTCATCCGTCCACACTTTCTCGAGTTCTCGTAAATGGATGTCCGGGAAGGAGAACAAAATCGGGGATAAGATTCGAACAAGTATGGTGCGCCTGCGACGGCTACCCTCGTAGATACTTTCGTAGCGATTCTGGCGAGAAGTTCTTTGCCCATGAAAATGAACGAACCGCCAATGTGCTGGGTGTACAACGTTAACCGTTGAGTAAAGGGGAATATTTGGGAGGCGAGACGTACCATAGAAAGCGAGCAAACGTGCTGAGGAAGAGAGGGTCAGTCATTCAGAATTTGCAAGTCGAAATACCCCTTCATTACCTACTGAGGTTATTACATGAGGATTGTCTGGGCCGAGAGCTGCGTGGGTCAGTATCGCGGTCCTGAGAAAACACAAAAAAAGACATGCTTTCAGCCTCTTTTACAAAGCCGCGCATTGACTCCATTTCGGCCACGGTGAACGGTGATGTCGAAACTTTGGAGGTCAAGGAGTCTACGAATATTCAACGCACGAAAGTAAGTCAAAGGCAAATTACTTACCGATACCGCTGCTCAGTAGAGCCCCGGGCAACTCCTGCGGCGCGTTCTGTGGAAATCCACGCCAGCGGGGGCCAGTAGGATAAACTGACCAATGAAACCTTCGCTTCGATATGAGTATCGTTAGTATGAGCACAAAGGTTTATTCACCAATATAGGCACTCCAATCGAAGTTCTGAAATATTATATCGTAGATTTATATGGTCTTAATAGATGAACTGAATAATACGCACTGACATGACTCCCTTCACTTACGCCACGTATCTCGCGCAGCAGACCATCCCCACACTCGTAGTGATGTAACCAGAACAACGTTGTGGTTTGATAATCAACGTAGTAATAAGCCCAGATGGTTTTGTCGCCCTCTGTCTTGACGATGTCTAAAACGAGGTCATAGTCATTTGTAGGGAAGGCAATTGTACGACGTTCGCGTTCGCCATCCAAATGAGCAGCGAATGCATGGATTTCGGCGCTCAGATCGGGGTCGTACATGTACACATCGGTGAATATTCTCTTCATAGATTGATGTGAGGTGTGGCCCATGGGTTATCTAATCATATTGGCTTACACGTTCGGCATGGTAGAAATAAAGTGCCCCTCCGGGATGCGTCACGGGTGTCCAACCATTTGGACTGTCCGAGAAGGAGCTAATATGGGAGCACTCTATAAGCTTTCGACTTGTTGGTAACCAAGTAACAACGCCTTACTATTGAGGTAGATCAACCTCTGTCGGACGTAATCTGTATTCGCTGTCCACTGGCGATCTGACAAAGTATAACGACAGTAGTACTTGAATACACCGCGGAGAGTACTCACACGTCGCCCTTGTTCACGTAACGAGATACTTGTTCGGAATGCATAAGCGTTATACTACGCCATTTTCCATCATGCCAGATCCCTGGTGCGGATACTACGACAGGCAGTTGAGGGACAGAGTGCAAAGAGGGCAGGGAGAACGTGGGTCCATATCGCGCTTGGTCTGAGGATGGGGTCAGGACACCGGCTGGTCTAAACTCATTGCTGTCACTTCCGTGGGCCAAACCCAAATTATAGCCTTCTGGGTGCGAAGGGTCCTGTTCTGAGTGTTCTGGTTCGGTAGTTGGAGATCGGGATCCTAACAAATGTCCCTGTTAGAGGGAAAGCGGGGACTGGGAAATGTTGAGCGTACTTTGAATATCTAAAGTCTCCGGCCGGGAGGGTGGAAAAACGGTGATATCAAGGGAAGATGATTGACGAGATCTCTCTGAAGTATCTTGGGGGAAAACCGTGATATCAAGGGAAGATTGACGAGATCTCTCTGGAGTATCTTGGGGGGTTGGTACCACACCCGCAATTTGAACGCTGCCGAAGTTCTCCATTGTACTTGGGTTAGGCAAAGGATGAGAGAGTGGCGATGAGGTCGGGAAATGGGAGAGATAAGGAGGCGGCGCCTCAGCGAATTGCGTCGGGGTTACAGGGGAACCCGCCAAAGTGGGGGGGGTGTTCGAACGACGAGTAAGTGGTTGTATAATGTCGGCGCTGTGTGAACCTGCAATGGAAGGAGTACTGCCTACGGGGTGCTGACCGACGGAGCGTTGCGGAGAGCCAGGAAAGACAAATGCATGCGATGAGGCAGGACTGTGAGGAACACTTGCCGACGGCCTCGAGAAAGGATTCCGATGAAAAACCTCTGGATTTCCAGGTTCCGGCCCACCCAAGGTTGAGGGTGGCTCGCTGTGCTCACCGGGTCTGCTAAAATCTCGACTGGCATAAATTGTTATGTAACCTTCATGTTCCCCAATGACGCCGGGAAATGGTGGCCTTGCCTGACCTCCTTTCTTCTTGGGTACGTCCTTGGGACTACGGTAGTACAACGACCAACAACGCTTAAGTCTGCTGAAGACGTCACGGTGTGGCCAAAGGAGCAAACAATGCAGTATCAACGACTTGAAAGTGTGCCCGATAGATCGTATAGCCCGAAGCAATGCGAGCATGCCCACTGCAGCGGATGAAAACATGTTAGTAGGCGAAAGAGGCACCTCAAATTTGGAGGTGATTCACAGCCTCACAAGGTTAACACAACAGCCAGACCAAATAATCCCTCACAATACGGACAAAACTGGATTAATTACGGTTGATTTGTAACAAAGCTATCCAGAGTAGGATTGCTGACCAAGCGCGTAGCGCGTCGCGCATTTGTAATATGCGTCTTCAAGTTGAGCACACGCACAACCAAAAGTCCGAACCAAACCACATACGCGCATACCGCCCTAAACCTTACACCCCTAACCTCACCAATCTCACCTTTCTACGACAAAACCCCTATACATTACCCCACAATGTCACTGGGACTCGACGATCCTGAGCGAGGAGGGCAAGCAATGCGTAAGGCTATTTTTCGCATTTAACTACGCTTTACAACTCAGCTTTCGACTCAGGACCAAGTTCAAGCCCGGAGAATGACCCTTCCCAGACAAGGCTTTCGCTAACTCATCACGAGGCCACTTCTATGGATGGATCAGACCCGTTGTTTTCCCTATACAACGAAATGACAGAAACACACGACCAGAAGGTAGTTGAGAACTGGAAAAGTGATGCGGACAGTGCTGTCATTACCGTACGTCACCATTTTTCACTCACTTACCGTTGTACCCATTTGCCGCAGAATGGCCTGTTTTCAGTCGTGGTTGCTATACTACTTGTGAAGTCGTATGAACGCCTGAAACTCAACTCGCAGGATGCCTCGGCGTTTTATCTTTCTCGGATTTATCAATTATCTGCTGGCCTGAATGATACCTCTACCTCACTTCCCTTTGACGTTCCCGATCCATCCACGTTCTCGCCGGACGCATCCATTGTCCGAGCCAGCGCATTCTGGACTGTCAGCCTAGTGATCAGCCTTTCTTGTTTAGTCTTTGCAACACTACTGCGACAATGGGCACAGCGATACCTTCACATCACACGGCAGCCACGAGGTCAACGCAAGCGTGCACGGATCCGTGAATTCACAGCACAAGGAGTTGAGAAGTTACAATTCCAACGGATATCCACGCTCTTGCCTGGGCTCTTCCACCTCTCCGTCTTCTCATTCATCTGTGGACTCTATCATTATACCAGCAACAACACCATCGATTTGGTCTTTCTATCGACCGCTGGAATTTTCTTAGGAATCTATGTTATTGCCAGCATCATCTCATCCTCTCCCATAGGCATCATATGCCACACTCCGCTCTCTTCCCTTGTTTGGTATTGCTGGCCACGCTTCTTTTTTCTGGCATACAAATTGCTTTATAATTCCTCCCTATGGTTTCGTTTTGTCGGCATTCGCACTCGACTTCTGTTTTTGGAGTCAGCTCGAGCGCATTATAGCCGGACACTCAGGGACTGGGTCGCGGATGTGGATGACCTGGCTCGCAAGCACTCTTCGTTCCTTGACACTTCCGTTGTTTCACGTTTGTTCAATTCGCTGGACGGCCATCAAGACATGGAGCACTTTTTGTTTTCCATTCCCGGATTCTATCGTTCTATCGAGGCGAAAAAAGAAGCACCAGTTCTAGAGAAACTGAACGGCATGAGACTCGCTCCGGCCATTAGCTCATTCATGAACCACTCCCTGTCGTCCGATCTTCTCACCCGATCCGAAAAGGTGGAGCGCATTACGATCTTCTTGGGGGCAATAGCCGCGGATCCATTACTTCTTCAATGTACTTTCCGACACACTGCAAACCTTAAATTCCGACATTTTCAGATCCTTTGACTTTGTTCTCTTTGCCCTGCAACAATTGCACAACGCTGACCTTTGGATAGTGGACTACGCGCGATGCATAATGGCCATTGCCATTTCTCGTCTACAGCCTTCTGATCTTGTTTGGTTTGACCCCATTTGGCACTACCTCAACACCCAGTCCGGGGCGGGGGCTGACAACAGGCGACTCTATAACCTTTTATTCACCCGGCAGTTGAAAGGTTCCCAGTCCCGGGCGGGGGCTGACAACATGCGACTCTTTAACCTTTTACACCTCACCCGGCAGTTGAAAGATTCCCGACTCAAGAATAGCGACCAATTCGATCATGGCGGAGTATGGCGTAATGTATTACAGGAGGTTCGCAATTTCGATGTTATGAATGCTGCGCCAGAGCTCCAACATGAGTTCTGCGCTCTGTGGAACGAGCTCTGCAACGTGGCTCGTGGCCAGGTAGCGTCCAGGATGGCGCAAATGAATGCAGTCCATATCCTCTCCATTATTCGCACTGTTTATGTTCCGTTGCATGAAGGCATGGAGTCTGCAGCAGTCGTACTCTCGTCGTCCATGGACGACCAAGATCCTAATCTTCGGTGGCCATCTTCATATCCCTTTTGTAACGTTCACGGGACAGCCCCCGAAGCCGATGTTGTTGTTGTTGATCCTCCGCCATCTCCGCCATCACGCTCACATCACATCATAGCTCACAATTAGTACACGAACCCCCGACGTCCGCTGTGCCATATCACAGCCCACAACCAACGCACGAACCCCCAACGTCTCCTGCCCTACATCACAGCCCACCATTAGCACACGAACTTCCCTCTCCTGCTCCACAAGACATTTTCCAGTTACGTTCCTCAAGTCACACAGATCCAAGTAGACCCACCTCCGGACCCACCTCCGCGTGCATCCGACTCACCTCTGTCAGACCCAACACCCGCTCGTCCGGCCGCTACTACTTCCTTGACTACCGCCGTCGTTCTTTCCAGGCCAAGCCCAGTGGTGGTTGCATCGCCTGCTATGACGACACCTCCGTCTTCTGGCACAACTTTCGCATTTCGTAATTGTTCCCACTTCTTTCATCTCATACCTTACCAGCCTTCCTTATCCTGGACTGGGTGACACGTCAAGGACACTCTAAGGTGCTACAATTGGTCGCGGATTCTTTTCAAATTTCTTTCTGCCTCGACGCCATTGCTCCTTCATGGCTGGCCTCTGTCGCCAAAATTTTGATCGTCGATCGTAAAAGAGAACCACCTCTTAGCTGGAGTAGATTTGACCTTTCGGACTAGGAGCGTCTAATTCGGTGGATGGTAGCTATTCTGGGAGACGGTGTCATGAAGGCGAGCGAAGGCATAGATAGTTTGTAGTGTGTAACGTGGACCCTTCTTTCCTGTACTCGTAACGCGATTCGGGACGAGTTACTGTACTGTATGCTATGGTACTATTATCATTTCTTTAAGAAACGGAGAAGTTGCAAAAAACATGCCAAAAACTCCTCAGGTGCAAGTGTTCGTAGTTGGGCCAATAAACACAGGCGAAGTTAAGATAGGGTCCTCGAACACACCCGATGAGAGCCTCAATTAGAATACGGCATCCCACCCTACTGTCGTCTAACTATGTGTTCAGAGTCATAGAGTGACGCGATTAGGATGACGTGCACTGGACACAGTGACATACGAGGGAAGATGCACTCACGTTGACTGCGGGACGTTCCCAGACGTGAACCATACTCCATTCAACCAATATATTAGCGGATTGAGGTAACCATGCGAGGATTCTCTCGCCGCAATCCGTGCGTCATTCAGTAGGGCAGCAAAGGCAGCGAACTTTGGTACCGACGCCCACTGGGCATGTGCCTCGGTTTAAATTTTGAAATGCCGGGGTTGCCTGTAAAAACGACACCTATGCGTAGCCAGTTTCCGAACTTTATCGCAATCTGTGACTGTAAGCCCGTACTGATGGAGTGTTGGAGCAATCGGAAACTCGTTAGAGCACGATAAGGCAGAAGAGGTCGTTGGGAACAGTGCTCGGTGCGAGAGGACACATAAATTACTGCTTGCTGTTATTAAATTACGTAATAAATTGCGATCTAGTCCACAGTCTGGCTCAATGGCTCACAACGACATCATCACCTTTCAATCAAGTTTCCCGCCTACGGACATGCCCTTTGGGAGCCAGATCCAGGGGAACTATATCCTCCCGTGGAAGCGCTAACGACCAATATACCAAACCATCTCGACACTCGCAGCCTTGGTCCTTCTAATTTTTGCTCAGCCGGAGTCACCTCCATGCCCATATCAATGCATTTCGCTACTGGGTAATCGGGCTTGGTTCAACTGTACTGTCATTAATGTCTTCTCAGGCCAAACGAAATTCCAAAAGTCACCTTTTCCACAACGAAAGAAGGCGCGGTATTAAGCCTCCCAGTCGCGGCTACGGGAAAGGATACCCTAGTGAGTGGGGATTTTGGCAAGTACATGATCAAGCATATCGATGGCTGGTTCGCGTGGAGCCGACACGTCGGATTGGATATTAATCGGCCTCGGGGGGCAGGGACATGCAGAAGTATCATTTGGAGCTGAGGTAACTGATGTACTAGGTCACACTACTATCGACTGGCAAATTTTACATGAACAAAATCGAGGGGCGATGTTAAATCGTGGCCCAATTGGCGAGGTATGTCATTGATCGTCCAGTTTGTCTCGGCGATTATACATTTCTCTTTTTTTTTTTTTTCATTCTAGAACCTTCCGGAGGATCAGTGCATATTTGTTCGAGGCTTCCGCGTCACTCGTAAATTCATGATTTTGCCACCACGGCTCAGGGGTGCGGCAGGACCCGGTCCGGACCGGGAGGCACACGACGAGGTGTGGATGTTCAAGTTGTACCAGAGGTAACATTGTGCTCCTTTTTGGTTGAAGTTTTCTAGTCTTCACATCTGCACTCCAAGTACCAGGATCCTCTTCACATTCTATGAGAATATATTGCCGAAGTGAGCCCTGTGGAAACGAGTTCTACTTCAGCTCTGAGCTTGGCGCTGAAATATAGGAGTCACCTGACTGTGACATGGTCCTCGTTCATGATAATGATCTGGCACAATTGCTGACACAACTTCGTGGAATCTATGATGGTAGTGTGAGGAGAAGTTTATATGTACACAGTACATGAATTGGATTAATGCCCTATTTTCAGTCATCAGACTATCTCGGACCAGATTTACTGTTAGGTCACCTCCGGAGCTTGCTCGGGGTGGTCAAGCCGAGGATTCACAAAATTCCTTTTAGCCCAGGTGAGCCCTTGACAATACTATCACTAACGTCCCCATTTCTCACGGTTGTACTCACCCAAAAGATTTGTTATCCATTAACAACAATGCGAGTGATGCTATGGAAACTGTTTGGGTAGCTACACTTTCGCCACTAGTTGACGAGCATGTAGGAAATGGGCAGCGGAGAAGGGGGTGGACAACGCGTGGGCAAGTGGTAGACGAAGGCAACAAGCGGCGAAAGGTTATCGCGCTAGATAATCACACAATCACACAGGAATCGGTACAGAGAAGCGAGCACTCTGTATTTACCTAGATAATCACACAATCACTATCCCCTCTTGCGCGCGGTCTTTCCCTTTTTTTTTAAAAAAAAACTTTGTTTATGGCTGGGGAAGTACCTAGTACATGGCCAGCAGTACCTTGCACATAACTAAGTAAGTACGGTGAAACAGAGAACTCCGCGTGCCCCGAGCAGAGTACGGTTTAAGTAACAGATCAAAAATTCGCGAGCCCGAAGAACGGTCGTACGTGGCCGAGTCGGGGTTTATGTATTGTACAGGGTCGCCCCTCATCACGGGACGGCAGCAAAGAGAAAGAAGAAGTTAAACTAAGCGTGCGTCAGACGCTCTTTCTCTTTTCCCACCACAATTTACTCCACCCGATCAGCGTACAAATGGGCACGCGTATAGAAAGCCGCGCTGTAAGGCAGTCCGGGGGTTTATTGCAAGCTGCGTACACGAATACACGGACTTATATAAGGAGGGCCCGTATAAACGAGACGGCCATCTACATTCGGTAGGGCAACAAAGGCAGCGAACGTTGGTGTCGACGGGGCGCCCTAGTTGAAAAACTTGAAGGCATATGCCTGCGAGATCCGCAAAAAATACATTACGAACATAGGAGAAACAGAAAAGGTGACGTTGGCTTACAATGTACAGCTCTGAGGGAATGGTGAGGAATTTGGCCACTCGTGAGGCATGTCCATATCGCAGGGTCGGGCTTTGCCATCTACAATACCCCAATCGCCTAAACCGAGGCACAACATGCACCTATGATCATCGTCAATAAACAGGTAATAACAACAAGAAGGCAAAAAAGAGAACCGAGCTGAGCAAAGCCCCCGAGTCGGCACACACTGATGGGCGAGTCCACGAGAACTGCATGAGTATAGTTAACGAGGGTCATTCTACGAAAGGAACGGGACAGACCAAAATGACATATCCATACTGTTCATCGTCACTGTAACTTGTATAGATAACTGGTGGGCTCCTACGCTCCGTCAGGATATAGCCAACTTGAAGCCATTACTGTAACACGTAGCTAGCATCAGGAATCAGCACCGGCGTGAGGAGTGTATGCCTACGTTCGCACAAGACTCATTCGTGTCGTTTATATCAAATCTGCGTTGCATGGTGGCATTCCGTCACGTCTGAATCGGCCTCAACTCCATCCAGATTCCGAGTCTGGTTGTTCAGACCCCCTTCAGACAAATTAGACGATCACTAAAAGGCAATGTAACACTCACCGTTGACGGGATGGCACCAAATTTCGTGTTGGCCGCTGCTGGAACTTGGTCCGCGTAGTAGAAGTAGTGGTAGTACGATCACTGGCCATACGACGATCATTGGCCTGATAAAGCCGCTTGACTTTGTAGGATTATGTAATCAAGCCAACCACAAATTGACTCACATGTGACGTTAGGGGGGCGGAGCTAGGCCAGTTCCACAGACACCTCACAGGGCATCGTTAGTAAGTGTCACAAGCCTCTACTACGCTTGACGTTGCCTTCAAACTGACATGTATTTTCTTATTCGTGAGAGTCTATGTGTTTCTGTAAGGTCGAGTGTAAGAAACTACTACTGCACGTGCCGATTTTCGGTTATCGAAATCCGTCTTGGTCTTCCGTGTCCTAACAATACACCAAAGTCTTCTTAGCGAGTTGAAATTTTACTACCACTACAGCCACTCCTGATGCGTGAACACGCTGTCCACCCCGCGGCACACGTCGTCCACCGCGTACGTTGGGCCATCCGTCACGTTGCGTCGTCGCG
>WNFR01007928.1_pt1 | contig 10769 bp, 5 predicted proteins | sample 5400221 | NCBI WGS metagenome assembly WNFR01 (sample SAMN13153357, study PRJNA577476) | soil metagenome | isolation source: 40 cm soil under Madrone tree | place: USA:California | collected 2016-06-14 | reverse complement strand
GATCGCCGGCGTCGTGGCGCAGCAAGCCTTCCGCCATCTGGCTGCGCGCGGCATTGCCAGTACAAATGATCAGGACGCGTGGTTTACTCATCTCTTTGAATCTCCCAAGTCAGCAGAAGGTAGTGATTTTCAGTCTTCTCTGTGTAACCTTTGTGCTCTTTGTGTCTCCGTGGTGAATCTTCATTGCGGCTTGCTCACCACTGAGACACAGAGAACACAAAGAACGCACAGAGATTATTCAAACCAAGACACTACTTATCAGAAAACTATTCAGCTCAGCGCCTTCCTGTGCTATTTTGTCGCTTCCCAGCCTGGCAGAAATAAACCAAAGCATTACCGGAAGTTGTAATCGCAGTTTGCTAAAGCTGTTCAATCTTAAACTACAGTCACGTGTAATTTCACTCTTTGCAAAAGGATTGCCCATGATCAAGATCCAATTCAACCACAAAACTTGCCGCTCAATCATCCTGATTGCCTGCATCATGCTTGCAGCCCAGTTTGCGCTGGCGCAGGACAAAAGCCCGAACAAGCTCGATGAAACGTTTCTCAAGAACCTTCAGTTTCGTTCCATTGGACCAGCAATCATGGGCGGGCGCATCGACGACATCGCCGCAGTCGAGAGTAATCCGAGTGTCTACTACGTGGGCGCGGCGACGGGCGGCGTCTGGAAGACAGTTAATAACGGCACAACGTTTGAACCGATTTTCGATGCGCAACCGAATACATCCATCGGCGACATCGCGATCGCGCCTTCGGATCCAAACATCATCTGGGTTGGCACGGGCGAACCCAACAACCGGCAAAGCTCTTCCTGGGGCGATGGCATCTACCGATCATTAGACGGTGGCAAGACCTGGGCGAACATGGGGCTGCGCGACACCAGGCACATCGGCCGCGTAGTGATCGATTCACGCGATCCGAACATTGTCTATGTTGCCGCGCTGGGCCATCTGTGGGGTCCAAACAAAGAGCGGGGCGTTTTCAAAACTACCGACGGCGGCAAAACCTGGTCGAATGTTTTGTTCATCAACGAAGACACGGGCGTTATCGATCTGGTAATGGATCCGCAAAGTCCGATGACGCTGTACGCGGCGGCCTATCAACGCCGGCGCACGCCGTGGGGATTCAATGGCGGCGGCCCCGGCAGTGCGATCTATCGCACCATTGATGGCGGCGCGAATTGGGTCAAGCTGACCAAAGGTCTGCCCGAAGGAACCACTGGACGCATCGGACTGGATGTTTACCGCAGTAGTACAAATACAGTTTATGCGCTCATCGAAAACGCGAAAGGCGGCGTGTTTCGTTCAGATGATCGCGGCGACAACTGGCGCAAGATGAGCGACCTCGATTCGCGGCCAATGTACTACAGCCAGATTCGCATTGACCCCAACAACGATCAGCGCCTCTGGCAATTGGCGGCGAACATGTATTTTTCCGACGACGGCGGAAAGACGTGGAATTCAAACGTGGTGCAGCGCATTCACGGCGACTTTCATGCGCTGTGGGTCGACCCCGCAAATTCGAATCACGTCCTAACCGGCTCGGATGGTGGTCTGCATGCCTCCTACGATCGTGGCCGGACCTGGGACTTTATTAATACGATTCCGCTGGGCCAGTTTTACGAAGTCTCAATGGACAATCAAAAACCGTTTTGGGTTTACGGCGGCTTACAGGACAACGGCAGTTGGTCAGGACCGAGCGGCACACTGAATCAGGAAGGCATCACTAACGATGATTGGTTTCGCACGGGCGGCGGTGATGGTTTCTATTCAGTCGTCGACCCGACCGATCCCAGCATCGTCTATGTCGAATCACAAAACGGGTCGATGTCGCGCCTGGAGTTGAAGACTGGCGAGCGCAAATCGATCAAGCCGGAATCACGGCCCGGCGAAAAGCGCTATCGCTTCGATTGGAATTCGCCCATCGTCATCTCGCCCTACAACAACCGCACCATATATTTCGCCGGCAACCGCGTTTTCAAATCAACGGATCGCGGCAACACCTGGACATGGAGTGACGATCTGACGAAGGACCAGGACCGCGAGAAGTTGCCGATCATGGGCGCATTGCCCGATAAGAACATGCTGTCACGACACGATGGTCAGGAAACGTTTGGCCAGATCGTTACGTTTGCGGAATCGCCGATTAAGGAAGGCTTGCTGTACGCCGGAACGGATGATGGCAATCTGCAAATCTCGCGCGACGGCAGTCACACCTGGAAAAACATCACCGCGAACATCCCCGGCGTTCCAAAAAATACTTACGTCAACCGCATTGTTCCTTCGCGTTACGCGGAAGGCACGGCTTATCTGACACTGGATGGCCATCGCGCCGACGATTACGGCACTTATGTTTTTGTAACGACGGACTACGGGGAATCGTGGAAAACTATCAAGTCGAACATACCCGCTGGGGTTACAGCGCGCGTGATTCGCGAACATCCGCGCAACCAGAATCTTTTATTTTTGGGAACTGAGTTTGGCGCTTATGTTTCGTTTGACCGTGGCGCGCGTTGGACCCGGTTGCAGGGAAATTTTCCGATGGTGCGCGTTGATGATATTCAAATTCATCCGCGCGATAACGCTTTGGTGTTGGCAACGCACGGGCGCTCGATTTGGGTGCTTGACGATCTAAGCCCACTCGAGCGCGCCGCCGACAGCATACTCGCTTCCGACATTCATTTGTTCGACGTGGCGCCTGCCACTCACTTCCGTCTTTACAACCGCAAAGGCAACATCGGGCACAAGTGGTTTACGGCGCCCAATCCGCCTTACGGCGCGGTGATCAATTACTACCTGAAAGATAAACCGAAAGACGACGTGAAGATCACGATCAGCAACAGCGCCGGCACCGTCTTGCGCGATTTGAAAGGGCCAAAAGAGGCAGGCCTGAGCCGCGTTGTTTGGGACTTGCGTCTGAATTCACCGGCGCCACCGCCCGAAGGTACGGCGACCGAAGGCGGTGGTGGTGGTGGATTTTTTGGCCAGTCACGTGGTCCACGCGTCCAGCCTGGGACCTACGCGATCAAGATTGCTTCAGGCGACAAAACCGCGACCGGAAACGTCGTTGTTCAGGAAGACCCGCGCATACAAATCGTGGAGGCGGACCGCGGCAAGTTGACTGATGCCATCACGCGAGTTTACGCGTTGCAAAAATCTGCCGAGGCGGCGCGCAAAACTATGCGCAGTCTGAACACGCAGATCACAGCGCTGCAAAATTCATTGAAAGACAACACCGACATCTCGAAACAAACGAATGACTCGATACAAAAACTGGCGGACCAGTTAAGTCAGATTCAGAAGAAACTGGTTGCCGCCCCAGACACCGGCAGCGCCGGCCCGGCTCTTCCTGACGAGCCGCGTCCCCTGCTCAGTCAGATCAACGGTGTCGCCGGCGGACTCGAAAGTTACACTGGCGCCCCGACGGCCGATGAAATGGTGCGCATCGATGATCTGGCGAAGCAGCTAAATGATCTGATTGCGGAATTGAATAAATTCGTCGAGACCGACGTGGCGAATTTGAACAAACAACTGCGCGAAGGCGGATTGCAATTCCTGAATCCCGGCAAGCGCCTCGAACCGCCACAATGAAACGTTTCAAGTTTCAACACCTACTCGAAGTACCAGCTTGAAACTTGAAAGTGTGGACTTGTAACTACCAGGTCCAGGCCGAGTAATGCCACGATTAGGTTACTCAAGCGCGGGTCCAACTCCCGGCCCGACGGTCGTTACTTTTTGAAAACGACTAAAGCATCGTCGAAATCAAGGCTTTCACTGCTCGTATTCAATCTTGCCGTGGGGCGTTGAAATGAAGCGACAATGTGATATATTACGCGCGAAAATCGAACTGTTACCTCAGCCTGCGACTCAAAACGGGCTCATCGAAGAACTCTCTAGCATTGATTTTCAGCAGGCATTGTCTAGCGTTTCATAGTCAAAAAGTTCATTACACCTCGCGTACTGGTAAAACGGTTTTCCTCAACGCCTTAAAACGTGGTAGCGATGCTGCGTAATTCAAAAACAGTAACTCATTGAGATCGGATCAACTTCCTCATCGGGGAATCCCATCTGACTCTTCACAAATCTCTTGGACTCCTAACATGCTGACTGACGCTGAAATATCGAACGCTCTTACCAGCGCAGAACAATCTTTCGCACAACAGCTTTTCAAGGATGCCTGGACTGCATTGCAACCTGTTGTGAATGAGGTCAGGAGCCTTGACGCCGTCGCGGCAACCTATCCCGCGGCTACTCTAGCGCGTCTGGCAAAGATTCTGCGCGAGGTGGCTAATAACTTAGACGACGAGAATGTTCAAAGTGAGGCTCAGGAGGTTTTTGAGAAGTTTCTGAGCTGGTACCCAAATGATGCGCCCCTACTCAACGAGCAAGGATGGTGGCATGTTGATCGAGAATATTTCGATAAAGCGCTCCCCTTCTTTCGTCAGGTATTACAGCAAACAACCCCGGCGCCAGCCAGAGATCAAATGGTATCGGCACTGCAAGGAGCTGGAGTGTCATTGCGGCGGCTGCGTCAGTTCGAAGCCGCCGAGCAGATGTTTAGTGATGCGATCGCGCTAATGGGCCAACCGTCTGCGGGCATCCTTGTCGAACGCGGTTGGCTGCGCGTTTATCAGGAAAGTTACGAGCTGGCCATAGCTGACTTTGAGAAGGCGCTGAGTCACGCGGCTGCCCAGGAGAAAGACAAACACCGCGCGATGATGGGCTTGCTGGTCTCCCTGGAGGCGCAGGACAGTAAAGATCGCAGTGGCCGTCCTTCACAAACTCAGCAGCTGGTAAACAATTGGAGCGCGTCGGGAACCCCGGCGGAAAAGATTGCCAAACTTCTTGCGGACGCTGCCGAGGTGCATTCCTACTTGAATAATTACGCTGCTGCGCTTCCGCTCTACGATCTCTGGATTAAGTTTGATCCAAAAAACCCGAAACCTTACGAGATGAAGATTTATGCGCTCAAATGGCTTCGTCGCTTTAGGCAGGCAGAGGACGTTTACAAGCGGGCCCAGCAAAGGCTTCCAGACAATGTCGACATTTGGGATGAAATTGCAAACACCTACTATCAGCAGAAGCATTACCAAAAGGCTTACGACTATTTCACCGGCCAAGCCGTTACCGATCAAATCATTGCCGACAAACAAGCGCGAGAAAACTTTTTTAAGAACCTCTACGCTGACCAGTATGCCGTTGAATGGACCATTGTGTTGCTCAGAAAGATGAATAAGCTGGACGACGCGAAGCGCAAGGTAGACGAGGCATTAACGAACTTTGGTGATACAGCTAATTTTCTCAGCGAAAAGGCTGTCATTTATTTTTTACGTCGAGATTACGAAACAGCCGTTGCCGTCTTTGATCGGGCATTGGAAATCGACGAGTACAATGAGTTCGCACATCAGTGGCGCGCAGCCTCACTGCGCAAGCAACGCGACTTCGCAAAAGCTAAAGAGGAACTCGATAAGTCATTGGAAAAGATTCCAGGCTCTGCCGGCTTATGGGAAGAGCGCGCTTGGCTTGCGTTCGATCAAAACCAGCTAGGCGAAGCGGACAATTATTTCCTGCAGGCGATTAAGCTCGATCCGTATTTGATTCGTACCCAGTTCAGCCGGATTGAAGTTGCAACGCGCCTAAATCGTAGCGACGAAGCCCTGACAATGTTTGAGGCCCTTAGGAAACAATTTCCGAAGGACCTCGAAATTACCGAACAGCTTGGTTGGTTTTATTTGCGTCGGGGCGAATCGGCACTTGCTAAAGAGCAGTTCGACCTCATCGTGGAAATAGACCCTACAAACGTCCTTGGGATAAACGGTCTGGGTGGTTATTACCTCGAGCAACGTGATTTCCCTGCGGCAGAAGCGCAGTTTAGGAAGGCGCTCGAGAAAGTCGATTATGAGCCGCAGTATTACATCAATCTGGCGTGGTCTTTGATCCGGCAAGGCAACGAATGCATTGAGCTCTCAAACGCCAAAAATCTGTTGAAGGAAGCTGAAGGCAATTGTCGAAAAGCCCTTGAGAAAGATCCCTTTAATGCCAAGGCATACATCTGCCTTGGTGTTATTGCTTTTAAGAGAAACGATTTCACGGGCGCTGAAGGTTATTTTCGTAGATCGCTTGAGCTGGATCAGACCGATGGCGGCCGCGTGGAGTTGGGTGCGCTTTATGTGCAGACGGCGCGCCTCGATGAAGCGAAGAAAGAGTTAGCGGAAGCGATTAACATTAATACTAACGATGCGCGCGCGCATTTCGAGATGGCAAATCTGCTGCTCCTTGAAGACGACAACAAGGGTGCTGTGCGCGAGTCTTACCAGGCCATCCGGCTTGATCCAAACAACGAGGAAGCCCAACGCGCTTTGGCTATTGCTTTGAAGCGCGCGGGACGATCCGACGATGCAGAAAAGGCCCTGCGCAGCGCAATCAAGCGTTTGCCTCCATCAAAACAATGGCAGCTTTACTTGCAGCTGGCTGAAGTAGTTGTTCAGCTCGGTGACGCTAATAATAAAGACAGCAATCTTTATGAAGAGGCCTTAACGCACGTCAACTTTGCGCAACTTACCCATCCGGCGCCCAATGCCGACATCTCTTTCCACTCGGGTATCGTTCACTACAGACTGGAAAACTACAAGACCGCTTACAAAGATTTTCAAGAGTGCTTGAAGTTGAATCGCGACCGGTTCGATGCCCAACGCTATAGCCAGGCTGTTCAGGCTTTGATTCAACAAGAAAGGCGGGTCTCCAAAATCAACATCTGGGGCGGTGTAGGCATGGCAAGTTTTTGTGGCCTGTTGCTCCTGATTCTTTGGACTGGTTATTTCCTCGGTTGGAAGAGAAGCGTACCAAGCGTTCCGGCCGCCTCGCATACCGGCCAACCCCAAACTGACGACAAAGAAAGCCCGGATACTTCGGCCGACGGAAGCACACGACCGACCACTGCGGCCGCTGTCGGCAACAGTCCAAAATCTTCTAACAGCCCGGAGGCCGTGCCGGCGGCGAACACTTCCGAAACAGCCGACAACGGTGAACCAGACAATGATTCAGCAACGTCGGATAGTGGCGAAGCTGGAGATTCATCTGAACTCGATGAAACTAATAAAAGCGATGTTAAGACCACGCAGCAATTCGTAGTCGATCAGTCGATGTTGACGGTCATGACGCCCCTTCTGCTCGGATTGGTGGTGGTGGGTCTGTTGCTGCCGAACCTGAATAAGCTGAAGTTACCCGGCGGATTTGAAGCGGAAATAGGAGAACTCAAACCGAAAGAAACGAAAGAACCAGTCTCGTCCGGACCAAAGGGAGATATCGGATTTGGTAGCTCCCTGCCAGTTCTCAGTCCCGGTCCAGGTGGACGCTGATGCAACGGAAAAGCGCCAGGCAACTCCAGGAAAGGAACACTTCATGAGTGATAACAATGTTACGAAGTGGGAAAAGCTGATAGCCTTCGCCACCCTGGCGCAGGCGGTCGTAGTCATTTTCTCGCTGACGCTTATACAACGCCAACTGAGCCTGCAAACGGATCAGCTCAAACTGCAAACCAATGAAGCGAAGCGTCAAACCCGCTTGGCATCCGCGGCAAATTTTCAAGCGCTCGCCGCGCTTGCCATCCCCATGAATCTGGAGGAGGCAAAAAATCCGGAAACCGAAAAGCTTTGGCTGGCAGGTTCGGCTGGCTTCAAAAAGGACGTGAAGATAACAGACGAGCAGGTCAAGAAACAGCAGTACCGGGCCCTGCTATCAACGTGGATGATTTTCTACGAGAACATGTTTTACCAACATAGCCATCGACTGCTTGCTGACGAGGTTTATGGTCCCTGGGATAAAGATCTTAAGGATTTTGTGGAAGAATATCTCGTGGAAGACTACTGGAGCAAAATGAGAAATTCCTATCACAAACAATTCCGCAACCGCGTCGATCAAATATTAAAAGAGAAACCCGCTCAGGAACCGCCAAAGAAAAATGGCTAAAGAAGACGACAGGCGTCGGCTCGCCATTCGACGTGGTTTACAGTCCATCTATCGCGTCGCCTGCGAGCCGCAGACCTTTGCGGAATACGGAAGCGATTTGTTGTGGTGTTTTTATTTCATCTCTTCCACCTCGCTTGATTCTGGTTTGCGGCGTCTATCGCGGCAAATGGGCAAAGAACGAGCTCGGCGCTGGCGGCTGGATTATCGATCATTGCCTTCCGCTGCGGATGCCGACACGATAATCGATTATCTCCACGGCAGCGCGGCGGCTGACAAATTCGGCATCGCGGATGCCCCCCTCAATCAACAAATCAGACAAGCTTTGGCAAAAATTCCTTTAGTCGATGTCCTTTATTTCGATCCGAAAAACGCGCCTCCTCCGAGTGACGCTACGCAGCAATGCAATTGCGGATTACAGAACGAACGTGGGCGCACGAGATGCCGGATATGCCGAAAGCGGCTGGTCCGGATGAACCATTACGAGGTTGGCTTTTATGCCTTGACCAGAGCCTACAGTTGCGATGGCTTTGACGCACAACTGGGCGCGAGTTTAGCCGACGTTATCAAGTGGCTACCCTTCATGCGTCCTTATCGCGGTAATGAAAACGGTAAGAATCCTGAGTTTTATGACACAGTCTATTTCGTTACGCACGTCGTCTACACGCTAAACGACTACAACACCCACCGGCTGCCAAGTCGTTTGTTGCCCGCGGAGTTCCAGTTCTTGAAAGCGAATCTGAAGGAAGCCATTGCCATGAACGATCCGGAGATGGTGGGTGAGTTTCTGGATAGTCTGAAAGCCTTTGGTTTAGGAAACAGGCATCCGCTCATATCAAGAGGCATAGAATATTTACTATCGCAGCAGAATGCCGATGGCAGTTGGGGTGAGCTCGGTACTAAAGACATGTATCTCCGGTACCATCCAACCTGGACGGCGATCGATGGCCTGCGTGATTATCGGTGGAGTGGCGAACGACTGAGTTTTCCGGAGCTGAAGTCGCTGCTAATTCAACCGGACCAGAAGAAATATTGCGGGCCACGCAAACGAGAAACCAAGGTCTGCCGAGCGTCGTGAGTTCTTTGGCAGTTGCAGACTTCACTTGGGTTAATTGTCGTTGAGGTTGCCGCCGCGATTGAGTGGTGCACCCGGCATGATTCGAACATGCGACCCCCTGATTCGTAGTCAGGTACTCTATCCAGCTGAGCTACGGGTGCCCTTTTTGGTAAATAGTAAATGGTAAATAGTGAATAGTAAAACGACGCGCCAGGGGCGAAGTGATGAGTGCTGAGTACTGAGTTCCGAGTGGCGTCTAACTGAAGTTGAGATCTCAGCACTCAGCACCTCAGTGCTCAGCACTATTCTTTCCTTAACGCGCAAAGTAGCCGGGCTTGGTGCGGGCAATCAGCTCCGGTTGCGTTACCTCAACACGTATCTCGTGCCACTTGCCATCGCGCGCGCGCCCGCTGTGAGGCTGATAACCGACGGTATAAAGCGTTCGCAGATTTGCCGCCACCTCTACATATAATCTCGCCATTTGATCCAGCCGCTGAATCTCGTTCAGCCGGCCGCCGGTGCGGTCCGCCAAATTTTGCAAACGCGCGCGCGCCGCACTGTAGATTCCGGTAATAACCGGATCCGGCAGAGGCAAATGTTTCGGATCGCCAGACGGCAATGCCAGCGGATAAATGGTCACACCCTCGCGATCGGCTGTTGTCAAAACCGAATTAAGCGCCGCACTCTGTTTCGGATCGATAGCAGCGACTGCTTCCGCGTCAGTTTGCGCGCGTGAAGCGGAAGTACGATCCGCATTGCGCATCGAGGTGTCGAGCCCGTCAGTCAAAACTACGATTGCCTTGCGTCGCTTACCTTCCTTGTCCAGTTCCCGCAGCGATTGCGACAGCGCTTCATACAAGTGAGTTTCACCCGCGCCCTCGGCAAGTTGAATTGCGTACGCAGATTTTCTCCGGTCCATAGTGAATCCCGAAAGATTTTTTACTTTCGCATTAAACTGAATAACCGCCACTCGATCTTCCGGCCCCAGCGCGTCGAGGAACCGTCCCGCTGCCTGTTTCAACTGCTGGCGAAAATTTACGGTCGAACCTGAAGTGTCCAGCAGCAGCACCAAACTGAACGGAGTGTCCGTTGGTTCAAAGTTAAGAATCGGCTGCTTCATTCCGTCTTCATAAACCGCGAAGTCGCTGCGCGAAAGCGACGTGACAGCGCGCCCGCGTGCGTCGACGACGCCGATGTTCAACTGCACCAGCGCCACGTCGGTACGCACCACTTCATCCGGCTGCTGGGCGCGGGCCGCGCTGGGAAGAAGACTAAGTACGAACAGCGCTGCAAGAAGTAGGACAGACTTTCCAGTCTGTCCCTGGAACCGAAAGCGGTTTGAGCGGCTAGGTGCAGCAATTCGCGGATGACCTACGAACAGAAGCTGCTGTTTTGCTCTGGATAATAGCGATGTGTTCATAACTTGGGGTTGCGGATGAGCGAAGAGTATGCCCCTGCAACTTATGCTTTTGCAATTCGCCTGGACGTAATCAAGGGAAACGAGTTGTTCCGACGCCGTAAAGAGGAACTTGCGTTGCTTGGCGCCTGCTATAACGAGGAAAAATCTGCCAAATGATCATTGGCCAGATCAAATTGCCTGACTGTAAGCGACTCTGTGCGTCCTCTGTGTTTCTTTGTGGCTCTGTGGTGGCCCTGCGCCATTAGATTCACCACAGAGACACAAAGTACACAGAGGTGGCACAGAGAAACTAGAGCTTGCACTGAAGCAAAAGAGCTATTGCTATTGC
>WNFR01015131.1_pt1 | contig 10770 bp, 9 predicted proteins | sample 5400221 | NCBI WGS metagenome assembly WNFR01 (sample SAMN13153357, study PRJNA577476) | soil metagenome | isolation source: 40 cm soil under Madrone tree | place: USA:California | collected 2016-06-14 | reverse complement strand
CGACAGCTCCAGCCCTGCGAAGCGACCGTCGTCATACCAAAATGATCAGAAATTTTACCTCATTTGCAAGCCATGGCTTGCCCAGTTGATCGACGGTTCTTGCTTTTGCCGCCGGCGCCGGCTGCTAGTTAATCATCATTTGATCTCGCGACGCTTCACGGCCGGGAGCTAGTTTTCATGCGATTCCAAGAAATAGAGAGCAGCGTCGTCGTTTAACGCTTACTTTCTTTTTAAGAATATGATCAACTCACTACTCACCCGCTCCCGCCGTCTTTTCGCGCTCAATGCCGCGGCCTCATTAGGCGTCTTCGGTGTTCTGGTTTCGCCTGCACCCGCCGTTTTCGCCCAGTCGGCGCCGGTGTTCTCTCAGATCATCGTTTTCGGCGATAGCCTGTCCGACGACGGAAACATCGCGCATCAGATGCGCGACACATTTTTCTTTAGTTATCCGAGCAGCGATTTCGATTACAGCAATTACCGCTTCACGGACGATCTTTACACTTCGCCCGGCTCGAGTTTGTACAGCGGCGTCTGGCACGAGCAGCTGGCGAGGTCTTTTCTCAATTTGGCCGTGGCGAGAAACAGTCTCGATGGCGGAATGGACTACGCTTTCGGCGGCGCGACGACACGGGACGGCCAGACCGAGCGCACCATTATTAATAATCCCTTCCCGTTCAGCGGCGGCAATTTTACGATCACGATCGATAACATAGGCAAACAGGTGGCCGATTATCTCGGCTCGAATACGCCCGACCCTAATGTGCTTTACCTCCTCTGGGGAGGAGGAAATGACCTTTTCGATGATTCAAGCGCGACGAACGTGACTGCGACGGCAAATCGCGTTCGCACGTTGGTCGATCGGCTCGCGCTAGCGGGCGCGCGAAAATTTTTCGTGCCGAATGTCCCGCCGCTTGGCGCAGTGCCGAATTCGCTCGGGCACCCTTCGACGGTGGCAGCGCTCGATTTGGCGTCGGCGAATTATCGGGGCGAATTGAACGCGGCGCTTGCTTCCGAGCAAAGCGCATTGGCTGCGCAAGGCATCAACATTCAACTTTATGGACTCGATATTTGGCTGAATGTGATTCGTGTGCTGGCCGAGCCGGCGAAATACGGCTTCACCAATGTGACCGACCCTTCGCAGGGCGAGTCGGTTAACCCGGACCATTACCTGTTTTGGGACGACCTTCATCCAACTACCGCCGCGCATCACGAGATCGCAATGGAAGCGGACCGGGTGCTCAGGGGTGCAGTGCCGCCGCTGGGCAAGGCTGTGAATATTTCTACCCGCGGAAAGGTTGGCACGGGTGAAGATGTGCTGATCGCCGGTTTCATTATCACTGGGACGGACGCAAAAAGAGTGATCGTACGCGCGCTTGGTCCATCCCTCTCGAATTTCGGGGTCCCGGGTCCGCTCGCGGATCCGACGCTGACAATTTACGATAGCAACAATGCTGTCGTCGCGCGCAACGATAATTGGAGGGACACGCAACAGGCCGAGATTGAGGCGACCGGCCTCGCCCCGCAAAACAATCTCGAATCGGCAATCATAGTGACATTGGGGCCAGGCGCGTACACGGGGATCGTAAGCGGAAAAAATGGCGGCACCGGCAACGCCCTGGCTGAAGTTTATGATTTAAACACAACCGCCCAATCCGTTTTTGCTAACGTAAGCACGCGAGGTTTTGTGGGAACGGGCGACGACGTTTTGATTGGTGGATTCATTATCGCAAGTGGCGAGCCGCCGTTGATCGTCCTGCGCGCGATTGGACCCTCGCTCAGCTCTCACGGCGTCGCCCAGCCGCTGCAAGATCCGAACATTGAACTCCACGACCAAAACGGGGCGCTCATCGGGTCGAATGACAATTGGAGAGATGCGCAGCCGACGTCGATTAAAGCGACTCTGCTCGCGCCGGCCGACACTCGCGAATCGGTTATCGTGGCGTCCCTGGTCGCAGGCAACTACACAGCGATCGTGCGTGGTAACAACGGCACGACGGGAGTGGCACTGGTCGAAGTTTACCGGCTCGAGTAGCGCGCCTCCTCGTTAGGCTGACCGACGAGATTAATTAGGTAAGGCGATTGACCTCAATCGCGTTGGCGCTGACGGTCACGCGCGCAGAGGCGGTTCAGTGAACCGCCCCTACCTGCGCGCTCAAGACCAAGTGATCAAGCGCAGCTCGTGCGCTTGCATGAGGTGCGGATGTGTGGGGACAATGCGGACGCTGAATCCATAAGCGCCACTCTCGGCCGCAGGCACCGATCCTTGGTAAACATAACTGCCGTCGCCGTTCTGGCTGCTTTCAGCGAGAATTGTGACCGCGGGGTTTTTGATGCCGCCGTTCTCTGATTCGCCGTGATAGGCTTCGACGCGCACATGTTTCGGATCCACTGCGCCAAGATGAACGCGCGTGCTCAACTGGAGCGACTCGCCCACCGGAATGTTTTGCCGATCGGTGTTGCCGATCTGCACGTCTTGAATGCGCACTTGCGGCCAATCTTTGCGTATCTTCGATTTCCACTGGCTCAAGTGCGTGGCGGCGGCGCAATTGTCGCGCGAAAAATCTTTGTGCGATTTTGCGGCCGGAATGTAAAGCCGCTCGGTGTATTCCTTCACCATCCGGTGGGTGTTGAAGACGGGTGTGACACTGCGAATTGATTCGCGCATCAATTGCAGCCAGGCGAGGGGAAGCTTGCCGTCCGGTTTCGCGTAATAAAGTGGGATGATTTGGTTCTCGAGCAGTTGATAGAGACTGCCCGCATCGACTTCGTTTTGAAATTCGATTGTGCCGTTCTCGATCTCCGGGCCGATCGCCCAGCCGTTGTTGCCGTTGTATCCTTCGCGCCACCAACCATCGAGCACGCTCAAGTTGAGTCCACCATTCGGCGCCAATTTCATTCCGCTGGTGCCGCTCGCTTCGAGTGGACGGAGCGGATGGTTTAGCCAGAGATCGACTCCTTGCACGAGACGGCGGGCAATATAACTATCGTAATCTTCGACGAAGACGAGACGGTTCTCGAGGCCGGCTTGGCGGCTGAATTTGTAAACCTCCTGGATAAGCGCTTTGCCGGCTTCGTCGCGTGGATGCGCCTTACCGGCGAAAATAAATTGCACCGGGCGCGTCGTGTCGTTGAGCAATCGATGCAGTCGCTCCTGGTTGCTGAACAACAGCGCGCCGCGTTTGTAGGTGGCAAAGCGGCGCGCGAACCCGATCGTTAGAATTTCCGGATCGAGTATCTGGTTGGCGCTCCGGAGCGCCTCCGGCGATTCCCCCACGCGCTCCCGGCGCATGCGTATGCGCTCGCGTACGAACTCGACGAGACGGAGTTTAAGTTTTTGATGCGTCTCCCAAAGTTGCGTATCAGGAATATCGATGACACCGCGCCAAAAATCCGGCTCCGTGAGATGTTCCTCCCAATCGCGGAGATACTTGCGGTAGAGCGCGGAAAACTCCGGCGCCATCCACGTTTTTGTGTGCACGCCGTTGGTGATGCTGGTGATCGGTACTTCGTGCACCGGCACGCCGGTCCAAACGTCTTTCCAAAGCGATCGCGTGACTTCGCCGTGCAGTTTGCTCACGCCGTTAGCGTGCCGGCTGAGCCGCAGCGCCAGTATGGTCATGCTGAAGGGATCGCTGGGATTGACTCGCGTTTGGCCGAACGAAAACAATTCGTCGAATGGAATATTCAGCTCCTTCGCGAATTGGGCGAAATATTTCCGCATCATCTCGCGCGGGAAGGAATCGTTGCCGGCCGGGACGGGCGTGTGGGTGGTGAAAACGTTGGCCGCGGCCACCACTTGCAGAGCGGAATAAAAATCGAGCTTCCTCTCGACGATATTGAGACGAATTCGTTCCAGCGCAAGGAAAGCCGAGTGCCCTTCGTTCATGTGAAACACTTCCGCTTCGATGCCGAGCGCACTCAGCGCTTTGACGCCGCCGATCCCGAGCATGATCTCCTGGCGCATCCGCATTTCCAGATCGCCGCCATAAAGCTCAGCGGTGATCAATCGATCCTCGGCGTTGTTTTCCGGAGTCTCCGTGTCGAGAAGATACAGGCTGACCCGGCCCACTTGCAGTTGCCAAATCTTGGCGAAAACTTCGCGATCCAAAGTTCGCACTGAGATGAGCAAGTTCGCGTCGCCGCGGCGCACTTCGCGGATCGGCAGGTCGTGGAAATTTTGATTGAGGTTGACCGCTTCCTGCACGCCTTCCTTGTCGATTTGCTGCTTGAAATAACCATGCCGGTAAAGCAGACCGATGGCGACGAAGTTGAGATCGAGATCGCTCGCCGATTTGCAATGGTCGCCCGCCAGAATGCCCAGACCGCCGGAATAATTCGGGATCGATTCGTGAAAACCGAATTCGGCGGAAAAATACGCGACCGGATTTTTGATCGCGCTGCCTGCTCCCGTTTTTCCGTACGTGTCCTTGCGCGCAAGATAATTGCGGAATGCGTCATGGACTTCCTTCAGCTCGCGCAGGAAGGCTTTGTCCTGCGAAACTTCCTCCAGGCGCAATTGGCGCGAGAGCTGGAGCATGCGCACCGGGTTGTGATTGGTCCGGTTCCAAAGCTCAGGGTCGAGATGACGAAACAGGCGGCGCGCTGAGGGCTCCCACGTCCACCAAAGATTGAAGCTCATCTCGCGCAACGGCTCCAGCGCCCCCGGCAAGGTCGGGGTTACATGATAAGTTTGAAAGGTCGGCATGGGAGAAGCGGCAAATGGAAAATCGAGCGGGAGTTAATCAAGAAAATGTCTCGCGGCAAGTTGTAGCCGTGTGTAACCAGAGGACAGGTGACACTTTCCACACTCTTTGGCGATCATCGCGATCTCATCGCTGTGCATAACATGGGCCAATCTTGCCGTTATTTAACTAGCATCGCGCCACGGAGCGGCCGATCCACCGACGCGTTGCATGGCTACATCGACATTTTCCGTGGCGCGAGCACAAGCCCGACAACAAATCCCGTGATCAATCCGCAAAGGTGAGCCGCCATGCTCACCTGCGGCGTCGAGAGATCGAACATGACCTGAATCACGACGATCATCGTGATGTTGGCCAAACGCTGCTTCGCGCGCGGCGCGTGACGATGTCGAAGCAAGAGTCCCGCCCACGCGCCCACGATACCCATCACGCATCCGGACGCGCCGACCAGCTGAGCCACGTGAACGAGGCCAAACACGGTCAGCAGCACAACCCCCGCGCTGGATCCAAATCCTGAAATTAAATAACAGGCGGTGAATCGCACTGCGCCGATTGATCTCTCCAGGGGCGGGCCAAGAACGTAGAGCGCAAAAAGATTGAACAGGAGGTGGGCGGAGCCGCCGTGTAAAAAAAGGGCGGTGAAAAGACGCCAGTACTCGCCCTGCATCACAACTGCGTATGGTTCGAGCGCGCCGAGCCGGTGCAGCGTTTCGGGAGCGGTCCAATCACCGAATGAAATTTCGAACAGAAACGCGGCAATGTTCAGGAGAATGAAAACCAGAACTGCCGGCGCGCTCCAGACACGCCGATGTCGCCGAACCCGGCCGAGCCGGGCAGCTCCCTCAGCAGAAGCGAGTCGATCTTCCTGCGCGCTGGCTGATTGAATCCACGGGTGCAGCGCGCCATCGTTTCGACGGGATTCAAGAGCGCGAAATAACGCAATCTGCTCACGCAATCCCGCGCTCGGATGCAAAATCTGGACAGCCGTGGCGAGTCTTCTCGCGGGTTTGTAACGCTGGCGCGCAGCGAGCTCCGTCACTTTTCGCAGCGCAATTGCCGGAAGAAACAAGAACGCGAACCAGGCGCCGCCACCGATGTATCCAGCGTGCTCGCGAAGAAAAATCCACGAGACACCAGTAATCGTGAGGACAATCAGTGCGGCGATTCGCCACCCGCGATAAGGTCCGCCCGGTCGCCACGCCCTTGCCAAAATAACCAGTGGCGAAACCAGCGCGATGAAAAGAAAAATGTGGTTCAGGTCCACCATTTCGGTCTTGGTAAGAGACGCGGATAAGTTATTGAGCGTTGGACATTGAACGTTCAGCTTTGAGCGTTAGTTTTCGGGAAGCAGCAAACGTCCAACGTCCAACGTCCAACGCCCAACGTCCAACGTCCAATTCAGAGCATGCGTCTCATCGTCACTTATTATCTCGATGTTATTTCTTCATGGTGTTTCTTTACCGAGCCGGCCTGGGCCGAATTGAAAAAACGCTACGAAGGCAAAGTGGAGTTTCAGTGGAAGATCGCGTTGCTCGACAAGACCGGGCTGCCAACTTCGCGTGAGCAGGAAGAATGGTTTTACCGCCGCAGCGGTACGCTCATGCGCTCGCCCTTCATGCTGAGCAGCGCGTGGTTCGAACCGGGCCGGCCCGAATATCTCGCGCCAAATTGCGTAGCGGAAGCGGCCAAGGATTTTGGAATCACCGATGATCACGTGCGCCTCGCGCTCGCCTACGCCGGCTTGCGCGAGGGAAAAATTTTTGGTGAGTGGGAAATCGCCGCGCAAATCGGCGCGGACGCGGCCAAGATCGACAAGAAGGAATTGCTCGCGCGCGCGCGTTCGCCTGTTGTCGAAACTCGAGTTCGCGCTGACACAGCCGATTTCCATTCGATGCAAGTGACGCAACGACCGACATTCGTGATTGACACCGAAATCGGCGATCGCGCGGTGTTTTCCGGTTTTGCCCGAGTTGCTCCGCTCGTCGCCGCGGTCGATGCCATGCTTGATGACGCGGAAGCGTACACCGCGTTTGCCGCGCATTTCGGCGCGCCACCAAAAACTTGATCGCAATTGAGAATGGTTCTCGATCAGTTAATTTTGTGAGGCGGTGAATCCGGAAGAGATTAAGCGATTACTCAAAGCCACGCCATTTGTTCTGTTCCGCGCGCATCCGTGCGATGGCAAGCATCTCGATGTGAAGCATCCGGAGCTCGCGTTCTTGACGAGGATGATGCTCTTTGCCGGAGAAGGGGTGGCTGATCCGGCGCGCTACCTGCTTCTTGAAAATGAGATCGAGAATCAGATTCATCTTGCCAGCGCAGAAATGTTGTCTACAACTTCCCCTCGGCTCGCGATTATTAATGCGGGCACGTCGTCGCGGTCATCGCAGCCGCGGCGAGGCCGAGTGCATCAGCGTTTTGCGAAAGCGAACGCTGAGAATTTGCGATGAAATGAAATCACGGCGATGCGGCGCACTCCCGTTTCGCCGGCCAGGAGCTTGATTTAATCTGCAACCGCAATTTCGTGTCAACGGTCGGATTCGCGCCCGCGAAGTCCGGGTCATTCTAGGGTCCAGCGGCGAACAGCTCGGCGTCATGAAGTTGCCGGACGCCTTGCGCAAAGCGACAAGCCTCGGCCTTGCGCAAAGCGACAAGCCTCGGCCTCGATCTCGTCGAAGTCGCACCGACTGCGAGTCCGCCGGTTTGCAAAATCGTCGCGCTCGGAAAGTTCCGTTACGACATCTCCAAGCAGGCGAAGGACAAGAAACCGTCCGGGGCGAAACTGAAGGAGATCAAGTTCCGGGTGAACATCGATGATCACGATTACCTGACGAAAATCCGGCACGGCGAGGAATTCCTCGAGCGGGGCAACAAAGTCCGCGTCCAGCTCCAATTTCGCGGCCGGGAAATGGCGCACCAGGAATTCGGGATGCAGCTCATGGAGAAAGTGCGCGAGGACCTCTCCGGCATGTCGCAAGTGGAGATGGAGCCGAAGATCACCGGCCGCAATGTTACCATGACGCTGTCGCCCCTGCCCGCGAGCCGCCGGAAACGGCGATTCGCGCCGCTGCCGAAAACAGCCGGCACCGCTGTTTCACCGAACGGGACGCAATCGTAAGAGAGTCAGGCGCGACCGGCGTCATGTTTCAGTTACGGCGATTTTGAAGCCGCGGGCGCCGCCGCCGGCGCATTCATTGATTGGACCTTTTGCAGTCGCTCTTTGCGGCTTAACGCATTAGCGTTGTGCTTGTCGAGTTTCAGGGCTTTTTCCGTGTCGGCCATCGAGTTCTTTACGTCGCCCTTCGTTTCGTAGATATAACCGCGATAAAGGTAATATCGAACCTCATCTGGACTGAGCTTGATCGCCTCGGAAAAATCGGCGAGCGCTTTGTCAGAATCATTCATTTTCATCTCCACCGCTGCGCGTTGTTCGTAAATGCGCGCGTCTCGTGAATTGATTTTAATCGCTTCGCCGAAGTCGCGGATGGCATCCTGAAATTTCTGGTCATTCGCCGCGGCGAATCCGCGCTGTTGATAGGCGACGGCGAGATTCGGTGCGAATTTGCGGTCGCGATCGGTCGCTTTGCGAAATAGGTCAATGGCTTTCTCCCAGTCTTGATTCTTGGAAGCCTCCGCCCCTTCTCGAGCGAACTTGGCTGCTTCCTTGTTGGCTTGTGCCTGGACGGATTGCGAGAGGCAAAACGCCAGAGCCACGACGAGAGTAAGAGCAGATTTTTTTTTCATGATTTGTTGTTGGACGTTGACTTTTTTAGAGAATTCGAAACTCAGGCCAAGAATAGTTGGCCGCAAGCGCAACTCTTCACGTCTGTTCCGGAGAAGATGGTTGTTCAATGTCGATCTTTGGTTCCGGCTCAGGTGCAAGTGTCTGCGCCGGCCCCGCGGCGTCAACTCGCAAGATGCGCCAGGCGCGACCGGTCGATTCGTCTATCTTAATGAGGGCGCCGCGTAACCGGACTTCGCCGGCCGCGACCGGAAATGACGCGGGCAAGTTTGAAATAAAACGGTTCATGATGGGCTCGATCGCGCGCCCCAGAATGGAATTGACCGGGCCGCACATTCCGGCGTCGCACATGAAGGCCGTGCCGCCCGGGAAAATTTGTTCGTCCGCCGTCTGCACATGCGTGTGGGTGCCGATGACAGCGGAAACTTTTCCATCCAGAAATCGGCCGAGCGCAATTTTTTCGCTCGTCGTCTCGCCGTGCACATCGACAACGATATTTTTGGTTTCTTCACGCATTTTCGTGACCGCTGCTTCCACGGCGTGAAACGGGTTCTCGAGAATCGGCTGCATAAACGTGCGGCACTGCACATTGATCACGCCCACTTTTCCTTTGGCCGTCTCCAGCACGATTGATCCGCCGCCAGGCGCACCAGCCGGATAATTGACCGGCCGGAGGAGGCGCGGTTCGAGATTAAGAAAAGCCACGACGTCTTTTTGATCCCAAACATGATCGCCGGTGGTGATCACGGACACGCCCGCGCGCAAAAGCTCGATCGTAATTTTTCCGGTGATGCCGCGTCCGCCGGCCGCGTTCTCACCATTGACGATCGTGAAATCGATCCCGTGCTGTTCCTTTAATTGGGGCAGCCGCGCGATCACGGCGTTGCGTCCCGGCTCGCCAACGACGTCGCCCAGGAAAAGTATCGTTAGCATTCGACGAGCTTCGTATTAAAGAGAGCGAAATCCAATTGTCGATGTTTCGTGGCAGGCAAGTAAAGATGCGGCTCGCATTACTGGCACTCTGCTTGTCGATCTTTCCGCCCGCCGTCCGCGCGGCTGAGAATCTCGGAATTCTCGGCAGGCATCCGCGGTGGAAGGTGCTGGAAAAATACCGACAAACAATCACGCATGACGAGTTCGCGCAGCTCATCCAAAATGTTTACTGCACGCACGGTATCGCCCCCGACCTGATCACCACCGACGACAAATCCGCGCGCTTCTTGACCAATCGAGACGCGCAAAGTTTCGTCACGCTGCGTTTTGCCAAAGATAACGCTTCACCCGAGCGGGTGCCGCGACTTTGGCGCGCCGCAAAATCTTTGCCACCGGCAAGACAAGAGAAGCCGCTTTCCGGTTTGCGCATCGCGCTCGATCCGGGTCATCTCGGCGGCAAATGGGCCAAAATGGAGGAGCGCTGGTTTCAAGTCGGGGAGAGCCAACCAGTTAAGGAAGGCGATCTCGCTTTGAAGGTGGCGCGCATCCTGGCGCCGCGATTGAAAGAATTAGGCGCAAAAGTTCTTTTTGTTCGTAACCGCAACCAACCAATCACGTCGAAACGCCCGGATGATTTCAAAGAGCTCGGCAAGAAAATTCTGATCAAAAACGGTGTGCCCCAACCGCGCGAGGATTTTGCGGACCCCGATGAGCCGGCAAAAGAGCAGACCGTTCGCTGGCAGAGTGAAATTTTATTCTACCGCTACAGCGAGATTCGTCGTCGCGCCGTGCTGGTAAAAAGATTGCATCCCGATCTTGTGCTTTGTTTGCATTTTAATGCCGAGCCGTGGGGCGATCCGAAAAATCCGACACTCGTGGACAAAAATCACCTTCATCTCCTCGTGAACGGTTCCTATCTCGAATCGGAGTTGGAGTTCGATGACGAACGTTTTGAGATGCTGAGGAAACTTTTGAGTCGCGCTTACGAGGAAGAATTGCCGATCGCGAACGCAATTGCTGCCGCGATGGCCAAAGAGACGCAATTGCCGGCCTACGAATATCCGACCGCGAACAACGTCACCAAAGTTGGATCGACCGGCTACGTTTACGCCCGCAATCTGCTCGCCACGCGGCTGTATCGTTGCCCGGTAGTTTATTGCGAGCCGTACGTCATGAACAGTCGCGATGCGTTCGCACGAATTCAGGCTGGCGATTACGAAGGGACGCGCAACATCGGCGGTGTCGAGCGCAAAAGCATTTTTCGTGAATACGCCGATGGGTTAGTGAACGGATTGATCGAGTACTATCGCACCGCGCGAAAATGATCCTCCTCTATAGCGGCGGTCTGTGACCGTCGCTCGAATAATGCGACGCTCATAGAGCGTCGCTACA
>WNFR01022774.1_pt1 | contig 10773 bp, 7 predicted proteins | sample 5400221 | NCBI WGS metagenome assembly WNFR01 (sample SAMN13153357, study PRJNA577476) | soil metagenome | isolation source: 40 cm soil under Madrone tree | place: USA:California | collected 2016-06-14 | reverse complement strand
ACTTGACCTCGCCGGATCGCGATCTCTGCGCCAATCCTGACCTGCGATCGAGCGCTGCTTGTTGGCATCGGCTGCAATCAGGCTCGCATCGACCGCAAACCCTTCGCCGCCAACCAGGCCAGATGCGATGCAAGCTTCGACGACCCGCTCGAAGACGCGGCGAAAGACCTCTCCGTCACGGAAGCGCTCGTTGCGGGCACGCGAAAACGCTGAATGGTCCGGGATGGCATCTTCGATGCCGAGTTTGCAGAACCAGCGATAGGCAAGGTTCACCTGCACTTCACGGCAGATCAGCCGCTCCGAGCGGATCGCAAAGACATAACCTACGACCAGCATCCGGATCATCAGTTCCGGATCGATCGACGGACGGCCCATGGACGAATAATGCGGTGCAAGTTCGCTGCGAAGCCAGGAAAGATCGAGCGCAGCATCGATCTTCCGCACCAAATGATCTTCGGGAACCGCGTCGCTAAGATGAAACTCGTAGAACAGTTGACCTTGGTCACTCTTCAGACGGCCCATCATGGATCGACCTCGCCGCGATTCGCGTCAGACACAACGGAATCACGGTTCGTGGCCTCTCTCAACCGACTTTTGCAACAAAATCTGCCTTAAGCGGAAATCAGCTCGCTCCGCCACTAGGTCCCCTCGTCGACATCGTAACTCTTCACCCGACGGACATCCCCTCCTCTACACGGCATTGATCGCGTTGCGCTTTGACGTCGCCGAGCGAAAAGCCACGGCCGAGATCTACGGTCAACGAAGGTCAGTCTTGATGCGGCGGCTAGAGGCTGATGATCTTGTCGTCGAAGCCGTCAAAACGCGTCTGGCCTTTGCCGATCATTTGCGGCTCGAAGGTGCCGGCGCGATCACGCGGAACCTCGATCTGTACTTCACCATCCTCGGTCAATACCGTCTTGGCGCTCACCCCGTTGCGACTGTTGCCGCTGCCCCGGCCCGCCGGGTCGCCTTTCTCGTAGCCAAGATGATCGGTCAGCTCGTCGGGGCGCGGCATGACCTCCGCAGGAGTAGAAGAGCCCGCGCACTTCTCCGAGCCGGCGCTCTATCCGATCCGGCCGGACGGCACGCTCTACTTCGGCAGCGTCCAGACCATGCCGTTCGCGCGCCCGCATTTCTCCGACATCCTCGCTGCCATCGACCATGTCTTGAAGAACAATTGCCCGGCTCGTAGTGAAGTGAGAGACTTGTAAAAGCGCGGATCCGCGCGATCTGCAGCGCACGCGCCTGCCATAGTGAGCATGTTACGACGCGAGGTGGATAGCCCCCGCTTGGAGATTTCCCACCGCTCAGCCCCGCGCAGAGGGCTGCGCGAGGCTACATTGATCAACAGGCGACACACTGGTCAGAAGTGTCTCAGCGGAGTTCGTTGCGAGCCGCGCGGACAATTCGTGGCTGACGACGCAGGCCAGGCCGGCGTTTGATCACCGGCCTGATCGCTCCGGCAACCTAAGCTGTGTATTCGACCCAAGACGAATCGACGATCACGTAGTCAGCCGGGAACCAGATGTAGGTATCAGTAAGATCGTCATAGACCCAATAGCCGTAATAGTAGACGTCGGCTTGTGCGAGCTGCATGCTGGCAAGCGTTATCCCAGGGGCCGTCTCAGCCAGCTTCTGACGAGACTTCACTTTCTTCACTTGCATTCCGGCGGCGGTAACAGCGGTAACCTTGCCGTTGTTCACTTCCGCAAACACATCGACTTTTTTTCCAGTCGTATGGATCTTGTGCTTGCCGTTCTTTTTGATGTTTTCGCCAAGCAGGTCTTTTCCATTGAGATGGTGCTTCTCCTTCGCGAAAGCGATGCGAGACGCGTCGATCGTGGTAGCGGCCGCGATCATTCCGAGTACGAGACGCCGATTAATCATGAACTTGTTCCCTTTGGAAAGTGGCTCTGCGCCGACAACGTCGTCAGGATTTCCTGCAAGCGTTGCGACCAAGTCAGCTTTGTTATTTTGAACTGAACCCGCGATGAACGGGCCGACCACAGAAAAGTTCCAAAGATTTCCCAATTGCCAGCATCGAGTCGTACTGGACGATTGCCAATCGACGACTTCATGGACTTGCACGTTAGACGTGCGAGCGCGGCCGTTATAAGTAACATCGAGTGAGATTCATTTCGCGCCTACTGCGGCCGAAATCGGCAGCGTCCAAGGCGGCAGATAGATTTGGTTGGTGCAAGCTTGCGTGGTGACGGCGCCCTGAATCGAACTGTTTGCGCTTAATACCTTGGGAAACCTGGCGACGACAGCGACCGAGCCTTCGTAGACATCGAGGCCGTCGCTGGCGAACTCGGCGGTAAATCGGGTAGGCTTTGGATACTCGACCTTCTTCGGCTTGACACCTTTGAACTCGACGGTGGTCGGGATCAGGAAGTCGAAGGAAACTGAGTTCGCATTGATGTGGAATTTGCCGTCCACCTTGATCGCGACGAGGACATCGTCTTCGTCCGGGACAGATATTGCCGAGGCGGAGCGCCAATGTGATCAGCCGTGACGGTCGAGCTGCGCTACCGGAGTACTGCTCGGCAGCCGCGGGATCGGCTTTCAAATGTATGATAGCGTACCCAATCGGGAGAGTGGTCCATGACACGAGCCATTGTGAGCATGCTGATTTTGATCAGCTGCGTCCACAGCACTTTCTGTCAAGATCAACGCAGCAAAGGGTCGAGTGACGCGACTCGCGGCGAGGGACCGGTTCGGAGCGCTTGTCAGGCTGAAATCGAGAAATTCTGCCGCGGCGATGAGCGAGCTGGCCGCTGTTTACGAGACCAGAACCCAACTGAGTTGTCAGAGAGATGCAAGACCGCGTTGGCGAAGCGGGGGTCGCAGTAGCATAGCTCCAATGATGCATCGAGATGGAACTGCCACTCCGCCGCGCGCAATCGCGGCCGCGCAAGCTTTGCAGCCCGGCATGGCAAGGAGAAAAATTGCAACGAGTTCGGCGGCAAGCTAACGGGCATTCGTGTCGATAACCTGAGACGCGAAAAATCAGTGGGAACCATGTTCGCGCCCCAATTATGCGCCCCGTACGCAAAGTACGTTGGCCGGGAGCGTTTCGCCGGAGGCAAAGCCGTTTCTTAGGTCCTCGGCCGGCCCATGTCACCGCGCCTCTGCCTTTGCCCAACGTCACGTCCCTGGCGAGGCGTTGATGCCTTCCCGGCCGACGCAACGTCCCCCTCGCCCGCCTGATGCTGCTCGCTGGGCAATCGTTGACCCAAGTCGTTGCCGTCGGGCTGCACAGCGGCTTCGCTGGAAGCCTTCGAGCTTGGCCCGGCGACTACACGCAGCAGGAACGCTGACACGAAACCGCTGAGCACGCCGGCGATCAAGTTCGGCACCAGCTTGACGGCGGGAAAGAGGTAGATCTCAGCCCGCGCACCAAGCAGCAGCACGACGACGAATTCGGTCGCGGTGCGGGCGATGGCCGCGAAGAACCCAAGCACGCAATAGCCGAGCGCCCACGGCGGCCATCGCCGCACCAACGGCTCGCCGATGTCAATGACGAACCCTGGCGCGACATGCTTGAGGATTTCCAGCACCCCGAACCGGCCGTCGCCCTGGAGGAAACCGATGACGCCCATAACCGAACCCGCCGCTGTCGCGCCCCATCGGGACTGAGTCAGGCGCGCAGCCAGAACGTACAGCGGAAACAATAGAAACGTCTTGTGCCCGGACGCGAACGGCAGACCCGGCAGGATCTTGAGCATCTTAAGTGACGCCATGCACAGGGCGATTCCTGTGGTGACCGCGACATCATGAGCAAATTGCCCCCCAACCCGAGGGTCGGCATCGGAACCGGCCTGGTTTTCTGCTAGCGCGATGTTCGTCCGAACGACGTCGGCAAACGCGCCGAGGTCGCCTCGCAAAATCTGCCACAACAGGGCAAGAAATCCAGATCTAGACGTGCGGTTGCGCACGCGACCCGCTCCGCGCTCCCGTCCATGCGTGCCCTCGAGGAGAGCGAGAGTCCGGTCGAGCGCGTGTACGAACAGGGGCGGCAATCGGAACGCATGCAGGCCATCGACCAATTCGCGGCCAGCCCCGGTCAAGCGTACGGCAGCCGAAGCCAGCAGGACGGTTACGATCTGCAGACACATGAGCGCCGCCTTATCGAGCCCGCTCAGGTTAATCGATAGCGACCAGCCAACCCCTGGGATGTGCCAATCCATCAGCACGTCGTTTGCAGAAGGGTTCTCGGGCGGCAGTAGGGCATACATGCCAATCAGGAAGACGAACAGCCACTTAAGCCGGAAGGCGAATCGTGCGACATCTCGCAGACCAACTCGGCAGGCCAAGAGTATTACGGCCTGCATTCCAGCAAGACCGGGAATGACAAACCATCGTGCTGGCTCGGTCAGCGAGAGGGCTGGCACCGCGAATGCGACCACCATCACCGCGAAGAGGTACGACACCTTCAACACAGCGGTCCTGGTACGAGTCTCGTGCTGCGTCTCGGTCACTCTGGGCCACTCCTCAGCCAATCCAGCGATGGTAACGAACGACACACTGGACCACGCTAAATTGGGACCGCTCTTATGAGCGTCTCACTAATCCTCACTCGGCCGGGATCTCTCCCGCTGCGCCCGCGTTTGCGCGAGTCCGCGACGCCGGTTGTTCAAAGCTACGTCTAGGCCGCAGGCGGTCGAGTGCCAAATACACAACGGGTGTAGTGAACAACGTCAATACCTGGCTCACTAGCAGCCCGCCGATGATCGAGATACCGAGCGGCTGCCGAAGTTCAGAGCCGACGCCCAGCCCAACCGCCAGCGGCACCGCCCCAAGAATCGCCGTGATGGTGGTCATCAGGATGGGGCGAAATCTCAAACGACACGCCTCGAAGATTGCCTGCTCCGGCGAACGGGCGTGTTCGCGCTCAGCGACGAGCGCATAGTCAATCAACATGATCGCGTTCTTCTTGACGATTCCGATGAGCAGGATGATCCCGACCATCCCGATCAGATCGAGCGGCCGCCCAGCCGCCCAGAGCGCCAGGATGGCGCCGATCCCGGCTGACGGCAGGGTCGACAGGATCGTAACAGGATGGATGGTGCTCTCGTAGAGAACGCCGAGCATCACGTAGACGGCGAAAAGCGCCACGGCGATCAGCATGGGCTGGGTGGCGAGCGATTCCGTAAACGCTCGTGCATTGCCTTGGAAAGTCCCCTGGATATTGCTTGGCGCGCCGAGTTCGCGCATCACGCGCTCGACGATCTCCGTACCCCGCTGGATCGGTAGGCCGGGTCGCATCGAGAACGTGAGCGTCACGGCCGGAGCTTGTCCTTGATGCGCGACAGCACTCATTTGGATGCCGTGCTCGGCTCGGACAATGTTCGCCAACGGGACCTGCTTCCCGCCCGGCCCGGCGACGTATACCTTCGGCAACGAGGACGGATCCTCCTGCAGCTCCGGGGCGGCCTCAAGGACGACGTGGTATGTGTAATGGGGAGCATAGATTGAGGACACGAGACGTTGGCCGAACGCATCATAAAGAGTCTGGTCGATATCATTCGGCGCTACCTGGAGCCGCGCGGCCGCGTCGCGGTCGATGACGAGCATCGCTTGCAGCGCGCCTACTTCGAGATCAGTAGTTACGTCGCGGAGATCGGGGAACTCTTTCAGACGCTCTACAAGCCGTCCTGCCCATCTCTCCAACTCACCTATATCTGGTCCCGTGATGGTGTATTGATATTGCGCCTTGGAGATCCGGCCGCCGACGCGCACTTCCTGGACGGGCACCATATAGAGCGCAACTCCCTGCACCTCGCGCGTCGCTCGGCGCAGCCGGGCGATAACCCTGTCGGTGTCGAGGCGGCGCTCGGCAAGTGGCTTTAAGACGATAAAGATGCGGGCTTGATTCGGAGTGGTGCCTGATTGACCGGTGTAGCTCCCCACCCTCGCGACGGCCGGATCATTGAGAAGGACGGTCATCAGGGCCTGTACCCGCCGCGGCGCTTCCGCGATGGCAACAATGGCGCCCGTGTCCTGGTGTGGGAAAAATCCCTTTGGCACTTGAATCCAGAGGACAGCGGTGGCGAGGATAGTCACTCCCATCACCGCGAGAGTGGCGCCGCGATGGCGTAGCACGGCTACGAGGGCGGCTTCGTATCCGGCGAGCAGCTTCTGGAAAATGAGCTCCAACGGGGGGTTCCCCGCCCCCCTGCGGGCATGACCGAGATAAGCGCCCATGACCGGGATCAATGTCAGCGATACCATCGCGGAGAACGCGATGGCCAGCGCCATCGTAACGGCAAACTCGCGAAACAGCCGCCCGATCATGCCCCCCATAAACAAAAGCGGGATCAACGCAGCGATCAGGGACACGCTGATCGAAACGACGGTGAAACCGATCTGGCGAGCCGCTTGGCGAGCTGCCTGGAGCGGTGACTGGCAGCTTTCCATCCGGCGGCTGATCGCTTCGATGACCACGATGGCGTCATCGACAATGAAGCCCGTCGCAACGGTGAGCGCCATCAGCGACAGGTTGTCGATGCTATAACCGAGCAGGTACATCGCGCTGAAGGTACCGGCAATCGACAGCGGGATGGTAACTGCTGCGGCCAAGGTGGCCCAGAGCCACCGCAGGAACAGGAATACTGTAGTCACGATAAGTCCGAGGCTGATCACGAGGCAAAGTTCGATCTCGCGCACGCTGGCGCGGATCGTATCCGTTCGATCGCTCATCACCGACAGATCAACGGCCGGCGGGAGCCACGCCTGCAGCGTGGGAAGGAGCGCGTTCCCATCGAGGCAAGCGCAGCTGGGTTGACTTGCACGCGCACCGCGGGCTTCTCGGAGCCGTTAACCGTGACTTGACCGACGCCTTCCACCTGCGAGAGCTGTTGCGCCAGGATTGTGTCCGCCGCCTCGTAGACCACGCCAGATGGAAGCGACGCGGATGTCAGCGCCAAGATCAGGACCGGCGCCGCTGACGGATTATTCTTGCGCCAGGTTGGTGGGTGCGACATACCCACCGGAAGATCGGGTGCTGTCGCGTTAATAGCCGCTTGCACGTCGCGAGCCGCTGCGTTGATCGGGCGGTTAAGCTCGAACTGGGCGACAACGGTGGTGATGCCGAGAAGACTCGTGCTGGTAAGCTCGGTGATGCCGGAGATTTGTCCGATCCGCCGCTCCAGCGGCGCGGCGACGGCTGTGGCCATCGTTTGCGGTTCGGCGCCCGGAAGCTCCGCCGTTACCATGATGGTCGGATAGTCTACCCGCGGTAGTGATGCCACAGGCAGAAATCGAAACGCTAGTCCGCCGCTCAGCAGTAGCGCCAGCATCAGGAGGCTGACGCCTACGGGTCGCCGCAGGCTCGTCTCAAGATAGCCCATGATGAACTCCGATCGTGTTGGCTCGCGGCTACCTCATTCCGCAGCCTCCTGAGTCATTCGCATGCGATAGCGAAGCAGCGCTCGGACTCGGTCGAGCGCAACATAGATCACCGGTGTCGTGTAGAGCGTCAGGAATTGGCTGAACAGCAGCCCACCGATGATGGCGATGCCAAGTGGCCGGCGCAGCTCTGATCCTGGACCGGTGCCGAGCGCGAGAGGAATGGATCCAAGGAGGGCCGCCATCGTCGTCATCATAATTGGACGGAAGCGCTTGAGCGAGGCCTCGAAGATCGCTTGTTCCGGACGCAACCCTTGCGTCCGCTCGGCGTCCAAAGCAAAATCGATCATGATGATCGCGTTCTTCTTAACGATACCGATGAGGAGGATGATAGCGATCACCGCGACCAGCGACAGGTCGTTGCCCGTGATCATAAGCGCGATCAAGGCGCCGATTCCCGCTGAAGGCAAGGTCGACAGGATCGTGATCGGGTGAATGGTGCTCTCGTAGAGTACACCGAGTACAATGTAGACAGCGAACACGGCGGCGAGGATGAGCCAAACCTCGCTTACGAGTGAGGCCTGGAACTCGGCGGCCTCACCGGCGAACGAACCGATGACGGAATCGGGCATGCCAATCGCCGCTTCGGCTTCACGCAAGGTTTGCACCGCCCGTCCGAGTGAGACACCCGGGGCTGGGTCGAAGGAGAGCGTGACGGACGAAAAAAGGCCTTGATGTGTGATCGCAAGCGGGGCGTTACCGAGCCTTACCGTGGCGAAGCTTTCGAGTGGAACCTGCGCGCCCTGGCTCGATCGCACGTAAAGGCGCCCCAGGTCGGCCGGGTCGAGCTGGAACTCCGGCGCCACCTCTAAAACGACGTGGTACTGATTCTGCTGCGTATAGATGGTCGAAACTTGGCGCTGCCCGAAGGCATCGTAAAGCGTGTCGTCAATTGTCTGCGGAAGCACCCCAAGGCGGCCAGCGTTGTTCCGGTCGATAACCACGTCGGCGGCGAGGCCGCCTGTCTGTTGATCGCTCGCGACGTTGTGGAGCAGCGGCGTCGCGCGCAGTTTTTCGAGCAACCGCAGTGCCCACTCGGCCAACTCCACTGGGTTCGCGTCGACCATTATGTACTGGTATTGCGTCCGACTGATGCGCGTCCCAATCTGAATTTCGGGTGCGGGCTGGAGGTAGACCGATAGGCCCTGCACCTCGGCCATAGCGGTACGGAGCCGCCGTGCGATTTCGGCGGCCGTGTCGGTCCGCTGGTCGCGTCGTTTGAGCACGATGGTCATGCGCCCGGTGTTCGGTGTCGAATTAACAAGTCCGACGCCCACGAACGAATCAACGCCGCCGACATCCGGATCGCGGCGGGCGATCTCGGCAGCCCTGGCCTGCAGCCGCACCATCTTGTGAAACGAAATTCCGGGCTCCGCATCGGTCGTCGCAACGACTACGCCTGTGTCCTGGATGGGCAAAAAGCCCTTAGGGACCAGCAAGTACAGCGCGACGGTAGCGACCAGCGTCGCCAATGCGACCGCGAGCGTCGCCGCCTTTTGCTGCATCACCCACGCGAGGCTCCGTTCATAGAGCGCCAAACTCGTCGCGAACGCCCGCTCAGAGACACGCAGGAAGGCGTTGCTGCGCTGCTCCTGCTCTCTACGCAGGAGGCGCCCGCACATCATTGGGGTGAGCGTCAGCGATACGATAGCAGACACAATGATGGTGACCGACAGTGTCAGTGAGAACTCCCGGAACAGTCGCCCGACGATTCCCTGCATGAACAACAGCGGGATGAACACCGCAATAATCGAGACCGTCAGGGAGATGATGGTGAACCCAATCTGACGTGCGCCCTTATAGGCTGCTTCCAGTGGCGCCTCTCCGGCCTCGATGTGACGCACGATGTTCTCGATCATAACGATGGCGTCGTCGACGAGGAAACCGGTCGCGACAGTGAGCGCCATGAGGGAGAGGTTGTCGAGGCCGAATCCCGCCAAATACATGACGCCGAACGCACCGATGATCGAAAGCGGGATGGCGACGCTTGGGATAACCGTCGCCCAGAAGCGGCGAAGGAACAGGAAAATCGCGAGCACGACAAGCCCGACGGTGAGCATCAGCGTGAACTCGACATCGGCGATGCTTGCGCGGATGGTCTCCGTGCGATCACTCAGGATCGTCAACCGGATTTCCGGCGGCAGGGCCGCACGCAGCCGCGGCAGAAGCTCGTGAATCCGGTCAACCGTCTGGATGATGTTGCTCCCAGGCTGGCGCTGGATGTCGAGGATGACGGCCGGTCGACCGTTGAACCAAGCGCCGACTTTCGCGTTCTCGGCTCCGTAGAGCGCGGTACCGACGTCGCGCACGCGGACCGGAGCTCCGTTTCGGTACGCGAGGATCACGTCTGAATAGGCCTCAGGTGCCAGAACCTGGTCATTAGCCCCGATCATGAATGCTTGGTGGGGGCCGTCGAAACTGCCCTTGGGCTGATCGACATTCGTACGACCTAGGACCGTGCGGACCTGTTCTAGGCTTAGATTATATGCCGCGAGTTGGAGCGGGTTGACCTGGATCCGCACCGCAGGTTTCTGCCCGCCCTGGATCATCACCGCCCCGACGCCAGTTACTTCGCTCAGCTTCTGCGCCAGCACCGTATCGGCGAGATCCTGGACTTTCGTGATTGGCTGTGTGTCCGAGGTAAGGGCCAGGATGAGGATTGGCTGGTCCGCCGGATTCACCTTTTTGTACACGGGCGGGTATGGAAGGCCGCTCGGCAGCGAAGCCCCTGCTGCGTTGATGGCCGCCTGTACGTCCTGCCCAATCGAGTCAATGTCCCGGTCAAGGACGAATTGCATTGTGATCACGTTGATCCCGAACGAACTTGTCGAGGTCATCAGCGATAGACCTGCGATCTGTCCCAACTGCTGCTCGAGGGGCGTCGTGACCAGCGAGGCCATCGTGTCCGGGCCAGCACCGGGAAGCTGTGTCGAGACTTGGACCGTAGGAAAGTCGATCTCGGGCAACGAGGAGACCGGAAGCAAACGAAATCCAAGCGCCCCGGCAACAAGGATCGCGACACTTATCAATGAGGTCGCGACCGGACGGGCGATGAAGGGCGCAGATACGCTCATGGCGGCCGTCGACGCTGCCGATTCGGCGCCACTTCTGATGGACGGATCGGGGAGGTGATCTGCGGGGCGGAGGTGCCGCCTTCGGCGTCAGCCGTAGCCTCAGTCGGAATCACACTAGCGCCCGGCCGCAGTTGCTCCTGACTGGTGACGACAACTTTCTGACTAGGCTCGAGTCCGGATTCGACAAGTGCCACATTGCCGTCGATCTGGCCGACCCGGATCGGCCGCATCTCGACCCGATTCTCGGGATCCACCACGTAAGCAAACGTACCGCTTGAATTACGTTGGA
>WNFR01012299.1_pt1 | contig 10773 bp, 11 predicted proteins | sample 5400221 | NCBI WGS metagenome assembly WNFR01 (sample SAMN13153357, study PRJNA577476) | soil metagenome | isolation source: 40 cm soil under Madrone tree | place: USA:California | collected 2016-06-14 | reverse complement strand
GATTGGGGCGCGCGGAAGGCTTCAGCGAAAACTTTCGTGCCGGCTACAGATGAGTCGATCTGTAGCTCACTGATTTCGATCCGGCCAAGCACGTCCGCTTGTCGCAGGACGTCGCCGGGCACCAGCTCAGCAGCATAGAGCAACCTGAAGTTAATCTCGTCTTCAGTTGGCGGTTCGCCGGGACCAGTAGAGATTATTTCACCGCTTTGACCCAGAAGCTTGGTGAGTTCGCGAAAGTCCTGATCGAACGTTTCAATTGCGAAACCAGCCGAGACAACGAAAAGCTTTGCGCCTTCACGGATCGCTTCCGTTGTGTGTTGGAGATCGTATTCACTCAGCGAGCGGGCAATCTCAAGCGGCAAAACTAAGCGCAAACTGCTGCCTATGGAACCTTCCTTCTTGCTCTGCGCAGCCAGAGCCGCGAGCCGTTTGATGACTGCAGCGGCGCCCGAACTGGTTCCTTCGGTGGGCGCTGATTCCAATGCGCGCGCGATGGCATCGGCGCCATCTTCGAATGCGTCGAGCACCGCATCAGTGATCTCAACGCGACCGAGTCGCACTCCGTCGAGCACGCCTTCGAAGTCGTGCGCAATTTGGCTCACGGCTTCTAGTCCGAGCGAACCGGCCGAGCCTTTCAGTGTATGCACCCGGCGAAAAATGCGGGCAGCCAGTTCGCGTCGCTGTCGACCGTGCGAACGCGCTCCGCGCAATTGTTCGAGATCGTTATAAAGCTTTTCGATTAGCTCGCGCGCGTCAGCAATAAACTGGCTCTGCTCTCCGTCCATGCCGAAAGCAGTTTATCGCAAGTTCGTCCATAGTGTCTTAGTCAAAGCGCCATTTAGCGCGGCTCTGCCGCCTGATGTGCGGAAAGGCTCTGCCTTTCCTTCCGGTGAGACTCTTTGTTAATTCGTAGAGGCTATGCCTCCAAAGCCGTTCGAGGCGCAGCCTCCTGTGAGAGACCTTGATCGGAAAGGATGAGCCTTTCCGCACATCAGGCGGCAGAGCCGCAACGCATCGAGCGTTCGCAACTCGCGCGCCCAAAGCCGCACAATCTTAGGTGACCAACCTCTCGTTTTCTTTGCGAGGTTTTGAAGATCGTTGGATCGGGTCTGATTACGGGCCTGTGTTGCGCCTCGGGTGGACTCGTGTGTCATTCATTCAGGAATCAATCGATTCGGTTGATTCACCACTCTCGATCTCTTCGCTGGTGACCGTTTCGGGTTCGGGCGACTCTTGATCGAGATCGCGCTTGATGGCGTCGAGGATGCCGTTAATGAACTGCGTGGCTTCGTAGGTCGAGAAGCGGCGAGCAATTTCGAGCGCCTCATTTATGGTAACCGTGTGCGGTGTGGGTTCCTTCAAAAACTCATAAACTGCCAATCGCAGTACGTTGCGATCGACCAGCGCCATCCGCGTGATGCGCCAGTGTTCGGCCCTGGACCGAATCCGCTCGTCAACCTCTTCCAGATTGGCCAGGGTACCAATCGCGAGCCGCGTGGCGAACTCCTGGGCTCCGGGCTCGAGCTCGCCATCAGCCAATTCAGACCAAAAGGTGCGCGCGAGTTCATCCCCGCGCGTTCCGGTAACATCAGCCGCAAAGAGCATTTGCAAGGCGCATTCGCGCGCCTTACGACGCGAACCCATAAGATACAAAAGCGAACTTGGTACTTTGTGCTCGGTACTTTGAATACAAACGCCAAGTACAAAGTACTAAGCACAAAGTACCAGAATTAATCTCAGTGTTACTTCTTGAAAGCTTCTCGATAAAGACTCACCAACTCAACCGCCGCTGTCGCGGCTTCGAAACCCTTGTTGCCCGGCTTTACTCCGGCGCGATCGATTGCCTGATCCATATTCTCGGCGGTGATAACACCGAACAGCAATGGCACGCCGGTTTTCATTCCCGCTTCGCCGATGCCCCGAGCCACCTCGGCAGCGATGTATTCAAAGTGCGGCGTCTGACCGCGGATGATCACACCGAGGCAAATTACGGCATCGAACTTTCCTGATTCAGCAGCCTTCAACGCGCACAGGGGAATCTCAAACGAACCTGGCACGCGAAAAACCTCAACCGTATTCTTGTCGACAGAAAGTTCTTCCAGAGCGTCGAGCGCGCCTTCAATCAGCCGTGACACGAGCGAATCATTCCAGCGGCTGGCGACAATCGCGAAGCGAAAGCCTTTGCCACTGAGCATTCCCGGGTCCGTCGCTGGTTGTGAAACTTCCGTTCGCAAAATTCTTTAATAATGAACTGCTAAGTCCATTTGAGTATAGTTACCACCGCGCAAGTTGCCAACTTGTGTGACCCGTTTCTTGATTTGGCTTTTCTCTGCGCCCCTGGAGATTACGCAGAGAATCTTCGAAAATAGGGCACTACTCTTACGTGGCACCCTTCAGCGATGAACCCGATCGCAGTGTATGATGGGCGCCAGTCGTATTTGATCAGATAATGAGGAGCGATTGAGAGTGCACACTACCGCCTGCAAAAGATTTGCCCTGGCCCTACTTGTTCTTTCGTTGGGGGCGAGCCTGGCTGCCGCTCAAACACGGAAAGTGACGACAATGGTTTTTGCTGTTTCCGCTGAGTCAGGCGAAGGGTCGATGGACGCGGTGGTCATTGTCGACGGCAAGCAACTGCGTGTGCCGTTTACCGACGAGCAGAAGGACCGGCAGAAGCAGATCGCGGCGGAATACTTTGCTGCCGGCCGGACCTATCGTCTGATCTTCGGCGGAGGTGAAGCCGGATCAGTCACAGTGAAAAAATGGAGCGAAGGATGCAACACCGTGCATGCCGAAATAACGCCGTCAACTTCCGCTCATCTGGGTGGCGAGGTGAAAGCGCTGGCAACAAACTCTGATTCGCTCGGGAAGCGCGCCAGCGCGCGGCGCGCGCCGACCGAGGCAGAACGCGCTGCCGTGTTGACTCTGGTCAACAGCATCTACCGGCAAAACCGGACTCCGGCCAATCTGATCTCTGCGATTAAGATCACAAATCTAACGGCCACCGATCTTGATGGCGACGGCAAATACGAGTTCATCGGCAGCTTCACGTCGTCGGCAAAAAACAAATTCGAGCGCGATCTCTTCCTGATTGCGAAGTCGCAGGGCACCGTGATGCGCGCCGACCTGACAAAATTTCAGGCTTATCAGCCGCCGCCTGAGGAGTTCCTTCACAGCATTGATTTTGTCGACCAGCTCGATCTGGATCGAAACGGCGTCGGTGAAGTCTTTGCCGTCCAGGGTGGATTTGACGCTTACGGCTATCTGATATTCAAGAAGGTAGCCGGCCGCTGGCGGCAGGTTTACGACGTGATGGGCGACGCCTGCTGAGCGGCTCGCGGGGAGGTCAGGCTTCCGCCGCAATCGTAGTTTGAGCTCGATCGACTGGAGCTTTGCTCTTCTTCCTCAATATCAAAGCCGAGATCAGCGTCACGATCAATCCGATGGGGAATGGCTCTGTGAAGGTGATCGCCGCGTTGAAAAACGGATTGTCGTACATCTCTTTGAACTTCTTCATCTCCTGCATCTTGGCCTGAATTACTGCCGGGCTGGCGCCTGAGGCTTTGGCCTTTTCCACCACATAGGCCGCGTATTTCGCGAAAAAGTCGGGCATGAAATTGAAGTAGAGAATCTCCCAGGCCACGACGTAACCGATACACGAGATGAGTGTGATCAGAATGCCGACCGCGAAAGCCCGCCCGAAAGTGATGGTCCCCCCGGCAATGTTTTCGCGATATGAACGAATGCCGAAGAACACCAGCAGGAACGAGAGCACCATCGACGTGTAGCCGATGATCGCGCCTTTGTCGAACCCGATTCTCTCCACGAAGGGTAATGTGGCAAACATCATTAGCGCCATGATGGCTCCGGAAATCAGCCCGAAAGTCAGCACCGTCTTTTTCATCGAATAATCTCCTCGAAGTAGTTTCGAAAACCGGGCGCCACATTAGCTGAATCGTCGAAGTCTGTCGTCATACTTTCGGGTGAATTTGCCGTTCTGCCTGAGAATCATCCTTTCGGATGATCGATTTAAGCGGATCGCGGACATCCTGTCCGCCTGAGCGCACAGCGCGAACAATACTCTTGGGAATTCTCCTCGAGAATCGCAGCGTGCTTCGCACGCTGGCGGACAGGATGTCCGCGCTCCATTTGCAGTGAGCTATGGTATCAATCCAAGTTCCTTCCCCATCTGCACCGCCTGTGTTCTACGCTTGGCGCTAAGTTTGTCGAAGAGCCGGCTGGAATGGGTCTTGACCGTGTTCTCGCTGACAAAGAGCTTCTCGGCAATCTCGCGATTGCTTAAGCCGCCAGCAATCAATTCGAGGATCTCGAGTTCGCGTCGAGTGATCCCGAGCTCGCGCAATCTGGTCTCGTTCAAAGTGAAAGGTTCCGCAACTCGAACTTCTTTAACGATGATTGTTTCCTTGTTCCTGGTTAATTTAAGTCCGAGCCAGATGCCCAGCCCCGCAAACAGCAAGGCAATCAATCCGCCGTAGATTTCGATGGAGTGCTCGACGACCAGGAAGCGATACTCGACGAGTTTTAAAAGGAGGATCAGCATTCCGCCGCAGAGACCGTAGATGAGGATGTGTTTCTTCATCCTGAAGATCTCTCGGGCAATCAGGTGCGACAGGTCGTTACCACTCTGCTTTGGCGATGTATTTGAGGACGTGCTTGATGGAAATGACGCTGTACGAGCCGTCAGCCTTCCGGATCGGAATGTGCCGGTAGCGCCCCATCGACATCTTGTTGACGGCCGTGGCGACGGAATCGGTCTCGCTCAGGATCTCAGGATTCGAACTCATTAGTTCACGGACGGCAGTCTGGTTGGATTTGGCGGCTGAGCCGGTTAGCTTGTTGAGCAGGTCACGTTCGGTGAAGATGCCCACAAGCTTTCCATTCTCGATCACCAGCGCGCAGCCCAGGCCGGCGACTTTCATTTTTTTGACAACTTCAAGCGCGGGAGTGTGGGTCGAAACGCTGAGTAACTCCTGATCGAGATGATTGATGTCATTTTCCATTACTGAACTGGCCGGGCCTTCGCGGTCCGCCTGAGGAACGTCGAGGTTCAAGAGCGAGGTCACGCACTCTTCACAGCGATCCGCGCCTTCGATGTTGTCATGACCACAGGATGGACAGATCATTTTTGATTTCCAATTGTTGATTGCCGATTTGAGATTGCTTGTATTGCCCTGGCCAATTCCAACCTTAAACCAATCTTGCTCGTTAAGGCTCGAATTTCAATCGGCAATCGGCAATCAAAAATCGGACATGTCTCTACTCCACCGTCCACATATCGCCGCTGTAAATCAGTTTCTCCAGCGTGCCGGGGCCGGACCTGGCAATTGCGGTGTCGATCTGATCGGCCAGCATTTGATCGTAGCTGGGCCGCTCGACCGCACGAAAGACACCGACAGGCTGGGGAAACCCAGGCTGTTCCATGCGCGCCAGCATGAAGGCGACGGAAGGATCCTGCAGATGAATGTCGTGAACCAGGATGTCGGCTTCGGTGATGCCCCCTTCGCCAATGGTTACCACTTCGGGATGCGCCCCATTCATGCGAATACCCTGATTCCGATCCTTGCCGAAGATCATAGGCTTGCCGTGTTCCAGATACAGCACCCGGTCCTGTCGCACGCTGCGCTCGGCAAAGTAATCGAAAGCATGATCGTTGAAGATGTTGCAGTTTTGATAGACCTCGAGGAACGACACCCCTTTGTGTCTGGCCGCGGCTTCGACCATCACACCCAGGTGTTTCACGTCGATGTCGATGGAACGGGCCACAAACGTGGCTTCGCTGGCGATTGCCAGTGACAGGGGATTAATCGGATAGTCGATTACACCCATCGGAGTTGATTTGGTGCGCTGGCCAAACACACTGGTTGGGCTGTACTGGCCTTTGGTCAACCCATAGATGCGGTTATTGAACAGAATGTAGTTAATGTCCAGATTGCGCCGCAGCACGTGCATGAAATGATTGCCGCCAATTGAAAGCGCGTCGCCATCGCCGGTAATTACCCACACACTCAAATCGGGATTTGCGGATTTGATTCCCGTGGCGATCGCCGGCGCCCGTCCATGAATGCTGTGAAAACCGTAGGTGTTCATGTAATACGGAAAGCGGGAAGAGCAGCCGATACCGGAAACAAAAACCATCTTCTCGCGTGGGATGTCGAGTTCCGGCATTACCTTTTGCACGTTGTTCAAGATGGCGTAATCGCCACAGCCTGGACACCAGCGCACTTCCTGATTCGAGACGAAATCTTTTTTCGTCAATTGTCCCGGCGGCGGGGCTGCGCCAAAAACGGCGGCGCCGACTTCGCTGTCTGCCGAGACGCTGGTGTCGACGTGCGTTTGGTTTCCGTTGCCGCCCGAACCATTACCTTGTGTGCTCATAACTGTTCCTCGATATGATTTCTACTGCCCAGTTGGACAGCTGCCGGTAATTTCAAAAACTCTCCACGAACATAGGGCTTAAGCTGAACGGCGAACTCGCTTGAGAGCCCGCGGATTTTGATAAGCTCCTGCGCATCTGCGAGATCCTTTAACCGATCCGGCGCCGTCATCCCCGAGGCGAGTTTCAATTCGATTAACTTCTCGAGCGTCGGAAATTTCACGCCGTCAATTTCAACAGAACTCTCGGAAGGCTCGGGAAACTTCACGGGCTTTGGTTTGCCGTCGCCGGGATATTCGCCCGCAGCAATCACTTCGATTGGAGTGCCGTCACGGATTGAGCGCAGCCGTTTCCTGGCTCCTTGAAATGCCGGAGAATAACCGAGGCCTATCAGCTCGTTATGAAACCTGTCGAGCCCGTTTGGGTCCAGGGTCAAATTAATGTCTTCGGTGAATCGGGGATAGCCATAGGCCATGAGGGCTACTGCGCCGATTACCACATAATCGATCTGATGTTCCTTCAGGTCAGCAACCAGAGGCGTCAGAGCATTGTTGAGTTTGCCTTCACCCATGAAGTAACGCTGACCTTCAGCGAAGATCTCCGAAACGGAGCCAGTGGTAATATTTGCGCGAGACAATCTCATTTCCTGACAAATCTGGCCCGCGCCGTTTAGAGATACTCCTCGACCTTCCGGACAATCTCGCGAATCTGGAACGGACGGCCTTTAACTTTTGAGAAGCCAACTGCATCGATCAGGTATTTCGCCCGAATCATCGTGCATAGTTGGCCGAGATTCATTTCGGGAATGATCACAGTTTCAAAACCGGCCAGAACTTCGCCCAGGTTTTTCGGGAAGGGATTCAGGTGGCGCAAATGTGCGCTCGAAACGGACTTGCCCTCGTTTTGCATCTTCTCGACCGCGGAAGTGATCGAGCCGTAGGTTGAACCCCAGCCCAGCACCATCACCTTCCCGGTCTTTTCGCCAAAGACTTCCACCGCCGGAATATCAGCGACCGCGCGATCGACCTTCTCCTGACGCAGCAGCACCATCAAATGATGGTTCTCGGGATCGTAGTTGACGTTGCCGGTGATGTGCTGCTTCTCAATGCCGCCGATACGATGCTCCAGTCCCGGCGTTCCGGGCAGCGCCCACGGCCGAGCGAGCGTGGCTTCGTTGCGCGCGTAGGGCATGAAGTTAGTCGGATCAGTGACGAACTGAACTTCGATTTTCGGAAGCTTATCAATCTCAGGCACGGCCCACGGTTCGGCGCCGTTGGCCAGGTAGCCGTCCGAAAGATAAAAGACCGGCACCATGTACTTGAAGGCCAGCCGCACCGCTTCGATCGCCATGTCGAAGCAGTCCGCGGGCGTGGAGGGTGCAATAACAATCGCCGGACATTCGCCGTTGCGGCCCCACACGGCCTGAAACAGGTCGGCTTGTTCCGTTTTCGTCGGTAATCCTGTAGACGGCCCACCGCGTTGAACGTTGATAATTACCAGCGGCAATTCGGTCATCACCGCCAGACCGATCGCTTCCTGTTTGAGCGCCACGCCTGGTCCGGATGTCCCGGTCAGTCCGATGTGGCCGGCAAAGCTGGCGCCGATCGCGGCGCACACTGCCGCAATCTCATCTTCGGCCTGAAAGGTCTTCACGCCATAGTTTTTGTGGCGCGCCAGTTCGTGCAGGATGTCGGACGCCGGCGTGATGGGATAGGAACCATAAAACAGCGGCCGTCCCGCCAATTGCGATGCGGTCACAAATCCGATGGCCGTGGCTTCGTTGCCGGTGATCTTGCGATATCGTCCCGGCGCGATGACGGCCTTCTTAACGGTATAATGCGTCGTGAAGACTTCAGTAGTCTCGGCAAAGTTATAACCGGTTTTCAAAGCGACTTCGTTTGCCTTGACCAGTTCGGGGTTCTTCTTGAATTTCGAATTGATCCAGCTCAAAGTCGGATCGAGCGGTCGATCATAGAGCCAGTACAACACGCCGAGCGCGAAGAAGTTCTTGCTGCGATCGATCTCTTTGCGTGAAAGCTGCACGTTGCCCTTCAAGGCATTCCGGTTGAGTGTCGAAATTGGCAATTGATGAACGCGATAGCCGGTCTCCAGGTCCGGAAGGTTTACTTTCAGCGCGGCAGGATTCATCGCGACCAGAACGTTGGGCTGATCGCCGGGAGTGCGAATGTCGTGATTGGAAAAATTTAACTGGAAGCCGCTCACGCCTGGCAGACTGCCGGCAGGGGCACGAATCTCAGCCGGAAAATCCGGCAACGTCGAGATGTCATTGCCCATAATCGCCGAGGTGTTGGTGAACTGCGTGCCCGTCAGTTGCATACCGTCGCCGGAGTCACCGGCGAAGCGGATGGTTACCGTGTCCAGTTCTTCAAGATGCTTGTCGATCGGTGGTTCTATGACTGAGCTCATAAATATTCCGCGTGCCTTTTTCCTTGAATCTATTGCCAATTTTCCATTGCCAATTGCCGATTATCAGCGGCGGTCATTAAATCGGAGATCGCCAATCAAAATCGGCACTGCTCTCACCCACCGTCAAGGGTATCCATCACCTGCGCGGGTAGCGGCGGCAGGTTCATGGTTTCCTTTGGATAGCACTCTGCCAGGTAGGTGATGATGTCAAAAACTGAAATCGATCCGACCAGCTCACCTTTCTTGACCAGCGGAATGTTGCGAAAGCTCTTCTCGTTCATCAGACGCACAGCGTCGCCGATCGTTGCTTCTGACGAAAGAGTCTCAACCACCGGTTGCATCCAGGCGTTGATGGGTGACTCCAAATCAACCTCCTCACCCAGCACCTTGTTCAGCAGATCTCGCTCTGTAAAAATGCCGACCACGCGGCCGTCGTCGGAAATGATCACACAACCACCCTCGTCATTTTTCATGGCCTCAATGGCTTGCGAGAGCGGGGTGTAAGGCGATACCGCGACATAATCGTCAGTCGGCAACACGCTCACGCGCTGGTCACAGGCATTTCGAAGTCGATCCATTAATGGCTATCAGGAGTTCAGCGCTTCTTCAAACGATTCCTATCTTAATTGTCCGCGGGCGAGAATGGAAGCGGAGCTGATCACACTGTCGGTCGGTTCAATGTGATCTGCGGGTAGAGGGCCGGTATGGGAAAAGGGGCCGGGCGTTCGGCGGCGCGCAAGATAAAACATGCCGGCATCAGGAGCAATCAGTGGCCGACCATCTCAATTGCCATCACCGTAAGGTCGTCCGATTTGGGTCGTGCCAATGAAAACTCACTCAAATCGTCCAGCAACTCCTTAACTAACCTGACCGCTGGGAGTTGTCGGCATCCGGTCAGGAATGCAGACAGCCGGCTGTCGCCATATTCACAGTCATCCTGGTTGCGGGCTTCTGACAAGCCATCGGTGTAAAGCAATAGCCGGTCACCCTTCCCGAGTTTGACCTGCGTTGACGAATAGCGTTCCTGGCAGAACATGCCGATCGGTAAACCTGTGGCTGGTATTGGCGTCACGCCACCATCGTGCAAAAGCAAAGGCGCCACATGACCGGCATTGCAAATCTCCATCTCACCGGACCTGGCGGCCTTACCGCAGACGAGCGTCGCGTAGTAAGGTCTCATCGTGCTTTCTGCAAAAAGTTGATTGGCGCGTTCGACCAGTTCGTTCACACCCAAACCCGCGCTAATCAAGCTGCGAAAGATCGCGTGCAAACGGCTCATCAATAACGAAGCGGCCACGCCCTTGCCCGAGACGTCACCGATTAGAAAATAGAGTTCACCGTTGTCGAGGCTTACCAGGTCGCAGTAATCGCCGCTGACTGGTCCAGCCGGCTCGTAATGGTAAGAGACTTCCCAACCATTAAACTTCAGATTCTGCTTTGGCAGGAGCTCGCCCTGAATCAGCCATGCGCGGTCAAGATCTCTTTCCAGTTCCAGCAGTTGTGCGGGCGTAAAGCATGAAAGACAGGTTTTGGCCAAAGGATCCAGATTCATCGCGGCCTGGCCAATCAGGTCATGACACACCTGGCATACACCGTAACCCTCCCGGCTTAGGCTCTCGATCGCGGCTTTGACTTCCCGCAGTAGCCCATTCAGTTGAAAGGCGTCCACGGAGTCTTTGGCGTTTGCTTCAAGACGTTCGCGCCAGTTCATAAGTTCACTACGAAGATCAGGTGTTGTGGCTCGGATGGCAGCGCTCATTTTTTCTCCTCGGTTAGATGAACCCTTGCGCAAACCTTAAGTGATGTGGATGCAAACAGCAATTAATCATACGCTCCAGTGGCCCGCACGGTTCGCGAAAAACGTCCTTATTTTAGCTTGCAAACGGCTACAAATCTATCCGCTTTTGGCTAGCTAAATGGCCCCGGACGCAAATCGTCCGGTGATTTCCTTT
>WNFR01007923.1_pt1 | contig 10775 bp, 9 predicted proteins | sample 5400221 | NCBI WGS metagenome assembly WNFR01 (sample SAMN13153357, study PRJNA577476) | soil metagenome | isolation source: 40 cm soil under Madrone tree | place: USA:California | collected 2016-06-14 | reverse complement strand
GAGCCGCCGCCGAGGCTGACCACATCGGTGTCGCCGGTAATCAGGTCGATGGCCTCGACCGGCACCCTCAGCAACGCGGAGACGACCTGGGCAAAGCTCGTCTCGTGACCCTGGCCGTTCGGCTGGGTGCCGATGACCACCTCGACCCGGCCCGCCGGCGTGACGGTGATCTCGGTGCGCTCGCGCGGCGCCCCGATCGAGGATTCGACATAGTTCGCCAGACCCAGTCCCAGCAGCTTTCCGCGCGCCTGCGCCTCCTGTCGGCGCGTTGCAAACCCGTCCCAGTCTGCGATGCGCATCGCCAGATCCATATTCGCTTCGTACTCGCCGCTGTCGTAGCGGGCGCCGACGGCATTGCCGTACGGCATCATCTGCGGCCCGATGAGGTTCTGGCGGCGCAGTGCCACGCGATCGAACCCGAGCTCCCGCGCAGCCTTGTCGATCAGCCGCTCGATCGCAAATGTCACCTCCGGACGCCCCGAGCTGCGATAGGCGTTGGTCGGCATCGTGTTGGTGAACACCGCCCGCGAGCGCAGGCTCGCTGCCGGGATGTCGTAGGAGCCGGTGACCAGCGCCGACCCTTTGCCGAGCGGCGACAGTGAAACGCAGCGACCCCCGACATTGCTGATGTTGTCGGCGCGCAATGCCAGAAAGCGACCGTCGGCGCGCAACGCCAACGCCACGTTGGTCACCAGATCGCGGCCCTGGAAGTCGCTGAGAAACGCCTCCGAGCGCGTCGCCATGTATTTGACCGGCCGACCAAGCCTGCGCGCCGCCCATAGGACCAGGCCGAACTCGACATAGGGCCGATTGCGCGCGCCGAAATTACCGCCGACATCAAAGGACAGAACGCGTAGCCGCTCGGGGGCGATCCCGAGCACTGCGGCGAGCTCGGCCTTCTGGCGGACCGCACCGCCGCTCCCGGCATAGAGCGTGTAGCGATCGGCGGCCCCGTCGTAATGGCCGAGGGCCGAGCGCGGCTCGAGCGGTACCGCCGTAACCCGCCCCACGTGAATTTCCATTTCGACTACATCGTCGGCGGCCGCGAATGCTCGGTCCGTGGCCTTCGCGTCGCCGAAACGCGTGTCGACGAGGACATTGTCCGGCGCCTCGTCCCAAATCGCCGGGGCGCCCGGTGCGAGAGCGGCCTCCGAGGCGGCCACCCACGGCAGCACCTCATAGTCGATCTCGACCGCCTCTGCCGCGTCGAGGGCTTGCGCCAAGGTCTCGGCCACAACGATCGCGACCGCTTCGCCGACATGCCTCACCTTGGCGACCGGCAACAGCGGCTGCGGGCCGATAAAGATTGTGCCGCCGCCCGGTCCGGTCAGCTTCAGATCGTAGCGGGTCGACGGCACCGGGCTGTGCGGGATCGGTGCCAGCCCGTCGGCGAGGCAGTCCCTGCCGCTGAATACGCCGAGGACGCCCGGCAGCCGCTGGGCGCGTCTGCCGTCGATCCGAACCATCCGTGCATGCGGGTAGGGGGAGCGGACCATCACGGCATAGGCCTGCTCGGCCATATTGAAGTCGTCGGTGAACCGGCCCTTGCCGGTCAGCAGCCGGTGATCCTCCTTGCGGCGCAGCGGCTGCCCAATCGCGCCGATCGCCGCCACCGCCGCAATGTCGATCGCATCGTTCATATCGGTTTTCACATCTTGACAATCTCGAAAATGCGCTTATGATAAGCATGTATGGTGAGCCATATCACGAACACGGACCGGTGCCAAATGCCCACACCAAGTCTCCCTGCTCTCTCCCTCAGACGGCGCATTCGCCTCCCTGCTCGGCGGGCCCGGCTCAGGGCGGCTAACGATCTGATCTGCCTCGGGTTATGGTCGATTGCGGGGCGCTTTTGCGGGCTCGGTCGCATTTTCTCCCTGCTCTCAGGGAGGGCGGGCCGCCGGCCGCGCGGTCAGTCGACCGGGAAGTTGCCACGTTATCGGACAGTTTTCGAGGACGCCGCGGCCGCGGTAGGGGAGGTGGCGCTCGCCGATCGCCTCGGTCACCCAAACGTGACGTGCGAATCATGCGGAATAATGGCACCTCTGGCGCGTCACAACGTAATAAACCGCGCGGGGAGGGTATCGGTCATGCGCTCGACATCGTGGTTCGCTGCCGTCTTTATCGCGCTGCTCGGTCTGCCGGCCTTGGCTCAGGCCCCGCCGGAGGGGACGCCGACGCGCATTCGCGGCACAGTCGACAAGCTCGATGGCCAGACCCTGACGCTCAAATCGCGCGACGGGCAATCCCTGACGGTTGCGCTGGCTCCGAACTTCACCGTGCGCGGCGTCGTCGCCAAGAACGTTGCCGACATCAAGGCCGGAGACTATGTCGCCTCGACCTCGGTCAAAGGCCCCGACGGCAGGCTCAAGGCCATCGAGGTGCACATCTTTCCCGAAAACCTGCGTGGCACCGCCGAAGGCCAGTTTCCCTGGGATCTCGTCCCTGACAGTGTGATGACCAACGCGACGGTGGCGCAAATCACCGCTGCGCCGCAGGGGCAGGTCATGAAGGTCACCTACAAGGGCAGCGAGGCCGAAGTCACCGTGCCCCCCGGCATTCCGATCGTCGGCTATGTCCCTGGCGACTCCGCCCTGCTGAAGCCCGGTACCGCAATTTTCATCGTCGCCCGCAAGCAGGCCGACGGCACGCTGACCGCTGCTTCGGTGACCGCCGAGAAGGACGGTGTCAAGCCGCCGATGTAGTCCGGGGCGGAAGCCGGCTCAACCGTGGTTGCGCGATAACCGTCAACGAACTCTACGGGAGGATGCCTGATCATGCACTCGACATATATCGCCGGCGTTTTCGGAGCGCTTCTCGCCCTGCCGGCCCTGGCGCAGACCCCGCCCCAGGGGGCGCCGATGCGGGTCGCCGGCACGATCGACAAGCTCGAAGGCAACAATTTGACAGTCAACATGAAGGATGGCCCAGCCGTCACCGTCGTGCTCGCCGACAATGCGGCGGTGTTCGGGGTCGAGAAGCGCACCGTCGCCGACATCAAACCCGGCGACTTCCTCGCCTCGGGAGGGGTCAAGGGCACCGACGGCAAGATCCATGCGGTCGAGGTGCGCATTTTCCCCGAAACGCTGCGCGGCACCGGGGAGGGCCAGCGCCCGTGGGATGCCAGGCCGGACGGGGTGATGACCAACGCCACGGTCGGCACGGTCAGCCAGTCGTCGGAGGGCGGCGTCATCCACGTCAAGCACAAGGATGGCGAATCCGAATACACGATTGGGCCCGAGGTGCCCGTACTGGCCTATGTCGCCGGCGACCGAACTCTGCTCAAGCCCGGCGCCGCAGTCGTCACTATCGCGCAGAAGAAACCCGACGGGACCCTAACGACCGGCCGGGTGACCGCCGAGAAAAACGGCGTCAAGCCGCCGATGTAGTCCGAGGCGGGAGCCGTTCATCGGTTCGACCGTGGTAGAGCGTGAGCAATGTTGCCGGTAGGGTGAGTAATGGGATCAGTCCGTAACCCCGTTGAGCGCGAAGTCGAAGATGTCGAAATTGCGCAGCCGATCGGTTTCGGCCCGGTGCTGATACCCTGGGGTCAGCGGCCGCGAGAGGATGAAGGGCACGCGCTGTTCGCCGAGGCCGCCATGCGAGCGCAAGCGATGGCCGGCAAGCCCGGAGAGATCGTGGTCGGCGCGTGACGCGCCGATCACGGTGTTGGCGTCGCCGAGGACGACGAAGTCAGCCTCACGGTCGAGCGGCAGCTCGAACCGACGCGCCGCCTCCGCGCCGTCGACGACCATGGCGATCCCCGGTAGCGCTGTGCTGGCCGCCATGAGCGAGGCGAGATCAGAGCCGTTGCGGGCGTAGACCCGGACAAAGGATCCAAGCGCGCCATGATGGCGCACGAAGGGGTCGGTGATCGGGCAGATCACCCGCACCGCACCGGCCCCGAAGCGATTGTTGAGCACGTCTTCGAGAAACACCACGTGGGGCTCGCCGTTGGGCCGCGCCTTGTCGTTCATGCCATGGTCGGCAACGAGCCCGACGACGGCGCCGAGCTCGACAAAGCGCCGCACCCGGTCGTCGATCGCCCGGTGAAAGGCATCGGCCGCCGGATCGCCCGGCGCATGCGCATGCTGGACGTAGTCGGAGAGTGACAGATAGAGCAGCTGGGCCGCTCGTTGCTCGAGCAAAGCGATCCCGGCGTCGAGCACGAACAGCGACAGATCGGCCGAATACATATCCGGCCTTTCCCGTCCGACCATCGCTTCGACCTCGGCGTCGGCGCATTCGGACGAGAAGCAGATGCCGGCGAGATTTCGGCCCAGGAGCCTGCGTAGCTTGTCCTTGGCCGTGATCGCCGCGGTTCTGACGCCGACGCCGGCCATCAGCGCAAGGATTGTCTCGCTGCGCATCAACGCGGGGTCGGTCATCATGATCGCATGCCCGGTTTGGCGATCGAGACAGTAGTTGCCGGCGATGCCGTGGACCGAAGGCGGGGCGCCGGTGACGATCGAGACATTATTCGGGTTGGTGAAGGTCGGCATCGCGGCGTCCGCGGTGCCGAGATAGCCGTCGCGGCGGAACGAGCCGATGGTCGGGAAGACCCCCTCGGGGATGCCGTGGTCGAGGTATTCGGGATCGCACCCGTCGACGCAGATGACCACGGTCGGGCGCTGCGGCTCGCGGTACCGCCGGCCGTTGAGCTCGATCGCCTCGGACATCGCCGCTTCTCCGCAGCCCGTACTCAAGGCGATTATCGCGGCAAATTTTCCGGAGCGCACGCATCACGCGTGCGCCGACGAGAGCTGGTGCAATGCGACACCGGCGGCATCGATCAGCTCTCGCGGGGCTCCTTCTCCGCGGTCGGCTCGGGAGCGCCGTCTTCGGTGCGGGTCGCGGTCCGTTCCTGCTGCCGCTGCAGCTTCTCGTCCTTTCGGGCCTTTTTGGCGCGGTCGCGCTCGGCACGCTCATAGCGATAATTCGGTTTGCGCATCAGCAGACTCCTGGCGACTTGATATGATGTAGCCCGGCCCCGGGGAAATGTTAGCGGCGACGCACGCGGGTCAAGGACTTGATCGGGGTGCGGGGTTTTCCGGAGATCTCGCCAATCTGCCGATCCTGGGCTTCGAGAAAAGTCTTGGCAAGCAGGTCTCTGTCAACATCGGCGAGCTCCGAGCCCGGTACTTTACGGTTGGAGGTGCGCGTCCCGTCCTCGTAGAGGACATCGAAGAGAATGAACTCCTCCACGCGGCGAACGGTGGAACGTCTGGCCATATGTCAATCCTCGGAATGCTGATTCATATGCCGCGGCGATCGCTGATTGGCGGTTGGCGACGGGCGGCGCAGGAATGCCGGAAGCGAACCGACAGCGGATGGTTTTCCGCGCCGGAATTTGGCGCCGGCAGCTGGCGGCGAGTGTCCGGCCGACGCGGCGGGAGCCTGCCGCCGCGGGGGGCTGCCATTGCGCGGCAGGCGCGGTGCCGCCGGCCGCTCGATCGGGCCGTTGCGCAGGACGGCGGTCGCCGACGGGACCGTGATCGCGCGTAGGGCGCACCGTGTCAGCTTCTCGATGTCGCGCAGATAGGGCCGCTCCTCATCGCTGCAGAACGCAATCGCGATCCCGGCGGCGCCGGCCCGCGCGGTTCGGCCGATGCGATGCACGTAATCTTCGGGCACGTTCGGCAGCTCGAAATTGATGACGTGCGACACCCCGTCGACATCGATGCCGCGAGCGGCAATGTCGGTGGCGACAAGCACGCGGGTCTGGCCGTCGCGAAAGCCGGCGAGCGCTCGTTCGCGCTGCGGCTGGGATTTGTTGCCGTGAATGGCACTCGCCTCGATGCCAGCGCTGACCAGGTGACGCACCACGCGGTCGGCGCCGTGCTTCGTCCGGGTAAAGACCAGCACGCGGGCGAAGGACGCATCGTGCAGCAACATCGCAAGCAAATCCCGCTTCCGATCGCTCGGCACGAAGACCACCTCCTGTTCGACGCGCTCTACCGTCGTGGCCGACGGTGCGACGACCACCTTGACCGGGTCGTTGAGATAATCCTCGGCCAGGGTGGCGATGGGCCGTGGCATCGTCGCCGAGAACAGCAGCGTTTGCCGCTGCCGCGGCACCAGCTTCACGATGCGCCTCAGCGCATGGATGAAGCCGAGGTCGAGCATCCGGTCGGCCTCGTCCAGAACCAGAACCTGTACGCTCGCCAGGGTCAGCGAGCGGGTGTCGATCAGATCGAGCAAGCGTCCGGGCGTGGCAACGAGGATATCGACGCCGCGCGCCAGTTTCTGCCGCTGCGGCCCGATCGGGACCCCGCCGAATACCACCGCGGTCGACAACGGCATCGCCGCGCCGTAGGCACGAAAGCTGTCGGCGATTTGGCTCGCCAGCTCCCTCGTCGGGGCCAGAACGAGGGTGCGGCAGGTTCGCGGCGCCGCTCGTTGCCGAACGGCGGCGAGGCGCTGGAGGATCGGCAGCGCGAAGGCGGCGGTCTTGCCGGTGCCGGTTTGTGCGATGCCGCACAGATCGCGCCCGCCGAGCACTGGCGGGATGGCCCGGAGTTGTATCGGCGTCGGTGCGGTGTAGCCTTCCGCGGCGAGGGCGCCAAGAATGGGCGCGGAAAGTCCAAGGTCGGAGAAATTGGGCAAAGTGGTGATGGCCTCTCGGGGTTGGAATGCCGACAATGCGTTCGCGTGAACGCAGTGCGCGGGGTCGGGAGACGACCCGCGCGATCAGGGCTGTCTAGATGTCGGCAGGGGATAAAGACCGGTCCGGATTCCACCGTGTGGGTGGTTCACTCACGCAGAACCGGTCACGTGACTCAAACCAGGAGCACGAACACTGCATGCCTAATATGCTGGCGGATCCGGCGGGATCAAGTGCCAACCCGCCGACCGCGTCGCCTTCGGCCGCGGATCTGGACCATGGGAGGAGCGGGTTTTGCTCCTCCGCGCGGCAGAGCGAGCTGTTGTCATTGCGAGCGCAGCGACGCAATCTCGGAGGATGGAATTCTTCGAACATCGGGATTGCTTCGTCGCCTTGCGGCTCCTCGTAATGACAACCCGATGACAACCCAATGAATGCCCGGCTGAAATAGCGATCGCTCTGTGGTGACCGCCGCGCCCGCCCCGCGCTCCTCGACCTACCGGGCCAGTGACGGCGCCGCCTATGAGCGTTTTCTCGGCCGCTGGTCGAGGGTGCTCGCCGGTCCCTTCGCGGAATTCGCCCGATTGCCGGAGGATGGGGCGATCCTCGATGTCGGCTGCGGCACCGGCAGCCTGACGCTGAGCCTCGCCGAGCGGCGGCGCGGCAGGGTGGGCGGGATCGACATTGCCGCCCCCTACATTGCGTTTGCCCGGTCTCGGCCAGTTGGTGACCGCGCCGATTTCGCGGTCGGCGATGCCTGCCATCTGCCTTATGCCGATCGCCATTTCGGCGCGTCTCTGGCTCAGCTCGCGCTGAACTTCGTGACCGATCCGGCGCTCGCCTTGCGCGAGATGCGGCGGGTTGTCCGGCCGGGCGGGGTCGTCGCCGCCGCGGTGTGGGATTTTCGCGGCGGGCTCGTCTATCAGCGCCTGTTCTGGGACACGGCGGCCGGTCTCGACCCGCAAGCCGGCGCGGCGCGCGATCGGCTGTTTGCGAGCCCGCTCGCGCTGCCCGACGGTCTGCCCGAGCTGTGGCGGGAGGCAGGGCTGCGAGGGATCGAGCGTGGGTCGATCACAATCCGGATGGAGTACGCGGATTTTGCCGATTATTGGGAACCGCTCCTCGGCGGCCAGGGCCCGGTCGGCGCCTATGTTGCGAGCCTGTCTCCGGACCGCCGCCGGGTGATCGAAGAGCGCGTTCGGCTGTCTTATTTGTCGGGTGCCCCCGACGGTCCGCGCTCGATGACGGCGACGGCCTGGGCTGTGCGCGGCACCGTGCCGTGATTTAGCCCTTGCCCCGTCATTCAAACTGGTATCGTTGCTGATTGCCAAGGAAGGAGACCGAGATCATGAGCTCGAACGGCAAAGTCGCCCTTGTCACCGGCGGGGGAAGCGGCATCGGCAAGGCCTCGGCGCTGGCGCTGGCGCGAGAGGGATTTGCGGTGGTCGTCGCCGGCCGCCGTCCCGACCCGCTGCAGGCCGTCGTCGGCGAGATCGAGGGCCTGCAAGGGAAGGCCTTGGGTGTCCCGACCGATGTCGGCAACCCGGACTCGGTACGGGACTTGTTCGCCAAGACCAAAGAGACCTTCGGGCGGCTCGACGTGCTGTTCAACAATGCCGGCTTCGGCGCCAACGCCCCGATCGAGGAGCTCGCTTTCGAGCGCTGGAAGGCCGTCGTCGACACGATCCTGACGGGCTCGTTCCTGTGCACCCAGGAAGCCTTCAAGATCATGAAGGACCAGCAGCCGATGGGCGGCCGGATCATCAACAACGGCTCGATCTCGGCGCATGTGCCGCGGCCCAATTCGGTCGCCTATACCTCGTGCAAGCATGCGATCACCGGTCTCACCAAATCGACCTCGCTCGACGGCCGCAAATACGACATCGCCTGCGGCCAGATCGATATCGGCAATGCGCTGACCGAGATGACCCAGCGCATGCAGCGGGGCGTGCCGCAGGCCAACGGCACGGTCATCGAGGAGCCGGTGATGGACGTGCAGAACGTGGCCCGTGCGGTGGTGTTCATGGCGACCGTCACACCCGAGGCCAACGTCCAGTTCTTGACGGTGATGGCGACCAAGATGCCGTTTGTCGGCCGCGGCTAGGCGCCTCACCCACCCGGCGCTGCGTCCCGGCTCCCGCCTTTTCTCCCTGAGAGCAGGGAGAAAATGCGATCGAGCCCGCAAAATCGCCTCTCTAATCGACCATAATGCGAGGTATACCAGATGGTTAGACGCCCTGATCAGGGCCCGCCGAGCAGGGAGGCGAATATGCCGGCTGAGGGAGGCAGCAGGGAGACGTGATGTCGGCATTTCGCACCGGTCCGTATTGGTGATATCGCGCATCATAAATGGTTATCATATACGCATTTTCTACATTTAGCAAGACGAAAATTTAACAAGAAAGCTACGGACGGGCTGTAGCAAGGGGCGCCAACACCTGGACCTAGGTCCGAGCGAAACCGGTTTGCCCCGATCGCCTTGCAGAACAATGTGATTGACAATATCGCAATAAGATGCTACGGTGCGCCGAAGTTGGTAACCAACAGCGGCGTGACTTGATGAACGGTGGGATTGCCCATGGCTGGGTTTACCGGCCTGGAATGAGTTGCGGCTGTATCAGCGGGAGGCGGGCGGGGGAGGCCCTCGCGTAATGCGTCTGCTGGATAGTTCCGCGGAACAGCAAGGACGCGCCATCCTCGCCGGCGTCGCCGGCAATGTGATGGAATGGTACGACTTTACCGTCTACGGCTATTTCGCGGCGGTCATCGGGCGTCAATTCTTCCCCGCGGAAGACCCGATTTCCTCGCTGCTCGCCGCGTTCGGCGTCTTTGCCGCGGGCTTTCTGATGCGGCCCTTTGGCAGTCTGGTGTTTGGCCATATCGGCGACAAGATGGGGCGCAAAGCCGCGCTGACGGCATGGGTCATGCTGATGGCGGTGCCGACATTCCTGATCGGACTTCTGCCGACCTACCAGGAGATTGGCATTACGGCAGCGGCGCTGCTGGTGTTGCTGCGACTCCTACAGGGACTCTCGGTGGGCGGCGAATACACCACCTCGGCGATCTTTCTGGTTGAGCGGTCGAACCCCGGACACCGAGGGTTCCTTGGCAGTTTCGGGCCATTCGGGGCCTGCGCCGGCGTGCTTTTAGGGTCGGCGGTCGGCGCCGCGACAACCACCATTCTCGACCAGGCGTCGCTCAACGGCTGGGGATGGCGGCTCCCTTTCATACTCGGGATCAGCGTGGGCCTTTCCGGGCTCTACATCCGCCGTCACCTGCTCGATGAGGCAGTGCCGCAAAGGAGAGGGTCCGCGGTGAAGTCGCCGGTGCCCGAAGCACTCCGTACCGAATGGCGCGCGATCGCGAGGCTTGTCGGGCTCAATGCCGGATACGCCGTCGGTTTTTACCTGTGCTTTGTCTACATAACGACTTACTTGCGGCAGACCGACCATCTTTCGGCATCGAAGGCTCTCGATATCAACACAATCGCCATTGCGGCGCTGCTGTTGCTGATCCCGTTAGCGGGAGCTCTGTCGGATCGTCTTGGCCGCAAACCCGTCATGCTGGCTGCAACCGGCGGATTATTGGTTTTGAGTTGGCCGCTGTTCTGGATGATGCACCATCCCGACGCTCCGGTAATCCTCTTGGGCCAGCTCGGTTTCGCGGTTCTGGTCGCGGGCTTCGCGGCTGTAAGCCCGGCGGCCATGGTCGAGCTGGTGCCGGATCGGCTGCGCTGCACGGTCCTTTCTGTCGGATACAATCTCGGTTTCGGCATTCTCGGGGGACTGACGCCCATGGTCGCGGTCTACACGATAAACCGAAGCCACGACGATCGTTCGCCCGCCTTTCTGCTGATGGCGGCAGCTGCCGTTTCGTCGATCGTGATCGCCGGTTTGCGCGAAACCTACAAACTCGCGCTGGCGAGCCCGGCTGGCCTAAGCACAACCGCCGCTTCAGCAGGCGAGGGGGATGTCCCGCTCCGTGTTGAAATTCGCTCGGCAGGCATCACTGGTTGATCAGGCTACGCGACCTTGGCTTGCTGTTCAAGGTCGGGGTTGGTGAGGTTCTTGGCCTGGTGGGCAGCCAGGGCCGCCCGCAGGATCGGTAGTTGCTTGCGGGCCTTGAGCCGACCTTGCCCTTTCAGGGCGGTACAAAAGTGAATCTTATAGGC
>WNFR01007921.1_pt1 | contig 10776 bp, 10 predicted proteins | sample 5400221 | NCBI WGS metagenome assembly WNFR01 (sample SAMN13153357, study PRJNA577476) | soil metagenome | isolation source: 40 cm soil under Madrone tree | place: USA:California | collected 2016-06-14 | reverse complement strand
GCTCGGAGCTGAAGCCGAACAGCTTCCCGAGGATCGGCAAGTCTACAAGGAACGGGATTCCCGACTTCGTCACCGTGACCTCGGTCACCGTGAGGCCGCCGATGACCGCCGTTTCTCCGTCGTTGACCAGGATCTGGTTGTCCGCCTGCTGCGTCTGGAACGTGAAGCCGATGTCCACCGACGCGGGCTTCACGTTGGAGCGCTCGGCGTGCACTTCCATCAGCACCTGGCGGTTCGCCGTCACGTGCGGCGTCACCCTCAGGTTGATGCCGGTTTGCTCGAACCGCACGGTGGCGCGCGGCACGGCGCCCGCGACGGCGCCCCCCGCGGTGCTCACGTCGATCACGCGGATCGGCACGCGGTCGCCGACCAGGATCTCGGCCACCCGGTTGTCGAGCGTCGTGATGGTCGGCTCCGCCTGGACGTCGGCCAGCTCGACCCGCTGCAGCGCCTGCAGGAACGTCGTCAGATCGAAGTTCCCGATCGCAGTCGAGAAGATCAGGTTCAGCGCCGGGTTCACCACTTCCTGATCGGCGTTCCCGATGGCGGACAGCGAGTTCCCGCCCAGGTCCACGATCGTCTGGTTGGGCGCGAAGTTGTCCTGCGGCACGAACGCGTCCGGTACGCCGTCGCCGTTGGTGTCGACGGCCTTCGCGGTCCGCGGGTCCGGCCGCTGCACCAGCTTGTTGAAGAACTGCGTCTGGGAGCCGAGGTCGTACTTCACGCCCAGCTCCTCCACGTCGGTGCGGTCGACGAAGATGATCTTCGCCTGGATCGACACCTGGGGTGTGCGGATGTCGAGCCCCTTCACGAACTCCTCGACCCGGCTGATCCGGCTCGTGATCTCGGTGATCACCAGCGCGTTGCTGGTGGAATCGGCGACGACCTGGCCCCGCTTGGTGAGGATCGACGCCACCGACGGCACCAGGGCCGAGGCCTTGGCGTAGTTCACCCGCACCAGCCGCGTCTCCACCGGCACCGTCGAGTCGGCGCGCGCCAGGTCGCGCTTGTCGATGACCTGGATGATGCCGCCGTCCAGCACGTTGGCGGCGAGCGCCTGCGATTCGAGCACCGCGTTGAACGCGAGGTCCCACGGCTGGTTCTTGATCTCGGCCGAGACCTGCCCCTTCACGTCCTTGGACAGGATGATGGTCCGGCCGCTGAACGCCGCGAAGCCCGCCACCACCTCCCGCAGATCCGCGTTGTCCCACGTCACCGTGATGCGCGCCGCCTGCGACTGGGCGCTCTCCTTCGCGTGGGCCGCGAGGTACGAATCGATCGCGCCGTCGCCGCTCTGCGCCGGCGTCGCGACCCGCGCCGCCTGACCGCCGCCGCCCCGGCTCGGAGTCCGCTGCGCCACCGGCAGCGCCACCGGGGCCGCCGCCGCGCTCGCCGCCGACTGGCTCGACCACGCCTCGAACGCCGTCCGCTCGGAGCCGATCTTCACCCGCACCTGACCGTCCCGGCGCTCGATCTGATAGTCCTTCAGCGCGTCGAGGTCGATCACGACCCGCACCACACCGGGCCGGAACTGAGCGTACCGGATATTCTTGATGCCGCCGCGGTTGGCTCCGTCGTACAGCACCGCGGGGGCGACGAGGCGCGCGCCCTGCAGGTCCACGACCAGCCGGGCCGGATTGGCCAACGTGAAGTCCTGTATGTCGACGGCGCCGCGGAGATCGATCACGACCTCCACGCTGCCCGCCGCCGGGAGCACGCTGACGGCCTTGACCTCGCCGTCCCGCGTGCCTCCCGCCCCCGCAAGGGCTCGGGGTGTCGCCGCGACGACCAGCCAGGCGGCGAGGGCTGCGATGCGCTTCATGGCGTTACCTCCTGCTTGGCGAGCGACAGACTCTCTTGCCGCTCGAAGCCGAACTCCTGCACCGTAAACACGATTTCCCGCGGCCGGATCGTGGTGGCCTTGAGGCGCCCGATGATGTTGCCCGGCTTCACCCGATACACTTTGCTGTTGGTCACATCGCGCAGCACCGCGACGCTGCGCGCCGGATACCGCCCGTCGTAGTAGATGCCCACGAGCCGCAGGTCCGACAGGAGCGGCCGGATGTCGCCCGACCGGAGCAGCGACAGGAACGGGTCGCGCCCGCCACCCTCGTACGAGAACACCTCGCGCACCAGCACCGGCGCCGCGACGCTGTCGCGCTTGGCGCTGTCCGGCTTCGCCGCCGCGGGGTTGGGCTTGGCCTGGGCCGCCAGCGGACCCGCGGCGAGCAGCGCGGCGACCCACGCCGCGAATCGCGTGCTCACCGTCCCCCCGCACCCTTCCTGGCCGGCGCCGCGGGCGGCGCCGCCGCCTTCACGAACGTGCGGATCGCGAACTGCGCCTCGAGCAGCGCGCCGAGCGTGTCGCCCAGCAGCTTCTGCGCCTGCTGCGCCGCCGCCTTGAGGATCACGTCCTGCGGCACGATGATGCGCGGCAGGCTCGCGATGTCGGACAGGAACTCGCCCAGCTGGTCGTAGTGCCCGATGATCTCGAGACGATACCGGTAGGTGTCGAACGGCGGCCCCGGCTCGACGGGCTGGGGCTCGATCCGGCCGATGGTCACGCCGCGCACTTTGGCCTTGGTCGAAATGTCGTCGATCAGCGCCGGGACTTCGTTCTTCTCGGGTACGAGGCGGCGCATCACCCCGAGCAGCGCCGTATACTCCTCGACCTTGCGGCGCAGGTCCTCCACCGTGCCGCTCGCGAGGTCCGCCTTCGCCTGCGCGATCACGGCCTCCATGCTGGCGATCTCGGTCTGGATGGCCTGGATCTCCTCGCCCGTCGGCTTCGCCCAGTAGTTCCAGAAAGCGTAGCCGAGCGCGGCCATGCCGATGGTGATGAGCAGCATCACCTGGCTCTGCCTGTCCTGCGGCAGCAAGGCCATGGCGCTACCTCGCCGACTGGGTCAGGGGGACGGTGCGGATGTACACCGAGTCCGCCACCCGGAAGCGCACCGCCACGTTGAACGCGGTGACCGGGCGGTCGGCCTCGATGATCGTGGACGTCGTCGCCGGGGTCACGTCGGTGAGCCAGGGCGACGCGGCGAGCTGCCGCAGGAACGTAGTGAACGCCTGGATGTCCACCGTGCTGCCGGTGATCCAGACGCGAACCTGCGTCCGCCCCGTCGAGTCCGGGCTGGCCGGGCCGGCCGGGACAGAACCCGGGGCGCCCGGGGCGACATTGCCGCCCCCGGCCACCGCGATCCCCGTGAGCCAGGTGTAGGGCGGCAGCGCCTTGGTGATCTGGTCGAGCACGTGCGGCCAGATGTAGCGGTCCGCGTCGATGCCGCGGATGACGGTAATCTCCGCGACGAGCGAGTCCCGGATGCGCTCCGACTGCCGCTTCTGCGCGATCACCGCGTCGAAGCGCCGCTTCTCCGCCTGCACCTCGGTGCGGCGGTTCTGGGCCACCCGCAGCCGCGTGCTCTGCGTGATGAACCACAGCAGCCCGCCACCGACCACGATCAACGAGGCCGCGCTGGCGGCGAGCAGCCAGGGGTTTTTGATGCTTGCCAGCAGACCCCGGAAGTCGGGCAGCGCGAGCTTGAAGCCCGCGCCGCCGCCGGCCGCCTTCTTCTTCTTTCCGGGAAGAAGATTTATTTCGATCATGCGGCGCGCCTCAGCGCCAGGCCCACGGAGAGCATCAAGAGGGGGGCCACCTCATCCACCGCGACGGACTCGAATACCGAGTCGCGCACCTTGAGTCGCTGCACCGGGCTCGCGAGCTCCACCGGCACCCGCAGGCGGTTCGACAACGCTTCGTTCAGACCCGGGATGCGTGCCCCGCCGCCGATCGTGTACACCCGCCCCAGTCCCCCCGCCGAGCGCGACGCCGTCGCCAGGAACGCCGCCGCCCGCTCCACCCCCACCGCGATCTCCTCGCCCCGAGCGTCCACGTACTGCGCCAGGTCCCCGCTTTGGGCCTGGCCCTGGATGACCCGCTCCGAGTCCTCGGCGGACAGCCCCTTCTCCCGCTGGAGGTCCTCCCGGAACCGCCGGGTGCCCACCGACAGATCCCGCGTCAGCACCGGGATCCCGTCCTCCAGGATGTTCACGTTGGTGACTTCGTGCCCGATGTTGACCAGCCCCACCACGCCTTGCATCGCGTCGGGGTGGTTCAGCTCGAAGGCGTTATGGATCGCGAACGCGTCCACGTCGATGATCGCCGCCTCGAGCCCCGCTTCCCCCAAAAGCGAGGTGCGGCTGTCCACCAGCTCTCGCTTGGCGGCAACGAGCAGCACGTTCATCTGCAGCCCTTCGGCGTCGGGATCGAGGATCTGGAAGTCGAGCTCCACGTTCGCCATGTCGAACGGCACGTGCTGCTCGGCCTCCCACCGGATCACCTCTCGGGCGTCCCCTTCTTTCATCCGGTCCATCTGGATCTTCTTGACGATGACGTCCCGGCCACCCACCGCCGTCACCACCGACCGCTGTTTGACGCCCGCTGTGGAAAACAGGCCCCGGATCGCTTCCGACACGAGCCCGGGGTCCATGACTTCCCCCTCCACGATGGCATCGGCGGCGACCTCGGTCGTGGCGACCTTGACGAGCTCCGGCTCGCTGCCGGAGTGGTCGATCACCGCCAGCTTGATGATGCCGGAACCGATATCCAGGCCCACCGAGGTTTTTTTGCCACCCAGCAACCCGAAGAGGGCCATAGCTGCCTATGGGTTAGAGACAAGATGGGGCGAGGGCAAACTACAGTAAGCCCCGCCCCTTATCCTGTCAAGCCTCGAACCTACTTGAGGCCGAACCACCAACTACTTTTGTGGCCTAGAGTTAAGCCACTTTAATAGAGCTGTGTCCACCCCCGTGAGCGCAGCATCGTGCCCGATCCGGTCTTGTTTAACGCTTTGATAATAGCGCACTTAGAGTACAGGAGGTTGGCGTTGCCGGAGATGTTGTTCGTGGTGTCGGCGAATGACACCGTATCCTGCACCATCACGGTGCCCCAGAAGTGCGCCGGAGTGCCGCCACCGCCGGACGTTTTGAGAGACCCCTTGATGATGACGATTCCGTAGAACTGGAAGCCACCCTGGACCGAGAGGCTCCCGTCCACGAGCAAGATCCCCTGCCCTTCCTGCCCGTTGATGACCGCACCGTTCCCGGTGATGTGGATGATGGGGAAGTAGCTCCCACAGACGCCGGTCGGCGTCATGGGGCTCCCCCAGTTTGTGAGCACACTCATGTCGCACGAGCCGTTGGTCACGACCGGGCCGATCGTGTTCGAGAAGTTCTGCGCCGGTAGCGTAATGTTCGCGCTCGCGGCCATCTGGGTGTAGGTCACATCCCCGTAGGTCGAGAACGCGCTGTCCTTCAGGGTCGGGTCCCTGAGGGTCGGGGGGTTCCCAAGAATCGAGGGGTGCCCGTTAGCCGACACGGTGTCGCCGACCTGGTATCGGATGCCCGGTTTGGCCGAATCGACGGGCGGGCACCCTGCCCACCCGGTCGGGGGATGGTCGTTGCCGTCGAGACTGGCGCTTCCGACCACCACGTTGGTACCGCCCGACGTCAGCGCGGCGTTCGTGTTGATCTGCACCGGCCTGATCCGCGTCAGGAGCCCAATGCGCTGGCTCGCCCCGCCGCCGCGGATGCGCCCGGCGAGGCTCATCGTGTCTTGGGCGGACATGTCGATCAGATAGAGCTGGTCGTTGAGCTTGAGCACTGAGCCGCTGTAGCTCCCCGTTTTGCTCTTGGACGTTTTCCAAGCGTACTTCGCCGTGTCCTTGGCGGCCGGGAAGGCCGGGTACGGATATAGCGCGGCGTACTTTGCCCTGTTCTGAACGCCGCCGACGGTGCTGTCCCAGGTGCGGATGATGTCGTACACGCCCTCCTCCGCCACGCCGAACGACGCCTGGACCCGCCGCACGTTCTCGGCCACCCGCTGCTCCTGGGTGCCGGAGAAGAACGCGCCGGCGATGAGCGCGCCGACAATCACGAGCGCGACGATCGCGATGGCGAGCGCCATGCCGCGCTCGTTCTGCAGGACGTGCTTCATAGACGACTCCTTGAGGTTCACGTGTGATCCGCCCTTCAACCGCAAGAGCGGGGAGGCATCGCGCCCGGGCCGCACCGCGGGTTGTTCCGCAGCGCGACAAGAGTCACGACGCTGTCCACCTTGTACGTCTGCACGCCGTCCGCGCCGCGGATCGGCGACAGCGTGCGGGCGCGCAGCACGATCTGTATCTGTGCCACTTTGGATGAATCGGTTGTCACAACCCCGACACTGTCGTAATAGCTGAACGTCACGCCGTTGGCGCCCGTCAACGGCCCGACCACGGGCTGGATGGTCCCGCCCGACGCCGGGTTGCGCTGGCCGAGGTACCAATTGCCGTCGGCGGACTGGTAGGCTCGATACACGACCTTGTCGAAACCGCGCACCGGAGCACCAAGCGTGATCGCATTGGCGACGTTCAGCTGGCTGCCGGCGATCCACTGGGGCTGCAGGACCAGCACGTAGCCCGGGTAGGTCGCGCCGCTGTCGGGGCACAGACCGGCCGCCACGGTCTTGACCTGGCCGAGCACCCAGCTGTCATCGTTGCGCGTGGCCGGGTTGCCCTCGTAGAAGATGAGCAACGAATCGTTCACGTTGAACGTCTGCCGGTTTCCGTAGATCGGCGTCTGGCGCACGGTCAGGGTGATCTGACCGACCCCGCCGCCCAACGGCGGTGTAGCGCACAGGAAGGCGACCTGCCGCATCGCGCGCATCCGGATCGAGTCGGGCCCCATGGCGCCGATGTCGCCGTCCGCTGCGTCCAGCTCGCGGAACTCCGCCGGCAGAATGGCGGCTGCGGCGCGGATGTTCTGCTGCAGGTCGATCGTCTGCGTCTGCGCCAGGTACACCCGCTGGTTGTTGACCAGCACCTTGTAGACGGCGGTCGACACGAGGCCCAGGAGCACCAGCGCGATCATCAGCTCGATGAGGGAGAACCCTCGACGGGTTAGAAGACGCATGAGAGCTGCGTCTCCGTGCTGTCGGTCCGCCACTTGCCGAGCGCCGTCTGGTACTTGCTGCGCACCACGATCTGCCAATGGGTCGCCGAGGTGGCCACGAACCGCCACGTGAGCGAGTCCAGCGGCGCCGACCCGCGCATCAACACCTCGCTTCCCCCCGCCTGCGACTTGCAGCCGGATACGCGCAGCATCTCGAGCCGCCGCTGGGCGTACTGCGCCGCCACCGCCGAGCGCTGCCCGCGGCCGATCATCCGGGTCACCAGCGCCGCCGACGTGACGAGCGCCAGGAGGCCGACGGTGAGCACCAGAATCGCGACGATCACCTCGACGATCGTGAACCCCTGCTCGCGTTTCATTGCCGCACCACCTTGCCGATCGGATTGATCATCACCGAGTCCTGGTTTGTCGTGGTTCTGCCCGTGAGCCGCGCCACCGTATTCGACGCATAGCCATCCATACTCAGCCCACGCGGGTCGTATTGGACGGAGTCGCGCGACGCGCTCATCGTCACTTTGAACCGCGCGTACAAGTCCTGGACGCCCGAGACCGTATCGACCTTCGCCGGGCACGCCGTGGTGACCCAAACCGTGTTCGCCGTGAAGTGCAGCACCGCGCGGCAGCCTCGCTGGATCGCCGCCGCCCGCGCCGTACCCGCCAGCGTGCCCAACGCGTCCCGCGCCGAGCGCACGTTCGTCTTGTCGAGCGTTTTCGAGATCTTCGGGAAGCCGATCAGCGCGATGATCCCGATGATCGCTACCACGATGATCATTTCGATGGTCGTAAAGCCCGAGCGCCGCATGACAATGCCTCCAGTCGTGGCATATCCTTATCACACCGCGTGCCATCGCGTAAGTGCCAGTGTTACAATATGTTATGTTCTTCAATAGGAGGTGGGTGGCACTGCAGAATGCTGCATAAGTGCAGATTACTGCACTAATCGATGCCGTATCGATCCATCTTATAAAACAGGGTCCGGAGGCTCACGCCGAGCCGCTTGGCCGCCTCGCGGCGGTTGCCAGTCGCCGCCCCGAGGGCAGCTGTGATGGCTTGGCGCTCCGCAGCCTCCACGGCGTCCTTGAGGGTCCCGGTCCCCGGCAACCCCGGGCTTGCGCCCGGGGTCAGACTAACCCCGGACGCGAGTCCGGGGTTGGGCCGGAAATCCGACGGCTCCAGAACCTCCTTTTCCGACAGCACCGCCGCCCGCTCGATGGCGTGCTCGAGCGAGCGCACGTTGCCCGGCCACGGCTGCTCGCCCAGCCACTGGAGCGCCGCGTCGCTCAACGCCACCCGTCGACCGAGCCGTCCGGCGAGCCGCGCCGCGAAGTGCCCCGCTAGAGGGGCAATATCGGCCCGCCGTTCCGACAGCGGCCGCAGGTGAATCGCCACGACGTTCAAGCGGTCGAACAGATCATGTCGAAACCGGCCCGCCGCCGCCTCGGCGGCGAGATCCCTGGCGGTCGCCGCGAGCAGTCGCACATCCACCCGCCGCGTTTTCTGGTCGCCCACCCGGCGAATCTCATTCTCCTGCAGCACCCGCAACAGTTTCGCCTGGAGCGCCAGCGGCAGCTCCCCGATCTCATCGAGCAGCAACGTGCCGCCGTCGGCCTGCTCGAACAGCCCGGGACGGTCGCCCGCCGCGCCGGTGAAGGCGCCTTTCACATAACCGAATAGCTCCGACTCGAGCAGAGTGTCGGGAATCGCCGCGCAGTTCACCGCCACGAAGGGACCGGCCGCGCGGGGACTGGCCCGATGGATCGCCTGGGCGATGACTTCCTTGCCCGTGCCGCGCTCGCCGGTAATCAGCACCGTGGTGGGATGTCCCGCCACGCGCGCCACCGTCTCCAGAGCCTGTCGCATGGCCGGGCTCTCGGCAATCAGCGCCCGCACCGCGGGGCTCGAGTCCAACTGTGCCCTTAGTGTCGCGATGGTGTGACCGAGCCGTTCGCGCTCCTCGGCCTTGCGCAGGGTGAGCACCACCTCGTCCGGGCGGAACGGCTTGGGTATGTAGTCGTACGCGCCCTCCTTCATGGCGGCGAGCGCCGCTTCCTCGCCGCCGTAGGCGCTCATCATGATGACCAGGCCCGTGCCGCCACGCCCCTTGTAGGCGCGCAGGAACGCCAGCCCGTCCATCTCCGGCATTCGCACGTCGCACAGCACGAGGTCGAACGACTCGGCGAGGGCGCGCTCGAGCGCCCGCGCCCCGTTCCCCTCGGCCGCCACGTCGTAGCCTGCGTCCGCCAGCAACAACCCGAGCGATTGGCGGAGGCCGGGCTCGTCGTCCACTACCAGGACGCGGCTCATGTCGCGGCCGGAAAGAACATCTTGAACGCCGCCCCTCCCTCCCGCGCCGTGTCCACCCACACCACCCCGCCCATGTCGTGCACCGCGCGCGCAACGATGGCGAGGCCGAGCCCCGTTCCCCGGCCCGGCTCCTTGGTGGTGTAGAACGGGTCGAAGACCTTCTCGCGATCCTCCGGGGGCACCCCGGGGCCCGAATCCGCGACGTACAGGAGCACTCCCCGCTGGCCGGCAGTGAAGTCGGTGCGCGCGGGGCGACTCTCGGGGCGGCGTGGAAAGGTGGTGCGCTGCGGGTCGCTCTCCCGTTTAGGCGATGCGCGCCGGGATTCGAAGGCCCAGCCCCGAGCGCCAAGGATCACGGTCCCGCCGGGCGCGGCGTCCACCGCGTTCAGGACCAGGTTGACGATGGCTTGCTCCAGCAGATGGGCCCGCCCGAGCATGCGCGGGACGACGGGCACGAGCTCGAGGGTCGCCTGCACCGGCTTCAGGGCACCCTGCGCCTCGAGCAGCCCGTAGGCGCTCTGCGCCACGGCGGCGGCATCGAGCGGCGCCAGCGCCTCCTCCTGGGGTCGCGCGTAGTCGAGCAGCCCGCGCACGATGCGGTCGAGCCGCTCGAGCTCGCGGGTCACACCGGTGACGACTTCGGGGTCGGCGCCGCGGCGCCGCAGCACCTCGACGTAGGTGCCGATCGCGCCCAGCGGGTTCCCCACCTCGTGGGCGATCCCGGCCGCCAGCCGGCCGATGCTGGCGAGCTTCTCCGAGCGCACCAGCTGCCCCTGCGCGTCGAGCAGGTGATCGGTCATGCGGTTGAGCCGCTCGGCGAGGGTGGCGAAGTCGCGCGTCTCCGCGTCCGGTGCGCGCCGCCCCAGGTCGCCGTCCGCCACCGCATCTGCCGTGGCGACCACGCGCTCCAGCGGCCACAGGACCAGCCGGTTCACCAGATAGCGCCCGAACACGATGAACACGCCGACTTCCAGGGCGACCATGAGCATCACCAGCACGAAGGTCCGCTCCGGGGCGAAACTGGTGGCGACCAGCAGGGTCGCCACGCCTACCAGCAGGGCGGCGGCGGCGAGAAACGACAGGTAGAACAGCAGCTCGGTCCGGAGCGCGGGCTTGGCCGGCATGGCGGTGGAATAGGCATAAAAACGAAGCGGCGGGGAAGTCCCCGCCGCTCGTCGAATGCCACCGCAAGCTTCCCGCTTAGTTACAGGCGGGCGCGCCTTCGTTGACCGCCGGTGCCAGCGCCGCCGTGTTGATGAAGATGGCGCACGTCACCAGCGGCACCTGCAGGTTGGTGTTCGTGATCGTCACGCTCCACCCACCGTTACCGGCCGCGAGGCCGACGGTGCCGAGCGTGTTGCCCGTCGTGACGCAGAAGTTGACCGTACCCGCCGTGGGCGGCGTGGTGCACGACGTCGTCGCGCTGTACTTCACCGAGTCGGCGAAATAGGCTTCCTCGGCGGTCACCAGATTCCGAAGATCCGACTTCATCGAGGCGATGTACGCCTTCGCCTTGGTGTT
>WNFR01023764.1_pt1 | contig 10777 bp, 11 predicted proteins | sample 5400221 | NCBI WGS metagenome assembly WNFR01 (sample SAMN13153357, study PRJNA577476) | soil metagenome | isolation source: 40 cm soil under Madrone tree | place: USA:California | collected 2016-06-14 | reverse complement strand
CCAGCAGCAGCCCGCCCACGTATTGCCGGCGCGTCACCGCCTTCGACAGCACCGATAGAATCCGCCGCGACCGCCGGTCGTTGTTGATCGCGGCCGACGCCATGAACGTCGTCAGCGCCAATCCATACCCTGCCTGCTGATGCACGAAGAACATCACGTCATCGGCCTCGGGTTTGCTCCACAACCCCAGCAACGCCGCCACACCGAACACCCACACCAGCAGCAGGATCGCGTACCACCGCTGTTCGCGCAGAAAGTTCGCGGCGATGAGGACGGCGGCCCTCATGCGCGGCCTCCCGAGGCGGGAGCGTTCCCTTCTCCGGTCAACTCGACGAACAACTCTTCCAGCGACTTGCGCACCGGGTTCACGCTCACGATCTCGGCGCCTTGCGCCCACAGCTTCTCAATCGTCGCGCGTTGCTCCGCCGTGGGCACCACAATCCGCACCAATCCGTCGGTGCGGACGTCAAGCGGGCTTGTGTGGACGCGGGCGACCTCGCCCGCGCCACCGCCGACACGGGCGAGGTCGCCCGCGTCCACACGAGCCCGCCCCGCTCCGCGCGCCACAATCTCCGTCTCCGCCCGCGTCTCCAGCAATTCGCTCGTCGTCCCCACACGCACCAGCCGGCCACGATGCACGATCCCCACGCGATCGCAGATCAATTCAATCTCGCTGAGCAGGTGCGAGCTGAGGAAGACGGTCTTGCCCCGGTCGCGCGCGTGCCGCAGCAGCTCGCGGATCGCGACGCGCGCCAAGGGGTCGAGCGCCGACGTGGGCTCGTCGAGCACCAGCAGCTCCGGATCGTTCACCAGTGCCTGCGCCAGGCCCACGCGTTGCAGCATCCCGCGCGAGAACTTGCTGATGTTCCGATCGGCGTCGCTCCACAGGTCCACCGCGTCGAGCGCGTAACGCGTACGCTCGCGCAGCCGCCCACCAGCCAGCCCATTGAGCGCGCCGTAGAACCGCACCAGCCGCGCCGCCGGCCGATGATAGAACGCCACGTTCTCGGCAAGGAACCCGACGCGCGCCCGCGTCGCGGCGTCGCCAAACGGACGCCCGAGCATCTGCCCGCCGCCCGCCGTCGCCCGCGTGAATCCCATCGCAATGTGGATCGCGGTCGTCTTGCCCGCGCCATTCGGCCCGAGAAAGCCGAACACCTCGCCGCGCTCCACTGTGAGCGAAAAATCGTCGAGCGCGGCGATGGTATCGCCGCGCCACCCACGCCGATAGCGCTTCGACGTGCGCTCGAACTCCAGCACCGGCGTCACCCGGACATTCTAAGCGCGCGCTCGTAGAGACGTGGCTCGCCACGTCCCCCGACGGCGAGTCCGCGACACTCACTTGTAGAGACGTAGCATGCTACGTCTCCGGGTGTGTAGAGACGTAGCATGCTACGTCTCCCGTCGAGGAGTCCGCGCACTCAGAACAGCGCGGACCTCGTAGCGCCGGCGTCTCGCCGGCATTTTCGTGTCCCCAACGAGAAGCCGGCGAGACGCTGGCGCTACCAGGCCCGCCAACGCAAAAAGGGCGCAGCAAGCCGGCTCCTACCGGCTCCACCGCGCCCTTCAAGTCTTTGCGTCGCGAGCCTGTTACGCCGCGCGCAAGAAAATCATGACCCAGATAAACAGCACCAGCGACTCGATAAACGCCAGCCCAAGAAACAGCGCGAGCTGGATTCCCGGACGCGCCGCGGGATTCCGCGCCACGCCCTCCGCCGCTGCCGCCGCCACTTTCGACTGCGCCAGCGCCGCCAGTCCCACGGCAAATCCCAGGCCGAGTCCGGCAAACGTCCAGTTCCCTACTCCTGACGTCGCCGCCACTGTTTGCGCCGACGCCGGCATCGCCACCACCAGCGTGACGAGTAACACCAACATGAGTTTACGCATATGTTCTCTCCTCAATTGGGCTTCTACCGCTGGGCCCCATGAATGACGGTCCACGCCATCCTCGTGCAGGCATGCGCCGCTCCCGCCAGTGGGTGGTTGACGCCATCCTCGTGCAGGCGCCCTCACACTCGCGGGCAAACCAGTTGCCGGTTGCCAGTTGTCAGTTGCAAGCGCGAACACCGGCAACTGACAACTGGCAACCGGCAACTGCTCTAATGCTCATGTCCCACCGCGCCACCCAGATACACCGCCGTGAGCAGCACGAAAATATAAGTCTGGATCAGGGCCACGCCGATGTGCAGCCCCATAAAGATGACCGGCACGGCGACCGGTATGAGCGAGAAAAACGCCAGCGTCACCATTTCGCCGGCGAACATGTTGGCGAACAGGCGCACGGTGAGCGAAAGCACGCGCGCCAGGTGGCTCACAATCTCGATCACCAGCAGCAGCGGCGAGAGCGCCAGCACCGGTCCCATGAACTGCTTGATGTAGCTGAAGCCGTGCGTGCGCACGCCGTGAAAGTTGTAATAGATGAACGTGCAAAGCGCGCATCCCAGCGGCACTGCCGGCGTCGCCGTCGGCGATTCGAACCCGGGCACCAGCCCAATCAGGTTGCACGACAGGATGAACAGCCCGATCGTCGTCAGGTACGGCACGAACGCCTTGTACTCGTGGCCGATGATCTCGTGTCCCAGGTCGGAAAAGAATCCGTGGATGAACTCCGCCACGTGCTGCAGTCCACCCGGCTGCTCCACCGAAAGCCGCGTCCGGATCATGATGAACACGAGCGTGAGCACCACGACCACCAGCAATTGCATCGCCACCGGATTCGTGATGGGCGCGGCCGGATACTTGGGATGGATCCCAATCGCCTCCAGCGCCGCCGTCACAGCGCCGCCAAAGGCGTGGTTCAACAGCTCGGTCAGTGGAAGTTGTTCAGGCATGAAAACAAAGTTTCAAGTTTCGAGTTTCGAGTTTCAAGTTCCGCCGCGCGGCCATCTTCGGCGCTCGAAACTTGAAACTCGAAACTAGAAACTTCTTCTCATCGCCGTCCACGCCTCGTACGCGGCTTCGCCCATCATCGCCGCCACCGGCACGAACAGCGCGCCCACAAAGCCATAAAACATGCTGCGTGAACCCAAAAATATAACATAGCCAATCACGACGACCGCCGCGTACCGCAGCAGGAAGCGCAGCCCTGCGCCGCCGCCCGTGTTCTCTCCCGCGGCCTGCGCCGCAAATTCCGAGGCCGCAATTTCCAGTTGCAGCAGCGCGATGTATGCCACGAAGGCGCCCACTGCGAAACCTCCCGCCGGCAACCACTGCCGCCATGCCAGCAGCATGGCTGTCGCCGCGATGGCGATGATGAAAAACAAGCGGCGGATACGGTGCCCGGCGCGCCCGGCAAACACCTCGTCATCCACCGGCGCGGGATGAGCCACTGGCGTCATGATTTGGAAGAGGGCCCGGAAGGGCCGTTCGAAGAGCTGAGCGCGATCGCGCGCCGAATCATTCCGATGAACCCCAGCACCACGCCGACGAGCACGCCCCCGAGCTTCCATCCCTCAGCGTGCAGCCAGCGTGCCAGCAGCCAGCCGACAAAATATCCGAGAAGGATCCCCGCCGGCAGCATGAACGCGAGGTCAAAGTAACGCGCCCCCAACGCCATCGCCGCACGAAAGGAACCCCCGCCGTCTTTGTCGTCGTCAGGCTCGGGCACGCCGCCAGCGTAGCACGATGAACCCTCTTAAACTGTCATCCTGAGCGGAGTCCGCCGCAGCGGACGGAGGCGAAGGACCCCGGGAATGTTTGCAGTACGGCACGGTTCGTAAGGCTTTTCGGTCACGAACGTTTGATTTAGATCGTCCGCTTCGGTATCGAGCCACGCCCTACCGCACCACCTGCGCCACCGTGTTCCCCACCTGTGGAATCTGCAGCGTCCAATTCACCATCCGGATGAACGCGTCGGGAAAGATCCCAATCCACACCGTCGCCACCCCGGTAATGGCGAGCGCGGTGGACATCCCCGCCGAGAGCCGCACCGGCTCCGCGTCGAGCTCGGCACGCATGAACATCGCATTCGCCACGCGCAGGTAGTAGTACGCCGCCACGGCGACATAGACGACGGCGATCGAGGCGAGCGCGTAGTGCCCGGACTCGATCAGCGACAGGAAGATGAAGTACTTGCCGTAAAAGCCCGCCAGCGGCGGGATTCCCGCCAGCGAGAGCAGGAACAGCAGCATCAGGACGGCTTCCGTCGGCGCCTTGAAGAACAGTCCGGAGATATCGTCCAGCTCGTCGCCGATAATGTCGCGCCGCCGCAGCGACGTGATCACCGCGAACACGCCCAGGTTCATGAATGTGTAGACGAGCAAGTACATCAGGATGCCCTTGATCCCGGTAATGCTCGGCGCGAAGGGCGATCCGGCGAGCAGTCCGAGCAGCATGTAGCCGACGTGCGCGATCGAGGAATAGGCGAACAGCCGCTTCAGGTTCGTCTGCGTCAGCGCGGCCAGGTTGCCGCCGGTCATGGTGGCGATGGCGACAAACATCGTCAGCGGCAGATACCACGGCCGTAGCGGATTCAGCGCCGTCACAAAGATGCGCAGCAGCAGCGCCCACGCCGCCGCCTTGCTCGCCACCGACATGAATCCGGTGATCGCCGTCGGCGCGCCTTCATACGCATCCGGCGCCCACTGGTGGAACGGCACCGCCGCGATCTTGAAGAACAGGCCCGCGATCGTCGTGACGAGTGCGAGAATCGCAATCCGGTCCACGCGCTCGCCCGTAATGTGCGCCTGCAATTGCTGCGAGATGACGATGATGTTCGTGCTGCCCGAAAGTCCGTAGAGCAGCGAAAGCACCAGCACGTACGTGGAAATCGCCATCAGCTCCAGCCCGATGAACTGCAGCACGATGTCGAGCGCCGCCGCCATGCACATCATCCCGACTACCGAGAACAGAATGAGCGCGTAATACTCGCCGTGCTGCTCGCGCTCCACGTCGAGGTACCGCACCGACATCAAAATGGTGATCGCCGCCGCAACCAGGAATAAATAGAAGAAGAAGATGGCGAACGGATCCAGCGCCCACGCACCCATGAATCCCGTATAGACCGGCATCTGGTGCAAGGAAGCCGCCGCGCGATACGCGAGCTGGACTTTCATCACGGCCGCCGCAGAAAAAATCAGCCCGGCAAACGCCGTCCACGCGTTCACCACTTTCCACTCCGGCGGCAACAGCAGGTCCACCATCAGGACGCCCAGGCCAAAAAGTGTGAGCATGATGATGGGCAGCGACAGCAGGTAATCCGCGCTGGTGAAAAACTGCGAGGTCGGAATCACCGGTGCGCCTCCACCGGGGCTGATGAGGCAGATGATCGTGCTTGTGTGGACGCGGATGTTTGTGTGGAGGCGGGCGACTCGCCCGCGCTCTTAGCCTTTGTGGACACGGGCACCGCGCCCGCGGCCTTCGCCGGCGTCGCCTGCGCCGCTTGCGTCCCCTCCACCGGATATCCCGGCCGCACCTTCAGCACAATCTGGTTCACCGGCTGCTCGAGTATGCGAAAGAGCGGCTTGGGATACACGCCAATCCATACCGCCACAATCAGCAGCGGGACAAACGTCGCCAGCTCACGCGGCGTCAGGTCGTGCAGGTGCTCGTTCTTCGGATTGTTCACCGGACCAAAGAAGACGCGCTGGTACAGCCACAGCAGGTAAGCCGCGCCCAGCACCACACCGGTCACTGCCCATGCCGCCCATACTTTGCTCTCGACGAACGTTCCCCAAAGGATCGTGAATTCGCCCACGAATCCGTTGAGCAGCGGCAACCCGAGCGACGACATGAACATGATGAGCGTAATGGTCGCGTATACCGGCATCACGTTGCTGATGCCGCCGTACTCGGAAATCTCGCGCGTGTGCCTCCGCTCATAAAGGATGCCGACAATCAGGAACAGCGCGCCCGTCGAGATGCCGTGGTTGATCTGCTGGATCACCGAACCGCTCAGCCCGAGCGGATTGAGCGCAAAAATCCCCAGCGTGCAGAAACCGAGGTGGCTCACGGACGAATACGCCACCAGCTTCTTCATGTCTTTCTGCATCAAGGAGACGAGCGCGCCATAAATGATCCCAACCAGCGACAGCCCAATCATCCATCCGCGCACGCGCGTATCCATCGCGATTGAAGGAAACAGCGGCAGGTTGAAGCGGATCAGGCCATACGTTCCCATCTTCAGCAGCACACCGGCCAGGATCACCGAGCCGGCCGTCGGCGCCTCCACGTGCGCATCCGGCAGCCACGTGTGGAACGGGAACATCGGCACCTTGATCGCGAACCCGACAAAGAACGCCACGAACAGCCACACCGCGTATTCGTAAGGAATAAGCGGCGCCGTCTTGTACAGCTCGGGAATGTAGAACGTGTACGCGCCCGTGATGGCGTGATGGTGAAAATAAACAAACAGGATACCGAGCAGCATCAGGACCGAGCCCACCAGCGTGTACAGGAAAAACTTGATGGCGGCGTACAGCTTGCGCGGCCCGCCCCATATGCCGATCAGCAGGTACATCGGCACCAGCATCACTTCCCAGAAAACGTAGAACAGGAAGAAATCGAGCGCCATGAAGACGCCGAGCATGCCCGTCTGCAGAATCAGGAACCAGACGTAATACTCCTTCACGCGGTCCTGGATCGCCTCCCACGACGAGAGGATCGAAATCCACCCGAGCAGCGTGGTCAGCATGATCAGCAGGAAGCTGATGCCGTCAATCCCGATCACGTAACCGGCGTGGATGGAAGGAATCCAGTTGTCCGGCCGGCCTTCCATGAACTTAAACGCGGGCGAGTTGGGCTGATCGAGCGTCGCCCAGAACCACGGCACCAGCGGGACAGACACGGCAAAGCCGGCAAACGCAAAGATGTTCGCCACCCAGCGGATGGCGTCCTTGTTGTCGCGCGGCATCAGCAGCAGAATGCCCGCGCCCACCAGCGGCGTGAACAGGATGATGGAGAGGATGTGGTTGTACATTTCGTCTTTATGTAGAGACGTAGCACGCTACGTCTCGATCTTCGTCGTGCGGGCCGGAGACGTTGCACGCAACGTCTCTACATTTCCAACCTACCGCCACACGTAATAAGCCAAAAACCCCAGCAACCCCGCCACCATCACCAGCGCGTAGAACTGCACCAACCCCCACTGCACCACGCGCACCGGATACGACATCACCCGCGTCACAATCGCGATCCCATTCACCAGTAGGCCATCAATGATCCACTTGTCCCACCAGTTGGAAATGTTTCCGGCCAGCTTCGTCAGCCACCCCGCCCCGTTCACGCCGCCATCAATCACGTTCGCGTCAAACTTCCAGAATGCTTCACCGAGGCCCATCGCACCGAGGCGCGTCTGGCCGACCGGGCGCCGCCCGGTAAAGACGGTATCGTACGCCTCGTCCACGTAATACTTGTTGAGCAGCGTGTTGTACACCGGCGGCGCCGCCACCGCGATCGGCTCGCGATATCCCGTGTCGGCCTTCGCGTAGGCGCGCTTCGCCAGGAACCAGCCCGCCCCCGCCGCGGCGACCGATAAGAACATCAAGAGATATTCAGTCGAGTCGGTGTGCTCGGCTTCTTTCTGTCCCGCGGCCACCTGCGCCGCTTCGCCGGCGGCGCGCATCTCGTGCGCTTCCGGCGCGAACACCGGCTTCAGGAATTCCTCAAAGCGATTGCTTCCGCCCAAACTGCGCGGCGCGCCGAGGAATCCGGCGAAGATGGAGAAGAACGCCAGCACCACCAGCGGAAACGTCATCGACGGCGGCGACTCGTGAATATGGCTCTCCACCTCCGCCGGCACCCGCGACTTGCCGAAGAACGTCAGGTAGATGAGCCGGAACATGTAGAACGCCGTCATCAGCGCCGTCAGGTAGCCGATGCCCCACAGCACGTGGTACGCGTCCTTTTGGTTCGACCACGCCTGCCATAGAATCTCGTCTTTCGAAAAAAAACCGGCCAGCGGCGGCAGGCCCGCGATGGCCAGCGTTGCAATCAGCATCGTCCAGAACGTCACGGGAATCTTGTGGCGCAGCTCGCCCATCTTGCGCATGTCCTGCTCGCCGGAGAGCGCATGGATCACCGAGCCCGATCCCAGGAAGAGCAGGGCTTTGAAAAACGCGTGCGTAAAGACGTGAAACACTCCCGCGGCAAATGCGCCCACGCCGAGCGCGAGAAACATGTAGCCGAGCTGCGACACGGTGGAATACGCGAGCACGCGCTTGATGTCGTTCTGCACCAGTCCGATGGACGCCGCAAAGATCGCCGTAATCGCGCCCACGATCGCCACGACTTTCATCGCCTCCGGCGCGAGCGCGAACAGCGCATTCGAGCGCGCCACCATGTAGACGCCCGCCGTCACCATCGTCGCCGCATGGATGAGCGCGGAGACCGGCGTGGGGCCTTCCATCGCGTCCGGCAGCCACACATAGAGCGGCACCTGCGCCGATTTGCCGCACGCGCCGATGAACAGCATGAGGCACGCGAACGTGATGACTCCGTCGCCGGAGTGGAACTGCCTGCTGCGCGCCAGCTCCGTCACCGTCGTGTAGCGCACCGAGCCGAAGTACCACGCGATGGTGAACAACCCGAGCACAAAGCCGGCGTCGCCCACGCGATTCGTGAGGAACGCCTTGTTCGCCGCCGTCGAAGCCGAGTGCCGCAGAAAATAAAAACCGATCAGCAGGTACGAGCACAGCCCCACGCCCTCCCAGCCCACGAACATCACCGCATAGTTGTTGCCCAGCACGAGCGTGAGCATGGAGAACATGAACAGGTTCAGGTATCCGAAGAAGCGGTAGTAGCCGCCCTCATGCGCCATGTAGCCGGTGGAGTAGATGTGGATCAGCATTCCCACACCGGTAACGAACAGCAGCCAGATCGCCGAGAGCGGATCGAGCAGGAAGCCGGCCTCGGCCTTGAACTCCGCCGGCCGGCCCGCATGGTCGGCAAAATTCAGACGACCGGTGTCCGAGCCGAGCCACGTGTACAGAACTTTTTCGTACGGCGCGCCGTGATGCTCGGCAGAGAACTGCGTGTACTGCCACACCGCTAGGCACGACCACAGGAACGCCATCACCACGGCGCCCACGCACACCGCATTCACCAGCCCATGCGACAGCCGTTCCGGCGTGGGGTGCGGGGAATGCAGCGCAGCGGAATGCGCCGGCGCATGCGGATCTGCCGGGCCATGCGCCGCGTGCGGATCGTGATGCGTCACGTCGGGCGACGGCGCCTCGTGCTCCTCGTGCGGCGCCGGGACTCCGGGTGCCCAAGAGCGCCCGAAGAAAAACATCATCGCCGCGCCGAAGAGCGGCAGCAGTGGGACAATCCATAGATTCTCTAGAAAGAAGCCAGCCATCAGCGTTTCGGCCTTCGTTTGCCGGGAAATTCCGTCAGCGACAGCGTGTTGCCATCCGGGTCGTTGAACCACGCGACGCGCGCGCCGCTGGGCGAAGTCCAAATCCCCAACTCATCCTGGCCCATCCCCGGGTAATGCTGAAAGTCCACACCTCGGCGTTGCAGTTCGGTCGCGGCGGCGCGCACGTCTCGAACCTGCCAGCCCAGCGTGGTATGGCGCGCCGGCGTTTGGGCGTGCACCTTTTGAATTCGCAGCATGATGCCGTTAACATCGAATACCAGCGCGTAAGGCTCGTCGGCCACGAAGCGCAGCCCTAGCACATCCTGATAAAACTTGCGCGAGTCAGCCGGCCTCGCCGTCGCGACGAACGCCATGACGTCGCACTTCGCGAGCGCAAACGAGCTCTTCCTCGCAGTCTTTGTCCTGGCCGTTTTGGCTGCTGTCTTAGGCACCGGGTCCCGCTTAGTCTGAAACGTGAAACTTGAAACGTGAAACCTTAGCTTCTCTCACCACTTCAGCAAATCCACCTCGTCCACGTTCACCGTCTCTTTATTCCGGAAGAACGCAATCAGAATGCCCAGCCCCACCGCCGCCTCCGCCGCCGCGTCGGTAATGACGAAGATGGCGAACACCTGCCCGTGCAGTCCATACAATCGCGAGAACGCCACCAGGTTGATGTTTACGGCGTTCAGGATCAGCTCGATCGACATCAGGATAATGACCACGTTGCGCCGCGTCAGCACCCCGATCACGCCGATAGCAAACAGCGCCGCGGCGACGACCAGGTAGTGCAAGGTGGTGATGTCGCTCATTGGTTCTCGGTTCTCAGCTCTCGGTTCTCGATCGAAGAACTCGTGGCGGCCTGCGCAGCCTTGCGCGCCGCCGCACGCGTTGGGCCCATCACTGCACTGGATTGTGTGGACGCGGGCGACCCGCCCGCGCTTTTGGTGCCAGCGCCGGCAGCCGCAGCCGTCTTCAGCGTCCCTGTTTTCTTCACTTTGCTCGCGCCGCGACGCGCGGGTTTGCTCTTGAGCTTGGCCGTCGGGATATCAAGCCGAATCCGGATCGTCGTCCACACCGCCCCGACCTTCACCGAAACGCGCTGGTCGGCCTTGACCTTCTTCTTTTTTCCCATCGTCGCCTCCCGCGCGCCGTGCAAAATGACTCAATGGCCCGATGACCCAATGACTAAATTCTTTTCTTCGCCATCACCACCGCGCCCACAATCGCCACCAGCAGCAGCAGCGACGCCACCTCAAACGGCAGCAGGTAGCGTCCATAGAGCCAAATCGCCACCTCTTGCGTATTCGAAGTTTCCGGCAACGCCACCATGCGGGTCGGGAAAATCTGCCGCCCCTGCACGTACACATAAATAAAGAGTCCGGCCAGCACCAGCGTGGCCAGGATGCCGACGTGCCATTGCTTGTTGAACTGGTCTTCGCGCTCGGCCTTCTCGATCGCCACCAGCATGATGACGAACAG
>WNFR01014233.1_pt1 | contig 10777 bp, 8 predicted proteins | sample 5400221 | NCBI WGS metagenome assembly WNFR01 (sample SAMN13153357, study PRJNA577476) | soil metagenome | isolation source: 40 cm soil under Madrone tree | place: USA:California | collected 2016-06-14 | reverse complement strand
GCGCCAGCGCGGTTTCAGTCGCCTTTATCAGAATGGTCAGATCTTCGAGTTCTCCACCCCGGAATCGTTGCTCGACGTCGATTTCAGCAGGCCAGTTTTTCTCCTGGTGGACCGGCTAGTCGTCGCTCCGGACGCTCGCGCCCGCATTGTGGACGCCATCGAAATCAGCTATCGCGAATCCGGCGAGGTCATCTTTGAGCCTGCCCCGCGCGACAACCAGCCGCCGCAACAGCTGCGCTTCTCGCAGCGCTTCGAGTGTAAGCACTGCAACTTGCGCTACGAGGAGCCAGAGCCGCGCCTGTTTTCTTTCAACAACCCCTACGGTGCCTGCCCGCGCTGCCAGGGTTTCGGCAACACCATCGACTTCGATCTTGAGCTGGTGATACCGGATAAATCGAAGACCCTGAACCAGGGCGCTATCGAGCCCTGGACCAAGCCCAAATACCGCCCCTTGTTTACCGAATTGAAGCGCTTCGCCAAGCAGATGGAAATCCCGCTCGACCTACCCTGGGCTGAACTCGATCCCGAGCAACGCCGGATGATTGTCGAGGGTGAAGATAAGTTCGCCGGCGTGCGTGGCTTCTTCAATCATCTCGAGCGCAAGAAATACAAGCTGCACGTGCGCGTGTTTCTCAGCCGCTACCGCGGATACTCGACTTGCTCGGCGTGTGGCGGCGCTCGTCTGCGCATAGAAGCGCAGCAGGTCAAGATTGCGGGCAAGAACATCTGCCAGATCACCAGCATGACCGTCGAGGATGTCTCGAAGTTTTTCGCCGAGGTCAAGCTGACCGAGCAGGAATCCGCTATTGCCGACAGGTTGCTGCAGGAAATCCAGGAGCGCCTGCAATTCCTGATTGACGTGGGGCTGGAATACCTGACCCTAGACCGGCTGGCTTCAACTCTGTCCGGCGGGGAAGCGCAGCGCATCCAGCTTGCGACTTCGCTGGGCTCGCGTCTGGTCGGTACCTTGTATGTGCTGGATGAACCATCCATCGGCCTGCACAGCCGCGACACTCACCGTCTGATCAAAATCTTGCACGACCTGCGTGACCTGGGAAACACCATTCTGGTCGTCGAGCACGATCCCGACGTGATGCGTGCTTCCGACCGCATTCTCGATCTGGGGCCGGGCGCAGGAGAGAGCGGTGGCCAGCTAATCGCCGCCGGAAGCTATGACGAAATCCTGAGGGCGCCCGGTTCCCTGACCGGTCGCTACCTCTCCGGCGCACTTCGGATTCAGCTTCCTCAGGTGCGGCGTAAGCCAGGCTCGCGGCAGATCAAAATCTTCGGCGCGCGGGCACACAATCTCAAGAACATTGACTTGTCCATTCCCCTGGGGATGCTCGTGGCCATCACCGGAGTTTCTGGGTCGGGCAAGTCCACGCTGCTGCATGATGTGCTCTTTCAAGCCTTGTCGGCCGCCAAGAAACAGACCAACGGCGCGGCCTTTCCCTCGGATGATTGGAGCGAGCTGGAAGGCGACGACCTCATCGACGACGTGATTCTTGTCGATCAGTCTCCGATCGGGCGAACTCCGCGTTCCAACCCGGTTACCTACATCAAGGCCTTCGACGGAATTCGCGATCTGTTTGCTTCTTTACCCGAGTCGAAGAAGCGCGGTTTTTCCGCCGGCCACTTCTCCTTCAACATTCCCGGAGGCCGCTGTGAGACCTGCCAGGGCGATGGTACTGTTACCGTGGAAATGCAGTTCCTGGCCGACGTCGAACTGATCTGTGAGGAGTGCAAAGGCGCACGCTACAAGCCGCAGGTGCTCGAGGTGCGTTATCGTGGCAAAAACATCCAGGAAGTGCTGAATTTAACGGTAAAGGAAGCCCTGCACTTTTTCTCCGGTGTGCCCAAGGTGGTGGACAAGCTGCGGGTGCTGGAAGAAGTAGGACTGGGTTATCTCCGCTTGGGCCAGTCGGCCACCACGCTTTCTGGCGGTGAGGCGCAGCGGATGAAACTGGCGGCGCATCTGCAGCCGGCGTCACGCGACATCGGCCGCCCGTCAGGTTCTTCCGGCCAAGCCCGCCGCCGTAACCGCATGCTCTATATCTTCGACGAGCCCACCACCGGACTTCATTTCGACGATGTAAGCAAACTACTCTCTGCCTTCCGCCGTCTAATCGAAGCAGGGGGCTCGATCCTGGTAATCGAGCATAATTTGGAGGTCATCAAGACGGCAGACTGGGTGATTGATCTTGGTCCGGAAGGCGGCGAACGGGGCGGCTACGTGGTCGGAGCTGGTTCGCCGGAGGTCATCGCGAAGCTACCGAATTCATACACGGGAAAGTTCCTGGCGCAGGTCCTGAATGGAAATAGATAGCCACGCCCACCTAGGGACGGGTGTCCCCACCCGCCCAGCCGAGCGCCGGTCGGTCGTTCAGGCAAGTTCTGCTCCGCCCAGACCAGGGCGTCCGGGCCTACGCGGGTTGTTGATCGCAACGGCATTGGTTTTAGCCTCTAGCCTCGCCCCAGCCCAGACCACCGGCAAAACCGTTCGCCACCACAAGGTCGAAGTGGACGACCCCTCTTCCCCGCCGGAACTCATCCAGGCGGAAGGCGCGATCGAGAAGAAAGACTACTTCACGGCGGAGCCTTTGCTGAAAAAGGTCGTCGCCGACGATCCGCAAAATTTTGCTGCCTGGTTCGACCTGGGGTTTATCTACAACACGCTGGGCAGGACCGATGACGCAATCGCCGCCTACCGTAAGTCGGTCGCGGCCAAGCCTGACGTGTTCGAGTCGAATCTCAATCTGGGCCTTACGCTGGTCAAGGCCGGTCAGCCCGAAGCTGAACAGTATCTGCGCGCCGCCACCAAGCTCAAGCCCACTTCGCAAGCTCAGGAAGGGCAGGCCCGCGCCTGGTTGTCCCTGGGACACGTGCTTGAGGCTACGACCCCTGCCGCTGCTCTCGAGGCCTACACTCAGGCCGCTCACCTAAATCCCAAGGACCCCGAACCGCATCTCTCCGCCGGCCCGCTCCTGGAGGCGCAAAACCGCTATTCCGACGCCGAGCAGGAGTACAAACAGGCATTTGCGCTCGATCCCTCCTCGGTTGACGCGCTCACCGGCATGGCCAATATCTACATGCGCGGCCATCGCTTCACCGACGCCGAGGAAATTCTGCGCAAGCTGGTCGCGCTCCACCCAACCGACGCGGGCGCACACATGCAACTGGGTCGGATGCTGGCCGCAGACGGCCAGCTCCAGCCGGCGATCGCGGAACTGCAGGAGGCGCTAAAGCTGGCTTCGAATGATGCTGGCGTGCAGCGTGATCTGGCGGATCTCTACATCGACGCGCAAAAATACGACCTCGCCGAAGTGCAGTTTCGTTCCCTGCTAACGGCCAAGCCGAACGACGGTGAATTGCACTACGGCTTGGGCCGGGTTCTTCTTAAGCAGCGGAAGTTCCCGGAGGCCGAACAGGAGTTGATGGCCGCGATCCAGCTCAAGCCCGATCTGGGGCCTGCGTATGGTGACTTGGCTGGGGCCGCCAATGAAACCAAAAACTACGAACTGGTCATTAAGGTACTTGATGCGCGCGCCAAGATTCTCCCGGAGGTCCCGATTGGCTACTTCTTGCGGGCTACGGCTTACGACCACTTGCGCGAGTACAAGCCTGCAGCGGAGAATTATCATCTCTTCCTCGAGAAGGCGACCGGACAATTTCCCGACCAGGAGTTTCAAGCTCGGCATCGCCTGATCGCGATCGAGCCCAGGAAATAACCCATGATGCGTATCCGGGTAACCGTTCTCACGCTCTTGGCGCTGATTTCCCTGGTCACGCTCGCGCGCCCTCTGGCACGCAATGACCAAAGCCTCGATCAGCTGATTGCTCGGGCAGAATCAGCTCCGCCGGGAGACCGCCCCGGTCTGTACCTCCAGATTGCCCGCCAGCAGGCCGAAACCGCCGACAAGCTCTACCAAGCCGGCGACCCTGGGGCCGGAAACGCGGCTCTAAGCGATGTGGTTACCTATTCCGAGAAAGCCAGCGACGCTGCCGGGCGGACGGGAAAGAAACTGAAAGACACGGAGATTGCCCTGCGCAAGATGGCGGAGAAGTTTCGCGACGTCAAGCACAACCTCCCTTTTGACGATCAGGCCCCGGTGCAGCAAGCCATCGATCGCCTGGAAAAGATGCGGACCGATTTGCTGTCCGTCATGTTCGGAAAGAAGGGAAAAAAATAGAAACCAATGAAGAGGGGAAAGAAATGAACCGAGTTCGGGCTGCCATGGCCGGATGCGCCCTCGTTGCGCTGTTGAATTCGCCCGCATGGGCACAGCGGCAGCGCGATTCCCTGACTAATCCGGAAGTCGATCAACTCCGCGACACCGCCCTGGAGCCTGACCTGCGGGTCAAACTATACGTCAAGTTTGCCCGCGCCCGGCTAGCTTCACTCGAACCGGCGCAGTCTGATTCCAAGACCACAGATCGAGGCAAGGAAACCCACGACCGCTTGCAGGAATTCCTCGATGTTTACGACGAGATGAACGAAAACATCGACACCTATGTCGATCGCAAATCGGATCTGCGCAAGGCGCTGAAGGCGGTTATCGAGGCCGACACCGAGTTCCAGGCCAAACTCCGCGCCCTGAAAGACGCCGCCAATACCGCAAAGAAAGAGGCGAAACAGTATGAATTTCTGCTATCCACCGCGCTCGAAACTCTCGACAGCAGCGCCCAGGACCACCGCCAGTTGCTGACCGAACAGGAGGAAGCAGCCAAGCAAAAGAAAAAGACAAAGCCGTAAATCCGACATTGCGTTCTCTTGGCGTCCTTAGCGCTACCTTCGCGGGCTTTGCAGTTTGAGATTTTGTTCGTGTTAATCTACACCGCGTGAGAGACGGCCTCCTCCACATCTTCCAGGAAACCTACCGGGAACTTCGCCCGCGCGACCCTGTGCCTGAACTGAAGGTTGATTTCTTCGCTTTCACTAGCATCAAGAACACCATCAGAATGCGCGAGGGCAAATTGCTGGTGCGGCTTTCCGACCTGTTGGAAGGTGCGCCTGTCCCGGTGTTGCAGGCCATCGCCCACATCCTGCTGGCAAAGATGTACCGTAAGCCGGTGGAGCGGGAAGCGGCGACTCGGTACCGCCGGTATGTTTCGAGCCATGACATCACCCGGAAAGCTCACCTGGTGCGGCAAATGCGCGGGCGCAAGCGTCTGCATTCTGCCCAGGGCCACACCTACGATCTGGACGAGGTCTTCGAAGGGCTCAATACGAGGTTTTTCCACGGACTGCTGGCCCGCCCACAGTTGACTTGGAGTCGCAACCACTCCCGCAACAGTCTGGGTCACTACGATCCGGCGCACAACGCCATCGTGGTAAGCCGCATCTTTGACCATCCCCGCGTTCCACACTACGCCGTCGATTACATCGTTTACCACGAGATGCTGCATTTGAAGCATCCCGTCAGATTGCGCGGCAGCCGAAGGTGCGTTCACTCCGCGGAATTTCGGGCGGAAGAAAAGTTGTTCCCGCAACTGGAAGAAGTGAAACGATTTCTGAAACAACTGTAGCCTCGACATCCGGCTCTTTCTGATTTGGAGGGCAGAGCGAGGCCGAGCGAGGCCCTCCTTCGTTGACGCCCGTGCCTGCCGAAGACTATTCTTAACCAAGGGTTGGTAGATGTCCTAGTTGCAACTCGGTTGCATAAAGTAAGAGATGGTTTTCCACATGCTCCAGGCGTTCATCGTAACTCTGCGGGAAGGGGTTGAAGCCGCTCTCATGGTCGGCATCACCCTCGCCTATCTGTCTAAGATTGGGCGGCCCGAACTACGCAAATCGGTCTTTGCCGCCCTCATTGCCGCATTTGTTGGCAGTATCGGGATCGCCATCCTGCTGTCCCGCACCCAGTGGAACCAGGACATCTTTGAAGGCTGGATCATGCTGGCCGCGGCCTTTTTCGTCGTCACCATGATCATTTTCATGATGCAGACGGGTCGCGCGCTCAAGGGACAGATTGAGAGGAAAGTCGGCCAGCTGGCAGGTCGGAACGCTGCCTTCGGGTTGTTTCTATTTGTTTTTCTCATGGTGCTACGTGAAGGGGTGGAAACCGTCCTCATCCTGGGAGCCGTCTCGCTGAATTCCACCGAACTGCTCAGCTTCCTGGGCACTTTGCTGGGGGTGAGCATTGCCGTCCTGTTCGGGGTGATGTTCGTGAAGGGCAGCGTGCGTATCAACCTGCAAAAGTTCTTCCGAGTCACGACCGTCATCCTGTTCTTTGTAGCTGCACAATTGACTATCTCGGGCCTGCATGAGCTTTCTGAAAACGGCGTGCTGCCCTCCTCCCGCGAGGAGATGGCTCTCATCGGCCCCATCGTTCGAAATGATCTGTTCTTCTTTGTCACGATCGTTGCTTTAGCCGCCTTGATGGTCCTGTTCGAGGTAAAGCGCCGCCAGCCGTCTGCCCTTCCCGATTCCCCGGCCGAGCGCCGCAAGGCCTTGTGGAGCGCCCGCCGTGAGCGTTTGTGGATGGTTTCGGTCTACGCCAGTTCGTTCTTGTTCATCCTGATGGTCACCGCCGAATTCATCTACACAAAAAGCGTAAGCGCACTTTCGCCCGCAACCGAAGTGACCTTCACCAACGGACAACTGAGCATTCCACTGACCCAGGTCTCCGACGGCGATCTGCATCGCTTCGAAGCCGAGGCCAAGGGAACTGCGGTTCGCTTCTGGCTGTACAAAAGGCCAGACGGCAAAGTGGCCACGGTATTCGACGCATGCCAGATTTGCGGTCCCGTGGGCTTTTACAAAGGACCGAACGGAGTGGTTTGCAAGAACTGCGCCGCACCCATCAACGGGCAATCGGTGGGCACGGCCGGGGGATGCAATCCCATTCCCCTGCCTGCCGAACAGACCTCCGACGCTGTCATTATCCGGGAGGCGGACATCGCGGCCGGCGTCCGTATCTTCCAACAATAACCCATGTTCTTGCGTCTACTGTACGAATCCTTCCGGCGGCAGAAGCGGCGAAAGCTCCTGGCTGGTGTTGCCATCATGCTCGGAGTCGGCGTGGCGACGGCCATGATCGCTGTCGCTACCGATATCGGCGACAAGATCAGCCGAGAACTGCGTACCTACGGAGCCAACCTTATCGTGACTCCACAGGAAGACACCCTGGACGTGGTGAATGCCGGCGTCAATCTGAAGCCGCCCAGTGACGGCGCCTACCTTAACGAAGCTGATCTGCCCAAAATCAAGGGCATGTTCTGGCGCAACAACATTGTAGGTTTCGCGCCCATGTTGCCGGTCAACGTCAGTCTGGCAGGCCATAAAAATCTCACTCTGCTGGGGACGTATTTCGCCCGGCAGCTGGCTTTCGGCAAACAGGAGTTCACCACCGGGGTCCGCTCCACCCATCCCTGGTGGAAAGTGCAGGGTTCCTGGCCGGATGACAATTCGACCGATGTTCTACTCGGCGAGCATCTGGCATCGAAGCTGAATCGCAAGGCTGGCCAGGAGATTGAAGCCGCTGGTCAGTCCCGCCGGATCGCCGGCATTCTCTCCACCGGCGGACCCGAAGATGATCAGATCGTGGTTCCCCTTCCTCTGGCGCAGCAGATTCTCGGCAAACCCGGCGCGGTACGCCGCATTTACGTCAGCGCTGTGACCAAGCCCGAGGACGCCTTCGCCCGCCGGGATCCCAGGAGCCTGTCGCCGAAAATGTACGACCGTTGGTATTGCTCTCCTTACGCGCAATCCATCGCATTCCAGTTGCAGGAGGCCATTCCGCACTCCCACGCCGAGCAGATTCGCCAGGTGGCGCAGAATGAAGGTACTGTCCTGACGCGCATCCAGGGACTGATGCTTTCTTGCCGAGGCGGCGTTGCTCGCGTTGATGGCGGGAACCGTAGGCTTTGCCGGTGGAGCGTTACTGGCCCGCCAGATCGGCCATTCCATTTTCGATTCCCAGATCGCGATCCAACCGGTGCTTCTGCCGGTCATTCTGGCCATCGCGGTAATCGTCACCTTCGGCGGCAGCGCTGCCGCCATCCGGCGCGCGGTAAAGTTCGATCCTGTGTACGCTCTGCGAGGTGAAGCTTGAACTCGGAAGTCGCCCGCCGCCGCTCAGCCTCGCCCCACGCCTCGATGTTCCTGCGTATGCTGGTGCGAGCCGCCGTGCTCCGGCGCGGGCGAGCTGCCTCAGCCCTGCTGGCCATGGCCGTGGCTGCTGCCGCGGCCACCGCCATGCTCAATCTCTACGTGGACGTACAAGCCAAGCTGCGACGGGAATTTCGCAAGTACGGCGCCAACGTCGTAGTGGTAGCAAAGGAGGGAGAGGACCTCCCGAAAGACGGGTTGTCCACAGTCCGATCCATTCTCGCCAACGCTGGCATCGCGGTTCCATTCGCCTACGCCGTAGCCCGCACCTCTGACGGCCATTCGGTAGTCGTCGCCGGAACCGATCTCGATCAAGTACAGAAGCTGGATAGCTGGTGGTCAGTAACGGGTTGGCCGAAGGCACAGCGCGATGCCCTCATCGGCCGCCGCGCTGCCGGAGTTCTCAACTCGTCGGGAAAGCCGTTTGACCTGAGCTTCCAGGGACGCACTGTTCAACTGAATCCAGCCGGCACCTTGCAAACCGGCGCCGACGAAGACAGCCGGGTTTACATTTCGCTGGCCGATTTCACCGAGTGGACCCATGTGCCCTATTCCACGATCGAAATCTCGGCCCTGAGTTCGTCGCAGGAAGGATCTTCGCAGGAAATAGAAGCCACTATGCGCAGGCTCGCACAAGCCCTTCCCGGCGCTGATGTCCGCCCCGTTCGGCAGGTCATGGAAGGCGAGGCCCGAGTGCTGGGCAAGATGCGATCCACCCTTCTTGTGGCTAGCGCTAGGCGCGTCCGGCAGATTGATCCAGGGATTCTTCGCCGCCGAGGCTGCCGCTATCGGCGCGGTTGGATCAATACTAGGCTTTGCCATCGGAGTAGGGGCGGCCATCTGGATCGGGCGGACGAATTTTCACTCCCCGGTGACGCCGCGTTTCGCCGTTTTCCCGGTCGTTTTGGCGGGCGGAATAATGATCGCGCTGCTCGCGGCAATTCTGCCGATATCTCTGCTCCGGCGAGTCCAACCTGCTAACATTCTGAGGGGAGAGTGACATGATCAAGCTCAGCCACGTCAGCCGCCTTTATCCGGCCCAGGCCGAGGGCGGGGGCGTTGTGCGCGCGCTCGATGATGTCTCTCTCCACGTTGAGTCGGGCGAATGGCTCGCCGTCATGGGCCCATCCGGATCTGGTAAATCCACTCTAGCCAATTTGATCGGCTGCCTCGATCGCCCCACTTCAGGCGAGATCTGGCTCGACGGCGAAAACGTGGCCAAGCTTTCCGCGCTGGATTTGAGCCGGGCGCGCGCGGAAAAGGTTGGCTTCATCTTTCAGCAATTCCATCTGATTCCCTATCTCACCGCGCTCGAAAATGTCATGTTGGCCCAATACTTCCACAGCATGACCGACGAGCAGGAAGCCCTGGAGGCGCTGGCGCATGTCGGCCTGAAAGACCGCGCCCGGCACCTGCCCGCTCAACTCTCCGGCGGAGAACAGCAGCGGGTTTGCATCGCCCGCGCCCTGATCAACGATCCTAAGATCGTTCTGGCCGATGAACCCACTGGAAATCTGGACGCAGTCAATGAAGAAATCGTCTTGCGCCTGTTGCGCGAGCTGCATGGCCAGGGACGCGCCATCATAATGGTTACGCACGACCCCATCGTCGCCCGCCTCGCTGATCGCAGAATCGAGTTGCATCACGGTAAAATTGCCGACCAGGAAGTTTTCGCCATGGCGGACGAGGAACAGTTCGACGAAGTCCTGGAGGAGCTCTGGGCGGTCGAGGAGCATGGCGAGATTGCTGAAATCGGCCGGATGGAAGTGCACGGCGCGCTGCCGGTAAGCATTGCGGTTGAAAAGATGGCCGCCCTCGGCCTGGTCGCAACCCGGCCACATCCGCCCGAGGCTCACAATCACAAGCCGTTCGTGAACCCTTGCCACGACGCGCTCAAACCTTCCGGTGTCTCGACCGGCGACGGCAGCACGATTGTGGAATTCACTGGCCGCGGCCGCCAGCGCGCGGCCGACATCGTCCGCCGCCACCGCCTGGCCGAGCGTCTCTTCACGGACAGCTTGGCACTGGACAGCGAGTCAGAGATCGAACAACAGGCCTGCAAATTCGAACACATCCTCTCCACCGAAGCGACTGACAAGATCTGCAGCTTCCTCGGCCATCCGCGCACTTGCCCACACGGGGCGCCCATTCCGCTAGGACCTTGCTGTGAGCGCAACCTGGCAGCCCAGGAAGGGCAGCAGGTACAGACTTCACGCTTCAAGTGATGCAGCACTACCTGACCTTCTGCCACAACACGTCTTCGTTGTTTCTGCGGTCAATCCTGGCATCCACCTTCTCGCGATCGCCACGCCGGAAGAGTCGGCCGCCCTCGATCCCTTCGCGGAAAAATATGGCGGTGGACTCGGACACCAGCAGAATCTTAGCGCCGCCCGTGCGCTGTGCCTACAGGTTATCGTCCTTGCGGAATACGGTCTGGGTTATTCCAGGCGCCAGCTCATAGATCTGTGACGGGATTTTCACCGATCTTAACCCCGTAGAGGATTCTCTGACCAAAACATCGATACGACCGTTATGATGAGTTGCATCGCCATCCATGACCACTCGACGACCCCGCATCGGCGTCTTTGATTCCGGCTTCGGTGGCCTCACGGTTCTTAAGGAACTGGTCGCACTCGCACCGGACGCTGACTACCTCTATTTCGGCGA
>WNFR01022329.1_pt1 | contig 10778 bp, 16 predicted proteins | sample 5400221 | NCBI WGS metagenome assembly WNFR01 (sample SAMN13153357, study PRJNA577476) | soil metagenome | isolation source: 40 cm soil under Madrone tree | place: USA:California | collected 2016-06-14 | reverse complement strand
ACGCGGCGGGGGTCGGCGACGCCGTCGGCGCGCTGGACCTCCTCGACGACCTCGCGGACGAGATGGGCAAACTCGAGGATGGTGAACTCGTCGCCGTTGCCGAGGTTGACGGGACGCGTCTCGGACGAGTTCATGAGCGCGATCAGGCCGTCGACCAGGTCGTGGATGTACTGGAAGGAGCGCGTCTGGCTGCCGTCGCCGTAGACCGTCATGTCCTGCCCGCGCAGTGCCTGCACGATGAAGTTGGACACCACGCGGCCGTCGTACGGGTTCACTGCGTGCGAGGTGCGTGAGTCGGGTCAGGTGGGAGAGGGAGGGAGAGGGGGGCGAGGATGACGCACTGCGCGGCCCGTAGGTATTGAAGATGCGCGCGACGCGCACGTCAACGCCGTCCTGGTTTGCGAAGCCGTATGTCAGGGTCTCGGCGACGCGCTTGCCTTCGTCGTAGCATGCGCGTGGGCCAATAGGGTTGACATGACCCCAACTGCGCAAACGCAAAGAATCAATGGAATCCCCACACGACGCGGTGATGGAGCGGGCAACATACTAGTCCTCGGGTTGCGGGTGCACCTCGGGGTCGCCGTAAATCTCTGCAACAGTGAGTCAGCGAGCGAGATAACGGAAGCAACGGCAATCGTGACACGTGAGAGGATCGGATCGGATCGGGAGCTAAAGAGGGAAAGTGAATTGCGTAAGAAATGATGCACTTACCTGATGTGCTCGTGAGCAAGAAACGCGCCTTGGTGCGTTTCGCGAGACCGAGCATGTTGAGCGTGCCCTGGAACGATGTCTTGATCGTCTTGACTGCATTGAACTGGTAGTGTACCGGGGAAGCGGGGCAGGCGAGGTGATAAATTTCTAAACGATAACACCATTAATTATACGATGACGGTGACCTCGTGACCGAGGAGCATGAGGCGATCGACCAAGTGAGACCCGACGAAGCCGGCGCCACCAGTGACGAGAACACGCTTGCGATTTGACGGGACGAGGAGCCTGACGGGAGGGAAGCGCGTAAGAGTCGTGTAGGAGATAGACTGCGTCTCCGGGTGATAGATCGATTTCGACTGGTAGGCAGCGTGTCCCTTGGTAAAGCGGGCATGGCTGTCCTCTTCTCTGGTGTCGATCACGTTGGTCTCGCCCTCGTTGGCCGTTATGACATAGTGAGGGCGGAGGTAGAGTGACCTGGCGACGTCGAGGGGAACTTCGCAGTCGAAACCGAAACGCTCGAATCCAACGGTTGTAATCTCACTGCCGTTCTTGTCGAGAGTGCGTATCTGCAGAACGTGAGCGAGGTCGAAAGAGTGGATGAAGGCGAGAGTGCACGGACACTCTGTACGTTGGAAGCGGTCATTTTGATAGGGAGGTCAGAGAGAGGCGCTGAAGAGAGCGAAAGGGGGCGGTCCATTGTTGGTGTCGTTTTTGAACTGGCGTTTAGCTAGCTTGAAGAGCAGTTCGGTTCTTCATATCAACATCTATCTCAATCTCCAGTGGCGGTCCCACCGCTTGTCACGAGCGAGCAATGCCTCGCACACAAAAACTCTCCACAGGAAAGTCTCGCCACGACCCTCTCCACGTCGACATAGCAGCAGACGATATCTACGCAAAGTACGGAAACGTCTCCAAACCGGGACGGCGCAAAAAATCTCGGCAAAGCAAACACGATGACAACGACGACGACGTTGGCGGAGAGGTCCGCAGCTTCCATCCCTCACGCGCGTCTTATTGCGCCCACTTGTAACCACCATACTAGACCGTTTTAGATCCAAAGTCCTCAAAACGTATCGTTGAACTCGCTTGCGACCAACAGGATGAGCTCGATCATCCAGACCCAGATGAAGACGTTATCGAAGATAGTTTCACCCGACCTCGTGGTCACGATCCAGAAGAAACAGACGAAGATGACGATGAACAAGACTACCAGGGTTTTTCTGGCGACGAGGAACGCGAATTGGTGCGAACCCCACCCCTTCTGAACTCCCGCCAGAATCTGATTCTTCTTAGGAAATAGACGAGAACGATATCCGAGTGCTCGATGCACTCCACTCGTCAAACTCTGGCGAACGCAAAACTCTAGCTGATCTTATCTTCTCCAAGCTTGAAAATAGCCCCAGTCAGACTGCAGTCGTGCGCACTTCCCATCCATGTGAGTGGATCTCTGCTCTTCCTTGCCTTTCTTGCGTTATCTCTCGAACGAAATCTATGATCCTGTACACCTCACATCCGTCATGGTAGCGCCCTCGGACTTGCAACGCGATGTTGTGCGTGCATGTCCACGGGCTCATCCATACATTGATGGCTCCTCTGCGGAAAAGTGCCGCACACATACTGAATAAATCCGCGCTTTTTTCCTTGGCAAATTTCGTGTTCCAGTCCATTCATCTGAGCGCGTTGCTCATTTGCCATCGCGACAGCCGGCGACGACAACGGAGCCCCAGACCCTGCAGAAGGCCTAGACCCCAAAGTGGTCGAAGTCTATACAAAGTCTGTTTTATTCAATTCGCAGTCTATGTGCACTCATGCATCTGTGCAGAGTCGGCGAACTCCTCCGGAGTTACCGCGCCGGCCCGCTTCCGAAGCCATTCAAAATCATCCCGTCATTCCCTGCGTGGGCACGTATCCTCGCACTCACGGCCCCTGAGCAGTGGTCGTCGCAGGCCGCGCACGCGGCGACACGCATCTTTATCTCGAATATGAAACCACAGCAGGCGCGCGTATACCTCGAGGGCGTCTTGCTCGGGCTCGTGCGCGCGGACCTTGAGCAACCCTCGTCGCGCAAGGACGCGCGTAGGCTCAGCCCGCACCTGTACGAGGCGCTCAAGCGCGCACTGTATAAACCCGCGGCGTTCTTCAAGGGGATCGTGTTCCCCCTGCTCGACGTGCGTGTAATGCCCTCTGGCATTTTTGCTTGTGCTTGCTTACGCTCCGGTGTGTGGCACACGCAGGGAGGGTGCACGCTCAAGGAGGCGGCGATCGTCGCGTCCGTGCTAACCAAGGTCAAGGTGCCGTTGCTGCACTCGTCAGCGGCGCTCATCCGCCTCGCAGGGATGGACTACTCCGGTACGTGCCACACGCACATCCTCTCAGCCCCCAAAAAAACAAACGACGACGCGGAACAGGGCCGACGTCGTTGTTCATCCGCGTCCTGCTCGACAAAAAGCACGCGTTGCCATACAAGGTTCTCGACGCGCTCGTGTTCCACTTCATCCGGCTCTCGAACACCAACGCCCAGGGCACCCTCCCCGTGCTCTGGCACCAGAGCCTGCTCGTCCTCTGCCAGCGCTACGCGCCGCACCTTGCGCCAGAGCAGAAGGATGCGCTGCGCGACGTCGTACGCGCCCACCCGCACCCGCAGATCTCACCCGAAGTCCGACGCGAACTAGCCGCCGCGCCCTCGCGCGGCGAGGAGGCGCAGCAGCAGGACGTGATGGACGTTTCGTAGCGTAGCATCTCCTATGCCCGTCACGTGGTGTATGATGCGATTGAATGTGTGGAAAAGTTGCTGTATTCGTTGTGGCGCTATCGAAGTAAAAATAGACAACACATTTCTGGGGAAATTGACATGTATGATCGGGAGATCCGAACTAACGCCAAGAGAATGGTGGCGTGGCCGCGCTGGTAGAACGTACTGTGGGCGGATTATCGCAGGGTACTGTACTGTAAAGCTGAGTATGCCCTTTGTGAACAGAACTGGATCATCGCACTCAGAGGCATGATTGGCGGTCGATCCTCGTTTGACCGTAAAAGGGGCGGGACCAGTGAGAGTTGGCGGAATTGGTTCGGATCGGATGGAAGGATATGGACGTAATGGAAGTGATTGTCGCTACCATTCATCGCTGTCATCACCACTGCTTCTTATCCCCTTTCTCTCACGGATGTTATTCGTTTGAATCCGTCCCTTCTACGGTTATGTCTCTATACCATTTCGGCCACTGTGGCACCCGTCACTCCCGCACTCGTCGAATGCGGGTCTTACAAACTCAGTCCCAGTCGTCTTTCACCGTTGTCCACGACCTCAACTCATCGGTTGAGTTGCGTACTGAATTATGTTCGCTCGCTTGTACAGGTGAAGTGACATCAAACCTATATGATCACAAACGGCGCTTGTTTCTGTGGCAATACACCGCTCATTCGCCACCCCCAAGGGCCTTTTGACATGTTTTGGCCCTGACCTCGCTTGGCCTGACTTGACTGGGACCGTGAAGTGTTTTAGCCGGCCTTCGTCTTGTTCTGGGTGGTTCTCAGGACGCACCGTAGGAGCTCTGCTTAACCCCGGAGAAGCATCAATCGATGTAGAGATAAGAGCATATAATGATTACTTTAGGCAGTAGTCCGGCGATCGGCCAGTTCGGTCGGGGACAAAAGGCAAGTTGAACAAAGTTCTATTTGAGTTCGGAATGAACCATTCCGTCAGGGGAGGAACCTGTTGCGATCGGCGAGTCGGCGGCGACAGAACACAGCGCTGAAATGAACCACGCGCGCGGTATTTGGGCGTAGCTTTCGTCGTAGCATCGCACGTTCGTCTTATCTTGGCTTGCTTGCGTGATTAAGCAAGCAGGATTCCTGACGGAAGAGGAAACTCTGAGCATCACTAGCACCAGCTGCATTCCAATATACGTGAATCAGGAAACGCATCAGGCTGTGCCCTACCCGCCCCTTGGCCTGCACATAGAGCTTTAGGCACAAGACATAATTTACAGTGAATATGGTTTATAAAGGGTGCCGCCGAACGCCATTCCTGCTCCCTCTCGAACTCGCTCTACTCTTTTCCTCACATCATGGTTCACCTTCCCTTTTTGTCCCTGCTCGGCCTCCAAGCTGCCCTTAGCCCACTCACCTCCAAGCCCAAGCAAGAGCCCGTCTCCACCGACGCCGTACCTTTCGTTAACCCCACTACCCATGGCGGTTCTATGCTCGATAGCACGAACGTTGGTCTAGGAGAGCCTCTCAACGTGAACATTTTCTCCACTTGTCTAGGAGACTATAAGCGCTCACCCCAGACATCTTTCCTCTGCGGTGGTTGGGGAAAATAGGTTATCATATCGGGTCTCAGCTCTCCGTGGATCCTATCGGACGGTGGCCTCGTGTTCTTTTCGAACGCGATTGGATTGTGAGTTGTTGTTTGTTTCATGTGTGCGTCCCGACTCTTAACCTCTTACTCGCAGTGGGATCGAGTGCTTCGGAGCCCATCTCGGCGACCCACAAGCGGCGAATCTGGGCGACGGAAACGGCTACGTGAACCAGACCCTCGAATTGCGACAGGATTATGGCAATCCGGACATCGGCACATGCTGGGAGAGCCTTGCAGGAGGCAACCATTTCCGGCTCTTCCGCCAGAATGGACCCTCCGCCAACACTGGCGCGTTATTCCTTGCGTACGTCTGCCAGCTCGTCTGCTGCCCGTTTTCATGTGTGAACTGATTGAACGGAATTTAGCTTATCCCAGGAAGAGGTAAAGTGTTCTGTCTCAAACTCAGATCGGTTTCGTAATTGCTTTTGATATGTTTGTAGAGTGTCTTTGATGGACATACAATCTCCAAGGATGGTTACAACGTCGGTCGGTGAGTTCGTCCTTCCGCGTTTAGGCATTTATTCGGTTGCAAACAAGTCTGATGGTGGCGCTGCCTCGCGTCATAGCGACAAATTCGTGGAGGCTGCTCTGAAATTGAAGAAGTATAAAGGCATCAAATTCCAGGTCACCGCGGATAAAATTACTGGCATGCTTCCGCCAGGCTCCACGGGTGTAAACCATGGTATGACACTTCCTTGCTATGCGACTTTATTGTTCAACATCAGCTTGCGATAGGTATCGCGACCGACGGCGTCACGACACTCCTTACCGTTACGGTTGTGTCGTGAACTTGAGAATGACGGACCGTTGCTACGTGGCCCATGATTTATCTTCCTTTTTACCATTTCTTTGACGGTCGTTGGCGATCTCCCCGGAAACCATGTACTTCTTGGTCCCTACGTTTCCTCCGTATACTTTCACCTGTAACATACTGCTAGTAGATAGTGTTGGTAGTCGATATTCAAAAGTTTCCCTTGGGCTTGACAGCCTGCCATTGAGGAGCTGGATCGCACCGGGTTTTCGGGCTGCATGGGAATACACAGTTGACTTGCTGTGTTTGATGCGTCCAACGAGATTCAAGCTATAGTTGTTACCACTGTCGAAATGTGCAACATAAATCTCGTCGACAGTGCGACAGATTCGTCCAACAGTGGGAACCACCCGCCCTTGTTCGGAAAGCTCATCATCGTGAGCTTTCCCGTTTCGGACTTGAACGATTCCAGTTTGGTTCCGGTGTTGCTTCACAACAACGGACATCATGCCGCTGTGTTATCGCGGAGTATCATGAGGTGGGCAAAACCGCCTGCCTCCGCGACGACGTTGCCAGTGATACATTGAGTCGCGGATGGATGATTCACGACCGGCACGTCGCGCATATGTGGTCACGTGCACTTCATCCGCTACTTCAATTGGCCCTGCATGGCTTCCCGCGCTTCTTATTGCTACCCGTTGAGTCTGCGCCGCCGGTGATCGATCTGCGCCGACTGGCTTCTTGCTATCATGATTGATCTCTTCTCTCTCCCAAACTTTCTTGCGGCGCTCGCGACCGTCGTGAGCCTTTTCGCTGGGCAGATCATATACAACCTACGCTTCCACCCCCTCGCGCGCTTTCCGGGACCCAAGCTTGCGGCGTGTTCCCGGCTATGGCTGGCATATCGAGAGCTTGTCAGGGGCGAATCGTTGAGTGACCTGCGTGCAGAACTTCATCGACAGTATGGTGCGCAATGATGGTGTCCCGAAGCTGTCGCCTCTCTTAATATGCGTTTCTAGGAGAGATTGTTCGCTTGGCACCTAACGAGGTTCTTCCAAGTTAACTGAATGTGCATTTTTCTCTCTATGACGCGTAAATTGTCTTATTCGCAGCTTCACTTTTCTAATCCGTCTGCGTATCACGATATATACAACAACAAAAACAAATGGGACAAGGACAACTCGCTCTACCGCGCCTTCGAAATGGATGCGGCAACAGTCGGCTTCGTACACTACGCTGATGCCAAACATCGTAGAGAAATCCTCGGTCCTTTCTTTTCTAGGACGTCGACCCTCCAAATGCAGGATCTCGTACAGGAACGGGTAGGACACCGTTCACCCATGAAGCAACTTTTTCACATTTCTAATTAATGTGTCAGGTGAACGTTTTTTGCGATGCGTTGGCCCAGCAATTTGCGGCAGGTGAGAGTGTATTGTTTAATTCAGACCGGCGTTTTAAAATCTTTTGGTTCGCGACATAAAGGAAAGTCTAGCGATTTCGTGTTGGGCTTCCAGTGCTGTGCAGTCGACATAATCACTGCCTTCTGCTACGCTAAGAATTGGGACACAACGAAAGCGCCAGATTTTAATTCCAAAATCGTGCTTGCTTTCCAAGCGGCCTTACCTATTCTTACCATGCGCAAGTATTCGTCCACCGTAATCAGGGTGATGCGGTTCATTCCTCCGTGGTTTGGTAAGAAGGTCGGTTCCCCCGTGACCAGGTCGTTGTTTGTACTCCGTGGGGCAAGTAACTTATTCTGGCCGCCTGAAGCAAGAGTGGCAATTGATAGGACCGTCTCTAGACGCTGAAGGACCAGGTCCGCGAAATCCTACGTAACCCAGGCAGCCTGGAAAATGCATCCCACAGAACCATTTATCATGCGTTATTGGATCCCGATGCAAATAAAGGGCTTCCATTGCCCACCAAGCTGAGCTTATTCCAAGAAGCGGGGGCACTGCTTGGTGCAGGTTCGGACTCGACCTCAATCACCGCGACGACAATCTCGTATCATGTTTTACATAATACCGAAGCGCTGCAGCAACTTGTCAAGGAATTGCGTACGGCGTGGCCTGTTCTGGATGAGGTACCACGTTATGAAGTTCTCGAAAAGTTACCTTACTTGGCAAGTCCTTGCAATGGTGGTGGTTTAGCTTGAATCCTGAGCGGCCATTTGTAGACTGCGGTTATCAAGGAGGGACTTCGCATGTTTCCAGGATTCGCAGCGCTGCCACGTGTTGTCCCCCCTGAAGGAGCGACGATAGGTGGCGCCTTCATTCCTGGCGGAGTAAGTCCTCAGTTATGCGAGTGCAGCCGATTCCAGTGCGTGCTCACCGAACTGCAGACCATCGTCGGTGAAAGTTTCGTTTATGTACACCGTTCCCCTGCGGTGTTCTCCGACCCAGATACGTTCATCCCTAACCGGTGGCTGGGAGAAGACTCAAAGACTCTCGAGGCGTCGCTGTGCACATTCTCGAAAGGTCCCCGTAATTGTATAGGGGTAAATTTGGCATATTGCGAACTCTCTTTCCTCATTGCCAACCTTTTCCGTCGCTTTGACGTGACTTTGGACACCGAAAGGTTCGAATTTTCCCCCTTGCAATCGTTCACGTTACTTTGTAGCTGAAGGAGGTTCTGTAGGACCGGAGATTTAACCTTCGTGGAGCATTTCGTTCCGGTATTCAAGAACCCGCATTTACGCGCGTATTGTAGACCTGTCTCGGATTAGTCTAGGACTAGCAACGGGGACTCAAGTCTAGTCTTTTCTTTCTTCCTTCCTCATGAATACACCTATTGGCACACAAACTTTGTATCTGTCTGTTGCTCTTGGAAACCATCAACACATCGTTCTGAATCAGAAATGGGAAGAGGTCTTTCAAGTTTCGTCGTTGTCAGTTTGAAACCTTGTCTATGTCTACTTTTCCCTAGGCTTTTACTATAGGACATTACAAACTCTGCTATAGTCTATCATCACTGGTCCTGCTACTAGTACTACTCCAGGCAGAGGGCCAAACATTTCACCAAAGAGAAAAGAAAATGGGTTGAGAGGGAAGTCACAAAAAGTCGCCTAAAGTGCAAGTGAACACATAATTTTTTCCTACAATACCAGGTGGGTTATAAACAGGGAAAACTTATTCATCACCTTCGGGAAACTTCATAATCATGGTGAACAGCAGTTCAGTTGCCAAGGAAATGAGTAAATGTTAAACTGAAGATGGCATACTGCATGATCATGAGATCCTACTGATTCAAGTACACGGACACTACGACAATCCTGCTATTCTCAAGTCATCATCATTCCGCTAATCTTATGCACTTGTTACCCTTTCCCTCTTTCTTATACTACACCTTGTCTTTCGACGCTAATCTCGTGCTCTTTTAACCCTTCCTCTTTCCCATACCATAAACCCATTTTCATCCAATCACGATGTGTCCATTCTTAACATTCTTGTATGGTGGCCACGTTGTTTTACAGCTCTCAGAAAGCCGAACGATGAACTGCAGCCAACTGAGACGAATAGAATTGAGTTCGTAATGCAGCTTCTAGATTGTGATAACTGGGATCGCCTCTCTGAAATCGATCTGAATCACAACAAAGTCAGACATGCTGGATCGTCACCATATCTTCGAGAGGTTCAGGAACGTCTACGGAGTAAGCGTTATACTAACAATGCTGTTGGTGTAGATGCTTGTTGCAGACCACCGGATTTGCGTTGTTCCAGGTATATGATATACCTGGAATAACGGAACCAATTGAAGGCGTGCCATTCGTTCTAGGAGGGCACGTGCCATTCGTTCTCCTCTTTATAAATCTCCACAGAAGATACTAATATAATGGAAAAGTTACAGAAAAAGAACTTTCCCATTATATTATTATCTTCCATACGAAGAGCCATTTATGAAGAGGATAAAGAATTGCAAGTACATGCCCTCCTCCAGGAATTCTTCACGCACTGTACGCGCGCCACGTGCCGCACTGCGGATTGCCAATTTCATCTCCAAAGTCGAAAGAAAAGTATCGGCGTCGGTTGGCTTAAAGCGCGAAGTGCAGGTGACACGTGCGTACTTTGCCTCTGCGTGAATTCGGTCGGCTGTCACACTCACAAAATGAGCTTCTAGCATACGGAGAAGTAAGGCGCGTATCCGGCCGCGTGGTTGCACCGACGATGGCGTCGACCACCAACTATGAGCCTGCGGTGTGATGTGTGAGTGGGAGCAGCTCTATTGGCTGCAACGACTCGATGCTGAGGCGCTGCGGTTAAAGTGCGGAAGATATTTGTACGCGGAACACACACCGGTCTAAACGAGCGTGGAGGCGCAGGAGTATTGTACCAGCAAATCTCCAAAAGTTTTCGGCTTGAGGGAGTCAGCCGCAGCTTCTCGTGACTGGGGGGGTGATTTTCAAGGTCTGGTGGTGCAATGGCTTGCGACAGATGTTTGATAATTATGCGTGGCCGCCGATCAGTCACTTACGTATCGATATACTCTTGAGTGAGACTGCACAAGGAACGAAAGCCTTGAGATCGTCTTCTGTGTCGACTTTAAATGCAAATGGTTTGAAGCAAAAGAATTGTCAACTCAAGGTAGCAGCATGTTGGATTACCGTACGCAATTTCCAATTCAGACCTCGGTACGAAGTTTGCCCAGCGAGTCATGCTACACGCTAAGAGTGTATGTTGGCGTTGGCACGTCCAACGGCCTTGGTGACGACAAATATTCGTGAATGAAGGCATTGCGAGCTCCCTGGGAAATACTCCTAGTCCAGCATGTAGTGAGATGGGGGTCCATGGGGGTCTCACAAGAAGGTGGAAGACATGCGCAAAAACAAAAGGTGACGTGACTGGCACCGTGACTCTCTTAACCATCAAGGTATTTGTCCAAGTCCACGAATTACAGTATGCGAGCGGACGCCAGACACTGCGCGCCGACACACATGCTCCATGTACGGCTGAAGTACCA
>WNFR01007919.1_pt1 | contig 10778 bp, 12 predicted proteins | sample 5400221 | NCBI WGS metagenome assembly WNFR01 (sample SAMN13153357, study PRJNA577476) | soil metagenome | isolation source: 40 cm soil under Madrone tree | place: USA:California | collected 2016-06-14 | reverse complement strand
GAACATCCATTTGTTGCCCCACTCGTCGGCATACTCCTCGAGCAGCGCCGAGAGGAAGGCCAGCGCGGGATCGCCGGGCACGATCGACGGCGCGCCGGGATGACTGGCCTCGAACCGCTCGATGATGGGCGTGGAATCCTGCACGCCCTCGCTCTCTCCCTTGTCATTGGGCGACATGACGACCAGCGGCACCAGCGGCAGCTTGGCGTATTTCTGGAACTCCGCCTGATTGGCAGGCGAGCGCAGGAGCCATTCATGCTCGAGGCCCTTGTAGCGGAAGTAGGAGCGCACCTTCACTGAGTAAGGCGACAGCTCCGATCCGAACAGGCGATAGGCCATGTCACTCTCCTCAAAACCACCTCTTGCGCCTCATCCAGAAAAACAGGCCGGTGACGACGACCGCGACGAGGCACCAGAAGAAGGGGTAGCCGTACCGCCAACCGAGTTCCGGCATGTTGCCGGCGTCGCGGTCGAAATTCATGCCGTAGATGCCGGTCAGGAAACTGAGCGGCATGAAGAAGCCGGTGATGATGGCGAGCGTCTTCATCACCTCGTTCGTGCGGTTCGAGGACTGCATGAGATAGACTTCCATCAGGCCGTTGGCCGCGTCGCGGTAGGTCTCGATGAGTTCCAGCACCGCCACCGAATGGTCGAAGCAGTCGCGCAGATAGGTCCGCGTCTCGGGCATGATGAAGGGCGTTTCGGGACGCATCATCGCCAGCACGGTCTCGCGCTCGGCCCATTCGATGCGATGGAAGACCGCGAGCGCGCGGCGCGCCAGATGGATGTGACTGAGAGTCCCGGTCGTGGCCTCGGCCAGAGACTCGTCCTCCAGATCCTCGAGTTGGCGCGAGAGCTTTTCGATCACCGGGAACTTGCGGTCGACCACGACGTCGATCAGCGCATAGACGAGGTAATCGATGCCGAAGGTACGCAGCCGCGAGCCTGCCACCTGCAGCCGCTCGCGCACCGGCTTGAAGATGTCGACCTTATGGTCGTGGAAGGAGATGACGTAGTTCTCGCCAAAGAAGATGCTGACCTGGCGCACAATCAGCGCGCCGTCCTCGTAGACCGGATCGGCCAAGACGATGAAGCCCTGGCGGTCGTAGATGTCGAGCTTGCTGCGCTGGTGGCCGTGGAAGATGTCCTCGAGCGCCAGCGGATGCAGGTTGAAGGCCATGCCGAGGTCGCGCAGCATCTCCGAGCTGGCATGGCCCGAGACGTCGATCCAGGTCTTGCTCGGCGTGCCGAGATGGAAGCGGCATTCGTCGACCTCGACGCCGGTCAGCACCTCGCAGCTGTCGTTGGTGTACTCGACCAGCGTGAAGTCGAGCGCCTCGTCGGCGACCGGCTCACGGCCGGCCAACGTGCCAGGCGCGGTGCCGGGCGCGCTGTGCCGACGAAAAAGGCCATCCATCACGCTTTAGACTTCCTGCAGGACCTGAACGTCGGGCCGGCCGGCAAGATAGTCGCCGAGCTTGCGTCCGAGCTCCTTGAAATGCGGCGCGGCGCGATGCGCGGCAAGCGCTGCCTCGTCGTCATAGCGCTCGAGCATGATGTAGACATTGGCATCCTCGGTCTTGTGCAGGGCGTAAAGCTTGTTGCCCGGCTCGTCGGCCTGCACCTTGGCCTGCAGCGCCTTCATGGTGGCTTCGAAATCGGCGTTGGTGCCGGGCTTGATGGTGAGCTTGGCGATGACTCCGAGCATGTACTTTCTTCCTTACTTCTTCCTGGTTTTCCTGGGTTCGAAATCCTGGCCGCCAGCATAGAACCTGTTGTAGGTCGGGCTGATGATGATTTCATTTACGCAGGCGCGAGCCGGCATTCCGGCAACGAAAGCGATGCTGCGGCCGAGGTCTTCCTCCTGCAGCATGCGATCCTGCTCGGCCTTGGCCGGCACTACGGGGCGCCGCAGCAGGATCGGCGTCGCCGCCTCGCCCGGACAAATGGCGCAGGCACGCACGCCGTTGATACCCTCCTCGGCATTGATGGTCTCGGTAAGCGCCCCGGCACCAAACTTGGAGGCCGAATAACCCGGCCCGGCCATCGGCAGGATGTATTTGCCGAGCCAGCTCGAGATATTGATGATGACGCCGTCGCGCCGCGCCCGCATGCCCGGCAGCACGGCGTGGCAGCAATAGAACATGCCGTCGAGGTTGGTGCGCACCACCTCTTCCCAGCCTTCAGTCGTGAGCGTCTTCCAGTTGCGGTCGCGGATATTGGTGCCGGCGCTGTTGACCAGAATGTCGACGTGGCCATGCTTCTTCCCGATGGCGGCGGCCACCCGCGCCACCGCGCGCTTGTCGGCAACGTTGAGCTTGCGGACCTCGACCATGCCGCCGGCCCTGATGATCAGCGCTGCCGTCTCGGCCAGCGTCTTGTACGACCTGCCGGAAATCACGACTTTCGCGCCCGCCGCGGCAAGCGCCAGTGCACCCGCCCGTCCGATGCCGGTGCCACCGCCCGTTACCCAGGCGATCCTGCCGCCAAGCACACCCATCATGCCGGCCTCCGTTTGATCAGGTATTTATGCATGCCGTCGCACACCAGCTTGCTCTTCTGGTTGTGGATGGTGAGCGACATGGTCACTACGCCGGTGGTGCGGCCGGGCTTCAGCTCGCTCACTACCAGCATCGGATAGAGCGTGTCCCCGGCATAGACGGGCTTCAGGAAGCGCGACGACTGTTCGAGGAAGCCTATCAGCGATTCGCCGATGAAATGGGGAAAGATGCCGGCGCCGGCCGCGCCCTGGATCGCCACCTGCAGGCCATGCGCCAGCAGGTCACGATGGCCTTGGGCGCGGCAATACTCACGGTCATAGTGGATCGGGTGGTTGTCGCCGCTGGCGAGCTGAAAAGCGGCGAACAGCGCCTCGGTCTGCGTGCGCGAGTTGATGTAGAAGCTTTGGCCGACTACCAGGTCCTCGAACCAATGGACCGGCCCGAAGCGATGCTGCACCGGATTGAACGGCCTGCTTTCCGCCTCCGCCACGAACCCCTCCCCACTCTTTGTCGTTTGAAGCCGCGGCACCATAGACAAGCCCTGCGCTTCCGCCAACCCGCAGGCTCGACTAAGCTCGACGCAAACTGGAGGGAACAATGCGCGCAATGCAGATCGTCGAGTTTGCCAAGCCCCTCAAGCTAAACAGCTACGACACGCCCGAGCCGCAGGGCAGCGAGGTGCTGGTCAAGATCGTCGCGGCCGGCGTCTGCCACTCCGACCTGCACATCTGGGAGGGCTTCTTCGACCTCGGCATGGGCCAGAAGCTCGACGTCAGCAAGCGCGGCATGAACCTGCCTTTCACGCTCGGCCACGAGATCGCCGGCGAAGTGGCGGCGGTCGGCCCCGACGTGAAGGACGTGCGGGTGGGTCAGCGTTTCGTCGTCTTCCCCTGGATCGGGTGCGGGACCTGCGCCTACTGTAAGGACGGCGAGGAATTGCTGTGCCCGACGCCGCGCACGCTTGGCACCCGGCGCGACGGCGGATATGCCGACCATGTGATCGTGCCGCACCCGCGCTACCTGGTCGATCACGGCAATACGCCGATCGACCTTGCCTGCACCTATGCCTGCTCCGGCCTCACCGCCTACAGCGCCATCCGCAAAGCCCAGCAGATCAAGAACATGAAGAAGCTGCTGATCATCGGCGCCGGCGGCGTCGGCATGGCCGGCCTCGAGGTCGCCCGCGCCATCCATGACGGCGAGGTCTGGGTGGCCGACATCGACGACGCCAAGCTCAAGACCGCCCGCGAACACGGCGCGCACCGCACTTTCAATCCAGCCGATCCCGATCTTGCCGCCAGGATCGCGGCCGACGGCGGCGCCGACGCCGCCATCGATTTTGTAGGGGCGCCGGCTTCCTACAAATTCGCCTTCCAGGCCGTGCGACGCGGCGGCAAGGTGGTGATGGTGGGGCTGTTCGGCGGCGACTCGCCGCTGTCGCTCGCCTCCATGCCGCTGCGCATGCTCACGGTCGAGGGATCCTATGTCGGCAACCTCGAGGAATTGCACGAGCTGATGGCGCTGGTGCGCGCCGGCAAGATCCAGCCGATGCCCTACTCCACCCGCCCGCTCGAAGCCGCCAACGACGTGCTCGAAGAACTCAAGGCCGGCAAGGTCATGGGCCGCGTGGTGCTGCGGCCTTAAGCTCCTTTGGCCTTGCGGCCCATGCCGTCGAACAGGTCGAGCATGCGCTCGCGCCAGGCATAGACCACGTCGTCCTCGGCCAGCAGCTTGAGCGGGCTTACCGAATAGGCCCACAGGAACGGGCTGAGCAGAATGTAGTCCGTATAGCCTGGTGCGTCGCCAGCCAGGAATTTCTGCGCGTTGAGGACACGCCGTGCGGGCTCGAGCGCGGCGCGCAACGCCGGCATTCCCTTCTCGCGCGCCGCGGCCTGGAACGTGGCCAGATCGGTCGTGCCCAAGCGCCTTCCGCGGCTTTCCAGAATATAGGCCTGGTCCTCGGGTCGAACGCGGTCGTAGAGGTCGCCCACGACCAGCGGAAACAGCGCGCCGTTAACAGCCGTGTCGCACCAGCCGTTCACGAACAGGGCGTGGGTGCGCGCGGGCTCGTCCTTGAACAGCGGCTTCTCCCCGTAAGCGCGATCGAGATGCTGCGCGATCGCCCAGCTGTCCTTGACCGGCGTATCACCGTCCTTGATCACCGGCACGGTTTTGGAATCGGCGAAGGCGATCTTGTTCTTCTCGGTAAAGCCCACCGGCACTTCGGTCCATTTCAGCCCCTTGTGGGCGAGCGCGTATTTCGCGCGCCAGCAGAATGGACTGGGCCTGCGGTCGGCCTGGAAAACCAGGTCATAGAGCGTGATCATGGCCGGCTCCTATTTCCCATCGAGCATCTTGATGATGCCCGAGAAATCCTGGGCGCCGTGGCCGCTGTTGACAAACAGATTGAAGAGTTGCGCGGCCTCGGCGCCGAGCGGCGTGCTGGCGCCGGCCGCCTGGGCCGCCTGCTGCGCCAGCATGAGGTCCTTCAGCATCATCGCCGCGGTGAAGCCCGCCTGGTAGTCGCGGTTGGCGGGCGAGGCCGGCACGGGGCCCGGCACGGGGCAGTAATTGGTGAGCGACCAGCACTGGCCCGAGGCGGTCGACGCCACGTCGAACAGTTTCTGCGCGTCGAGCCCCAGCCGCTTGGCCAGCATGAAGGATTCGCTCACCGCGATCATCGAGATGCCAAGGATCATGTTGTTGCAGATCTTGGCGGCCTGGCCGTTGCCGCTGCCTCCGGCGTGCACGATGTTCTTGCCCATCTGCTGCAGGAACGGCTTGGCCTTCGCAAAGCCCGCCTCGCTGCCACCCACCATGAAAGTGAGCGTGCCCGCCGTGGCGCCGCCGACGCCACCGGAGACCGGTGCATCGACCATTTCCAGCCCGGCTTTCAACGCCAGCGCCGCGACATGGCGGGCGCTCTCGACATCGATGGTCGAGCAGTCGATCAGCAATGCACCCTTGGCGACGTTGGCCAGCACCTGCGTTTCATAGACTTCGCGCACATGCCTGCCAGCCGGCAGCATGGTGATCACCACCTCCGCGTCCTTCACCGCCTCGGCGGCGGTTCCGGCCTTTTGCGCGCCCTTCTCGACCGCCGCGCTCACGGCGCCGGCCGACAGGTCGAACGCCGTCACCTGATGCTGCGCCTTGAGCAGGTTGGCGGCCATCGGCCCGCCCATGTTACCCAGTCCAATGAAGGCGATCTTTGCCATCGTGTTTCTCCCTCTTGCCGCCGGCTCAGTCGAAAAACAGATCGTTCGGCACCGGCCTGAAATGCTCCTCGACCGCGGCGCGCGTGACGCCGTCGATCGTCGGAGGATTCCATTTCGGTTTCTGGTCCTTGTCGATCAGCAAAGCCCGCACGCCTTCGAAGAAGTCGTGACCCGCCTGCATCGCGCGCTGCGACATGCGGTATTCGATGGTCATGCAATCCTCGAACGAGCGGTTGGCGCAACGCTTGAGCTGCTCGAGCGTGATCGCCATCGAGATCGGCGAAAGTTTCAGCAGCGCGGCGAGCTGCTTGTGCGCCCACTCGCTGTTGTGCTTCTTGAGCTTGGCCACGATCTGCTGCAGCGACTCGGCCGAAAAGCAACGATCGATGTCTTGCATCATCGCCGGCAAACTTGGCATTCCGGCGTCTGCCACAAAGCGCGCGATTACCGCATCGACCTTTCTGTCGGCGTCGGGTCCCGAAAGATCCGCTGCAACGAGGGCCGCCTGCAGTTCGTCCATTTTCGCGCTCGGCACATAGGCATGCACGATGCCGGCCCACAACGCATCCGCCGCCTTCAGCCGATGGCCGGTCAGTGCCAGGAAAGTGCCCAGCGCACCCGGCAAGCGCGTGAGGAAATAGCCTCCTCCGACGTCGGGAAAGAGTCCGATGGTCGTCTCCGGCATGGCGAACACGAACTTCTCGCTCGCCACCGAATGCGACCCGTGCACAGAGAGCCCGACGCCTCCACCCATGTTGATGCCGTCGATCAGCGAGATCCATGGTTTGGCAAATCGGTAGATGCGGCGGTTGACGATGTACTCCTCGCGGAAGAAATCGCGGCGCAGCGTGCCCTGGGGATCGTCGCGCATCTCGCGGTAAACGCCGGCCACGTCGCCGCCGGCGCAGAAAGCACGATCGCCGGCGCCGCGCACGACCACCGCCTTGACCGACGGGTCCTTCTCCCATTGCGGAATCACCCGCTCCATCTCGCGAATCATGCTTATGGAAAGGGAATTCAGCGCCTTGGGGCGGTTGAGCGTCATGATCCCGAGGCCGTTTTCGACCGCGAACAGAACTTCAGGCTCGGACATCTATACTCCGTTGAGAAAGCGCCGCTCAGTTTGTCAGCAGGCGGCGCGAAATGATCACCCGCATGATCTCGTTGGTGCCTTCCAGTATCTGGTGCACCCGCAGATCGCGCAAATAACGCTCGATGGGAAAATCCTTCAAGTAGCCGTAGCCGCCATGCAGCTGCAGCGCCTCGTTGACGATGCGGAAACCGGCGTCGGTGGCGAAGCGCTTGCCCATGGCGGCGGCCTGGGTCGCCTCCGGCGACTTGGCGTCGAGCAGGCAGGCCGCACGCCAGATCAGCAGGCGCGCCGCATCGAGATCGGTCGCCATGTCGGCCAGCTTGAATTGCGTCGCCTGGAAATCGGCCAGCGGCTTGCCGAACTGCTTGCGCTCCACGACATAGCGCGACGCCGTCTCCAGGCAGGCCCGCGCTCCCCCCAGCGAGCAGGCGCCGATATTGATGCGCCCGCCATCGAGCCCCATCATGGCGATCTTGAAGCCGTGGCCTTCCGGACCGAGCCGATTGGCCACCGGTACGCGGCAATTCTCGAAAATCACCGAGGCCGTGGGCTGGCTGTTCCAGCCGAGCTTGTTCTCCTGCTTGCCGAACGACAGGCCTGGCGTGCCGTTCTCGACGACCAGTGTCGATACACCGCTGGCGCCGGCGCCGCCGGTGCGCAGCATGACGACGTAGATATCGCTGCGACCGCCGCCGGAGATGAACGCCTTGGTGCCGTTGACGACATAATGGTCGCCGTCGAGCACGGCGCGGGTGCCGAGCGCGGCGGCGTCTGAACCGGCATTGGGCTCGGTCAAGCAGTAGCTGGCGAATTGCTCCATCGAGCAGAGCTTGGGCAGGAAGCGCCGGCGCTGGTCATCATCGGCAAAGCCGTCGATCATCCAGGCCGCCATGTTGTGGATCGAGATATAGGCCGCGGTGCTCGGGCAGGCCGCCGCCAGCTCTTCCATGATCAGCGCGGCGTCAAGCCGGCTTAGGCCGCTCCCGCCCACATCCTCGCGCACGTAGATGCCGCCGAATCCGAGGGCGGCTGCCGCGCGCAGCGTTTCAACGGGAAAGATCTTCTCGGCGTCCCAGCGCGCGGCATGCGGCAGCATCTCGGCCACCGCGAAGGCGCGTGCCGTATCGCGAAAAGCCTGCTGGTCTTCGGAGAGAGTGAAATCCATGCGCGGCGGATCATATCGGGGGTCCCCCCCCTGTCAAACGCGTCGCCCGCGGCGGAGTGGCCGTCTCAGCCGCCCGGCGGCTCAGCGCGTGGGAATTCGCTCACATACCTGAAGTACCGCGCCAGATGGCGGTCGCTCGCGACCAGGACACCGCGACGGAACCGCATGCCGTCCAGCACCGGCTCGTCTTCGCCGAGCAGCCGTTCGACCAGGCTGCGCATGCCGACGAGCGTCTCCTGCTGGTCCGCCGCTGCGCTACCCTTCCGCACGCCGATCAGGAAAAAGGAGCGCCGGTGCCCTTTGTCGATCGGCGCGCTGCAGAACAGCATGAACATGTCGCGCCCCATGATCCGCAGACGCTGGGCAAAGATATTCGTGCCCGTGATCAGACCATGCTGAAGATAGTTGGCGGTCTCGACCCGATACTCGATGTCGTAGTCTCGCACCGTGAGCGCATCGGGCTCGGTCGTCTGCAAGCCATGCAGCGTGCGCAGGTGCTGGAAATCGACGCCGTTGCTCGTCGCCACCGCGGGCGGCGCCGTACGGATGCCGCGGAAATGGGTTTCGATCTCGAGTTCCGATTCCTCGATTCCCGGAATGCGCGGCGGATCGAAAAGCGGCGCCTGGCCGTTGAAGGCCCAGATCAGGCCCCAGGCCTCCGCCGACGCATAGGTGAAGATGCGGGCGCCGGGGGGAATCTTGTCGCCGGTAGGGATATGCGTGCAGGCCCCTGCGGCGTCGAAGCGCCAATGGTGATACGGGCATTGAACGTTGCCGTCGATGCGTCGACCTTGGGAAAGGTCGGCGCCAAGATGTGGACACCAGGCGCTCTGCACGACGGCTTTGCCCGAGGCGTCGCGATGAACAATGACGCGCGTGCCTAGCATTTCGACACCGGCGAGCGTTTCGCCGTCGATTTCCCGCGCGAGGCAGACGGGAAACCAGGACTGGTGATAGCCCGGCCCGTCGAGTGTCGAGGGCTGGCGATCGATGGCGACGATGGTGTCCATATCACTGCTCCTTCGTGAATTGTCCCAAGGATCAAGTCTTCTGGCCGACCGCCATCAACAGGCCGACGCGGCCCTCAATGACGTTGCGGGCAAAATTTCCCGCCATGGTCCGGAAATCCGGACCGAGAAGCAGATGCAGCCCCAGTTTCGGCGGCTGCGCAGGTGGACGTTGCGCGGCAAACCACTGCCGGGCCTCCGGCGTCGCGTCGCGCCACACGCGGATTGCGAAGCCAGTCTTCTCCAGCAGCGTGTGCAACGCGTCGGGTTCGAGCAGAAAACTCGTCGACGGGTCGCGCGCCCAGGGAACGGGAAACATCGGCTCGGCCCCGGCGACAGCGACGACATCGTACAGAGCGATCTTGCCGCCCGGTTTGAGGACGCGGTGCATCTCGCGGTAGAGTCTCGGCCGGCCGGCGATGTTCATGGCGACATGCTGCGTCCAGGGCACATCGAATTCGCCGTCGCCGAACGGCAGATCGAGCGCGTTCGCAGGCTGGAATGTGACCTTGTCGGCGAGGCCCGCGCGCTCGGTCAGCGCCTCCGCCACCCGGCAATACTCCGAGGTCAGGTCGATGCCCACGACCTTGCAGCCGCGGCTCTCCGCCAGATACCGCGCAGGGCCACCGATGCCGGAGCCGACGTCTAAAACGCGGGACGCCGCTTCGATGCCCGCGAACTCGGCCAATTCCCTGGTCGCCTCGAGGACGCGGGCATGGAACTGATCGAGCGCCGCGAGATCGGACGCCTGCAGACGTCCGTGGGGCAATCCCGCTTCATTCACCGCTGCGAGAACGACTTCGACCAGCGAACGGGACGCATAGTGGCTCTCGACCTGGTTCGAAAAGGAAGCAGTCATTGGAGTGCTCCTGATCTGGCGATTGGTACCAAGAAGTACCACCACTTGGAAGTTATGGTACTTCGGGGTACCATTGCAAGCGATTTATCCGAGAATTTCCTTTATGAGGGGTACAGAAATTTTGACCGAGGTTTGCCGGGTGGAAAAACCGAAGGGCGGCGATTTGCGCGGGCGCATCATCGAAGCCGCTTTTGCCGTCCTCATGGAGCGCGGCTATGCCGGCGCCAGCACCATCGAGATCGCGACCCGGGCCAAGGTCTCCAAGCGCGATCTCTACGCGCTGTTCGGCAGCAAACAGGGCATCCTCGTGGCCATGATCGCCGGCCGTTCGGCCCGCATGCGCCAGCCGCTGGCGCTACCGGCCGTGGCGGACCGCGCCGCGCTGGCCGCGGCACTCGCAAGCTTCGGTGCCACGTTGATCAAGGAGATCTGCCATCCAACGGTGGCCGCCCTCTTCCGACTGGCCATCCTGGAGGCCGAGCGCTCGCCCGAAGTGGCACGCGTCCTCGATGAAAATGGCCGCACTGCGAACAGAACGGCCCTCGTTGAATTTCTGACCCGCGCCCATGCCGGTGGATTGATCGGCGGCGCCGAGCCAGAAGTGATGGCGTCGCAGTTCCTCTCTCTGCTGTTCGGTGATGTGCTGCTGCGCGTCACCATGCGCGTGATCGAGGCCCCGTCCGCCCGGGACGCTACCCATCGCGCCCGGGCCGCGACAACGACGCTCCTGAAACTATATCCCAGTAGATCAAATCCCCCCTGAGCCATCGACCCACCGGCGACAAACGAGCCGCATTGCGGCCCGTCGTGGTTCGCGCGATAAGGCGGCCCATGTCCAACCGCTTCACCACCCTTGGCCGCTATCCCGCCACCCGGCTGCGCCGCAACCGTCGCGAGGACTGGTCGCGCCGTTTGATCGCAGAGCACAAGCTCTC
>WNFR01007917.1_pt1 | contig 10778 bp, 12 predicted proteins | sample 5400221 | NCBI WGS metagenome assembly WNFR01 (sample SAMN13153357, study PRJNA577476) | soil metagenome | isolation source: 40 cm soil under Madrone tree | place: USA:California | collected 2016-06-14 | reverse complement strand
TCCGCCGGCGGTAACGATTTTTCCTTCTCCCGCGATGACTTCCGTTCCCGCGCCGATAACCATTCCGGGAGTCACTCCATTCATCGCATCCGGATTGCCCGCTTTACCTATTCCCGCAATTCGGCCGTCGCGTATTCCGATATCCGCCTTGTAAATTCCTCCGTGATCCACGATCACCGCATTGGTGATCACCAGATCGAGGACGCCGTCCGCTGAGGTTGCCGATGCCGACTGTCCCATCCCATCGCGAATTACTTTGCCGCCGCCGAATTTCGCCTCCTCGCCGGGAGTCGTAAGGTCCTTCTCAATTTCAATAAACAATTCGGTGTCTGCGAGGCGCACGCGGTCGCCGGTCGTCGGTCCGTACAAGTCGGCGTACTGGCGGCGTGGAATTTTCAGGCTCATTCTTGTGTGGCCCTCTTGAAGGTATCAAGCAATTTCATAAATAGGTGTTGTGGGTCGCGGCTTCAGCCGCGACATTAAATCGCCAGGAATAAATCGGACTTTAGCCCCTGAGCTATCGATTCCGCTCCCGCGCAGGGATTTGTAAGACAACTTCTAAAAACCTTGCTCTGCGGCCCTTTTCAAAGCCTCCGCCTTCGTCGATGCGTTCGCCGGACCCTTTGTCAAACCATTCAGGCCATGAATCGTAGCGGAGCCTCCAATCTCAACGAGCAGCACCGTCTTGGAATCTCCCGGCTCAAAGCGCACCGCCGTTCCCGCAGGAATATTCAAGCGCATTCCGAAGGCGGCCGCGCGATCGAACCGCAGCGCGCGATTTACTTCAAAAAAATGAAAATGAGAGCCGACCTGAATGGGCCGATCTCCCGTATTGGCGATTTCCAATTCGATTTCCCGGCGTCCCTCATTTGCGATCACCGGGCTTTCCGCCAACTTGTATTCACCTGGAATCATCGGGCACCTTCCACTTCCACTCTTTGCAAAAAAAGGGTTAACGAGTCATTCCGAGCGAAGCGAGCAATCCCTCTTTCTTTGGCGCTACACCGAAGAGAGATTCCTCGCTTCGCTCGGAATGGCAAACCGAGAATGTTTTTTGCGACGTGCCAAACCCTGGCAAAGCGGCCTAGCGAATCGGATGGTGCACTGTTACCAATTTCGTGCCGTCGGGAAAAGTTCCTTCAACTTGCACTTCTTCCACCATTTCCGGCACGCCTTCCATCACGTCTTCGCGCTTCAAAATTGTCGCGCCATATTCCATGAGCTCCGATACGGAGCGGCCATCGCGGATTCCTTCAAGAATCTCCGCTGTGATTAGCGCGACAGCTTCGGGATAATTCAATCGCAATCCGCGCGCGCGACGCTTGCGTGATAGTTCCGCGGCGCTGGCGATGAGCAACTTATCAATTTCCCTGGGTGTGAGATGCATGTCCCATTCTTCAATCGCCGTGAAATAGATTTATCGCGCCAAACCTTCCTGCGCATGATATCGAAGCGGCCGGTGATTGACTATGCAAAATCTGAATGCTCTGCATACGCGGGTGGGGCGATGCTGCATGATTGATTGCCGGCGGATGAAAATTAAAAACCGCACCCTTCACAAGAAACGTGAAGAGCGCGGCACCCTGAAATTCAAGCGCGGCCAGATCGATTCACCTTCAATGGCGGGGTGATCCCGTGACCTCATTGGTGTATCATCCCTCGGCACCAATTTGGCGGGCTCGAGGTGAAGCCCCACACCGTAAATGCTTAATTACCTTGAACGCCAGACCAGCCTGACCGGAAACCAGCGCCGCATTATTTTTGCCGCCGTCCTCGGCGACATGCTCGAATTTTTCGATTACTTCCTGATTGGCTACGTGGTGGCCTTCATCGCCGGGCCATGGAAGCTTACGTTTGGCGAATCTGCCTTTATTTTGCTTTCCTCGGGCTTCGGCGCGATGTTTGGCGCCGTTTTTTACGGTTGGCTGGCAGACAAAATTGGACGCCGCAAAGTTTTTCTCATGACGGTGCTGAACTTTTCGATCGCCACCGGCATATTGACGTTTACCCGGGACAATGCCTGGCTCTTTCTCGCCATTTTCCGTTTCATTATCGGATTTGGCGTGGGAGGCCTGTACTGCGTGGACCTTCCACTCGTGCAGGAGTTTGTGCCTGCCTCCAAGCGCGGCCTGGTCGGAGGCCTTGTAACCGCGTCGGTGCCAATCGGCGTCCTCCTTGGCGCGGCGCTCGGCGCGTACGCGACTCCTTACGTCGGCTGGCGCGGCCTGTTTGCAATCGGGATGATTCCCGGCCTGCTCACGTTGTTGATCCGGGCCTGGGTACCGGAGTCGCCTCGCTGGCTGATCCAGATGGGTCGAATCGAAGAGGCGCGTGAGTCGTTGGCGTGGGCGTTGGAAATGGATCCCGCCGAGTTGCCGTTGAGCGCGCCGGAGGGGGAAAAGCAGCGAATGTCCAAGCTCTCGGATATTTTCCGGTATCCGAGAAGTTTGGCGGTCTCCTGGATCACAAATCTGGGTGCGCAGACCGGCTATTACGGGCTCACGCTCTGGGTTCCAACGTTGCTCGTGCAACTTCTGGGCGTGACGCCTGCGCGCGCGTCATACCTTCTGATTTTCGTCAATTTTGCCGGACTGTTCGGGCGCATCGGATTGTCGTATCTATCGGATGCCATCGGACGAAAGGCCACGGGGGCCATCGCCAGTTTCGGCGCGGCGATACTTCTCATTGTGGCTGCGACGTATCATGACGTTTTTTTCGGAACAGTTTCTCTCTTCTGGCTGATCCTGATTGTGAACAACGCGTTTGCTGACGGCGGCTTCGCGATTGTTGGACCGTACTCCGCCGAAGTGTGGCCCGTGGCGCTGCGAACCACCGGCATGGGCTCGGCTTATGGATTCGGCGGACTCGGAAAGGTGATCGGCCCGCTGGGGCTTGCGCTCATTGTGGGATCTTCAAATATTATTACGCCGAAAGCGTCTGTAGCGGCATTGTTCCCGGCGTTTTCTTATCTGGCCAGCTTTTTTGCGTTGGCCGGGCTCGCGTACATCTTCATTGGGATGGAAACCAAAGGCCGCTCGCTCGAAACGATTGAACACGATCTGGAAGCGTCACGCACATCGGATCTTGCGGAGGCAAAATCCGAAGAGAAGCGCTGAGCCGCTCATGAAATGTTCGTCGCGCGCGATTCCTAATTTTTCGAGCGGCGCCGCGGACTATTCGCCATTCGCTCGAGGACTTCGCACACGACTCCAGTGTCTTCCGCGCCCTTCCCCATAGCCATCGCGGCTGTATAAATGGGCGCGCTGGCGGAAAATAGCGGCGTCGGACAATCGAGCTTTCGCGCGAAATCCCCGATGATGGTCATATCTTTTTGCCAGGTTTGCACCTTCATCGTTGCGTCGGAGTAATCTCCTTTCACCATCATCGGGCCGCGCACTTGAAGCATGCGTGAGCTTCCCGCGCCGTCAGAGACAACCTTTAACGTGAGCGCGGGGTCAAGTCCCGATTTTATAGCCAGCACCATGGCTTCCGCGGCGGCCACATTGTGAATTGCCACCAGCAAGTTCGCGACAAATTTCATTTTTGAGCCCGCGCTGAACGCGCCAACGTAATAATGGGCGCGCGCGAAACCATCCAGAACCGGTGAGACCTGGCGATAGCTCTTGCGTTCGCCGCTCGCGTACACCACTAAATCCTTGGCGCGCGCCTGCGCTCCCGTGCCGCTCAAAGTGCAATCCAGTAGAACCACGCCGCGTGCGGCGAGCAGCTTGCGTGCTTCTTCTTTTACTGGAATGGGCAATGTGCTCGTCTCGACGACAATTTGATGGGCCTTCGCCGATTTGGCGAGTTCCGTCGCCGTCTCCAGCAAGGCCTCGGAAGAAGGCAGCGACGTTACCAGAACATCGCATTTCCTGGCCACCTCTCGGCAAGTATTCGCGGCGCTTCCTCCCGCCTTGCGAAGATCTCGACGGCGCTGCGGGAGCACGTCGTAACCCACAACTTTGAAACCCGCGCGGATGAGACTCGCCGACATCGCCGATCCCATGATTCCCAGCCCGATCATTCCGACAGCCTTTGACTCCATGGCGCTCCTTCGCTTTTTGGTCGCGTGATAATGAGCCAAACATACTTTAGCAGAAGTATGACAGACACTCTTCTCCGTCCTAAGACCAGCAAGATATTGAGAAAAGGCGGTGAGGTCTTGAATTGCAGGTGGTAGTCTATTTGTTTGCGTGAATGCAATTAATCTTTCTTGAGGGGTATCCGGGCATGGCAAGTGCAGATCCGAAAGTAACTCTTAACGACATCAATGCTTCTGCGGAACGACTAAAGAATTGGGGGCGCTGGGGCGCTGACGATGAAATAGGAACGCTCAATAATATTTCGCCGCAGGATATCGTCAACGCGGCACGGCTCATCCGCAAAGGAAAAGTTTTCTCCCTGGCGCTGAATTTTGACAATCAAGGCCCCCAAAACGGCCGGTGGGGCAATCGCTTCAATCCCATCCATACAATGCTGGCGACAGGGACGGACGCGGTAGCCGGCCGCCAGGAATCCGTGGGGTTGCGCTACGCGGACGACATGGTTTCCATGCCCTTGCAGTGCGGCACGCAATGGGACGCGCTGGGCCATGTATTCTTTGGCGAAAAAATGTGGAATGGATACGACGCGCGACTGGTCGATGCGAATGGCGCGCACAAAAACGGGATCGAAAAAACAAAAGACAAAATGGTCGGTCGCGGCGTACTTCTCGACGTGGCCCGGCATAAGGGCGTCGAATCCCTGGAAGACGGCTATGGCATCTCGACCGCCGAGCTGGAAAAATGCGCCGCCGATCAGGGCGTGGAAATACAGCGCGGCGATTTTGTCATCGTGCGCACCGGACAAATGGAGCGCTGTCTCAAGGCCGGCGACTGGGGCGGCTATGCAGGCGGCAACGCTCCGGGCCTGCGATTTGAGACTGCCGAATGGATTCGCCGCACGGACATGGCGGCGATCTGCGCGGATACCTGGGGCTGCGAGGTTCGGCCAAATGAGTCGGACGTTGCCAGCCAGCCCTGGCATTGGGTTGTGATTCCGATGATCGGCATCAGCATGGGCGAGATTTTTTATCTGAAGGACCTCGCCGCGGACTGCGCGAGTGACCATGTGTATGAATTCTTTTTCTGCGCGCCTCCGCTGCCCATCACGCGGGCCGTGGGATCGCCGGTAAATCCGATCGCCATCAAATAAATAATACGGCTCTGCGGAACGGGCGGAACACGACTTGACGCCCGCCGCCGCGCCGTCGTAACCTCCGGCGTACAATCGCACGCCTATCTAAATCATTTTAGAAGTGAATCCAAGGGAGGAAACACATGAAGCGAATGTTCAAAGTTGTGGCGATCCTGCTCTTTACGTTGACGGCCGCGGGAATGCTGGTGGCTCAGGACAATCCGTTCGTAGGCACCTGGAAACTCGACGTTGCGAAATCAAAATACGATCCGGGCCCGGCGCCAAAAAGCCAGACGCGCACCTGGGACGCCTCCGGCAAAGTCACCGTTGAAGGCATCAACGCCGCTGGAAAGCCCGTCACCTACGGATACCCCATCATGAACGATGGCAAGGATTATCCAACCACGGGATCGGTGCCGAACGGCGCGGACATGATCTCCAGCAAGAAAGTCGATCCCAACACGGTCGTAGTAAATTTCAAACGAGGTGGTAAAGGCGCGGAAACGACAAAGTTCACCGTCTCAAAAGGCGGGAAGATGTTGACGATTTCGGCCAAGGGAACGAATCCGGATGGTTCGCCATTTAACAATGTGACCGTGTGGGAAAAGCAGTAAAACTCATTTGCCATGAGGACAAAACGCAGTAAAACTTCGCGGCCGTCCTGACTGAATACGCATCGTTCCTGAGCAAATGTCGGGGATGGCCGCGAAGCAAGTTGCTTTCAATTCTGCAACTTTGCCTTTCGGGCTAACCTCTTCCATGCAATAGATTTACGCCAAGATCTGGCGGCGTGCGATGCAGCGCGCGTTTAGGCCGATACCATTTCAAATGGGAAATGGTATAATAAATGGTATTATGCGTACTAGACTGACAGTCGACAAAGCGGGCAGAATCGTCCTGCCAAAGCCATTGCGCGAAGAATTGCGGCTCGAGGCCGGCGACACTCTCGAGGTGGAATGCTCGGGTGACGAGATAACCTTGCGTCCCGCGCAAGGACACGCCCAGCTTCGAAAGAAGCATGGCGTTTGGGTCTATAGTGCCGGCGAGCCGCTCTCCAGCGCGGATGTTGTCAAGGCGATCCGCAAGGTTCGCGACGAGCGCGAAGCCCAGAATTTGGGCAAAACCTAGTGAAATTCTTCTTTGACACTTCTGTGCTATTGCCCAGCTTTTTTGTAGACCACGAGCATCACGAAGCGAGCCTCAGAGCTTTCCTGAAAGCTGACAAAACGCAAGGCTGCTGCGCAGGCCACAGTTTAGCTGAGCTGTATGCAACTGCGACCCGGCTGCCGGGAAAGCTTCGCTTGAGCGGCGATCAGGTGCTGCTATTTCTGGAGAATATCTACGAGAGACTCACGATCGTGACCTTGACGGCCGAGGAGTATCGCATAGCAATGAGGGATGCTGCCGCCGCCGGGATTGCAGGGGGCACGATCTATGATTCGTTGCTATTGGCTTGCGCAGTGAAAGCGGAAGCTGAGCTGATTTACACGTGGAATGTGAAACACTTTCAGCAATTCTCGCCGGAAATCGCCAAGCGGGTCAGAACTCCATAAGTGATCGGCGGGGCATAACTTCAGAACGAATTGGTGGGCCTGGGTGGACTTGAACCACCGACCTCACCCTTATCAGGGGTGCGCTCTAGCCACCTGAGCTACAGGCCCAACTCGAAGGACTGCTACTTGCGTCGACAAACATCATAGCGGGCCGTGAACGAACGGGTCAAGTAAAGAGCGATTGCGGCGGAAGCCTTCTAAGCAGAGGCCACTGGGTGTATATTGCCGATCAGACCGACGATTCCAACACGGAATTACAGCAGCCGCGGGCGGAAATGTTAAAGCCGGGAGGCACCTCATGAAGGCGACGATCCGCATCTTTCTTGTTACTTTAACCATCGCGATTTCCGTATGCTTTTCCTTCGAGGCGATTGCAAGAGCGCAGGGCGGAGGTAGCGCCCCGTCAGGCGCGTCAACAATCTCGGGCAAGGTTTACCAGTTCGAGAAAATCGCGGACGGCGTGTATTACGCCACTTCCAATGGTCCGATGGCCGCCGGCGGAAATCATCCAATCATTATCAACGAACGCGATGTGGTTCTGGTTGATGACGGAACCACCCCGGCAGCCGCCCGGGCGCTGCTGCAGGATATGAAACTGATCACGGACAAACCTGTGCGCTGGGTGGTGAACACGCACTTTCATTACGATCACACCGATGGAAACTCCGTGTTCGGACCTGACGTCGAAATTATTGGCCACGAATATGTTCGCCATACGATTGCGGACCTCGATGTGATACATCGAGAGCCTCTCAAATCGGCTCTGACGAATATGCCCATTCAGATTGAGTCGCTCAAGAAACAGCTGGCCGACGCAAAAGATTCGGCACAGCGCGCCACCCTTGAAAAGCAACTCGCCGCGACTCAAGCGGACTTGGAAGAACTCAAAACTCTCAAGCCCACTCCTCCTACGATGTCGTATTCGTCAAAAATGACGCTGTTCCGTGGCCAGCGCGAAATCCAGTTTCTTTTTCTTGGCCGAGGCCACACGCAGGGTGACACGGTTGTGTTTTTGCCGAAAGAAAAAATCGTCTGCACCGGGGACTTGATGGAATCCCGCCTCGCTTATATGGGCGACGCGATGTTCGACGAATGGATCACCACGCTCGACGCGCTCAAGGAACTCCAATTTGATACCGTGCTCCCGGGGCATGGCGTCCCGTTCCATGAAAAATCTCTGATCACGGCGTATCAATCCTATCTGAAAGACTTTACGATCAAAGTTGCCGAGCTTCGCAAACAAGGGCTCTCAGCGGAGGAAGCAGCTCAAAAGGTGGATATGACTTCCCACAAGGCCGACTTCCCGCAAATCCAGGGTCCCGGAGCCGAATTAAGGGGCGTTCGTCGAATGTATGAATGGATGGACGAACGCGCCAAGCGATAATTTTGCCTCAGAGCGAAGCGCGCCCTTTAGATGCGCAACATCGATGCCCGCTTGAGCGTTAGCATCCGGCTGGCGTATGATTCATCGGCGGGATCGGCGTATCAAATCGCACAAAGACTATGTTCACACGTAAAATTGGCGAAGGTGGCCGCTGGCTGCTCGAAAAAATTGTGGACGCGGTGGCCTCCACCGGCATTAATCCCAATCTCCTGACATTTTTCGGCCTGCTCGTAAACGGCTGGGCGGCTGTGCTGTTTGCGATGGGGAAATTCCGGTCCGGGGCCATGGTTATTTTCTTTGCTGCGTTTCTGGACATGCTGGACGGCCAGGTCGCGCGCCGTGAAAAACGCGTGACGGCATTCGGCGCTTTTTTCGATTCTACGCTGGACCGCTACTCGGACATGGCCCTCTACATGGGGTTGCTCGTGTACTACGCCGAGGCTGGAAGATCGTTTTACGTGATCCTTGCGGCCGTCGCGACCGCGGGATCGGTGATGGTCAGCTATTCGCGGGCGCGCGCCGAGTCGCTGATCCCATTATGCAAGGTCGGGTTCATGGAGCGTCCCGAGCGCATGGTTCTGCTGATTCTCGGCGGCATTTTCAATCGCATGGCACCCGCACTCTGGGTGATCTCCGTTGTTTCGACGATCACCGTCATCCACCGAATCGTCCACACCTGGCAGGAAACCAAGGCCGGCCGCACGCTTCCGGGAATTCGCCTGTCCCTCTAACCTCTCTGCATATCCTGCTCCGGGTGAAAGAATAGATAAAGGGCAAACCGGTGTCGCAAATGCTATTGGAAAACCGCGACTGATGTTCTCCCTCAATACCTCAGCGCTAATCCTGAGGACGAAAACTAGATACAAGTGTTTCGCTAGTCTGCGGTTTTTCGAGAGCTTCTTCAATCGGGCGGGAAATAATGTCGTGCACGCGGTCGCGCAGCGCCTCAAAATCGTCCTTGTGGAGATCCTTCGTTTCGATCACGTCGTGCAGATAAACGGTGATCGTCCCCGGCCGCAATAGCCAGCCGGTTTTCTTGTTGAATTCGAACGCGCCGACCACGCTGACCGGAACGATGGGCGTGCCAAACTTCATTGCCATGCGGAACACGCCGTCTTTGAAAGGGCCGACGCGGCCATTACGCGTTCGTTGGCCTTCCGGGAACACGGCCAGGCTGACGCCCGAGTCAAGCGCGGCGCGGGTCATCCGCCACATGCGTTTCAAGTCGGAAGGCCGATTCGTATCCGGCACGGGAACGTTGCCAAAGCGCTTCATCATCCAGCCGTAAACGGGGATCCGGAAATGAGATTCCAGCTCCAGGCCGCGGAAGTATTGCGGAATCGTCGCATACAGCACGAAGGGATCGAACAAATTGACGTGATTGATGATAAGAAAGCAGGTTCGCGACGGATCAAATCCCGGTGCACGTCGCACCATCAGTTTTGCGCCCGCAAGCTTCATGGTGACGCGGCAAAGCACGCGCTGCGGCCAATCGTTCTTGCGAGGATCGATAAATATTCCAAGCACCAGCACGAAGCCGCACATGGGAAAAAAATACGCCGCGGACAGCAGCCAGTGAAACGCGCTTCGCACCAGCGCCCATACGCGTTGTGCGCCGTTTTCCGCCTGCGTGTTGCCGGCTGCGGCGGCTGAAATCGGTTGTTCGCGTTCGTCGTTCATACCATCACATCAAGCGCGCTCGAGAGCACGTCGAGCGATTCAACTTCGAGCGTCAGCACTTCGCCATCCACGACAACATCTACCGGCGTTCCAATATCAAATTCGATGCGCGTGGCGGTTCGACGCGACGCCAGTGGGTGTCGAATATGTGAACCATCAAATAAGGTTGCCAGGTTTCGCACCAAGCCGAAGCGACCGATCGGTCCCCAGTGGACATATTCAATCGCGCCGCTATCGATCGACGCTTGCGGCGCAATCATCATCTTACCGCCGGTATACTTGCTGTTGCTGAACGCGAGGAACAGGCAGCGGCGGTCGTCGCGTTCGCCATCAGCGCGCAACGGAAACGGACGGCGCCGAAGCCGTGCCAGCGACACCAGCACACCTACCAGATAGCCGAGTTCTCCCAGGCGCTTCAGGTGACGATTGGTCAGCGTCGCGACATCCGCGGCGAAACCGATGTTCAGCGTGTTGATGTAATAGAGAGAGCCGCTAGCGTGGTTTAAACGAATGACGTCGCACGGCCGCCGTCGACGCGTAAGGATCGCTTCGATGGCATAGTCGGACCCGCGTTCGGTGAAATCACGAAGAAAGGAATTCCCCGTCCCCAAAGGAAGGAATCCAAGCGCTGGGCGTCCCTCCGTGGCAGCGGCGGGAAAAAGTCCGTTCACAATTTCAAAACCGGTGCCGTCTCCTCCAACAGCGATGAAATTGCGATAGCCCTCCGCATAGGCGCCATTTGCAAGCACGGCAGCTTCACCGGGAGCGCGCGTTTCCCGCACTTCGAGAGACAGGCCCGCGGACCGGAGTCTTTCGAGCGCCGCCGGTGCGAGCTTCCCGCAGCGTCCGCCGCCCGCCGCTGGATTCACGATCGGGAGGTAGCGGTCGTTCACAAGGGAACCATGGCGCCGCGGTTAAGTTGTTGGCCGATTTCTTCGGCGAGGACTACGCGTTTTATTTTCAGGCCGGCATTGCGAGGCAAATCG
>WNFR01007916.1_pt1 | contig 10778 bp, 7 predicted proteins | sample 5400221 | NCBI WGS metagenome assembly WNFR01 (sample SAMN13153357, study PRJNA577476) | soil metagenome | isolation source: 40 cm soil under Madrone tree | place: USA:California | collected 2016-06-14 | reverse complement strand
CCGGCTCGGCGTCCGATTCCAGGTGCGCGATGACCTCCGCGCCGAGGTCCTCGACGTGCACGACTCGTGCACGCATGCCTTCCGAGCCGCCAAGCTGAATGTCCTCGGGTCGCACGCCGACCGCAACGCGTCCGCCGAGGCGAGTCGAGGCGCCGACGGTCCAGCCACCTACGGTGATCGCGCCCCCGTCGATCGAGCCTTGGAGTAAGTTCATCGCGGGGCTTCCGATAAAGCCGGCCACGAAGATGTTCGCGGGCTGACGATAGAGCTCGTGCGGGGCGGCGACCTGCTGCAGCACGCCCTTGCGCATGACGGCGACCCTGTCACCCATCGTCATCGCCTCCACCTGGTCGTGCGTCACGTACACCGTCGTCACGCCGAGCTCGCGCTGGAGCGTGCGGATCTCGGCGCGCATCTGCACGCGCAGCTTCGCGTCGAGATTCGAGAGCGGTTCGTCCATCAGGAACACCGACGGGCGGCGAACGATGGCGCGGCCCATCGCGACACGTTGGCGCTGCCCACCCGATAGGGCCCGAGGCTTGCGGCTCAGGTAGGGCTCGAGCTCGAGGAGCCGCGCGATCTCACGAACCCGGTGCTCGACCTCCTTCTTCGGCATCCGACGCTGCTGGAGGCCGAACGCCATGTTCTCGAACACGCTCATGTGCGGATAGAGGGCGTAGTTCTGAAACACCATCGCGATGTCCCGCTTCGCCGACGGAACGTCGTTCACGACGCGCCCGTCGATCGAGATCGTCCCGGCCGAGATCGCCTCCAGACCAGCCGTCATCCTCAACGCCGTGGTCTTGCCGCATCCGGACGGGCCGACGAGCACCGTGAACTCACCATCGTCGATGGCGAGATCCAGATTGTCGACGGCGCGCACGCCGTCGCCGAAGTCCTTGGTCACGCCCGCGAACTCGACTCTCGCCACGTCAGCCGCTCATCCCTTCGTGGCGCCGCCGGTGAGGCCGCTGACGAAGTGCCGCTGCAAGAAGAGAAACAGCGCGAGCACGGGGAGCGAGGCCAGGAACATGACGCCGAACTCCTGTCCGTAGTTGATGGAGAACGTGCCGATCGCGAGATAGATGCCGGTGGTGATGGTCACGCCGTGCGCCGCGCCCAGGATGATCAGAGGCGACAGGAAGTCGTTCCACGTCCAGAGAGCCGTGACGACCACGACGCTCGCGGTCGCCGGACGCATGAGCGGAAAGATGATCCGCCAGAAGACCTTCAGGCTCGAGGCGCCGTCGATCGCTCCGGCTTCGTCCAGCTCACGGCTGATCGAGCGCAGGAAGCCGCTGAACACGAAGACGCCGAACGGCAGGTAGTACGCGGCGAAGTTCAGGATCACGCCCCAGTACGTGAACATCAGATGCAGCTTCCTGAGGATCACGGTCGTCGGGATGAGGACGATCTGCGGCGGAAGCATCAGACCGAAGAGGAAGAAGAGCATCAGCAGCCGCGCTGCCCTCGTGTCCCACCGTGAGATGTAGTACGCGACCATCGCGGAGAGCGGGACCATGACAATGAGCGTCCCGACCGTGATGATGAGGCTCGTCTTCAGCCCGGTCTGGACGAGGCTGAGCTTGGCGGCGCTGACGATGTTCGCGGTCGTGAAGTGTGAAATCGGTAGCGCGAGAGGGTGCGCGCGAATCGTGTCCGCCGGCTTGAAGACGTTCACGAGCGCGATGTACAACGGTGCCGCGAAGATCGCCGAGACGGCGACCGCGAACACAGAGCGAAACCGTCCGCGCCAGGGAAGTGCGATCACGCTTCTACCTCACGTCTGCGGAGGAGCACGACCGCGGCCGACGAGAGCCCGGCGACGATGACGAACAACACAACCGCCTGGGCGGACGCGAGCCCGAACGCATTCTGCGTGAAGCCGACCGAATAGATGTTCAGCGCCATGTTGTTCGTGGCGCCGCCGGGTCCACCGTCCGTGATGATCTTGACGTAGTCGAACAGCTTGAAGCCGGTGATGAAGAGCAGCACGGTGTTGATCGTCACTGCGGGTGCGACGAGCGGCCAGATGATCCGCCGGAAGCGCCGGAAGCCGGTGCATCCGTCGACCTGCGCGGCCTCCATGAGCTCGTTCGGAATCGACTTGAGGGCAGCGAGGTAGATCACGGCGCAAAAGCCGACGAATTGCCACGTGGCGACAGCGACGATGGAGCCGATCGCATGGTTTGGGGTGTCCAGCCAGCCTTGCTGGAGCCCGCCGAGGCCGATCCGCGCGAGCACGGAGTTGATGACTCCGTAGTCGGTGAGCATTGCCTGCCAGATGAAGCTGACGACGACCCCGGCGAGCACGATCGGCACGAAGAAGATCGTTCGGAGCACGGAGAAGAGCCGGCTCTCACCTCCCAGCATGAGCGCGATTCCGAGCCCCAGCGCGTTCGGGAGGAGCACGATCAGGCCGGTCATGATCGCCGTCGTCTTCACCGACTGCTTGAAGACGTCATCGCTCAGGAGCTCGCGGTAATTCGCGAGCCCGACGTAGCCGGTGTGTGGCGCGAGCAGGTTCTTGTTCGTGAGGCTGTAGCCCATGGCGAGAACGAGCGGAAGGAACACGAGCGCGAGGTAGAGGACGGTGGCCGGCCCAGCGAAGCTCGGCACGGTCCAGAGCCGCAGATTCGGGCTTCTCCGCTGGGAACGAGCACGACGGCGACGAAGCCTGGCCGATGCGAGTGCAGGGTCGGGCGTTACACCGATCACGACGCTCCAGCGGCCGTGCCGGCCGCCGGGTCGAGAGTGTCGACCGGGCGGCAGGTCACGGCGCGAGGAGGGACGTTATGGCGTCGTCGCCGCCTTGTTCCATTGAGCATCGAGGTACTTGAGCTGCGACTGGACGGAGTGGCCGAGCAGGATGTTCTGCGCCGCTGTTGCGTAGAACGTATCCATACCGGGCACCGAGGCGCGGTCGCCGTTGTTGAAGAACATGACGTCGACGGCCTTGAGCGGGTGTTGCTTCGTGCTCTTCTGCTGGTAGAGGGCAGCCGTCTGGTAGAAGACGGGCGGAAGCCCCGCCGGTTGCTTGAACCCCTTCGTCGCGATCAGGCCGGCGTCGTTCTTGGCGAGTGTCGCGTTGGTAGCCGGATCGAGCGACCAGAACGCGGCCAGCTTCTTTGCCGCATCGAGGTGCGCCGAGCGGGCGCTGACAACTGCACCGCCGTTCGTGAACACTCCTTGGACCGCCGTGCCGTTGTCCGTCGGGAGCCGGAAGACGCCGGTCCCGAACTTCGCCGCACCGACTGCCGTCGCCGACGCAGCCCACGTCCCCATGGGGTACATCGCTTCTTTCCCGTCGAGGAACTCCTGCTGCATGCCGGCGTAGTCGAGACTGAGTGCGTCCTTGTTGAAATAGCCGGCCTTGGCGAGAGCAGCCCACTCGTTGAACGTGTTTGCGACGAGCGGGTCGGTGAAGTGGACCTTGTTCGCCTTCCGCTTCAGGATCCAGTTCGGATCCTTGCCCAGCACGTTGCCCGAGAACATGCCGCCGAGGAAGATCCACGAAGTCCACGTGTCCTTGCTCCCACCGATCGCAATCGGCGTCTCTCCGCTCGCCTTGATCTTCTTGCAGATCGCGACGAACTGCGCCCACGTCGTCGGCGTCTTCAGATGGAGCTTCGCGAAGATCGCCTTGTTGTAGTAGACGAACGGAATGACCTGCGAGCTGTTGGGAATGTCGTACTGCTTCCCGCTGAGCTGCCCGGCGTGTGGGAACAAGACGTTCCAGCTCGCCTGCTCAGCAGGAGTCCACGCGTAGAGCAACCCCTGGCTCGTGTAGTCCTGAAGCGTGATCGACTGCAGGACGTCCGGGAACTGACCTGAGGCGAGCAGCTGCTTCGCGTAGGCGTCGCGATCCGTCGTCGGCGACGGAAGAAGTGTCACTGTGATGCCGGGGTTCGCCGACTCGAATCTGTTGACGATGTCCTGCCAGTACGACAACGGCAGGTTGGACGTCTCGAACATCATCCACGTGATGTTGACGTTGTCCCTGTGACGATTCGTGGCCGCCGCCGCAGTCAGGGCCGACACGCACACTGCGGCGAGCGCGACGACGACCGCTGCGACACGCAAACCGCGCGTCAGTGTGATGCGCATCTTCGTGCCTCCCTTTTCCTGACCTGGCCGGCGGCGTTGACGCCTGCTCTCCGACTACCACTGCACACACCGCACCTCCTCGCCTTCACCTCGAGTTCGTCTGGAAACGTTCCCACGGGTGAAACGTTTCCACAATCGCTGGGCGGTGTCAAGGGTTGCAGCGGTCCGAGGCCCTTACGACGGCGGCGGCGGCGACTCGGCCGATCCGCGAGCGAGGAGCTCGACGGGGATCGTGACGCGCCGGGCCGGAAGCTGAGAGTCGGCGATTCGGGCCCGCAGGAGCTCGACGGCGGTGCCGCCGATCGCGTCCGCGTCCTGAGCCACGACGGTCAAGTCGGGCCGGAGGAGTAGCGCAATCTCGGAATCGTCGAAACCGACGATCGCCACCGGCTGAGGCTCGGTACGCAGGCAGCCCAGCACCTGAAGTGTCACGTTGGCGTTGCCGGTGATCAGCGCCGTCGCCGGCCAGCGCCCGAGGAGCATCGTTGTCAGGGCCTCTCTGATCCGCCCGACGTCGGAGTCGTCGCCGGTATGCACCATGCCGTCGATTCGGCCGCCCGCCGCGGCGACACAACGGCGGAAGGCAGTGGCGCGTTCCCGGCCCGTGAAGATGCGCTCGTGGTCGCCGATGTAGCCGATGCGCCGATGACCATGGTGGGAAAGATGCCGGAAAGCGGCTTCAATCCCGCCCATGTTGTCGCACACGACGGTGTCCACCTGCACATCGCGAATCGGCCGGTCGACCGCGACGACCGCCAGACCGGCCTCTAACTCGGGCAACAGGTAGTCGTGGCGTGCCGCCGTCGGCTCGAGAATCAGCCCGTCGAAACGACGACGACACATCGCCAGAATGACTTCCTTCTCGCGCTCCTCATCGTCATCGGTCGAGGTTGCGAGCACCATCAGGTCGTGATGTCGTGCCGCCCGTTCGACGGCCCGAAGCACCGGGTTGACCCGAGAGATCGCACGGAAGGCTGCTCCGAGCGTCCCGCTTACGCCGCGACGAAGCTGGCGTGCCCGCTCGTCCGGCTGATAGCCCATCGCGGCGATCGCCTCGTTGACGCGGGCGACCAGCTCCGGCCGCACGGCTGGATCCTGGTTGACCACGCGGGAGACAGTTCCGAGGCCGACCCGCGCCGCGCGGGCCACGTCAACCATCGTCGGCCGCCGGCCAACCGGCCGCCCGTTCCCATCGAGGGCGCCGGCCCCCAACTCGTCACGCACCGCAGATCCTGAGGCACGACACGGCATTCGAGACGGCAAGAGCGCTTCCCATCGGCTCGGAAACGTTACCACCACGATGAAACGTCACTGCCGCGGACGGTCACCCTGGGAGCGAGAACCGGAGGCCACGGAGACGGCCGGGCTCGGGCCGCGGTACCCGTTGTGCGTTCGCGCGCGTCGCGATGTGTGTCTCGAGGCGTCGCAGGTTCTCGAGGTGCTCGGCGGCCGACAAGAGGAGGAGCATTGCGTGCAACGTCGGCTTGTCGCGCGAACGAGCTGCGGTGCGTATGCAGTCGAGCAGCCGTCGCCTCCCGACGTTATCGGGCAGGTGGGCGGACGGGACGGTGCGCAGCTCGACCAGGGCCCGACCAAGCGACACATACCAGGCCTGCATGGCGTTGAGCTCGCCTTCGAGGTTCGAACCGCAGTCCGCACGCGCAGCTCCGCCACCACCCATCTCGGCAAGCGCCGCGAGTGATTCCCCAGAGCGACGGAGCCGCACTGCGCTGCTGACGAGCGCCGCGACGTCCTCGACGTTGAACGCCGTCGCTGCACGTTCGGTGAGGTATACGCGGAACGTGTCGTCGAGACGATCGAGCGCGATATCCGCTTCAAGTGCGGCATTCGCACGTTCAGATCCTCCGGCTCGACCAATCAGCTCGTTGATCGTCGCGACGACGTAATCGCCTCCCGTCACGAACGCGGCTGCGAGGTCACGACGCAGGAGAGTCGATGCGCCGCGCGGCCAGAACAACAGCCCGACGCCGAGACTGATGGCGAATCCGATCGCTACGTCCTCGACCCGGACGATGCCGACGCGCCAGCCGACCGGCTGGATGAGGTTGAAGAGCACGATCAGTACGACCGTGAACCCGGCCTGCCCTGCCGCGAAGGAAATCGCGCGCGGTGCGTATGTGGCGAGGAGGACGGCGAACGGCAGGACGGCCCAGAGAACGGGTCGGTGCGTGCCGATCGCGAGCACGAGCAGCGCGCCGGCGACGATTCCGACCGCAGTGCCGGCGAGTGCGGCGGCGATCGACCGGCCGGTTCCAAGCGCGTTCGATCGCAGGACGGAGAGCGTCCCGAGGACGACCCAGAACCCGTGCTGCAGGCCGGAGCGTTGTGCGATGTAGACCGCAAGCGCGAGCGCCACGGCCGCGCGCGTGCTGCTCTGAAACCACGTCGAGCGGAGCGAAGAATGCCGCCGCGCGAGTTGCCGCGTGTCGGACAGAGAGACGCTCCCTGAGTCGAAGCTCGTTGCGCGCAGCGCGTACTCCGCAAGCTGCTGCGCGGCGTTGCCGACGACGCGCACGCGGAACGACGGCTCGAACTCGCGCAGTGGATCGTGCGTATCCGAAGCCAGGGGAAGATCGGGCAGCCGCCGAAGCAGCGCACGCGCCGCATTGATGCGCGCCTGATCGAGCGCCACCAGATCGGGCTCGTCGTCACTCCCGTCCAGTCGTGACGCACAGGCGTCGAGCACCTCGACAGCAGACGCGATCACTTGGGCATCTTCCGGCGACGCGAGGCCGAGGTACGGCAGCTCGGGTGTCGGGACGAGGAACGAGAGCAGCCAGTCGAGCTCGCCCGGCAGTGCGGCCAGCGCCGCCGTCGACGTTGTCGGCCCGGCCGGCCGATGCTGCGAACCGAGTGAGCTACGCGCGAGTGCGTCGACTGCTCGACCAGCCGCCTCAGCCCTCGCCGAGGCATCGTTCGAGCTCGGCGCTGCGGCGAGCTCGCCGACAGCTCGAACGGCCGTCGCCGCGGCGCGGCGCAGGTCGGCGCGGCGTCGTGGGGGCCAGAGCAGCAGAGTCGCGGCCGTCGCGATCGTCGTCGCGAGCAGCCAGCCGAGAAGTCGGTTTCCGATCTCGGAGTTCGGTGCGGCGATGCTCACGGGCAGGATGAAGAGCAGCGTCGCTGCCGCCGTGGCGGCCGCGAAGTAGCCGCTGAACGCTCCCGAGAACAGCGTCGCGAACCCGACCGCCGCCATCGCGACCGCGGCAAGCCACGGCGTGCGTGAACAGAGCGTTCCGAGCGTAATGAACACGACGCCGACAGCCGCAAGTCCGACGTGCGCAAGCAGCCGCTCGCGCGGCCGCCCGCCGAACTCGACCAGCACGAGGGTTGCGAAGCAACCGAACGCGGCGAAGATCGACGTCTGCGGACGCCCGATCACGGTGTACGCAAACGCGAACACCGACGGCATCACGATCGCTGCGCGCGCGGCTGACTTCAACGCGTCACGATTCATCGCTCGATCCTACGGTGTCCCGGCTCTGGGTCCAAACACTGCGTCTTGACTGATCAGTCGGTCGACGTCGCCGGCACACGCGGTGTTTTCAGACCACGCAGGGCGGGCACGTGCGCGAGCACGCCGCTCGACACCCTACGGCCAGAAGGAGAACACGAATGAGAGCCCGCTACTCGCGCGCCCTCGCCTTTGCCGCCGCGCTGATCGCCATCGCGGCGATCGGCACGGCCGGCGCGACCGGCAAGCCGGCTCCGGCGCCGAGCTACAAGCTCGCGAACGTCGGGGCATTCGGCGGCGAGCCGACCATCGCCTCGAACAGCAAGGGCGAGCTGTACGACACGACACCGAGCGGGGGCACGCTCCTCTACAAATCCACGACTCACGGCTCGACGTGGACGAAGGCGACGACCGCAGATCCCTCGAGCGGTGACGACTGCGTCTTCACCGATCAGTCGAACGCCGTCTACGAATGCAACCTCGCCGGCAGCCCGGAGACGGCACCGCTGCAGGCCGACATCTGGAAGTCGCTCGACGACGGCAAGACGTGGATGTACGGCAACAACGCGGCCAACATCGTCCTCGGCGGCAACGTGTGCGGCACGAGCTGCTCGCCGTTCGGCGTCGACCGGCAGTGGGGCGCCGCGTACATCCCGCCGGGCGGAACGACGAACGCGGCAACAGTCGTCCTCGCGTACCACGACTTCTACGGACCGAGCCAGATCTGGGTGAATGTCTCGCGCAACGGCGGGAGCACCTTCGGCGACCCGACCGACGTGATGGCGAACTTCACGACGGCCGGGGCGAGCCAGGCGGCTGTCGCGCTCGCCGACTCCGCGTGCAACACGGTTCCGACCGGCGCCGCGATCGCGCAGTCCGGGCCGCACGCGGGACGCATCTACGTCGCCTGGATCGCCTCCGATCCGGAGAGCGGCCCGACGGGATGCAACGTCACGATGGCACAGGCGTTCCACAACCTGTTCGTCGCGTGGTCGGACGATGGCGGGACGACGTGGACGCCGCAGCTCGCGTACGACGCCGGCATCGGACACGACGTGTCGACTCCGTTCGCGGGCTTCACCCTCGACGACCAGGGCAACCCGTACGTCGCGTTCACGACGTCGGGGCCGACCGCGAACCCGGCCGTGTGCGGTGCCGAGTCTGCCGCGGGCGCGGTGCAGGCCGACCCGACGTGCGCGTATCACATGTGGGTCGCGTGGTCGAGCAACGGCGGCACGACCTGGGACGGCGGCGGCGGACTGATCCCCGGCAGCGCGGCTGCCGCGTACAAGGTCGATCGCTCGAGCACGCCGCAGACCGACGTCTTCCCGACGATCGCTGCCGGCGACCCGGGCAAGGTCGACGTTTCCTGGCTGCGGACGAACGAGATCGAGCCGACGGATGCGCTCGGCAAGTTCCTCCCGGGCGGCTGTGCCGGCCCGGGCAACGGCAACCCGAGCTTCTATCCGCCGGCGTGCAGCTGGAACCTCTACGCGGGCCAGTCGATCGACCTGACCGCGGCGCCCGGCAACGAGGTCTGGTCGACCGGCGCGATTACGACGACGCCGATGCACGTCGGGGACATCTGCAACCTCGGCATCTTCTGCGTCGATCCGAACTCGAACCGGAACCTGCTCGACTTCAACAGCGAGACCGTCGATCCGACGACGGGCTTCGCGCACATCGCGTACGCGGACGACAACACCGTGAACAAGCTCCGCGTCGCGAACCAGGTCTCCGGCGCGAAGATCATCGGAGGCTGAACGTGGGAGCGCTCCGCCGCCCTCGGGCGGCGGAGCTCCATCCTCAAGGCGACCGTCACGTTCACCGCGGTCGACGAGGCGCTGCGCGTACACGTCACCGCCGACTTCAGCGAGACCGTGCGGGCCGGAGCCGAAGCGGGCTGGGCCGGCCAACGAGACAAGCTCGAGGAGCTCTTCACTGCGGCCACATCGGCCGGCCAGAACAATCGGCGCTGGCGGAGAACCACTCTAAAGCTGACCCGGTGAAGTACGACTGCAAGAACCTGACCGCCGAGCACACCGCACGCCGAACCGCCAGGCGTGCGCACATACTTTGGATCAGTCTCACCGGCTCTTCGAGCGGCTCTGAGCCACCGCGAAGCTACCTTCGAAACCCCGCAGCGACCCCACAGGAAATCGCGACCCGTGGTGGCCGCGACGATCGGGATGTCCATGACTCTTGCTGCTTTGGCCAGGCGGACGACGTTGTGCTTGAGCGTCTCGATCGGCATGTCTCGCACGCCGGTGTACAGGCCCACCTGGTGGTCGATAATTCTTCAGGCGGGGGTGCGGTAGCGTATCCGCGGCGCGCAGGCGCGCTTCAAGGAAGAGAGGGAGCACTGTGGCCAGAATCCACCTCCACCAGACGACCACCTCGACGCCCGAGCAGTTCATCGCCGGGCTCACCGACTTCGGCCCTGGCCGCTCCAAGCTGTTCCCCAACAGCGCCGACGGCTACCTCGAGGTGCACGACCAGGGCCCCAGTCAGGCTGACGTGACCGAGGGCTCGAGCGGCATCTGGGAACGCCTCCAGTACGACTGGTCCGATTCAAACCGCGTCGTCCTCACAACCACTGACTCCAACGTGTGGGGAGGCAACTCGGGTCATACGTACACCTTCACGCAGTCGCCCGACGGGACGACCGATATCGACGTCGTCGTGGTCCGCGAGGGCAAGAACTTCAAGGGACGGGCGCTCGAGGTCGCGGTCGGGATCTTCGGCAAGCCCATGTTGGAGAAGCAACTGGGCAAGACCGTCAAGGCGATCGAAGCCCGGAACGACGGCTCGAGGCCGGCAGAGCCCACCGGCTCGAGGAGCTAGGCGAACGCTTCCGGCCCTACCGCAGCATCGTCGCCCGCCCTCGAGGGCACGGAGCCATTTGTCGACCGAGCCAGGCTCGAACCGACTTGAGCACCATGCACACCGCACGCCAAACCGGCAGGCGTGCGCACATACTCTGGACCAGTCTCACTGGCTTTTCGAGCTGTGAGTGCGGGGGCAAAGCCCCCAAGTTCTTATCAGCGCTCGGGCGGCTCGTTTTCGATTTCTGCGAGCGCGTGGCGTAGGTACGAGCTCCATAGCCACCACTTGCCGACGGTGTGGTTGAGGGCGCTGCCGATCCTGCCCTTCGGGCCGCGCCGAAAGCCGCGGTTCAGCAGCATCTCCACTGAGCTGC
>WNFR01007915.1_pt1 | contig 10778 bp, 9 predicted proteins | sample 5400221 | NCBI WGS metagenome assembly WNFR01 (sample SAMN13153357, study PRJNA577476) | soil metagenome | isolation source: 40 cm soil under Madrone tree | place: USA:California | collected 2016-06-14 | reverse complement strand
CACGCTCATGAGCCGGGCCGCTCGCTACACCACCACCACCAGCACGATACAGAGCGGCTTCTTGCCCCAGCGCGACGCGATGGCGGCGCGCACCGCGCGCTTGACGGATTCCCCGATCGCATCGGGGTCGCGCCGGCGCGCCTTGGGCATGTCCTCGACCGTCTCGAGCGCGACGTCATAGGCGAGCTCGGCGAATTTCTCGCCCTCCTGGTCGGCCTCCGGGATGCCGATCAGCTCGACTTCCGGATCGGCCGCCAGCATCCCCTTGTCGTCGAGCGCGAGCGCGACCGATACCACCCCGGTCATGCTGAGCCGCCGGCGGTCCGCGACGGTGCGCGCCTCGGCGTCGACCAGCAGCCGGCCGTCCTTGTAGATGCGGCCCTCCGGCACCTCGTCGATCACGCCCGGGTTGCCGGGCGCGAGCTTCACCAGGTCGCCATTGCGGCAGGTCAGGACCTGCGGAATCCCGATCTTGCGGGCGAGCGCCGCGTGCTCGAACAGATGCAGCGCCTCGCCATGCACCGGCACCACGATGTGCGGCTTGACCCAGGAATACATGTCCGCCATCTCGGCCCGGCGCGGATGTCCGGAGACATGCACCAGATGGGTGCGGTCGGTGATCACCTCGATGCCCTGGTTGATCAACCCGTTGATGACGGCGCCGACCGCCTTCTCGTTGCCGGGAATCGTGCGCGACGAGAAGATGACGCGGTCGCCCTTCGACAAGGTGACGTCGGGATGCTCGTCCTTGGCGATGCGGGCGAGCGCGGCGCGCGCCTCGCCCTGGCTGCCGGTGCACAGCGCCACCACCTTGTCGGGCGGCAGGTAGCCGTAGGTGTCGGTACCGCGAAACTCCTGCACGCCCTCGAGATAGCCGGTCTCGCGCGCCACCCCGACGATGCGCTCCATGGCGCGGCCGACCACCACCACCTCGCGGTCGCAGGCTTTTGCGGCGTCCGCGACCGAGCGCAGGCGCGCGACATTCGACGCGAATGTCGTCACCGCGACCCGGCCGGGCGACGCCGCCATCAGGTCGGCCAGGGACTTTGACACATCCGTTTCCGACGGCGAGCGGCCCTCGCGCACCGCATTGGTCGAGTCGCCGACGAGCGCGAGGCAGCCGGCCTCGCCGAGCGCGCGCAGCTTCGTCTCGTCGGTCGCGGGTCCGATCACCGGGGTGGGATCGAGCTTCCAGTCGCCGGTGTGGAAGACGGTGCCGAGCCCGGTGCGGATGATCAGGCCGTTCGATTCCGGGATCGAATGCGACATCGACACGAACTCGACGTCGAAGGGGCCGATGGTGAGGCGGCTGCCGAGCGGGACGACCTGCACCGGAATCTCGGGCGCGCCCGGCTCCGACTGGCGCTTGGCCTCGAGCAGCGCGGCGGAGAAAGGCGTCGCATAGATCGGCACGCGCAGGCGCGGCCACAGATCGATGATCGCGCCGAAATGATCCTCATGCGCGTGGGTGAGCACCAGGGCGAGGAGATTGCGGCGCTCCTCGATCAGGAAGCGGATGTCGGGCATGATCAGGTCGATGCCCGGCAGGTCGTCGCCCGCGAAGGCGACGCCGAGATCGACAGCAAGCCATTTGCGCGCGCGCTCGGGGCCGAGACCATAAAGCGAGAGGTTCATGCCGATCTCGCCGACGCCGCCGAGCGGCGCGAAGACGAGTTCGTCGGTTGGGAGGGCCATGCGCTAGCGTCCCACGGCGGTTACGGCCGGCGCAATGGGAAACACCTCGCCGGCGGCGATTGTCTCGGTCGCCCCGTCCGGCAGCCGCACCACCAGGCGACCCGCCTCGTCCAGCGCCTCGAACCGGCCGGTGAAGTCGCGCGCACCGACCCGCACCCGCAACGGCGTACCGGGCGCGCCGGCCCGCCGCAGCCATTCGGCCCGGATCGGCCCGAAACCCGCGCTCCACTCGCGCAACCGGACCATCATGGCGCCCGACAGCGCCGTGAACAGCGTCTCGGGCGTCACCGATGCGCCTTCCGCCGCCAGGTCGGTCGCCCCATAGTCGGTCCCGTCGGGATGATGCCGGCAATTGACCCCGATGCCCACCGCGACGATCAGCGGCCGCGTTCCCTCCGCCTCGATCAGGATGCCGGCGAGCTTCGCGCCGCCGCACAGCACGTCGTTCGGCCATTTGAATGCGAGCCGGGAGGCCAGCGCGGGCGCGAGCCGGGCGATCGCATCATGGGTCGCGAGCGCCGCTACGAAGGACAGTTGCGGCGCCTGGTCGGGCGGCGCCGGATCGGTGAGGAGCAGCGTGGCGAACAGGTTGCCGGGCTCGGACACCCAGCTGCGTCCGCGCCGGCCGCGCCCGCCGGTCTGGGCGCGCGCGGTGATCCACAAGGGACCCTTCTCGCCCGCCCGCGCATAGGCGAGCGCCTCCGCGTTGGTCGAGGCGACGATGTCGCATGCGATCAGGCCGACGCCCGCCGCGGCCGCGCCCGGGGCGAGATCCATCAGAACAGCGACTTGGCGGCCGCCGCGGCGGCGTCGACCAAAGGCCCGGGATAGACGAAGAACAGCAGCACGAACAGGCCGGTCACGCCGAGCACCAGCCGGAGCTCGAGCCGCATGGGCACGAAGCCCGCGGCCGGCTCGTCGAAATACATGATCTTGACGATCATCAGATAGTAATAGGCCCCGATCACGCTGGTGACGACGCCGATCACGGCGAGCGCGAACAGCCCGGCCTTGATGGCGGCGAGGAAGACATAGAATTTGGCGAAGAAGCCGGCGAGCGGCGGAATGCCGGCGAGCGAGAACATCATCATGGCGAGCCAGAACGCCATGGCGGGCTTGGTGCGGGCGAGGCCCGCGAGGTCGGAAATGCGCTCGACCGCCCCGTCGGGACGCCGCATCGCGATGATGCAGGCGAAGGTGCCGAGCGTCATCGCCACATAGATCGCCATGTAGACCAGCACGCCCTGCACGCCGTCCGCCGTCCCGGCCGCCAGCCCGATCAGGGCATAGCCCATGTTGCCGATCGACGAATAGGCCATCAGCCGCTTGATATTGGTCTGCCCGATGGCCGCGAAGGAGCCGAGCGCCATCGAGGCAATCGCGACGAAGACCACGATCTGCTGCCACTGCGACACGATCGCGGGGAACGCGATGATGCTGGCGCGCACGAAGATCGCGATGGCGGCGACCTTGGGGGCGGAGGAGAAGAAGGCGGTGACCGGCGTGGGCGCGCCCTCGTAGACGTCGGGCGTCCACATGTGGAACGGCACCGCCGAGACCTTGAAGCAGAAACCCGCGAACAGGAAGACGAGACCGAAGGTCAGCCCGAGGCCCGCGCCGCCACCGCCGGCCGCCTTGGCGATGCCGGCGAAGCTCACCGTCCCGGTGAAGCCGTAAACCAGCGAGCAGCCATAGAGCAGCATGCCGGACGAGAGCGCGCCGAGAACGAAGTATTTGAGCCCCGCCTCGGTGGAGCGGACATTGTCGCGGTCGATCGCCGCGATGACGTAGAGCGCGAGGCTCATCAGCTCGAGGCCGAGATAGAGCGCGATCAGGTCGGCGGCCGAGACCAGCACCAGCATGCCGGTGGTCGACAGCAGGATCAGCACCGGATATTCGAATTTCTGCCGACCCGGCAGGCTCAAGAACTCGATCGACAGCAGGATCGTGACCGCCGAGCCCGCCAGCGCGAGAATCTTCAGGAAGCGCGCATAGCTGTCGAGCACGAAGCTGCCGTGGAAGGCGACGACCTTGGCGGCCGGCTGCATAACGAGCAGGCCGCCGGCCACGACCAGCAGCACGATCGCGAGCCCGCAGACGGTCGGGGTCGAGCGGTCGCCGCGCATGACGCCGAACATCAGCAGCACCATGGCGCCGACCACCAGCACCAGCTCGGGCAGGATCGGCCAGATCGACGGCAGGTCGAGAAGCTCGTTCATGGCGATTCCACCATCATGGCGTTGCCGGCAGGACGCCGTGGGAGCCGAGCAATGCGGCCTTCGTGCCGCCGAGCGCGTGGTGATAATTCTCGATCAGCGCCGTCACCGAGGCCGCCGACATGTCGAGCACCGGCTTGGGATAGATACCGAACCCGATGGTCAGGATGACCAGCGGTGCGAAGATGAGGATCTCGCGCGGCCCGAGGTCCCGGATGGCGGCGAGCGACGGCCGCAGCGTTCCGAAGATCACCTTGCGGTAGAGCCAGAGTGCATAGGCGGCGGAGAGGATGATGCCCAGGGTCGCGAAGGTGGCGACCCAGGTGTTGACCCGGAAGGTGCCGATGAGGGCCAAAAATTCGCCGATGAAGCCCGAGGTCCCGGGCAGCCCCACATTGGCGAGCGTGAACACCATGAACACCGCCGCGTAGAGCGGCATGCGGTTCACGAGCCCCCCATAGGCGGCGATCTCGCGGGTATGCACGCGGTCATAGACGACGCCGACGCAGAGGAACAGCGCGCCCGACACCAGGCCGTGCGAGATCATCTGGAAGATGCCGCCCGCCACGCCCTGCGTGGTCACCGCGAAGATGCCCATGGTGACGAAACCCATGTGCGCCACCGACGAATAGGCGATCAGCTTCTTCATGTCCTCCTGCACCAGGGCGACGAGCGACGTATAGATGATCGCCACCACCGAGAGCGCGAAGACGAGCGGCGCGAAGTCGACCGACGCCTCCGGGAACATCGGCAGCGAGAAGCGCAGGAAGCCGTAGCCGCCCATCTTCAGCAGGATGGCGGCCAGGATCACCGAGCCGGCGGTCGGCGCCTCGACATGGGCGTCGGGCAGCCAGGTGTGCACCGGCCACATCGGCATCTTCACCGCGAAGGAGGCGAAGAAGGCGAGCCACGCCCATTTCTGCAGGTTGAGCGGGAAGGCGTGGCGCATGAGGGCCGGAATGTCGGTCGTTCCCGCCTCGCCGTAGATCGCCGCGATGGCGAGCAGCATCAGCACCGAGCCGAGCAGCGTATAGAGGAAGAACTTGAAGCTGGCATAGACCCGGCGCGGGCCGCCCCACACGCCGATGATCAGGAACATCGGGATGAGGCCGCCTTCGAAGAACAGATAGAACAGCACCAGGTCGAGCGACGAGAAGGTGCCGATCATCAGCGTCTCGAGCACCAGGAAGGCGACCATGTATTCCTTCACGCGCGCCTGGATCGCCTGCCAGCTCGCCAGGATGCAGATCGGCATCAGCCCGGTGGTGAGGATCACGAAGGGCAGCGAAATGCCGTCGACCCCCATGTGATACATGATGGTGCCGGCAAGCCACGGCCGGCGCTCGACGAACTGGAATTCGGCCGAGGACGGGTCGAAGCGCCAGGCCATCAGGAGCGACACGGCGAGCGTGATGAGCGTCGCCCACAGCGCGACCCAACGGGCATTGCGCTTCACCGCCTCGTCCTCGCCGCCCATCAGCATGATGAACAACGCGCCGACCAGCGGCAGGAAGGTGGTGACGGAGAGGATCGGCCAGCTCGCCATCAGTGGCCTCCGCTCGTGAACATGAACCAGGTGATGAAGGCGGCGACGCCGACCAGCATCGCGAAGGCATAGTGATAGAGGTAGCCGGTCTGCAGCCTGACCACGTTGCGCGTGACGTCGATCACCCGGGCCGAGATCCCGTCCGGCCCGAAGCCGTCGATCAGCCAGCCGTCGCCGCCCTTCCAGAGCAGGCGCCCGAGCCGGATCGTGGGGCGGACGAAGATGAAGTCGTAGAGCTCGTCGAAATACCACTTGTTGAGCAGGAAGCGGTAAAGCCCGGGATGCTGGCGGGCGAGCGCGACCGGCATGTCGGGCCGCACGAGGTAGAACCAGGCGGCGACGCCCCAGCCGGCCAGCATCATGATGGTTGGCAGGAATTTGACCCACAAAGGCGTCTCGTGCATGGCCTCGAGAACGTGATTGGCGGGGCCGATCTTGATCGACTCGCGGAAGAATTCTTCCACCCCGTGGCCCGCGAAGATGTCCACGAAAGGCAGGCCGGCGAGCAGCGAGCCCGCCGCCAGCATGCCGAGCGGCACCAGCATCACCATCGGGCTCTCATGCGCGGCCTCGTGGTGCGCGGGATCGTGCGGCGCGCCGTGGAAGGTCTTGTAGATCAGGCGCCAGGAATAGAAGGCGGTCAGGCCGGCCGCCACGACGGTCGCCCAGAAGGCGTGCGGCGCGAGCACGTTGTGGCCCACATAGGCGGCCTCGATGATCGCATCCTTGGAGAAATAACCGGCCGTGAGCGGGAATCCGGTGAGCGCGAGCGTCCCGATCACCATCACCGCATAGGTGAAGGGGATCTTGTCCTTGAGGCCGCCCATCTTCCGGATGTCCTGCTCGTGGTGCATCGCCGTGATGACCGAGCCGGAGCCGAGGAACAACAGCGCCTTGAAGAACGCATGGGTGAACAGGTGGAACATGCCGACCGAATAGGCCCCGACCCCCATGGCGACGAACATGTAGCCGAGCTGCGAGCAGGTCGAATAGGCGACGATGCGCTTGATGTCGTTCTGCACCAGGCCGACGGTCGCCGCGAAGATCGCCGTCATGGCGCCGATCCCGGTCACGACCGTCTGCGCATTCGGCGCGAGCTCGAACAGCGGTGAGAGCCGCGCCACCATGAAGACCCCGGCCGTCACCATGGTGGCGGCGTGGATGAGGGCGGACACCGGCGTAGGGCCTTCCATGGCGTCCGGCAGCCAGGTGTGCAGCAGGAATTGCGCCGACTTTCCCATGGCGCCCATGAACAACAGGAGGCAGATGACCGTCAGGGCGTCGAGGTCCCAGCTCAGGAAGTGCATGGTCTTGCCGGTCAGCGACGGCGCCTGGGCGAAGACGGTGTCGAGGTCGACGGCGCCGGTCATCATGAAGACCGCGAAGATCCCGAGCGCGAAGCCGAAGTCGCCGATCCGATTGACGATGAAGGCCTTGATGGCCGCCGCGTTCGCCTCCGGCTTGTGGTACCAGAAGCCGATCAGCAGATAGCTCGCGAGCCCGACGCCCTCCCAGCCGAAGAACAGCTGCACCAGGTTGTCGGCCGTCACCAGCATCAGCATCGCGAAGGTGAACAGCGACAGATAGGAGAAGAAACGCGGCCGGAACGGGTCCTCCGCCATGTAGCCGATGGAATAGAGGTGGACGAGCGCCGACACCGTGGTGACGACCACCAGCATCACGGCCGTGAGGGTATCGACGCGCAGCGCCCAGTCGACCTTGAGGTCGCCCGAGGTCATGTAGGGCAGCAACACCACATGGGCGTCCTGGTGGCCGAAGCCGACCCGGTAGAGCGCGAGCCAGGAGAGCAGCATCGCGATCAGCAGAAAGGCGGTGGTCACCGCCTCGGAAAGCCGCGATCCCACGGCGGGCGGCACATGCGGCTCGGGCTCGTGCGACGCATGGTGGACGACGGCGTGGTCGCCGCCGACGCGCGGCGCGCCGCCGCCATGCGGCCCATGATCATGCGCGCCGTCTTCGCCGCCCCGCGCCGGATCGGCGCCGGGAAAGCGCGCGCGCGCGCCCGCCAGCGCGACGAGGCCGGCGATGATGCAGCCGAGCAGAGGCAGGAAGACGATCGCCTGATACACGCGTCAGCCCTTCATCGCGTTGATGTCCTCGACCGCGATCGAGCCGCGGGTTCGGAAGAAGACGGCCAGGATGGCGAGTCCGATCGCGGCCTCGGCGGCCGCCACCGTGAGCACCAGCAGCGCGAAGACCTGGCCGACGAGGTCGTGCAGATAGACCGAGAAAGCCACCAGGTTGATGTTGACGGCGAGCAGGATGAGCTCGATCGACATCAGGATGACGATGACGTTCTTGCGGTTGATGAAGATGCCGAAGATGCCCAGCGTGAACAGGATCGCGGCGACCGTGAGATAGTGTCCGAGCCCGATCGTCATGGCAGATCTCTTTTCATAGCCCCTGCCCCGGCCGCACCTGGCGGATCTCCATCGCGGTCGCGCGCGTGCGCGCCACCTGGTCGGCGATGTTCTGCCGCCTGACGTTGGGCTTGTGGCGCAGCGAGAGCACGATGGCGCCGATCATGGCGACCAGCAGCACGACGCCGGCGGCCTGGAAATAATAGATGTAGCGCGTGTAGAGGATGCGCCCGAGCGCCTCGGTATTGGTCATCCCGTCGGGCATGGGCGACGCGATCGCCTGCGGCACATCCGGCCCGATCACCCAGGCGCCGAGCACCAGCAAGAGCTCGACCAGGAACACCAGGCCGATCACCCCGCCGATCGGCAGATAGTCCAAAAATCCCTGCCGCAGCTCGGCGAAATCGACGTCGAGCATCATCACGACGAACAGGAACAGCACCGCGACCGCGCCGACATAGACCACGATCAGGATCATCGCCAAAAACTCGGCGCCCAGCAGCATGAACAACCCCGAGGCGTTCACGAAGGCGAGGATGAGGAAAAGCACCGAATGCACCGGGTTCCGGGCGGCGATGACCATGAAGGCCGACACCACGCAGAACCCGGCGAACAGATAGAAGAACAGCGCGGGAAGGATCTCGGAGGGGAGGATCATGTGTGAGCCGCCCGCACTGAGAGGGCCGCAAGCACAGCGAGCTCTCTCCCCCCCTGTGGGGGAGGGTTGGGGTGGGGGGTGGCAGCAGGCGCATGAGCAAGCGGCTTACCCCCCTCCCTGCCCCTCCCCCTCAAGGGGGGAGGGAACGCTGGGGCCGCGACGCCTTGGATGGTGCTGACCGCGCGCATCATTTCACCGGTACGGCGCGTCGAGGGTGAGGTTCTTGGCGATCTCGCGTTCCCAGCGGTCGCCATTCGCGATCAGGCGCTCCTTGTCGTAATAGAGCTCCTCGCGCGTCTCGGTCGCGAACTCGAAATTCGGGCCTTCCACGATGGCGTCGACCGGGCAGGCCTCCTGGCACATGCCGCAATAGATGCATTTCACCATGTCGATGTCGTAGCGGGTGGTGCGGCGCGTGCCGTCGTTGCGGCGCGGGCCGGCCTCGATGGTGATGGCCTGGGCCGGACAGATCGCCTCGCACAGCTTGCAGGCGATGCAGCGCTCCTCGCCGTTCGGATAGCGGCGCAGCGCATGCTCGCCACGGAAGCGCGGCGAGATCGGATTCTTCTCGAACGGATAATTGATAGTCGGCTTCGGCTTGAAGAAATAGCGCATCGACAACGCGATGGCCTGGACGAACTCGGTGAGAAAGATCGCGCGCGCGGCCTGGTCCAACCTCATGGCATCCTCATTTCGGCACGACGCGTTCAACGACGGCGCTCGCCGGCCTAGCGTCCGAACGCACGGCGGGGTCGTAGACGACGTATTGCAGGACAGCCGCCACGATCGCCACCATGGCGAGCGAAATCGGCAAGAAGACCTTCCAGCCGATCCGCATGAGCTGGTCGTAGCGGTAGCGCGGCACGAAGGCCTTCACCAGCGCGAACATGAAGAACACGAAGAACGCCTTCAGGGTGAACCAGATCACGCCCGGCACCACCGTGAAGGGCCAGAACGGGATCGGCGATAGCCAGCCGCCCATGAACAGGATGGTGCACATGGCGCACATGGTCGCGATCGCCACGTATTCGCCCAGCATGAACATCATGTAGGGCGACGAGCCATATTCCACCATGAAGCCGGCGACGAGCTCGGACTCCGCTTCCGCCAGGTCGAAGGGCGGCCGGTTGGTCTCCGCCAGCGCCGATATGAAGAAGATGATGAACATCGGAAAGAGCGGCAGCCAGTACCAGCCGAACATGCCCCATCTGGTGTTCTGCGCCTCGACGATCGCGGTGAGGTTCAGCGAGCCGACGCAGAGCAGCACCGTGATGATGACGAAGCCGATCGAGACCTCGTAGGACACCATCTGGGCCGCCGAGCGCAGCGCCGAGAGGAACGGGTATTTCGAATTCGACGCCCAGCCCGCCATGATGGTGCCGTAGACCATGAGCGACGAGATCGCGAAGACGTAGAGGATGCCGACATTGATGTTGGCGATGGCCCAGCCGACATTGACCGGGATGACCGCCCAGGTGGCGAGCGCCAGCACGCAGGTCACCAGCGGGGCGAGCAGGAAGATGCCCTTGTTGGCGCCGGCCGGGATGACCGGCTCCTTCACCACGAATTTCAGGAGGTCGGCGAAGGACTGCAGCAACCCCCAGGGGCCGACCACGTTGGGGCCGCGCCGGATCTGCACCGCCGCCCAGATCTTGCGATCGGCCAGCAGCACGTAAGCGATGACGATCAGCAGGACGACGAGCATCAGCAGGCTCTCGAACACGATGACGAGAAGCGGCCACAGGTAGCTGGTCCAGAACGCGGCCATGGTCACTCCGCCGCCGTCATGGTGGCGGCGCCTTCGGCGATGGCCGAGCATTCGGCCATGACCGCGGAGGCGCGCGCGATCGGGTTGGTGAGATAGAAGTCCTCGATCGCCGCCCCGAACGGCGCGCGATCGGGCGTGCCCGCGCGCGCGGCGAGCTTCTCGATATCGGCCGGATCGCCGGCCGCAATCGTGTCGACGCGCTGCAGATGCGGATGGGCGGCAAAGAGCGCGGCGCGCTGCGCGCCGAGCGAGTCATAGGGCAGCTTTTTCCCCACGACCTCGGACAGCGCGCGCAGGATCGCCCAGTCCTCGCGCGCCTGGCCGGGCGGAAAGCCGGCGCGCGCCGCCATCTGGACCCGCCCTTCGGTGTTGACATAGATGCCGGATTTTTCCGTATAGGCCGCGCCCGGCAGGATCACGTCGGCGCGGTGCGCCCCGCGGTCGCCATGGGTCCCGAGATAGATCACGAAGGCCCCGGGCGCGACCTCGATCTCGTCGGCGCCGAGCAGGAACA
>WNFR01007914.1_pt1 | contig 10779 bp, 10 predicted proteins | sample 5400221 | NCBI WGS metagenome assembly WNFR01 (sample SAMN13153357, study PRJNA577476) | soil metagenome | isolation source: 40 cm soil under Madrone tree | place: USA:California | collected 2016-06-14 | reverse complement strand
AAATCGACAACACCGTGGGAGTATCCGGAATTAATTTCGGATACTCCCAAGACCTGACTCAAATTGTAACACTTATGTCACTTACAAGTACTTTAGCCCACTTATAAGCGACAAAAAAATTCAATTTATTTTGCTGATGAGCCTACCCAGTCAAGCATCCAATGAAATCGGTTACTACATGAAAGCCGAGATCATTGTTACAGATATTTATTGTCCATCGCCTCCCAAAGAGTCCATATGGTATCGTCTCTGTAGCTCGGAGACCGAGATCAAGATAGAAGGCGACGATGGTACGCATAGCTTATCTGGTTGTCTCTGCAAAATGGGACCACTCATGGATTGAATGGTTACTTATAAATGTACAGTACTAGAGGATGGCCGACAAAGGTCGGCAAGTACCTTGGTCGGCAAGTACCTTGTTTACTGCAGCGGCACTTACTGCGCGATAGAGACTGCTGTGATGATGCACGTGGTATCTGGCTGGTGACCGCCAACTGCGTATCAATTGTCAGGCAGGCAAGAAACGACGCTCAGGTCATCCATTCTTATCAGAATTCCATCACCCCGAGCCGCGACGTGTCTACATGAGGTGATTTAGGGTGTGCAATTACCCTGCTATACCACAGAGGGACTCGCGTCCGCTGTGCCACTCTCGTGCCAAGCCCCAGTTATCGACAATCCCTTATAACTTGGCTTGAAGCGCAGCCATAATGACTGAGTGACTAAGAGTTATTTTGTGAAGGTTTACTTATCTCATCCATCTCCTCCCTTTCTCTGTAACGCCTCAAGCCTCGATCGGCATTTGAGTCTCTCCGCGGAGTCTCTGCATGCGAACCCTAAGACTGCATCTTCTAGAATGTTTTAATGATGGACTTTGTCACTCTATTTTGTGGTAATCAGCACATAGCTAGCTACCAGAAATAGAAAGCATTTCCAAAAACAAAAAACAAAAACCAGAAGGGGCAAAAATCGGAGTTTGAAGCTGAGTTGCGAGAAAGTGGCTGCGTCCTAAGCACGTGAGAAGGTCTGTACTTATTGTAAAGATGTCCTTTGTCACGAAGGGTCGTCTATCTGTTAACCGCTTTGCCAAAGTCCCGGCATTGGGAAAGGTCAATCTTCCCCCAATCTTGCGCGATGATTCTTCTTCTGCCGGCGATGTATCGTCCTTGCGAGGATCTGTGAATGAAGGGGTGGACCTTACCGAAGGCTGCCTTGTCACGAAGACCATCAGGTATAGCCACCAGCTCGCTCATTGGGTCAACACGGCTCGAAAGCAGAGCGGCAATCCTGAGGCAGTAGTGAGAAGAACGTCCATGCTTGCTCTTAGTTGCATTCGTTGACCGTTATTTGCAGGAACATTTAATCCAACGTAGGTTGGGAATCATTCGCTACGTTGTTGATGAATTTGCTCTAGATGATGCGTGTAACCTCGCATACCGTAAGTGTGAATGTTAGCCTGGACCTTTCTGATCATCTTATCTCTAGTGTTGTGTAGTTGATCCTTCTATTCATGTGTCGCTCGACCTCTATGCATTCATCGCAATCACCCCGTCTTCCTCAAACCTCGACGAACTAATCAAAGTGGTGAAAGCAGAAAACAACAGGCGACAGCAAGAAGCAGATACATCAGGGGATCTACTACCGCGCAATCTTGATGTGAGTGTCCCTTTATTCGACCACAGGAGGAAATGTGTTCACCGCGGGCAGTTTACGTTGCCATGTATTGCCAGCCCTGAATTTGAACTTGTTGCACTACATCCCGAACATTTCCTCCCTGGAAGTGCCCCCCTTACCATCTGTGATCCCGATCCAACAGTATACAACAGCAAACAATATGTAGTGGCCGAGGACCGATGTCTTCGCGAGTCACGCGATCCAAGCAGCCCTCGCCTTCCCCCGTTCCGCCATGATTCTAGCACAAGGCGCGGCATCGCCCAACTCAATGTCTTCCTGGTCATAATAAATGCCGAGATAAAGTTTCGGCGCTACTTTAGGCTGCAGGCTCCTCTAGTCCCTCTCCCAGCGGACGCGCAGAGCCTCATGCGCCGCACCATTGAGCTAGTGAAACTACTTTACTGGAACCCACTCCCAAGGGAGGGAACTCCTGGAGAAAACATCCGAGCGCAGTCCTTAACGCATCGGCGAAGGAATGAACCAAGGGCAGCAAGACCTCAACAATCTCTCGTTGACTTGGAAATCGAATCGGATACTGAGAGAGAAAACGAAGCTAGCAACACCATGCAGGTCCCATCTAGCTCTTGGACTACGAAATGGGATCGCGAGCGGATTGAATGGTTGCTGAATTCTGACCCGGAGACATGTCAGGCTTGGGGCACTGCGTTGATGGCTGGTTATGGTACTTCCCGTTACCCATTGCTTTATTTTAGACCCACGTGATATTAATTTGGTCTTCTCGTCTAGATGATCCTCAGTCATATGAAGCTGCACTCATACTCGATGATAACCGTGCGTGTAATACATTTTTTCCACCCAGTGGCGAATCCGAAACACCTCAACAGATCATTTATACTCCGAGACAACAGCTGTGGAGGCGTGGGCCGCGCGGCAACAAGGGAGAGGTGCTAGTGAGCCGAGTACTATTACCATTAGTTGAGAAATGTGGGGTACGTACGCTAAAAATATCGGCATGCACAAAATACCAGCGAATCGCCGTGGTAACGACTAACGACGAGTTCTTCTGTATTAGCGAGCTATGACTCTATTTACTGTACAGTGATTCGTCAACTTCGTTGGAGAGTCCCTTGGTTGTTACCGTCATGCTAATAACAGCTTTTGGCCCTCGACGCAATATCTAGAACAGAAAATTAAACCGAAATCAATACTGCACTGGTACTCTGCTCCAATCTCCTACCAGCAATCATACCCTTCGTGTATTTGCTTTCAGTGAACGTGCCGGCCATCGAGCAGCCTCTGTCGATCGTGGTAGAACTTAGCAACAGTTCCGCAAAGACTTCTCACTATGGGCGCGCCACCACAAGGCAGTATTACCAAGTCGAACATTTCAACACGACAACGACGACGCAGGTTGAGTGTGGGTAATGAACAGGCTAAACGACTCGGAAATATAGCTGTACAGCCCACCCAATCAAGCATCCAATGAAATTGGTTACTTGAAAGCCGAGATCATTGTTACAGATATTGCCCATTGTAACACGATGGCCTGCTTGTGCGCATGTTCCGCTTCCCGAAGAGTCCATATGGTATCGTCTCCGTAGCTCGGAGACTGAGATAAATACAGAAGGCGACAACAGTACGCATGGCTCATCCAATTGTCTCTCTACAAAATGAGACTACGCTGAAAACTGATCCGGAGACGTGTAAGAATTGGCGCACCGCGTTGGTGTGTGAATATTGTCCTACTGTTTCGAAGAAATTTGAGAAATGAGGCCAAACAGAGACGTGTAGCGGAAAGAAACACAGATCGGAGAACTTGGACGGGAGTTGTCAGTCCACGTGACTGTCGTCTGTCTGTTCGATTTATTAAATTTGCCCGCTTGCCCGCTTCCCACACTTTTTCTCTTTTCCGTCTTCGGCAAAGCCACACACGAAGTTCCTTCACATTCACACCGCTCTCCATAATCGTGGATTCGTCGTCGTCATCGTCCGAGTCTACTAGCCATGCTATAGATATTGAGTACGGATGAGTTCAACATCGTCAAGTATTGGGTAGTTTATTTAATGTCACACATACCCTGTATCAGTCTAGGTGAGAGTACGCGATTTGTGTTCAGTACTGGTCGTTTTCGAAAGTTACAGTACGAATTTCGGTATCCTTGGTGTTATTCGTTCATTTCTTATCTTTGTTTTGTCTATTGTTGCTGTGTGATATGCGGACGCCCGCGATTATAGGGAGACCAGCTACGCTTGGGCCATCCCGTGCAACTCTTTGTAGAGATCAATGTCGAGGGAAACCAAGAGGCGTGGGCGGATGCCAACCTTCCGCGCACAGCGTAACTCAAACGCAGCGATGCATCACAGACATCAAATTTCGTCTCGTCGACTCGCAGGCTGAAACATAGAGGGTTCCACAGATAACGAAGGCAAACATGGCCAGCCTCAAGATAAAAGACGCGCTGCAAACATCAGATACTATTGTCAGACTCCCCCACATTCATTTAATTACCCTTGGTTGAAAGAACGATATTTTTGAGGGTCAGGATGGGTCGCAGTGTATCGTTGCCTTACCTTGGACTAACACTGGCCTCTCTTTTGAAATGGCGCCTCACCTCGACTGTATTTTTACCGGTGCTTTGTCGATAAGCGAAGCATGTTACAGAATCCAATGCAGGGTCAGAACCAGAACGAGAAAGATGTGTGCTGTAACTTGCCGTAACTGTGCGTATCAAGCCAGGGTCGTGACTCGTGAGTAGATGCGTGTACAAATGAGGTTAGAAAGAAGTTACAATCTGGCGCCTGCGGGGAACAAAGTTGAACAAAGGATGTCAACCGCCATCAATGAATGAACCCAAGTTGGAAACCACTGGCGAAAGCCCCTCTATCAGCTTCTTTATTGTCAGCTTCCCAGGAACTTAGTGGCTTATAATGATGCCCGAAGTCCTGTCCCGGAATTACTGAACTCGCTTGCCAGCGCAGTTCAGTTCGGGGGTGTTCGTTTCCTCTTCAAAGGTATGTCCTCAAAGAGCCCAGTGTATTAGATTCACGATGTCTCCTCTCCCAAGTTGTTCGACTTGCTCACCCCGAGACTCCCGTCATCACTTCAATTGGGGGATTTCGTGACAAAAGCTGGCGCCCTACACTCGGAAGACTCTGGGCATATTGGGATTGATTGATGGTGGCGACGCGCCTACCTTACCGGCGGGTGGCTCTGGAGATCGCCACACCACCCACCACACCACACCAGGCGGTGATAGGAGAATCAAAGTTCGTCTTGCTCGCTTGTTGGGAAAGTAGGGCTCACCAAGTAGGTCCCATCTGCTACGCTTGGGATGGTACGTTTTCACGCAACTCTCAATTAATTAAAGCAGGCTAAATAGTTTAACCTTTCTATACAGGGCCGCCTGTAAAGTATGCTTCGGGTCTGCTACTACTGTATTCCATGAATCGGGCTACAAGCACAACCAGCAGCTTTCGATGCCTAACGCTGTAACACAACACCTGCTCCCTCCCTCTCTTCCGCCTGATGCATGTTTCACTTGGCTGGTTCACTGAAGCGGTCCATCTTGATTGCGAGGCGAATGCGGCCGTCCCAGGGTGACTATCATTACGCGCACGTGCCTGGGTCTTCCATTATGGGGTTGTGGTGTATACGCTAGCTAGCCCAACTGCGACAACATCGCCCCGCCTACCCTGCCAAGGGGTATGTGGCTACGTAGCAGTATGAGACAGCGCCACTCAGTTGTACTGAAAGATCTGTCTGATATCATAGATCATAGAGCGCGAACTACTACACGCGAAGGGCGGTGCAAGCATTCGTAGTGCATGCGGCCACGCATCGGTACTACCTGTCATACGCCACCGCGATGCGGCGCATAGTGCATTTCCCTCTGACTTTTGTGGTAACTTGGCTGTTTGGCATTGCTAGCGCCAGGTGGGCAGTGGAAGGAAGGGAGACGAACGTGGGGGCACGGAACTGATTTTGACAGGGTCGTGTTACTGAAGACCCGCCCCTTGATCGGATTTCCCCTGCTCTATGCGTACGCGAAATGCCATACCCCTTGCTTCACTGTGGAGTCGGATGCGCCAATCTCCGGAGCTGTAGAAGAAGGTCTGGTGGTTGGTTGGTTAGATGGACAGGACTAGTGATGAGCCCGAGTCCAAGTTTACAGTAGTTCGTCTCGGGCTGGATAATACAGTAAGTGAGCACATTCGAACACCGTGACGGCCATTATGGTGGTCTAACCCAGCTCAGCCCCTTGCTCTACTCGTGGATACCAACCAATCAACGAATCGGAATGAACATTGGACATCCCGAGACGAAGGAAACCTTGCACGGCATCGGGTCCTCCCATTGGCCACGGTGCTGGTGCGGGTCTCCCGCTTACAGTAGCTTGTCAACCTTGCCGGCGTACAGTAAATGCGGACTGGTACAGTATAATTTTACTGGAACTCTGACAACTTGACACCTTTCAAGACCCGGCCCAATTGACTGTGTCAATTACAGTACTGTAATATGGCGCTTACTGTACTGTATCCTCTTTTCTTTGTCCCCGGTGCCTGCTACTACTGTATACGTGATGAAAGAACTGCGTGTCAGTCAACAACTGAGCCGAGATCACATGATGCCGGTGTATGTGTCTCTCCAGAAATGTTCCACGTTTATCATATGGCTTCGCTTGACATTACAAATTCGCGCTGGTACACGACCCAGGCTCGCGTCCGAACTCACCAAGGTATGCGCACCGGAAGATAGAGATCCTGTGGCGAGCGCTCACGCTTAATCCCACCTCGTGTCCAAAAGTCTTCTGGCTGGGTGCTCACTGGCATTCAAACACAAATGTCCAAGTTCTGGGCAGTAGAGAATTCGCCGAAGTGTGAACTTGAATTGGGTCGCTATCACGACGTATATATACAAACTGCCCTGTAATATTCACGTCTTTCTATGTACAGCATAGCGAAGAATTCTTCCGCCGAATCCCCCCTCCCCTTTACCGCGACTCATCTCAGCTCGATCTCAGTGGTGGCTTCTCGGTGGCGTTCTTTTATATCTGGCATCTCAAATTAAATGGAGATTAGTTCCGATTTACTTTTCAATTGTTACTAGCCTGTTGCTACGTTTTCACCCTCCTCTCCCCTCGTCCTTCTGGGCCCAGCCCACCTACAGGCACGCATTGTTTGAACCATCGCTTCCGGTTGCAGTAGGGCATATCGGGTTGCTCATCAAAGCCAGGCGCAATAACAGTGGCGAGGAGGAAATGTACTGGACCCTGCACCTATTTCAGGGTGCCGAAACATTCCAGTGGCATCGTGGGTACTAAGGGTCATCGTGGGTACTAAGGGTCGATGGTCGATCCCAGTCGTAATTTTGCCAGCCGTGGCCAATCCGAGTGGTCAAGCAAGGTTCTCACGCCACACAAATATGATATAAGCGGTGTTTTGTACATCTCGTTTACGACGAGAGGCACTTTCTTCCAAGTGACCGATTGGCTAGTTCCCGTTGACCGCCCTGAGATCTCCTTACCACTGCCACGGTACCGAAGAGTGTCAGCTTGATCATCATTCTCCAAGAAGAGTGAAAATGGCATTGGTTTGGGCAGCACAAGACCATGACGCTTGAACTATGCTGCGCGTCTTGCACTGTTACTGTACCTCGATGCAATGGAATGCTTGCTTGCTGATAAGTTGATCTCGGGTCCTTTTCCAGACGCGTCATAAGCGGAGCACGTGGTACTTTAGAGGAGGCCTTTGCCACATGTGTCCTATGTCCGCTGAACCGGCTATCTGGCCCTCTTATTATTTCGCCTCTGTTCCCGAGATTGCCCAGAAGAACTTAGTGTCTCAGGTATAGATGTAATTCCCATCAGGTACCTTGTCACTGACTGGATTGCCTAATTAGCACGACCCAAACCTCCGTAGAGGGCCTAGAGGCGAGACCTGGCGAGACGGACCCTCCCCCGGGCTCAGACATGCCATGGCCGACTCGCTTGCCTTAGCGGTCGCATGGGCGTGCGCGCCCGTAACGAAACCCCCAAAAGTCAAAACCTTTTGGTGAAATTTAACGGACTTGTGGGCGCCAGGCGCCAGGGAAGCTTTTGAACTGTCAAAAACGACCATTTCACTTACCTTTTCTCTCGATCAATCGCTAATAATGAAAATAATCCCCAGACTTCTTTTTCAGACTAGTGCGTCGTCCAAAATGTCCTAAAGACCGACGCATGCGCGTGCTAACTTAGCGGACGTCCTCCTTCAAGTTCTCTCCTCTCTTTTTCTCTCTTTTATTTATCATCTCGTCATCGTCTAGCAAGATCCAACTCAGCGCCCGTTGATGTCGTGCCCAACCCATGATTGCTGTACTTGTTATGGCACCTCCCTTCAATACACCACGTCCATAACCACCGCCACGGGCTCATCGCAAGTCGCGCCCCAGTCAAGCAACCTCTTCTTTGGCTATGAATGGGCCACACCTCTGGTGGCAGCATCAACTGCACCGTGGCATACCATCGATCCGGTATCTGTGAACTCTTCGACGTCATACTCTGCCTCGGATTTATCGCAGCCAGACTGCTACCTTCCTGGAAGCACATACGAGACACTGCCTTCTCACTTCTCGTCATCTCGAGCCCATGCGCAAGAGCAGAATCCCGCATTTCCCTCCCGAGAACGGGTGAGTATCGTTATTGTAGACGTGTTGCCCCGGGCTTACACTTGACAAGACAATGGATCAATACAAGAAACTGCCTGCTTACCCTACGCCCTACATCCAGGGTATTAGCAGAATGGCAATACCGATGCCCGACTTCTCCCGGACTACGCTGCCAGGGTTTCAGGCGCATCAGGGCTACACGTCTAGTTTCGAGAACCAGGAAGAGTTCTTACAAACTGAGTCGAAAATGGGTTGCGATCAGAGCGCATTTGATGAACCGCCTCCGCCTTACACAAATCATTCTCTAGTGGCCCATCATCCTCTTAGCAATAATCTTCCACCATCTGCTGTCTTGACTCGACATCTGCGCAATGTAGGCCCGATCACGTCATCTCCCCTGGCACCTGTGCCTTTACGCCACAGTTCCTTGTTTCAGGTGCTGAAGCACGAGTCTCCTGCATCACCTTCAATAGGCACCTTTCAGCACTCTCGTGTATCGTCACTGGCGCACGCCTTGGAGCCCCAGGGTCCACAAGCCCGACAGACACCTCTGCCATGTACGCCTGCTCTGGGAGACAGACAAGGTACTTTCGGCATCTCGGCACCGTCGCCGAGTGCGACCCAAATGTCATCTATGTCGCTCAACCTCGTCGCCCCTGGGGACGCTTGCCCAACTCTGGTACAGGTGCCCCCTCAGTCGGTGCCTGCACATGCGCAAGGCCCTCTTTCGTCCGAAACGCCGTCGATTAACGTGACTGTCAACGCTACAACGCATAGTTTGTCTCTCGTAACACCCTTGTCACCTCGCACACTAGCACCATCTTTCCCGGAAGTTGCTAACCAGGATTACGAAATGGTCCCGCGACCCCGTAAGGTAAGTCTGTCGACTGTGCTACTCCTAGTTTACGCATTTTACTCAAGGAAAACCCTCTTTTCTGGCGCAGCTCCATCCAGCGCTACTAGTGTCCGTAAAGGAAGAGCAGCCTACTGAATCAAGCCCGCTCTCATCACTGTCGTCTAGTCCGTCAACTTCGACGGGCGCTTCGACAGTGTTCATGAACGAGAGCAAGAATCCACACGAGTCGGCTTTTACTTTGCCCCTGTTAGGACGCAAGCGCCCCGTATTGCGCGCCAAGTTGGCATGCCTCTTCTGTCGTCGGCGGAAGATTCAGTGTCGTCCCCTTCCGGGTGACCATAAGGACAAAACGTGCCAGTGAGTCACTTTTCTCTGAAATCCCATCGCATGTGGGATATCGTGATGTTGACGGCGTCTTGTTTGTGCAGGCAATGTGCCAAACGATGTCGAAAATGCGAGTACCCGGAGATGACTTGGCGCGGTCGCGGAAGGAAACGGTCGCGTTCTCCTGAGCTCGAAGAGAGCGACAAGGAGGAGGAATCGCTACCAGTGACGAAGATAAAACTGGAAACTTAGCACTCTCCGCGTCATTCTCGATTCCATCCGTTGTCTGCATTCTCTTCTTCTCTGTTTGTCTCGACTACACCGCACTGCACCTCTTGCTCACATCATCTTTTTTATTTTGGCTTTCAGTCTTGCTTTCCACCTCGTCCTAGTTCCAGTTCTCGTGCCTTGTTATCTTGTCCTTCCTCCGTTTTTGGTTATCTGCGCTCTCACTTCTTTTTGAACACATCCCGGTACGGACGCCTGTCCCAGTCAGATGGTCCTTTCCTCACTAATCGCTTCCTTCGCGAGCGTGTGTAGCATAACCAGTGGGTGATAATGCACGTCAACATTTCATTAATTGTATCCAATTCAGTTAGCAATTCAGTCCGCAATTTCTACGTTTAGATCGTCCCTAGTAGTTTTCGGCCAGCCGCTCTTGGATAACGCGCTCATACGGTATAGTAGCCAAGGCATCAGTGTCTACCATATAATGATAAATACGTCTTGAAGTCCCGTAGCCAACTTCGTTCTTTGTTCACTCCAAGTCGTGAATAGCCCGGCCTGTCAAGAACCCCGCAGCCCCCGGTGTGACAGAAAAGGAGAAGTGGCTTAATGAATAGACAAGTGGCCAGTTAGTCAGGCGTTGCTTCCGCCGTGAGTGGTAAGTGTAGTGCCCCTGGTGTAATATGACAGCTCTTCCCGTGAAACCCGGGCGACTTAATTGAAATCCGCCGTCGGGTGTCATTGTACCTTGCACGAGTGACCACTACCACGAATTCAAGTGGCCACGGCCACTCCTTCACAAAAAAAATAGTGAAAGATAAAATTTTGTTTCCGGAATTGCAAACAAGTAGTGACTATTATGACTCGACAAGTCTGCCTACAAAGCCATAGCGATAACAAGACCAACACAAAACGCCGTCGAACCAATAGTCTAAGCCCTAATAGCCGACAATTCATCACGCCAAAGCTTTGGAAGCACTCAGAAATAAATTATACATAAATTAATGATACGGTACAGTAGTAATTCAATAGTGATCGTACTGTAGGATTAGGACTGCGCCGCGGCAAGGACACACGGCGTGCAAGAGCGCGG
>WNFR01007912.1_pt1 | contig 10780 bp, 10 predicted proteins | sample 5400221 | NCBI WGS metagenome assembly WNFR01 (sample SAMN13153357, study PRJNA577476) | soil metagenome | isolation source: 40 cm soil under Madrone tree | place: USA:California | collected 2016-06-14 | reverse complement strand
GCCGCTAAACATTTGAAGAAATGGATGGCGCCGCAGCGGGTTTCGACCGCGCTGCAATTCATGCCGGCCAAAAACCGGCTGATCCCGCAGCCGCTCGGCGTCGTCGGCATCATCGCGCCGTGGAATTATCCATTGCAGCTCACGCTGGCGCCGGCGGTGGCAGCGCTGGCCGCGGGCAATCGGGTGATGATCAAGCCGAGCGAACTGGTACCGCGATTTTCCGCATTGCTGAAGGAAGCGATCGCGGCCAAATTCGACGCGACCGAAATGGTCGTGACTGGCATCGACGACGACATCTCCAAGGCCTTTGCGTCGCTGCCGTTCGACCATCTGATATTCACGGGCTCGACCCGCGTCGGCCGCCTTGTAGCGGAAGCCGCCGGGCGCAACCTGACACCGATCACGCTCGAACTCGGCGGCAAATCGCCCGCGATTGTCGACCGCTCCGCCGACCTCAAAGAAGCCGCGGAGCGTATCGCCTACGCAAAACTGCTCAATGCCGGCCAGACCTGCATCGCGCCTGACTACGCGCTGGTGCCGGAAGCCTCGGTGCAGGATTTTGCCGGCAGGCTGGAGGCCGACATGCGACGCATGTTCGGCACCGATCCCGACAACAAGGACTATACCTCGATCGTTTCCGACCGGCATTATCAGCGGCTCGAAGGCCTGGTGGCGGACGCCGCCGCCAAGGGCGCGCGGATCCTGCAAGCCGCGAAGCCCGGCGACCCGGGGTGGAAATCGAAGCGCAAATTCCCGCCGACCATCGTCGTCGGCGCCACGCCCGATATGACGGTCATGCAGGAGGAAATCTTCGGCCCCATACTGCCGATCCTCGGCTACAAGGACGCCGGCGAGCCGATTTCCTATATCAACAGGCATGACCGGCCGCTGGCGCTGTACTGGTTCGGCAAGGACGATGCGGCGCGCGACGAGGTGCTGGCGCGCACCATCTCCGGCGGCGTCACCGTCAACGATTGCCTGTTTCACTTTACCCAGATCAATCAGCCGATGGGCGGCGTCGGCGCGTCCGGCACCGGCGCCTATCACGGCGAGTGGGGCTTTAAGACTTTAAGCAAACTGAAGCCGGTGTTCTACCGCTCAGCCCTCAACCGGCTGGCCGATCTCTATCCGCCCTATGGCGCCAAGATCGCGCGGCTGGAAAAGATGCTGAGATTCATGTCGTAATATTTTGAAGCCGTCATTCCGGGGCGATGTGAAGCATCGAACCTCAGATGTGCAATTGCACATCGGGGAATCTCGAGATTCCGGGCCTGGTCCTTCGGACCATCCCGGCAATGACGGAATTTGAATTTGCTCCTCGCAATCAGCGAGGGCCAACAACAAACGTTTTGGGGGATGCGCGTGACGGATACATTCGATTTTGTGGTGGTCGGCGGTGGCTCCGGCGGCTGCGCGGTCGCCGGCCGGCTTTCCGAGGATCCCAAAGCGTCGGTAGCGCTGCTGGAAGCCGGCGGCGGGTGCGACAACTGGGTGGTCACCACGCCGGGCGCGCTGGCGCTGATGGTGCCGAGCAAGCTCAACAACTGGGCGTTCGACACAGTGCCGCAAGCGGGCCTCCAGGGGCGGATCGGCTATCAGCCGCGCGGCAAGGGCCTCGGCGGCTCGTCCGCGATCAACGCCATGGTCTATATCCGCGGCCACCGCAGCGACTACGATCAATGGGCATCGCTGGGCAATTCCGGCTGGTCGTTCGCCGACGTGCTGCCTTACTTCAAGCGCTCGGAAGACAACGCCGATTTCGACGGCGAGTATCACGGCAAGGGTGGCCCGCTCGCCGTCAACAAACTGCGTACCGACAACCCGGTGCAGCAGGCATTTCTGCAAGCCGCGCGTGAGGCACAGTTTCGGATCCGCGAGGATTTTAATGCCGAGGATCACGAAGGCCTCGGCATCTATCAGGTCACCCAGAAAAACGGCGAACGCTGGAGCGCGGCGCGGGCTTACCTGCACCCGCATATGGGGACGCGCGCCAATCTGCGCGTCGAGACCAACGCGCAGGCGAGCCGCATCCTGTTCGAAGGCAAGCGCGCGGTCGGCGTTGAATACCGTCAGGGCAAGGACGTCAAACAAATCCGCGCCCGCCGCGAAGTCATCGTTTCCTCCGGCACGTTCCAGACCCCGCATCTCCTGATGCTGTCCGGTGTCGGCGACAGCGCCGTGCTGGCAAAGCATGGCATCGCGACGGTGCATCATCTGCCCGGCGTCGGGCAAAACCTGCAGGACCATCCGGATTTCATCTTCGCCTACATGTCCGACAGTCCTTATTTCACCGGCATGTCGTTCAGCGGCATCGTGCACCAGATTCGCGCCATCGGGCAGTACCGGCGCGAACGCCGTGGGCCGATGACCTCCAATTTTGCGGAATGCGGCGGATTTCTCAAAACCCACCCCGATCTCGATGTACCCGATATCCAGTTGCATTTCGGCATGGCGTTGGTCGACGACCACGGCCGCAAACGCCGCTGGGGCCGCGGCTTCTCGTGCCATGTCTGCCTGCTGCGGCCGAAGAGCCGTGGCACCGTCTCACTGCGCAGCGCCGATCCGATGCAGGCGCCGGCGATCGATCCGAATTTCCTCGGCGAGGCCGACGACCTGGAATCGATGGTCGCGGGCTACAAGACGACGCGGCGGCTGATGGAGACGCCCGCGCTGCGGGCGTTGCAGAAGAAAGACATGTTCACGGCAGGCATTGAGACCGACGACGACATCCGCGCGCTTCTCCGCGCCCGCGTCGATACCGTGTATCACCCGGTCGGCACGGCCAGGATGGGCACCGATCCCTTAGCCGTGGTCGATCCGAAGCTCAGGGTTCACGGGCTTGAAGGCTTGCGCATCGTCGATGCCTCTGTGATGCCGACCTTGATCGGCGGCAACACCAACGCGCCGACCATCATGATCGGCGAGAAGGCCGCCGACATGATCCGCGCCGAGATGCGGGCGAATTGATGCGCCGCATACGCCATTTTCGTCCTGAGGAGCGCGCGCTTGCGCGCGCCTCGAAGGACGTACAGCAGATTCCTCTTCATCCTTCGAGACGCCGCGGAGCCTGTCATCGGGCACGCATTCGCGCGACCCGTTGGCGGCTCCTCAGGATGAGAACGACACGCGTGGGTTCTAAGTCAGCAGAAATCCGCCATCCACGGTAACGACGCTGCCGGTCATGTAGCGCGAGGCGTTCGAGGCCAGCAGCATGATCGCGCCGTCGAGATCGGATTCGGCGCCGACCCGGCGCTGCGGAATCCGTTTTGTCAGTTTTTCGCCCGCGGGCGTCGACCAGAAATCGTGATTCATTTCGGTATCGATGTAGCCTGGCGCCAGCGCATTGACGCGGATGCGGTTGCCGGCCAGTTCCAGCGCCATCGCCTTGGTGGCCTGGATGATGCCTGCCTTGGAGATCGTGTAGGGCGAGAGAAACTTCATCACGCCAGTGCCGAGCACGGAAGCGATATTGACGATATTGCCTTCCTGCTTGCGCGCGATCATCCGCCGCGCCATTTCGGTCGCCGCGAAATACGCCCCCTTGAGGTTGGCGTTGATGACGGAATCCCAGTCCGCCTCGGTCTGTTCCACTGCGAGCTTTTCAATCGCGATGCCGGCATTGTTGATGAGCACGCTGAGGGGGCCAAGCGCGGCTTCCGCGCTGTCGATCGCCTTTCCGATCGAGGCCGTATCGGTCACGTCCATCTGCACCGCGACGGCGCGGCCGCCCTGGCCGCGGATTTCGTCCTCAAGGCTTTTCAGCTTAGTTGTCTGCCGCGCCGCAAGCGCGACCGCGGCACCATGCGCGGACAGCACACGGGCGAACTGCCGGCCCAGCCCTTGCGAGGCGCCGGTGACGAGAATGATTTCTTTACTGACGTCGAATAGACCGGGCATGACCAACTCCGCGAGGCTAGTGGATTCATTGATACAGACGATTTTCGGGATCGCAAACCCGATTTGTTGACCAAATCCGAACGCACGAGACGGGCAGAGAAGTATCGTCCATGAACAGTTTCGATGCCGTGGTCTATGTCGGATTGGTTATCGCCGTTATCACCGGTTTCAATGCCGGACTGCTGCGCAGCGCGGTCACGATCCTGGCCTATCTGATCGCGATGCCGATCGCGGTCTGGGCGGTGTCGCTTGTTTCGCCTCAGATCGAAGGCAAACTCGGCTCGCCCTTCACGCAAAACTCCCTGTTGTTGTTCGGCATCTTTCTGGCTGTAGGCATTGTGCTGGGAAAACTGATGCGGATGGCGCTTGACGAAACCATTGGGCCCCGAGCCGGTCTTGGAGACCGCCTCGCAGGTGCAGCCCTTGGCGCGGTGCGCGTGGGCCTTGTCGCGATCACGCTGGTGCTGATTTTCGATTCCCTGGTGCCATCCGATCGCCAGCCCGCGTACCTCGCCGGTTCGCAACTGCGACCGCTATTGTCAGCCGCCGGACAAAAGGGTTTTAGATCCCTGCCGCCGAACGTCGCGGACACTATCGATCGGCTGAAGAAAGAGCGGCGGATATGAGAGGCTCTAGCTTTCGCGGGCGCCGCTGCCCTGCCTGATATGCATTTCGGCCGTACGGGGTCTCTTATCAGGGCCGCTTGGGTTGGCTACAGTAACGGAATCGGACTTCAAAAATCATCTGACATAACGGGAGTGAGACAGTGGATCTTGGGATCAAAGGCCGCCACGCACTGGTGTGTGCTTCCAGCAAGGGCTTGGGACGCGCCTGCGCGATGGCGCTGGCCGCCGAAGGCGTGCATGTCACCTTGACGGCGCGCGGCGCCGAGGCGCTTGCGAAGACCGCCGCCGAAATACGCAAAGCCAGCCCCGGCGTTACGGTGACGGAAGTCGCCGGCGACATCACCACGCCGGCCGGTCGCGAGGCCGCGCTGAAAGCCTGTCCCGATCCGGATATCCTGATCAATAACGCCGGCGGCCCGCCGCCGGGCGATTTCCGCAACTGGACCCGGGACGACTGGATCAAGGCGCTGGATGCCAACATGCTGACACCGATCGAACTGATCAAGGCAACGGTGGACGGCATGATGGCGCGCAAATTCGGCCGCATCGTCAACATCACCTCCGCCGCGGTGAAGGCTCCGATCGAGGTGCTTGGATTGTCCAATGGGGCGCGCACCGGCCTCACCGGCTTTGTCGCGGGGATCGCGCGCAAGACGGTAATCAATAACGTCACCATCAACGCCCTGCTGCCGGGCCCGTTCGACACCGACCGCCTGCGCGGCCCGGTCGCGAAGATGGACGCGGAGAAGCGCGGTATTACCGTGGACCAGTTGCTGGCGGAGCGCGCCAAGCTCAATCCTGCCGGACGCTTCGGCGACCCCGAGGAATTCGGGGTGGCTTGCGCGTTTCTCTGCGGGGCAAAGGCAGGCTTCATCACCGGACAGAACATCCTGCTCGATGGCGGCGCGTTCCCGGGCACGCTCTGACTGAAGGCGGTCCTGAATGAAGGCCGTCTGGTACGAGCGAACGGGCGCTGCGCCTGATGTCCTGACCTTTGGCGACATGCCGACGCCGGTGGCCGGACCGGGCGAAGTTCGCGTCCGGCTGGAAGCCTCCGGCGTCAATCCCGCCGATGTCGGCCGCCGCGCCGGCAGCTATCGCGCGATGGAATTCTCCCGCGTGATCCCCAACAGCGACGGCGCCGGCATCGTCGACCAGGCCGGCGACGGCGTCACGCGGCTTGGCGTAGGCCAGCGGGTCTGGCTCTATAACGGCCAGCGCAACGGCCGCGCCTTCGGCACCGCGGCCGAATATATAGCGCTGGCCGAGCGTCTGGTGACGCCGCTGCCCGACAATGTGTCGTTCGCGGCCGGTGCGACGCTCGGCATTCCCTGCATGACCGCCTGGTGCTGCCTGTTCGGCGACGGGCCGATCGCGGGCCAGACGGTTCTGGTCACCGGCGGTGCGGGCGCGGTCGGCCACTATGCCGTACAGCTGGCGAAATGGGGCGGCGCGCGCGTGATCGCCACCGTCAGTTCATCGATCAAGGCGGAGCAGGCGCGCATCGCCGGCGCCGACTATGTCATCGACTACAAGACCGAGGACGTCGTCGCCAAGGCGCTTGCCTTTACCGAGCAGCGCGGGGTCAATCGTGTCGTCGATGTCGACTTCGGCGGCAACATCGCAACGACTTTGAAATTGATGGCAATGAATTCGACCATTGCCGTCTACGCCACCAACGGCAATCGCAACCCCACGGTTCCGATGCGCGAATTGATGGAGAAATGCATCGCGTTGCGCGCGCTGGTGCTGTTCGCGCTGCCGCCCCCGCTGCTTGCCGCAGCTCAAGCCGATATTTCGAAATGGCTCGCCGCGGGACCACGCATCCACAACATCGCCGCGCAGTTTGCGCTGTCGGAGACCGCACAGGCTCACCTCGCGGTGGAAAAAGGCGACAAGCTCGGCACCGTCATTGTCGACTGCGCACGCTAAAGATCGGTTCAACTCGAGTTGAACCAATCTCTAGCTTTGTTTTGTTGGAGCATGATCTCCGGGCAAACGCTTCGCGTTTGTCCGGAAGGGAAACCCGGCTTCCACTTTTCCGGATCATGCTCTGATCATCAGGCTGTGGGCCGCTCATCGACCCATGATATTCCGAACTTGTCGAGGCCCTCGGCCAGAAGATCGCCCAGCAACGGCTCGCCGAGCAGGTAATGCACGGTCTCCCGACGCGGATTGCGGTACTCGCTGCGCCTCTCAGCCGACTCGCTACGGAGGTCATCCCACTGTTCGATGGTGGCATCGTCGCGCCCGAGCCACATCAGCGCGACGAGATCGGTCTGTTCATCCTCGTTCATGGCCCGGATGAAGCTGGCCATCTCGCTGGCGACCGGATCGCAGCTATTGTCCTCCAGCACGTCGATCTCGTTATCGTCGGTGGGGTTCGACCCGGAATCCAGATCGGCAGGTAAATCCTTGACGTCGAACTCATGCGCTTTCTCGATCAAAAAGCTGACCTTTTCCCGCGAAATCGCTAGTTCCGGCATGGCGCGCTCCCTGGCTCCGAGTGTTCCGATTAACGCGCTGGCCCGCGAGATGATCCATTGCGCCGGCTAGCGGAAACCAGCATCTTTCGCCCAAGAAACGAAAACGGGAACGTCGGATGCACTGGAATGTGGGCACGGTCAAAATCACGAAAATCGTCGAACTGGAGACGGTAGGCAGCACCCGATTTATCCTGCCTTTGGCCAGCAATGAAGAATTACGGAAATTGCCATGGCTCATTCCCGATTTCGCCACCGAGGAAGGCCGGCTCAAAATGTCGATTCACTCGCTGGTGGTCGAGACGCCCACGCGCCGGATCGTGGTCGACACCGGCCTTGGCAACGACAAGGAAGGCCGCTCGGTGCCGACCTGGAATAACCGGAAAACGCCTTTCCTCGAGACCATGTCGGAAGCAGGCTTTCCGCCTGACAGCATCGACACCGTGCTCTGCACCCATCTGCATGTCGACCACGTCGGCTGGAACACAAAACTCGTGGGCGGCAAATGGGTGCCGACCTTCGCCAACGCGCGCTACGTGTTCGGCAAAACCGAATATGAGCATTGGCGCGACCACAGTGACGAGCCCGACAAGGCAGCGGTTTTCAATGACTCCGTGAAGCCGATCGTCGATGCCGGCAAGGCCGATCTCGTCGCCGGCGATGCCAGGCTTTGCGATGAAATCACCCTGATCCCGACGCCCGGCCACAGTCCGGGCCATATGAGCATTCACATCCAATCGGACGGTGAAGAGGGTCTGCTCACCGGCGACGTCGCCCATCATCCCTGCCAAATGGCGCATCTTGACTGGTCGTCGACCGCGGATTCCGATCCCGTGCAGTCCGCGGTGACGCGGCGCGAATTGTTCTCACGCTTCGCCGATACGCCGACGCTCGTGATCGGCGGACATTTCAGCGCAGCCCGCATCAGGCGCGACGGCGATGCCTTCAAATTCATCGTTTAGCGCGCGATTCCGAAACGGGCTCCCTGATAGTGAGGAGCGTGTCTTCGCGCGTCTCGAACCATCAAGGCACAACGCCGCCCCATCCTTCGAGACGCGGCCAAAAGGCCGCTCCTCTGGATGAGGGGGGCTGCAATGCGGTGCGCAGTCAGCAGTTGAATTTCGCCCCGCGCTGTTCCATGAAGCATCCAAGCAACGAAACCACACCAGGGAGTGAAGAGAAATGAAGCTTGTTCGTTACGGGGCGATTGGCCAGGAAAAGCCCGGTCTGATCGATAAATCGGGTCAATTGCGTGATCTGTCGGCACAGGTGAGGGATCTCAATGGCGAGGCCTATGCACCGGCCTCGCTGGCCAAGCTCGCCGGCCTCGACCCCAGCAAGCTTCCGGCCGTCGACGGCAAGCCGAGGATCGGCGCGCCGGTGAGCGGCATATCGAAATTCGTCGCCATCGGGCTGAACTATATCGACCACGCCAAGGAGACCGGAAATCCGATTCCCGCAGAACCGATTTTCTTCCTGAAAGCCAATACCGCCCTTAGCGGCCCGAACGACGCGGTGGAGAAGCCCCGCGGCTCGACCAAGCTCGACTGGGAAGTCGAAATCGCCGCCATCATTGGCACCCGCGCCAAGTATGTCTCGGAGGCCGACGCGCTCGATCACGTCGCCGGCTATTGCGTCTGCAACGACGTGTCTGAGCGCAATTTCCAGATCGAGCGCCTGGGTCAATGGACCAAGGGCAAGTCGCACGACACTTTCGGGCCGGTCGGCCCCTGGCTCGTCACCAAGGACGAGATCCCGGACGTGCAGAAGCTATCGATGTGGCTCGACGTCAACGGCAAGCGCTGCCAGACCGGATCGACCTCGACCATGATCTTCACCATGGCGAAGTGCATTTCCTACGTCTCGCAATTCCTGACGCTATTGCCCGGCGACATCATCACGACAGGCACGCCGCCCGGCGTCGGCACTGGAATGAAGCCACCGCAATACCTCAACGTCGGCGACGTCGTCACGCTCGGCATCGAGGGTCTCGGCGAGCAGCGGCAGGAAATCGTCGCGGCGTGAGGCAGCTGCGACGCTGCCTCTCCCGAAAGTCGTCATGCCCGGCCTCGTGCCGGGCATCCACGTCTTAAGGGTCTAGCAGGCAAGTAAGGCGTGGATGGCCGGGACAAGCCCGGCCATGACGAAGAAGAGAATTTTCTTAAGGAATATCAAATGAAACTCACATTCTCCCCAGCCTCGCCATTTGCCCGCAAGGTGCGCATTGCCGCGATCGAACTCGGCCTGATCGACAAGATCGAATTCATCCCGGCTGCCGTCGTGCCGGGCCAGCCGAACGATGAATATTCGAAGATCAACCCGGTGAAAAAACTGCCGGCGCTGATCCTGGACAATGGCGAGGTCATCGTCGATTCCTACGTGATCACAGAATATCTCGACGAACTCGCCGGCGGCGGAAAATTGATTCCGGCGGCCGGCGCTATCAGATGGAAGGTCAAGAGCGATCATTCGCTGCTGCAGGGCATGCTCGATTCGATGCTGCTGTGCCGCTATGAGAAAATGGTGCGGCCGGAGCCGCTGCGATGGCAGGCGTGGGCCGACGATCATTGGAACCGGGCATGGAGCGGCATGGCGCATTTCGAGAAGCAGGCTGACATGCTTTCGCGGCCGCTCGACATTTCGCAAATCGCCCTGGTTTGCGTGCTCGGCTATGCCGATTTCCGCTTTGCCGATCGCGGCTGGCGCAAGGCCTATCCGAACCTCGATGCCTTCCACAACAAGATGCTGGCCCGGCCGTCGGTCAAAATCTCGCTACCGCCTGCGGCTTAGAGCTGATCCGTTGAGCATCAAACTCGCCGCCGGCGACCTCACCATCCATCGGATCATTGAGCAGGAAACCACGTTCCTGCCGGCGCTGGAAATGTTGCCCGGCTTGACGCCGGAGCTATTGGCAGAGAACAGGCCGTGGATGCGGCAGATCGGCGCGATCGACGAAAACGACCTGCTGATCCTGTGCTTCCAGTCCTATGTTATAAAGACGCCACATCACACCATTCTGGTTGACAGCTGCATCGGCAACGACAAGCCGCGGCCGGCGCACCCGAAATTGGACATGAAATGGAATATGAAGACCGACGGCATCTATATGCGCGCGCTGGCGGCTGCAGGTTTCTCCGTCGATGACATCGACTACGTGATGTGCACGCATCTGCACGTCGATCACGTCGGGTGGAACACGCGGCTGGACAATGGCCGCTGGGTGCCGACGTCTCCGAATGCGCGCTACATATTCGGCAAAAACGAATTCGATTTCTGGAGCGAGCTGCACGCCAAGGCGCCCATGGCGACATTCAGTGATAGCGTGCTGCCGGTGATCGAAGCCAGGCGGGCCGAGATCGTGAGCAACGATTTTGCGATTGGCGATCACGCGCGCATTTTGCCGACCCCAGGCCATACGCCGGGGCATGTCGCGTTCGCCTTTGGCCGCGGCAGGGACACCGCCGTTGTCAGTGGCGACCTGATGCACTCGCCGCTACAGGCGCGCTATCCGGAATTGTCGCCGCCATTCGACGTCGATCAGGCGCAGGCGGCAGCGACGCGGCGCAATTTCCTCGAGCGTTACTGCGACACCGATACGCTGTGCTGCACCGCGCATTTCCCCTCGCCCTCGACCGGGAAAATCCGCCGCTGGGGCGACGGATTTTCCTGCGAGGCGGTTGCGAGTTAGCGGCGCGAAGACAGCTTCAGTCGAACAAGTTGGGCGTGTGATTCACGACCGCGCCCTCGATCGCCAGCATCTTGAGCTTGGTGGTG
>WNFR01008683.1_pt1 | contig 10782 bp, 8 predicted proteins | sample 5400221 | NCBI WGS metagenome assembly WNFR01 (sample SAMN13153357, study PRJNA577476) | soil metagenome | isolation source: 40 cm soil under Madrone tree | place: USA:California | collected 2016-06-14 | reverse complement strand
GCCGGCAGTCTTGCCGGCAAGCCGGCTTTCAAGCCGGCTTTTTTTGTGGTGAAGACAAGCCGGCAAGAAGGCCGGCTCGCCGGCAAGACTGCCGGCCCCACACGGTTTGGCTAGGCGTCTTCGGTTTCGATTGTCAGTCAATCGACCCGGACTGTCATCCGCACGCGAATAGCGGCGGTTAGCAACCGCCGCGCCACATTCCCATGCGCGCCCGTTCATCTGCTGCTAGAGCCCGCCCACTAAGCGTGAGATGCCGCCTGCGATTTTCTCTTCGGCTTTTGGAACAGGCAGTGGTACACGAGTATGGATGCATGGAGTGATCAAGACGCTAATTGTGGACGATGAAAGCATCGCCCGCCGGGTGCTCCGGGACGAGCTTGATCTGATCCCGGAAATTCAGATCGTCGGCGAAGCCGAGAACGGCACAGAAGCGTTACAAAAGATCTTAGACTTGCAGCCGGATCTCGTCTTTCTCGACCTGCAGATGCCTGTGATGGGCGGCTTCGAGGTAATTCGAGAAGTGAGCGGGACTCGGTTGCCCGTAATCGTGATCGTCACGGCGTATAACCAACATGCAATCGAAGCCTTCGAGGCCGGGGCCATAGATTACCTCTTGAAGCCCGTTCGCGCGGATCGCTTACACAAGGCGATCGAGCGTGCCAAGAGCCTCATTGGCAAGCCACGCGAGATCGCCCGGGATCTTGCGAAGATCGCGTCCGCCGAAACTCCGCCCGAACCAGTACCTTTACCCCTCGCGCCGCCGCAGAAACTGGTTGGGCGTGTCGGGCGAGAATACTTCCTTCTGGATACCGACGAAGTTCTGGCTCTTCAGGCCGAGGGGGAGCTGGTTTGGATCGTCACGGCGAAACGTCGTTTTCTTGCGAGTCAGACTCTACGCGCCATCGAAGCGCGCCTTTATCCCACGTGGTTTCAGCGAGTTCACAGAAATGCGATCGTCAACATCAGGCATGTTCGAAAGATGAGCGCCCTTACGAGCAATCGCTGGTTGATGACGCTCACGAATGATTTGCAGTTTGTAGTCAGCAAGCGCCAGGCTCATAATGTGCGCCGCATCCTGCAATGGTAGCGTCCGCTTGTGGAACGCTTGTGCCCGTTCGTGGTGTTTGAGCGCCCGTTCGTTAGAATATTCTACCCGCCTTAGAAGGTCGCGGCCATACTAGTAACATTATGAATAGGCTTCTGGTGGCGGCAATTTTCCTTCTATTGACAGGTTCTCTGTTCGCGCAATCACTTGGAAATGCAGGCACGATCGAAGGAGTTGTCGTCGACCCTTCGGGCGCCGCAGTTCCGAAAGCTCAGGTGACCATCCACAATCCTGCAACCGGCTATGAACAGTCGGTTTTTTCGAGTGCGGAAGGCTCTTTCAGGCTCATCAACGTCCCTCCGAATCCGTATCACCTCGAGATAAAAGCCCCCGGCTTTAGTCCCTTCTCCCAGGAGGTCGTGATTCGGAACTCGTTGCCGGTTCAGGTTAAGGCGAATCTTGCGCTGGCTGGATCGAGCTCCACGGTAGTGGTGGAGGGCGCCGCCGAAGCGCTCGAGAATGACCCTACCGCTCACGTGGACGTCGACAGAAATCAGTTGCTGAAGCTCCCCGCGATGGACCCGGGCGCGGGATTGAGCCAGGCGATCATTAATAGCACCGGCGGCGTCGCGGCGGACGGGAATGGCTTCTTTCATCCCCTTGGCGACCACGCGCAGGTCAGCTTCGTCATCGATGGGCAGCCGATCAGCGATCAACAGAGCAAGGTCTTCTCGACTCAGCTTCCCGTGAGCGCGGTCCAGAGCATGGAGCTGATTACCGGAAACCCGAGCGCCGAGTTTGGCGACAAGACGAGTCTGATCGCGGAAGTCACGACGCGTTCCGGTCTCGGTGCCGGGCGAGCGTTCGGCAACATCGACGCCACCTATGGCAAGTTCGGCACGGCCGGCGGCAGCATCGGACTCGGCTTCGGAACTCCCCGATTCGGAAACTTTATCGCCCTCGACGGCGTCCGAAGCGGACGCTTCCTCGATACTCCTGAGTTCACGCCGATTCATGACATCGGGAACAACCAGACCATCTTTGACCGCCTCGACTATCAACCGAACGGCAAGGACGCGTTTCACTTGAATCTGTTCGCTGCCCGCAACTGGATTCAGATTCCTAATTCGCTCGATCAGATTGGCCAGGATCAGAGGCAGCGCGTTCTCACCTGGACTGTGGCTCCCGGCTATCAGCACACCATCAGCGCCCACACGCTGGTGACTGTCAACCCGTACATCCGCAAAGACCAGTTCAACTACTATCCCAGCCCCGATTTCCTGAACAATGATACGCCCGCTACACAGAACCAGCAGCGGCAGTTGTTGAACTGGGGCGTTAGAGCGGATGTTTCCACTACACAGGGCCGCCACAATGTGAAGTACGGACTCGATCTGAAACAGACGCGGCTGCTCGAAAATTTCGGCTTCGGCGTCACGGACGCGGCGTTCAACTCGCCTTGCCTCGATGCGGATGGGAATCCCGTCGCGGACCCGAGCCTCACCAGCCCGGCGCAGTGCGCCAAGGCGGGGTTCCAGCAAAACACGGACAGCAATCCCAACGCTGCATCGCCGTTCAGGCCCGGGTTGCTTCCCTTTGATCTGACTCGCGGGGGAACACTATTTGCGTTTCACGGGACCGGCAACATCAATCAATATGCGTTCTATGCGCAGGACGCCATCAGCCTGGGCAACCTGCTGGTGAACGTCGGCTTCCGCCTGGACCGTTACGACGGTCTCGTGTCGAAAACCGAACCGGAGCCGCGGCTCGGCCTCGCTTACAACATAAAGAAGACAAAAACGGTTCTTCGAGCTGCCTACGCCCGGACATTTGAAACCCCGTTCAATGAGAATCTTCTGCTATCGAGCGCGACAGGTGTCGGCGGCTTGGCCCAGAATGTATTCGGCGCGAACACTGTACCGATCCAACCCGGATTTCGCAACCAGTTCAACGCCGGCTTTCAGCAAGCCGTCGGCAGGTTCATACTGATCGATGCGGATTACTTTTGGAAGTACACTCACAACGCGTACGACTTCAGCACGCTCCTGAATACCACCATCACTTTTCCGATCGCGTGGCACAACTCGAAACTGGACGGAGTCACCGGACGGGTGAGCACGACCAACCTTCGTGGATTCCAGGCGTATTGGACCTTCGGCCATACCCGAGCGCGCTACTTTCCACCGGAAGACGGCGGTCTGATTCCTCAGGGTGCCCCGCTGGTGGGTGGTGTCTTCCGAATCGATCACGACCAGGCATTTCAATCCACGTTAAATCTCCGGTACCAGCGCCCGCACAACGCGGAGTGGGTAGCCTTTACGTACAGGTATGACAGCGGACTTGTGGTGAGCGGCGTTCCTGACTCAGACTTCGCCATCAACGGACTCACGCCGAATCAGCAGGTGTCGATTGGCCTCGCGTGCGGCGGAGTGTTCGCCACTGTCGCCAACCCGATCACATCCTGCAACGGCACCGTGACTTCGAAGCTGCTTACGCTGCCGCAGGCCGGGCAGGAGAACGATGATCACAATCCAGACCGCGTCAAGCCCCGAAATATCTTCAATCTCGGTATCGGGAGCGACAATCTCCTACATACGGAAAAGCGGACGCGCATCACCGCTTCGATCGCGATCGACAATCTGACGAACAAGGTGGCGCTTTATAATTTCCTTTCCACATTCAGCGGCACGCACTTCGTGCAGCCCCGCATGGTGGTGGCGCACATCGGGCTTGTGTTCTGATCAACCGGCGCATGCCCATACTCCTCGACCTCGACGAGATGGGCCTGACGTCGTGGGTCAAATTCTATTCATCAGCGACGTGCCAGGTCGCGTCTTTGTGAAAAGCCGTCATGGCGCTTGCCATCGCGGAAGTGTTCGCGCCAAGGTCCTTTTCATAGACAACATCGTTCCCTGTGACAATGAAGGTCATCACACCAGAGGACTTATACTCCGCCGGATAGGCGGCCAAGGCGAATTTGCCCGTCGTCTTGCCCTCGGTTCCTCGGCGCGCTCCATTCGTTGGGGACGTCGCCAATACACGGAAATAGTAACCGTGGAATAGTACGGGATCACCGCCAGCGGATCCGCCGGAAGCTCTCGCGACCAGGCTGACAGGAGAGCTATCCTCCACACCTGCCGTGGTCGGTTCCGCGCGATATCGCTTTTCGGACGCGACGAATTCGTGGCAAATCGCAATCGCCGTGAGTTCGTTCTCACCGATTTGCCGGAACAAGACTTCCTTCGAGCCGGCATCCGAATCGAAGCGCCAGGCGCCGTTTTTCTCGACGAGCGGGATGGGGAACGGCCAGTTCTCCGCACCGATATACAGTGTCACCGATCCATCGGCATCGCGATGCAGGCGGTGCATCTCCTGGTATTTTTGAACGAACAGTTGGCGGTCGGCCTTATCCTGGCCTGGATCGCGCGAAGTGGTGAGTTCCGTAGGTCCACCTAGAATGTTCACGATGGCCTGCTCGTTGTTCTGCTGCACGGCTTGGAGAAGGGTTTGACTTGCCTCGGCAGGCGATGGGAACGTCGGCTGAGCAGCCTGTTGAGCGAGACCCGGGTAAGCGGTTGCCCACATCGCCAGGATCGTGAGCGCACCCATTCCGAATCGAACGTGCGTAGAAATCTTTTGAAGAGACCAGTTGATTGTGTTTATCATTTCTCGTTTCATTGGTGAATCACCTCGTTCGAACTATCTGTGGCCGCCGCCGCCGTGGCCGCCGCCGCCGTGAAAACCGCCGCCGCCGGCGCGAAACCCGCCTCCATGAGATCCGCCAAAGCTGGACTGTCCGCGGAATGAGTTGCCTCTCGCAACCCCTCCATGGGAGAACCCGCTGAAGGCGCCGGAATGGGATTCTCCTGCGTGGGACATGTTAGATCCATGAAACGCCTCATGACCGCCAAAATTTCCGCCGCGAGCACCGTCGCCATGATTGAAGTTCGCTCCACCCGAATGAAAACTGTTGCGATTGACGATCGTCCTGCTGTGCGAGATAAACGTGTTGTGGTTTTCGATTACTCTCCCGCCGTGGTGCCAATCGAATCCCCAGTGGTTAAAACCCCAACCGAAGCCCCCAAAAAATCCGATTCCGAATCCCAGTCCAAAGCCTATTCCTGGGCCGGCCAGGAAAAGTCCCGGATATGGATACCAACCGGGAAAGGCGGCGATCGGATAACCGTATGCCAGCCAGGGATCATACTGGGGGACGTAAACGACATCGGGCTCCGCCGGTTCAATCACGATCGTTTTTCCCTCCGTCTTGACCTTCTCCTGGGGTGTCGTGTTCAAGTTGCCCGCCTGCTTGGCCTTCTCACGCATGGTTTGGATCGCCTGGGTCACCTCCTGCTGCTGGTTGACATAGGCGTCTCCCAGTTCTGATGTCCAGGCAAGATTCTGGTTCATATTGGCGAGCACCGTAGGGAACTGAATCAAAGCCTTAACACTTGGATCCCAAGACTGTTTGTCTACTTCTTTCGCCAGGCTGTCGCCTTTAAGATCTTCGTGTTGATCCGCCCACCTGGCGGCCTCGACTACCTGGTCCGGATAAGTTGCGGCCGCCATGATCTGCGCAATCAATGAGTCCGGGTAGAGTGCGATGGGTGCTACGAGTTGCTGCAATTGTTCGGAACTCTGCTGCGTAGCCTGAGGTGGCGGCTGCGAGAGGGACGGGTCGGTCTGATACGCGAACCCGTTTCGCACGCCGACAAGTACCAGGCACCAGCAAAGAAATAGCGCCATACCTTGTTGAAAAACTCTCATATTAACTCCTCTTACTATTTGGATGTTATGTGCGCCGCCGAAGGTTCCGGCAGCGCAACACACGCGGGATATCCGTTCATCCACGCTTATTTCTCATGTCCGGAGGAAAGTGATCGAACATCTTCTTCACTCCCTTGTCAAGATTCTTTATGTTCTTGTCGGACTTGTCTGAAAGTGTGTCGCTGGACGATCCTCGCCAGATCAGGTTCTTACTGTGGGCGTCAAACAGATCGACGACGAGTGTACCGACCTTGTAGTTGTCAACCGTTGTAGTTGCGTTTCCGAATCCACCGCCCCAGCGCCAGCCGCCTCCGAAGCCGTCATAGAACGTGTTCAGAGTACGCTGATTCTGCGTCGTCTCTATCGCGATGATCGCGATGTCACCACCCGATTCCACTGGCGTCAAGCCCTTCGCCGCCATTGACGCGTTGACAGCTTCTTTGATCCGGTCGACCCATAGCGGGTCTTGTGTTTGGACCTTTTCCCAGGAATACGTCTTGTAGTGGCTAAAATCTGTGCCGCGATCGTAGTCCGTCTTCACCTGCTGTGCATATGATGCAGTGGCAAAGAGAAGCACGGCGCCAACGAAAGCGAATATCGTACGTTGCGTTTTCATTGTTTTTCCTATCCATTCCTTTTTGAGGTTTGTTCTTTCGTTCAACATCTGCCTGTATAGAATGCAATCGAGCAGCCGAGAGCTGGGAGTTGTATCCCGAGCTGTTTCAACACTTAGTAGCGTGTTATGTGGACTGGTCGTGACCACATACTGCCAATGCTGTCTTGATCGCGCCTCGGGGGCTTCGGTCTCCGGCTGCCTTCTCCAGGGGGACATCCATCACGACAACCGTTATGTCGTCGAACTGCTCTGTCCCAACTGACCACTCGGCGACGGCCTCCATTAGTCTCCTGGCCACTCCCTTTGCATCAATCCCCGCCGCCGTCGTTCGGCAGCAGTCGATTAAACGCTCGTCCCCGAATTCTTCCTCTCTGGCGTTCTGGGCGTCTGTGAGACCGTCCGTGAAGATCACGAGCCGGCTTCCCGGCCGCATCTGTAGCTTTCCAGCCGTATATTGGGCATTCGCGAACATTCCGATCGGAACACCGGCCGAGTCCAGCCGTTCAACCTCGCCGTTGGAATGAATCAGAATCGGCGAGGGGTGGCCCGCATTGACATAGGTCAACACGGCGGTCCGCGCGTTGTACTCCGCCCAAAACAGACTCGCGTAACGATTGTCTCCGAAGCGGCCGACGAGCTGTTGATTCACTATTTGAACGAAATGAGCTGGCTCCGCTTCCGGATTGTCGATTCTGTCGCCGAGGTGCGCGCGCGCGACAGCCTGGAGGTTCGCCATCATGAGAGCGGCAGGAATTCCCTTTCCGCTTACGTCCGCGCAAAGCACCCCGATCCGTTCCTGACCGAGATCGAAAAAATCGTACAGATCGCCGCCGATCGTTCGGGCCGCCAACGTTCGGCCTGAAACGGTGGCGCTGCGTACCGATGGCTCCACGCGTGGGTACAAATATTCTTGAACGCTGCGTGCAACTTGAAGTTCGCTTTCGAGCCTTAGCCTGGCGGCCTCCTCCTTTTGCAGCCGTTCCAGGGCAATCGCCATCTCATTGAAGTTACCGATCAGATCACCCAGTTGATCCTCACTGCGCACAGGCGTCCTCCAGGCGAAGTTGCCGCCGGCGATATGGCGCGCCGCGCTGCTAAGGTCGTCAATCGTGGTGGAAATCTCGTTACCGAAGCGGAGGCACATCCACACGCCGGATGCATGCAGAAGCAACACCATAAGTGAAAGCGCGGCGAGGACCCATACCCAATTCGCCAGGTGACTGCCAAGACGTGCCACGTCTTCGAAGCTGCGGGAGTAAGTGGCTCGGACGTCGTAAGCTAACCAGTCTTGAAGTGCCCCGGTTTCCCAGTCACGAACGGTCAGCACAACGCCGGCCGGTCGGAGCATGCCAGGTATGAAATTTCTTTCTATGGTTCCGAGTAGCTGTTGGCTCACCGAGGGCACACGGAATGGGCTGGGTGTGACGGGTGTCACTTCCATACCGGCCGCGGAAGAGAGTCGCTTAGCCAATTCGGATCCAAGCGGCAGGCTAAAGATCACTGTTACCGTGCACGCGCCCTTCTGTTGCGCCATGATATTGCGGATCTCGAGTTGTCCGTGATCGACCACCAGACCCGTGAAACCGGACTCCGTCAGCCACTCCGGACGTTTAACGGCAGTCGGATTCGGTAGCGACAGCAAAGAATGGACCCCTGTGCTGTCCTCTACCGTGAGAGAGGTTTGACCCTGGGGAAATGCTTCATCCGTGTACGCCAGCAGCGGTTTGAGCTGTCTGGAATTCGCTGGCGGGGCGATGCAACCGCCGGCATGCTCCAGGATTGCGGGAGCAACGGACCGGCTGGCCTGCATGAGAAGCTGAATCTGCTTCTTGACGACATTCGAGCTTTCGCGCCGCACCACAACATTCAAAGCACCGACCGCCAGACAGGCAATGAGAATTACCGAAGTCCCGGTGAAGGCGATGATTGCCGCCATCCTCCAGCGAACCCGGCCCCATGCGTGGCGGAGAAGGTGCCGCCTTGGTGGCCGGACATTGCTTAGTACAGGGTTTAGTACAGGGGCCGGGATGGCGGCGTCTCCACAATTGGGGATGATGCTCGGCAGTCGCGATTCCGGGCATCGGATTGGACCGGTAGCCGTAACAACTTTGCGATTCTTTGTCGCGCACGCATATGACGTGTCTTTACCGCCGGCGCCGTCAGCCCTAACTGTCGAGCTACTTCAGAAAGGCTGAGGTGTTCGAAATCCCGCAGGAGGACTACGATCCGATATTTTTCCGGCAGCCGGGCGATGGCGTTACGCAGCCGAAGTTTGACCTCGCTCCTCTGGCATTCGACCAATGGAGAGTGCCTGTCGTCCGCGAGTGGGACCTGAGATAACGCGAGGAAGTCGAGTGTTAAGAACCGCGAAGAGGCCCACTTTCTCCGCCACTGCCGGGCCTCGTTAAGACCAATTCGAATCAACCATGTTCTGAAACTGGCTTCACACCGAAACTGGCCGAGACGGGTAAATGCCTTAAGTGTAGTCTGCTGGACAATGTCTTCGACGTCCGGGTGACTGCCGATCGTGGCCTGGACGATGCGCAACAACGGCCTGACGTGAGGCGCGATCAATTCGGCGAACAGCTCCCGACGCCCGCCGATGATCTTCCGAATCAGGCGGGCTTCCTCCGTGCCCGCCACGTCGGGCGTGTATGCGGCAGATGCCATCGTTGCACCCTCCTTCTTCGCTACGCATTCGCGTTGCCAAACCGGATCGTTGACTCGTTTTTATAAGTAATCGCTTCGGGAAGCTGGTAACGCGCGCTTTGGCATCAGGGTGAACTGCTCTTGTTCCCATGCAGCCGACACTACGGCCTCGTCCTGCGTGACCTTCTGTGGACACCATCTGTCAATGGGCTGGCAGAAACGCGCCTTACCCTAACGTAATCACACAAGCCGGGCTTGGCGTCGTGATTGCTGAATGCACCTCGTCGGACAGAAAACAGTCGGATGAAGAAGACGCCTCTTCCCTGCTAGTGGCTGGCCCGATGGGGAAACCGGCGCCGCTGATCTGCTGCTGGGCAAATTTAAAGAACTGAACGGAAGCTGCTGCGCCGAGGGATCTCTTGTCCACTGCAAGTCCGCTTATTGACACACGAGTCGGGGTTATGCCGCATGACGGTTAGAACAGGTATCGGGCCGTCCGAAGGCCGTCGAGAGCGGCGATGACAGCAAAGCGGTTTCCGGAACCACTGTCGCAGAGCACGGCGTCCCGAAATTGGCCACATCTTGCCGTCCAAATGACGAGCGCCAGTGACGCCACGTGCTTTATAGAGGGGATGTGTCTCCTGGCTCCGGTCGGGGAAAACTTGCGTAATGAATAGGCGTCCGATCAAGATCCGGATTCAGTCCTCGCATGCCGTAATCTTCGTCGCCATACTCGTGCAGAGCGTGCTCATCGGCGATACTCCTCCCCCCGCACCGTACAATTTCCCATCCAAGCAGCAGATACTCGCATTCCTCGTCGAAACGATAGATTGGTACCACCGTCTCTCGCTCCAACAGCAGATCGCCACCGAGCCGGCGGATATGCTGTTTCTGGAAGAGAATCGACCGATCAGTTCGCAGATCGTCCGGTTTTCGTTTGACTTTGCCAGGGCCGCTGCGGCCTTCGAAGGGACAGCATCGGTTCCGGCGGGCCCAAAAGGCGAACACAGTCGCGCGGCGTCAAGTCCTGACTTCCAGCGCCTGATTGAAATGGAAACGAAATCAGAATCTGAAGCTCAGCAAGCCGGCAACGACCTGAAATCGCTCAAAGCCGGCTGGAACTCCTTCAGGCGATCTCCGAAAGTTACCGGAATCTGCTTGACTTCATTCGGGAGACGAACGCGGGCCGTACTCAGGTAAGCGACTTGGAGGCATCCGTCGAGAACCTCGAGCGAACGGTTCCAGAGGCATCGTCAAGTGCATCCAGCGCTTCTCCCATCATTCCCTCGCGGAGCTTGAGCTCTACCGTTTTCAAGCGTGCGCCTTCCGGTATCATCGGCCAAATCTCGGACGTGTCAAGCCTTGCGCAAAAGCTGCGAAGTCTTGATGAGGTGATCGGACTGACGGATAAACTGGCACAGTCCTCACAGAACCTACAGACGCCGCTCGCGGAACCTTTAAAGCAGGCTTTCCACAATCCTGACCTGTTGGCTGGCGCCATCGAATCGAACGATATCGACACGTTGCAGCAACAGGAATCTCGTCTCAAGGCTCTTACGGTCGAAACCGCAAAGATATCTCCAGCCGTAGCGGCTCTCGACAAGCAAAGAGTTCTACTCACTGTCTACAGATCACATTTGACTGACTGGCGCGCTTCGACCGCAAGCCAATACAGCGCTGCTTGGGAGAACGTGATTATCCGTCT
>WNFR01007910.1_pt1 | contig 10782 bp, 9 predicted proteins | sample 5400221 | NCBI WGS metagenome assembly WNFR01 (sample SAMN13153357, study PRJNA577476) | soil metagenome | isolation source: 40 cm soil under Madrone tree | place: USA:California | collected 2016-06-14 | reverse complement strand
TGGCGGCACTTTCGGGCAACAGAATCGACAAGCTCGCAAAAAATCAGGCTCGCCGTACTGCCGTTTGCGAATCTCACTGGCGATCCCAATAAAGAATATCTAGCGGACGGTCTGACCGAGGAGATGATTTCACAGTTGGGCCGGCTTAACCCGGAACAGTTAGGTGTGATCGCACGAACGTCCGTCATGGGATACAAGCACAAGGACGTACGCCTGGACCAAATTGGACGCGATCTTTCCGTGCAGTATGTGCTGGAAAACAGCCTCCGCGAAAGCGGAGATCATCTACGCCTTACCGCTCAGCTCGTTCAGGTGAAGGACCAAACTCACTTGTGGTCCCGAGATTACGACTATCCGGCGAAAGACATTCTTAAGGCGGAAGACGATGTGGCCACGGCGGTTGCGCGTGAAATCCGGGTGCGTCTGACTTCGCAACAACAAAGAGAGTTGGCTCAATTGCACCCGGTTAATCCGGAAGCCTTCGATGCCTACTTGCAGGGGTACCACTTCTTTCAGGGGAGCACCGACAAAGATGCGGAGATGGCTGCAAACTATTTCGAACGAGCAACCCAGCTTGATCCCTCCTATGCATTGGCTTGGGCATGGCTGTCTCGGGCACGCAACTGGCAGGCCGACGAGGGTCTAATCCCTATGTAAGAGGGACGCCGGCTTGCGCGGGAAGCAGTTGAACGAGCTATATCGCTGAACCCGAGCCTGGCAGCGGCCCATGCCCAAATGGGACGGATTAAGCAACAGGTCGACTACGATTGGGCTGGAGCGAATGCTTCCTTCCAGCGGGCGGTTGCTCTCGAACCAGCAAACCCGGAAAATGTAGCATTAGCAGCTTGGTCGGCAACCATCCTCGGCCGATTTGACGAAGCTGTTCAATTGAACCGCCGAGCCGTTGACTTGGATCCGCTGAATGCAGATAGTTGGGAGCGCCTTGCAGAGACCGAGTTTTTTATAGGGCAGCTAGACCAGTCCGCAGCGGATACCAAGAAGGCTCTTGAGGTGAACCCCGATCATTGGTCCAGCCCGGTCCAGTTAAGCCTAGTCTATCTGCTGCAGGGGCGGCCGCAAGATGCTTTGCCTGAAATCGAGCACGTACACTTCGCTACCTACCGTGCGTATCTGTATGCGCTTACGTATTACGCGCTTGGTCGGAAAAAGGAGTCGGATGCCGCATTGCGGGAATTAGTGATGAAATACCATGCAAGTAATGCGTTCGAGATCGCCACGATTTATGCTTTCCGGAACCAGACCGACGAAGCGTTCGAGTGGCTGGACCGAGCTTATGCGCAACGTGATCCCAGTCTGATGTCTACGAAAATGGACCCGCTACTGAAGAGCTTGCACAACGACCCGCGATTTGCCGCTCTTTTGAAGAAGCTCAACCTGCCCAATTGAAGTTCTCCTTTAGGAGTTAGCATCCTGCGGCTTCACATGACAAGGATGGAGGTTTTCCAAACCGCCGCCAAGCAGAATCCTTCTCACAGAGGCTAAAAACTCTTGAGTTTTCAGCTAACGTCTGTTTGACATGTCTGTCGCAGTTTAACGAATCGACTGCCGGTTCGCGTCTTTGATGCATCTGTGCTAGTATGAATCCCGCATGAGCGCGCTGATTTTTACAGGAGATTTACAGGAGGTTTTGCCAGGAAAGCTTGCAGTCAGGGGCAACCGAGGCGAACGGTGCGCTGTATGCGAAACTTGCAAAGCCTTATTTTGCAAGGTTTTAGGCTAAGTTGTTGATTCCACGGCTGGGGACGTAGTTCAGTTGGTTAGAACGCTGCCCTGTCACGGCAGTTTGGGGCATTACAAGGTAAGGAACGGAACGGCAAGGAACAAGAAGGAACGCAAGGTAACGCCGAACAGCGGGGGCGTAGTTCAGCTGGTTAGAACGCCTGCCTGTCACGCAGGAGGTCGCGAGTTCGAGTCTCGTCGCTCCCGCCAATTTCCATGCTTTACCCGTTCTCTGGACTCCCTAAGCGTCTCTCGCAGTCGCAGGCAGATTCACGTCACTCGTGATCCAGCCACTTGCTAGAGTTGTATCCTTTTATTGACTCAGGCGTCTAATCACCCTAGAGTTTAAAGAGATGATTCGTAGGACTACATTCCTGATGCTGGCGGTCGCCGCGATCCTGCTTTTGCAGTTCGCCGACTGTATGTCCGCCATGACTATGGATCAGCAAAGCATGCAGTGCTGCGGTTCCATGCCTTGTGACCCGTCAAACCAGACTCACGACTGCTGCAAATCGATGGCCTCCTCGCAATCTCCGAGTGTGCTTCTTGTGGCTCACGTCACACTCCATCCGCCAGTGATGGACGTTGCGGATATCTTGCCGACACCGCAAGTTTTGGGGCTTTCCGAAGCGCCCCGTACTGAATTCGCGGCTCCACAGCATTCACCTCCTGAGCTGTACACGCTTCATTCCTCCCTCCTGATCTGATCCGCTTCTGAACCGTGCGGGTATGCACGGGTGTCTCTTTTTCCGTCTCGATAGTTCCTTTCATTTGCCGATTCGCTTTCGGTTGCGAGCCCGCGCACGAAGCGCCGACCGGCGATCGTTCGATAAGCACGTTCAGGAGAAAGAAAATGTCTTTGCCTGTGAAATGGAATACGCTCCCACGCTGTTCGGGGATTGGATTAGTACGAACTCTGTGTGCCTTAGCGCTTCTGGCGGCTCTTGGAAAAGGCACGTTTGCGCAGCAACCCGCGCCCCAGCACGAGCATGTTGTAACTCCGCTAGCCGACTTGCTCCAAGAAGCGGAGAAAAACAATCCGCAAATCGAAGCGGCACGGCAGGGCTGGCAAGCAGCCAAACAAGTTCCCACGCAAGTGTCAACGTTGCCCGACCCGCAATTCACATTGCAGCATCTGAGCGTTGGAAGCCCGCGGCCATTTGCGGGCTTCACCAACAGCGACTTTGCCTACATCGGCCTCGGCGTCACGCAGGATATTCCCTATCCGGGAAAGTTGAAACTGCGGGGAGAGATTGCGAAACGCGAAGCGGACGTTTCGCAGCAACAGGTCGAAACCGTGCGCCGAGCAGTGCTGGCCCAAGCCAAAGCTTCCTACTTCCAGTTAGCCTTTCTCTCAAAAACGCTCGCGATTCTCGAAAGCGACGGCGAACTCCTCAAGCAAGTGGAGCAAGCCGCCGACGCTCGCTATCGTTCCGGCAAGGGGATGCAGCAGGACGTCCTACAAGCCCAACTCCAAAAGACCAAGCTGGTGCGCGAAATTGCCATGCACCATCTGGAGGTTGGGAAACTCGAAGCCCAGTTGAAGCAGTTCCTCAACAGGCCCCAGGATTCGCCGGACATCGAGCCTGCCGATCTCACGGAAACTCCTCTCTTGCAGAACTATCAGGAGCTTCTCGGGGCTGCGAAAGCACAAAACCCGGAACTGGCTGCTTCGCAAAAGATTATCGACAAGCAGTCACTCCAAGTCGACCTCGCGCGCAAGGATTTCTATCCTGATTTCAACGTGCAATACATGTGGCAGCGGACCGATCCGACGCAGTTCCGCGCCTACTACATGCTGTCCTTCGGCGTGCGCGTACCCATTTACCGGAGCCGCAAACAGAAACCGGAATTGGCGCAAGCGCAATCCGAGGAGCTGCGTGCTCGCAGCGAGCTCGAAGCCCAATCACAGCAAGTGGCATCAGAGTTGCGCGCGCAGTACGTCGTCGCGCAACAAACTACGGAGCTCCTCAAGATTCACCGTGAAGGTCTCGCGCCTCAGGCGCGATCTACCTTCCAATCCGGTCTCGCGGCCTACCAAACGAACAAACAAGATTTCCAAGCGGTGCTCACGTCGTTCCTCGACGTGCTGCATCTCGATGAAGAGTACTGGCAGAACCTTGCCGAATACGAGACCGCCATCGCGCGGCTTGAACAGATCACCGGGTTGTCGCTGCAGTAGGAGAGGAAAAGGGTCATGCGAAATTATCGGAATGCATTCGTCTTCGCGGTTGTGGGCAACATTGCCCTCGTCGGAATTCTCGGCGGGCTTTGGTGGCGCTCCACGCAACATAAGAAAACGGAAGCGGCGATGCCATCCGCTTCTAACGAAACAGCACAGAACGTCCCCAGCGGACCGGAAAGCGCCTCGATGGCACCGCATGACGCGTCCCTTGTCCCAGTGCAACTCTCACCTGAACGCATGCAAAGCATCGGCGTTCGAATGGACCGAGTGGAACGCAAGAGGGTCGGCGATGAGATTCGCGCGACGGGCAATGTCGCCGTCGATGAAACCAAGCTCGCCTATGTGCAAGTGCGATATTCGGGATACATCCAAAAAGTCTTTGCCGACGCCACCTACCAATACCTCCGCAAAGGACAACCGCTGTTCACCATCTACAGCCCCGACCTCGCTGCGACGGAACGCGAGTATCTCGTCGCGAAACAGAACCAGCAACGTGTTGCGGGAAGCACAGTGCCGGGTGTCGCCGAAAGCGCGGCTTCACTTTTGGACGCGGCTGCCGAACGACTAAAGCAATGGGGGGTGCCGCCCCGCGAAATCGCGCGGCTTGAATCCACAGGCCAATTGCAGCAGGAACTTCAAGTCGATTCTCCCGTCTCGGGCTACATCACCGAGCGGAACGCTTTGCCGAACCTGACCGTTCAGCCGGAGACGCGCCTCTATTCCGTCGCCGATCTCTCGACCGTTTGGATTTTCGCCGAAGTCTTTCAGAACGATTTGGGAAGGATCAAAGTCGGCGACCGCGCGACACTCACCGTGGACACCTACCCCGGCCGCAACTTCGAAGGCCGCGTGAACTTCATCTATCCGCAAGTGGACATGACGACGCGCACGGCGCGCGTCCGGCTGATCTTCCCGAATCCGGGGTTGAAACTCACGCCGGGAATGTTCGTGAACACTGTGCTCCAGGTGCGCGCGGGAACACAGCTCGTGATTCCCGCGAGCGGAGTCCTGCAATCCGGCACGCGGCAAGTCGTTTTCGTAAATCACGGCGACGGCTATCTCGAACCGCGCGACGTCGAACTCGGCGCACGCGCCGGCGAAGACTTCGTTGTCTTGAAGGGATTAAAAGAAGGCGAGGAAATTGTCACGTCCGCGAATTTCCTGATCGACTCCGAGAGCCAACTCCAAGCAGCTCTGGGGTCGTTCACACCTCCTCCACCCGGCGCGGGAACGGCCGGCGCGATGAACGCGCCACCGGCGAGCGTCGAGCTTACGACCGAACCCAGCCCTCCGCGCAAGGGCGGGAATGTGATTCGAGTGAAGCTCAGTGAAGCAAGTGGTGCTCCGATCTCAGGAGCGGAAGTCTCCGTGACATTCTACATGCCCGCGATGCCGGCGATGGGCATGGCGGCGATGCGTACTCCGGTCACCTTGAGCGACAAAGGAAATGGCCTTTATGAAGCATCAGCACAACTCGACAGCGGCGGAACTTGGCAGGTCACCGTCATTGCGAAAAAGAATGGGCAAACCGTCGCAAGTAAGCAATTGAGCGTCAACGCCACGGGAGGAATGTAACGTGATCGCCCGATGGATTGATTGGTGCGCGAAAAATCGCTTTCTTGTTTTTACCGGAACGCTCCTTCTCGTGCTCGCGGGAATCTGGTCGCTGCGCCGGATACCCCTCGATGCGCTGCCGGATATTTCCGACGTGCAAGTCATTATTCATACGAGATGGGCGGGGCAGCCGCCCAGCCTCATCGAGGATCAAGTGACCTATCCGATTGTCACGAAGCTTCTAGCCGCCCCGCATGTCAAAGCCGTCCGTGCGCAGACGATGCTGGGCGATTCCTACGTCTTCGTGGTTTTTGAAGACGGGACCGATCTCTACTGGGCGCGTTCTCGAGTGCTGGAGTATATGCAACAGATCGAAGGAGGACTGCCGGCCAATGTCCATCCGATCATCGGCCCGGATGCGACCGGTGCCGGGTGGGTCTATGAATACGTTCTTGTCGATCGCACCCACCAGCGCAGTCTCGCCGAGTTGCGCAGTATTCAGGATTGGTACCTGCGCTATCAACTTGAAACTGTTCCGGGCGTGGCCGAAGTCGCGACCATCGGGGGATTCGTCAAGCAGTACCAGGTCAATGTCGATCCCAACAAATTGCGCGCCTATGGCATTCCGCTTTCTACCGTCATCGAAAAGGTCCGGGCCAGCACGAATGAAGTCGGCGGGCGAGTGCTTGAAATGGGCGGCGCGGAATACATGATTCGCGGTTTGGGTTATTTGCGTTCGCTGAATGATCTCGAAACCGTCCCGGTCGCCACAAAGAACGGAACTGCCGTCAAGATTCGCGATCTCGGCATGGTCACCTTCGGTCCGGATATTCGGGAAGGCGTGGCCGAGTGGCAGGGCGAAGGGGAAACCGTCGCGGGCATCGTCGTCATGCGCGACGGCATGAACGCTCTGAATGTCATCAACGGCGTGAAGAAAAAGCTGGCTGAGACCAAATCCTCATTGCCTCCCGGTGTCGAAGTCGTTTCCGGTTACGACCGCTCCGGATTGATTCATGCCTCCATCGAAACTCTACAGCGTGACCTTCTGGAGGAAGCAGTCATCGTCAGCGTGGTCATCATTATCTTCCTCTTCCATTTTCGCTCAGCGCTGATTCCGATTCTTACCTTGCCGATCGCAGTACTCGCATCCTTCATCCCGATGTACTACCTCCACGTCAGCTCGAACATCATGTCCCTCGGCGGACTTGCCCTCGCCATCGGCGTTCTCGTCGACGCCGCCATCGTGATGGTCGAGAACGGCTATCGACAACTCTCCGAACAACAGGCGGAACGGTCGGTGTCTGAGCCGGAGAGGCGAAGGATTTTGCTCGACTCCGCGAAGCAAGTCGGCCCGGCGATCTTTTTCTCGCTGCTTATCATCGTCGTGTCGTTTCTGCCTGTTTTCTTGCTGGAGGCACAGGAAGGCAGGATGTTTCGGCCACTCGCCTGGACGAAGACGTTGGCAGTCGGCTTCTCGTCCTTGCTGGCCATCACGCTTGTGCCCGTGCTGATGGTTCTCTTTATTCGCGGGCGTCTGCGACCGGAATCGCGGAACCCGCTGTCCCGCGTCACACAAGCTCTATACTTGCCCGTCCTCCGGCTCTGTCTGCGGTTTCGCAAAACGACGCTGCTGCTTAACTTGATTTTTCTTGCTGTCACACTTCCTTTGGCGCTCAAGATCGGCAGCCAGTTCATGCCGCCCCTGTTCGAAGGCTCGGCTTTATACATGCCGACCGCCTTGCCAGGAATTTCCATCGGTCAGGCTTCGCAGCTGCTGCAGGAACAAGACCGCATCATCCGCACGTTCCCGGAGATCGAAACGGTGTTCGGAACGATTGGAAGATCCGACAGCGCCACGGACAACGCACCGCTCGACATGTACGACACAACCATCATGCTCAAGCCCCGAGAGAAGTGGCGGCCGGGGATGACCTACGAAAAGCTCATTCAGGAGATGGATGCGAAGCTCCAGTTCCCGGGCCTCTCGAATACCTGGACTATGCCGGTAGAGAACCGCTTGGACATGGAGTTGACCGGAATCAAGACTCCGCTCGGAATGAAAATACAGGGGCCGACTCTCGAAGGCATCCAGCAGGCCGGTGCACAAATCCAACAAGTCCTATCCGGCCTTCCGCAAGTTCGATCTGTTTTCTCCGAGCGCGTCTCGCAAGGCTTTTACGTCAACATCGAAGTCCATCGCGAAGAAGCATCGCGCTACGGACTTACAGTTGCCGATGTACAGCAAGCCGTCACTTCCGGAATCGGCGGTGAAATGGTGACGGAAAATATCGAAGGTCGCGAACGCTACCCCGTCAACGTTCGCTACAGCCGCGACTTTCGCGACAACGTGGACGAGTTGCGGAGAGTCCTCATCGGTACCCCCTCCGGCGCGCAAATTCCCATCGAAGAAGTGGCCCGCATTTCGTTTTCACGCGGGCCTTCCATGATCCGTGATGAGGACGGAGCTCTGACCGGGTACGTCTACATCGATCTCAATTCCAGAAACTACGGTGACTTCGTTAACGCCGCGAATGACATGCTGAAGCAAAAGCTCCACCTGCCCGGGGGTTACACCTCTAAATGGGCAGGCGAATATGAATTTGAATTGCGTGCCAAGGACCGCCTGCAGGTCATTCTTCCCGTCGTTTTTTTCGTTATTTTTGTCCTGCTCTACATGGTGTTCCATTCGGTCGCGGAATCAGCAGTGCTCATTTTCCCGACACTCTATGCACTCACCGGTGGTCTCATCCTGCAAAAGCTGCTGGGCTACAACTTCAGCGTGGCGGTGTGGGTTGGCTATATCGCGCTGTTCGGCATTGCGGTCGAGACCGGCGTCGTCATGGTCGTCTACCTTCACGAAGCGTTGAACCGTCGGCTCGCAACCGGCAAAGCGCTGAAGCATGAAGACATCGAGGAAGCCATCATCGAAGGCGCAGTGCACCGCCTCAGGCCGAAACTCATGACTGTGTGCGTGGTGCTGGCGAGTCTTATTCCTATTTTGTGGGAGAGTGGCATCGGCTCGGATGTCATGAAACCGATTGCCGCGCCGCTCGTCGGCGGCATGATCACTTCCACCATCCACGTGCAGATTCTGGTGCCCGTCTTCTTTGCGCTTATGAAGGAGCGCGCCCTGCGGCGCGGGACTCTGCGTCTGCAGGCGGACAATTCGACAAAAGATTGACTACCTGGTGGCCGGGAAAGTGTCGGACGCCAGGTTGTTCGATGAAGAAGTTTAAATCACGGGGAGAACAGAAATGAAAACCACAACAAAACTGACTGCAGGACTCATGCTGGCGTTCGCAGGTCCGTTTCTTGCCTTCGCGCAGCAACAATCGCTTACGGGAGTCGTCACCGATTCCATGTGCGGCGCTGCGCACATGGCGAAGGATAAGACTCCAGCCGAATGTACCCAAATGTGTGTGAAAGACGGTATGAAGTACGCGCTGGCCGCTGAGAAAAAGGTCTACATCTTGGAAGGCCGCGAAGCGGAAGTCGCCAAGCTCGCTGGCCAGAAAGTCACGGCCAAGGGAACTCTGAAAGGCGACACGCTGTCCGTTCAGGAAGTCACCGCGTCGAAATAACTATCAGTTTCGACTTGACCCTGGAATCCGTTCCAGCGTTTAGACTTTTCTCATGGAGGGCAACTCATGCGTTCGGGACAATTGGCACGTCAAACGGGCATAAGCACCGACACGTTGCGGCACTACGAGCGCCTTGCACTCTTGCCTCTGCCCCAGCGCACGGCGGGAAATTACCGCGAGTATTCTCCGGCATCTCCGCAGAGAGTGGAACTGATTCAACCGGCTCTGACGATTGGTTTTTCGCTCTCCGAATTGAAGACCATTCTGGCCGTGCGCGACAAGGGCGGTTCACCCTGTCGTCACGTCCGCGGCTTGTTGCGTTCGAAGATCCACAACCTCGACCACCAAATCAAGAATCTACTATCCTTCCGCGCCGAGATGAATCGATTGTCGAAGGAGTGGGACAATCACATGCGGCGGACAAGACCCGGTCAAATCGCACGGTTGCTCGAGAGTGTGCCGTCCAGAACAAGCACCCGAGATATTTCCGGTCGTTCGACATTCCGAAAGAAGAAAGGATTTTAGATCATGCGCACGGTACCACTACTTTTCTTGCTCGCCATCCTTCCCGGGGTGGCGAAAGCTCAGCTGAATCCAACGCCGGCCCAGGACAAGCGGTCGGAAGACGTCGTCAACCGTGGAGAGCATGTGATGGGCTTCTCGCACGAAGCAACGACGCATCACTTCCGGCTATTCAAGGACTGGGGAGAAATCGCCGTCACCGCAAAAGATCCGAACGACAAGGCCAACATCGACCAGATCCGCGCGCATCTCGGGCATATCGCCAAAATGTTTTCTGCGGGGAATTTCAAAGCACCTATGCTCATTCACGACACGAACCCGCCTGGCGCTGCGACGATGACGAGGCTCAAGGAACAGATTCGCTACGAATTCTCAGAGACGGAGCGAGGGGCGCGGATTCGGCTAGTCACAGCGGGTCCGGAGACCACGGACGCCGTGCACGCCTTCCTCCTCTTTCAAATCGTCGATCATCAGACGAGAGATGCTCCCACCATAGGCGACGAACTTTCGAAGAAATAATTACGCCGCGCAGCAATCGTTGCAGCCTTTCCCCCGCAATCCTTCGATGCCTTCTTTCGTGATGATGGGAACCATGATAAGGCCCGCCACGGGATCGGCCCACCACAGGCCGAAGGTCGCGTTCAGAAGAAGACCGGCCAGCAGTATGGCCGAAAGATAAGTGCAGAACTCAGTTTGCTTCGCGTCCGCGTTCATCGCTGCACTGCCGAGGGTGCGTCCCACTCTTCGTTTCGCACGCGAGAGGAGTGGCATCACGACAAGGGAAACGCACGCCAGAACGATGCCGGGAATGCTGTGCTCGGGAGCTCGCATGGACCGCAAGTCCGTCGCGGATTCGTACGCGATGTAGGCGGCGAGACACAAGAAACATATGCCGACAATCTGCAAGGCTCGCCGCTCGTTCCGTTCGCGGCGGTGCACATCGGCATCAGTCGACATCCGCCACAGCAAAACCGAACCGGACGTCACTTCGATAAAGCTGTCGATACCAAATCCGACAAGAGACACACTCCCGGCGACAGCGCCGGCGATAACGGCCACCAAGCCTTCCAAGGCATTCCAGCCGATGGTGAAGTATTCGAGCCTTCGCCCATGGCGCACGACAGCCGGACGTTCCAAGACACTGATTTCAGCCATCCTTGCAGTTTAAGTCCTCTAGTCCCTAATCAAAGCAAGGGAAAT